>Ga0153916_10001021_pt1 | contig 19651 bp, 16 predicted proteins | sample Opewatmetagenome_FD_109642 | JGI IMG/M metagenome (GOLD analysis project Ga0153916, IMG submission 109642) | Freshwater wetland microbial communities from Ohio, USA - Open water 3 Core 3 Depth 4 metaG | ecosystem: Environmental > Aquatic > Freshwater > Wetlands | place: USA: Ohio, Lake Erie... | reverse complement strand
CGCGATCGCCTGCCACACCGCGCGCTGGAACGGCGTGCCTTGCGCGGCGAGCCGGACATCGAATGTCGTTCTCTTTCCGGCGAAATACTCTCCGAGCTCGCGCTTTGCCTGCCGCAGCGGCGCTGCATCCGGGTCGCGCCGCCAGCCGCGTTCAGGCGCGAGGTAGTGCTTCTGCCCGGCGAAGTACACGCCGCACAGCGCGTCGCCGTCGGCCACCAGCAGCATGCGGCCGCAGGGGCTGTCGTAATAGTCGTAGCGCTTCATTTCCTGCCTCCTTGAGCGAGCGATTGCCATAGGTGGATCACCGCGTACGCGCGCCACGGCCGCCAGCCCTCGGCCGCCGCGAGCACGCGTTTCGGGTCGGTGAGCTTCAATGCCTTCATGACGCCGTAGTCGGCGTGCGGAAACGCGTCGGGCCAGGCGAGCGCGCGCATCGCGATGTATTGCGCGGTCCACTCGCCGATGCCCGGGATCGAGCGCAGCCGCGCGAGCGTCGCGTCGACCTCCGCACCGGGCGTGAGATCGAGCTTGCCGTCGGCGAGCGCGCGAGCGAGCGCCGCGAGCGAGCGCGCCCGCGCCGCGGGGACGCCGAGCCTCGCGATGCGCGCGAGCGCCGCCCCGGCCACGTCCTCGGGCCGCGGGAACACGGCGTCCAGCCCGGGGAACGGCGTCTCGATGCGGCTGCCGAACGCCGCGGCGAAGCGGCCCGCGAGCGTGCGCGCGGCGGCCACGCTCACCTGCTGGCCGAGGATCGCGCGCACCGCGATTTCGAAGCCGTCGAACGCGCCCGGCACGCGCACGCCGGGGCGCCGCGCCGCGAGCGGCCCGAGCGCCTTCGCGACCTCGGCCGGGTGGCACGACAGGTCCATCAGCGTCTTCACGCGCGCGAGCACCGGCGGCAGCGCCTTGCCGAGCGACGCCGAGACGCGCACCTGCAGCGCGGGCTTCTTCTCGAGCGGCGCGACCTCGATCCAGCCGGCATGCCATGTGCCGCCGCTCGCGAGCCGCACCGTGCGGCGATACGCTGCGCCGTCGCAGGACTCGACGCCCGCGACCGCGCGCGCGCCGAGGAAATCCGCGATCGCCGGCCAGTCGTAGGGCGGGCGGTAGCCGAGCTCGAACGCGAGCGCGTCGCGGTCCGCGCCGGGCAGCGAAGCCTTGCGCAGCTCGCGCGGGCGCAGCCGGTAGCGCTCGCTGAACAGCGCGTTGAAGCGCCGCACGCTGCCGAAGCCGCTCGCGAACGCGACCTCGGTCACCGGCATGCGCGTGTCGGTGAGCAGCTGCTTCGCGAGCAGCAGGCGCTGCGTCTGCGCGAACGCGACCGGCGAGACGCCGAACTCGGTCTGGAACGCGCGGCGCAGGTGCCGGTCGGTGACGCCGAGCCGCCGCGCGGCGGCTTCGACGCCCGCTTCGTTCACCGCGCCTTCCTCGATCAGCCGCGCCGCGGCGCGCGCCGTGCGCTGCACCGCGTCGATCGTCGCGTTGCCCGGCGCGAGCTCCGGCCGGCAGCGCAGGCACGGGCGGTAGCCGGCGGACTCGGCCGCCGCGGCGCTCGGGTAGTAGCGGCAGTTCTCGCGCCGCGGCGGGCGCACGGTGCACACCGGGCGGCAGTAGATGCGCGTCGAGGACACCGCGACGAAGAAGCGTCCGTCGAAGCGCGCGTCGCGCGCGCGCAGCGCGCGGTAGCAGGTGGTCGGGTCGAGGCGCATGGCGCCATTATGGCGCGGGCGGCGGCCGAATACTCGCCGTTTTCGGACATCGGAACCGGAGCCCCTCTTTTGAGCGGTTAGGATGCCGCGCATGAAAGCTGCCGACTACGCGCGCCTGGTCGCGCTCGCCGCGATCTGGGGCGCCTCGTTCATCTTCACGCGCGTCGCCGCGCCCGCGCTCGGCGCGATCTGGACCGCCGAGGCGCGCGTGCTGCTCGGCGGGCTCGCGCTGCTCCTGTGGTTCCGCTTCGCCGGCATCGACGCGGCGCTGTGGCGCCACTGGCGCTACTACCTCGCGGTCGGCGCGGTGAACGCGGCGGCGCCGTTCGCGCTGTACGCGTATGCCGCGATCCACCTGCCGGCGTCGCTGCTGTCGATCCTGAACGCGACTTCGCCGATGTTCGGCATGCTGTTCGGCGCGCTGTTCGCGACCGAGCGCGTCACGCTGCCGAGGCTCGCGGGCCTCGCGCTTGGCGCGGCGGGCGTCGCGCTCGTCGCGCAGCCGGGCGGATTCCAGGCGAATGGCGCGTTTTACCCCGCGGTCGCCGCGGCGCTCGGCGCCTGCGCGGGCTACGGCCTGACGGGCGTGCTCGTGCAGCGCTTCGGCGCGGGCGTCCCGGCGCGCGGCCTCGCCGCCGGCCAGCAGCTCGCCGCCGCGGCGCTGCTCGCGCCGCTCCTGCTCTTCACGGCGCCGGCGGCGGCGCCGTCGGCGCTCGTCGTCGGCAACGTGCTCGCCATGTCGCTCCTCGCGAGCGCGGTCGCGTTCCTGCTGTACTTCAGGCTGATCGCCGACGTCGGCGCGACGCGCGCGCTCACCGTCACGTTCCTGATTCCGGCGTTCGGCGTGCTGTGGGGCAGGCTGTTCCTCGGCGAAGCGCTGCCCGCCGGCATGCTCGCGGGGGGCGTTTTGATCGTGGCCGGTACGGTTCTCGTCACCCGCAGTTAAAATAGGGACAGACCCTATTTTCAAGATAGTGGAAAATAGGGTCTGTCCCTATTTTTCCATGACTACCTACCCGCATCTGTTCCGGCCGCTCGATCTGGGCCACGTCACGCTTGCGAACCGCATCATGATGGGCTCGATGCACACCGGGCTGGAGGAGCGGCCCGACGGCCTCGAGCGCCTCGCGGCGTTCTACGCCGAGCGCGCGCGCGGCGGCGCGGCGTTGCTCGTCACCGGCGGCTTCTCGCCCGACGAGGCGGGCAACCTCGGCCCGCACCCGGCGATGATGGCAAGCAGCACGGACCGCGACCGTCACCGCGTCATCCCGCGCGCCGTGCACGAGGCGGGCGGACGCATCTGCCTGCAGGTGCTGCACGCGGGGCGCTACGGCAAGCACGCGAAGACCGTCGCGCCCTCGGCGGTGAAATCGCCGATCAACCCGGTCGTGCCGCGCGAGATGAGCGCCGCCGAGATCGAGCGCACGCTCGACGCGTTCGCGGCGAGCGCCTCGCTCGCGCGCGAGGCGGGCTACGACGGCGTCGAGGTGATGGGCTCGGAGGGCTACCTGATCACGCAGTTCCTCGCCGCGCGCACGAACCACCGCGCGGACGACTGGGGCGGCAGCCTCGCGAACCGCATGCGCTTCGCCGTCGAAGCGGTGCGCCGCACGCGCGCCGCGGTCGGCGCCGACTTCATCGTCATCTACCGCATCTCGGCGCTCGAGCTGGTCGAGGGCGGCCTGACGGGCGAGGAGATCGTTGCGGTCGCGCGGGCGATCGAGGCGGCGGGAGCGTCGCTCATCAACACCGGCATCGGCTGGCACGAGGCGCGCATCCCGACGATCTCGCAAGCGGTGCCGCGCGGCGCGTTCGCCTGGGCGACGCGGCGCCTGAAGCAGGCGGTCGCGATCCCGGTGATCGCCTCGAACCGTATCAACGCGCCCGAGCTCGGCGAGGCGATCGTCGCGCGCGGCGACGCCGACATGGTGTCGCTCGCGCGCGCGCTGCTCGCGGATGCCGAGTTCGCGAACAAGGCGAGAGCCGGCGACCGCGCCGGCATCAACATCTGCATCTCCTGCAACCAGGCCTGCCTGGACCACATCTTCGAGGGCCGGTTCGCCTCGTGCCTGGTCAATCCGCGCGCCGGGCGCGAAACGGAGCTGGTTTTCGAAAAGACGAAGCGCAGGAAGAGCATCGCCGTGGTGGGCGGCGGCCCCGCCGGCCTGTCGTGCGCAGCGATCGCCGCCGAGCGCGGCCACGCGGTGACGCTGTACGAGAAGGACGCCGAGCTGGGCGGGCAGTTCAACCTGGCGAAGAAGGTTCCCGGCAAGCAGGAGTTCGCCGAGTCGGTCGCCTACTTCGCCGAGCGCCTGCGTCGTGCAGGGGTGACGCTGCGCCTGGGCCACTCGCCGAAAGCCGAGGAGCTGCAAGGCTACGACGAAGTCGTTCTCGCGACGGGGGTGGATCCGCGCCGGCCCGAGATCCCGGGGATCGGGCACCGCAGCGTCGTCGGCTACGCCGACGTGCTCGCCGGGCGCGCGACGGTCGGCGAGAACGTCGCGATCATCGGCATGGGCGGCATCGGCTTCGACGTCGCGATCTACCTGCTCGAGCGCGCGAGCCGCGCGACGCTGGAGCCGAAGGCCTACGAGGCGCACTGGGGCATCGTCGAGGACCCGAGCGTGCCCGGCGGCCTCGACCCCGCGGGCTTTCCGCGGGAGAAGCCCGCGCACCGCATCACCATGCTGAAGCGCTCGACGACGCCGTTCGGCGATACGCTCGGCAAGACGACCGGCTGGGTGCACCGCACCGAGCTCGCGCGAAACGGCGTGAAGATGCTGAAAGGGGTCGAGTACCGCAGGATCGACGACCGGGGATTGCACATCGCGGTCGACGGCAGGCAGGAGCTGGTCCCCGCCGACACCGTGATCCTGTGCGCCGGCCAGGTGCCGCGGCGCGAGCTCAAGGCGCCGCACGTCATCGGCGGCGCGCGCGATGCCGGCGAGCTCGACGCGAAGCGCGCCATGCTCGAGGGCGCCGAGCTCGCGGCACGCCTATGAGCGCGAACCCCGCTCCGGTCGCGGCGATCGTCGGCGTGGGCGAAGGCCTGGGCTACGCGCTCGGCAAGCGCTTCGCGGCCGCCGGCTACAAGGCGGCGCTCGCCGCGCGCAACGCCGAGCGCCTGGAGCGCCTCGCCGAGGCGATCGTGGAAGGCGGCGGCCAGGCGCTCGCCGTGCCGACCGACGCGTGCGACGAGCGCGCGGTGATGCGGCTCTTCGACGCGCTCGAGAACGACCACGGCCCCGTCGAGGTGGCGGTGTTCAACGCCGGCGGCATCTTCCGTTCCCCGATCGCCGAGATGCCTTCCGACATGTTCGAGGCGATGTGGCGCATCAACTGCTACGCGGGGTTCCTGGTCGGTCGCGAGGCCGCGCGCCGCATGCTGCCGCGCGGAAGGGGAACGATCCTGTTTACCGGCGCGACCGCCTCGCTGCGCGGCGGCGCGCAATTCGCCGCCTTCGCCGCGGCGAAGAACGGCTTGCGCGCCGTGGCGCAGTCGATGGCGCGCGAGCTGGGGCCGATCGGGATCCACGTCGCGCACGTCGTGATCGACGGCATGATCGACACGACCGCCGCCCGGCAACGCTACCCGGAGCGCGCCGCGACGCTCGGCGAGGACGGCATGCTCGCGCCCGACGCGATCGCCGAGACGTACTACCGGATACACGAGCAGCCGCGCTCGGCCTGGACGTTCGAGACCGACCTCCGGCCCTGGGCGGAGAAGTTCTAGCTGGCGCGTACACTAGCGCGATGGACGCCTCTCCGGCCGCCCCGCTGTCCGCGCAGGAAGCGCGCGGCAGCTTCGAGCGCATCGCGCGCAACGTCGAAGCGGTGATGCGCGGCCAGCACGAGCCAGTGAAGAAGCTGCTCGCGGCGTTCGCCGCCGGCGGCCACGTGCTGATCGAGGACTTTCCCGGCACCGGCAAGACCACGCTCGCGAAGGCGCTCGCGGCCTCGGTCGGGGCGCGTTTCTCGCGCGTGCAGTTCACCCCCGACCTGCTGCCCTCCGACATCCTCGGCGTGTCGGTGTTCAACCAGCGCGACCAGAGCTTCGAGTTCCGCCCCGGCCCGGTATTCACCAGCATCCTGCTCGCCGACGAGGTGAACCGCGCCTCGCCGCGCACCCAGTCGGCGCTGCTCGAGGTGATGGCCGAGAGCCAGGTGTCGATCGAGGGCCGCACGCACCGCATGGACGAGCTGTTCTTCGTCATCGCGACGCAGAACCCGGTTGAGTTCCGCGGCACCTATCCCCTGCCCGAGGCGCAGATGGACCGCTTCGCGCTCGCCATGTCGCTCGGCTACGTCGACCCGGAAACCGAGGTCGCGGTACTGAGCGCGCAGGAGCTCGGCCACCCGCTCGACCGCGCGACCGCGGTGGTGACGCGCGCCGAGGTGCTGGCGCTGAAGGAGCGCGTGCGCCACGTGCGCATCGCCGACGAGATTAAGCACTACGTCGTGGAGCTGGTGCGCCGCACGCGCGCCGCGCCGCAGGTGGCGCTCGGTTGCGGGCCGCGCGCCTCGATCGCGCTGGCGCAGACCGCGAAGGCCTACGCCCTGTTCGAAGGCGAGGACTTCGTGCGGCCGGAGCACGTGCAGAGCCTCGCCGGCGCGGTGCTCGCGCATCGCATCGTCGTCGATCCGCAGGCGAGGTTCGCCGGCGTCACCGCCGCGGCGCTGGTCGCCGAGATCCTCAAGGGCACGGCCGCGCCCGCCTGAGGGCCGCATGAAGCGACTGGTCTACGCTTCGCTGCGCTGGTTCAGCTCGATCCAGCATTTCGCCGGCGAGCGCCTCACCGTGGCGGGCAGGATCGCGCTCGGCGCCGCCGGCGCCGCGGCGATCGCCGGCGTCGACACCAACCAGACGCTCACCTACCAGGCGTTCACCTTGCTCTGGGCGCTGCTCGCCGTCGCCTACGCGGGCAGCCTCGCGTTCCGCGCCCGGGTCGCCGTCGAGCGCGAGCTGCCGCGCTACGCGACCGCCGGCGAGCCGTTCAGCTATCGCGTCACGGTGTCCAATCTCGGCGCGCGGCCGCTCTCGGGCGCGGCGCTCGCCGAGCGCTTCCCCGATCCGCGCCCCGGCTACGCCGAGTGGCGCGCGGCGCGCGAGCCGGGCGAGCGGCGGCGCAATTGGTTCGACCGCAATGCGGGCTACTTCCGCTGGCAGTGGCTGATCGAGCGCCGCCTGCCGCGGCCGGCGGACGACACGCCGCTGCCCGCGCTCGCCGCGGGCGCGCGCGGCACGGTGCGCCTGAGCATGACGCCGCGGCGCCGCGGGCGCATCGAGCTCGCGGGGCTGACGCTCGTGCGCCCCGATCCGCTCGGGCTGGTGAAGGGCCTGGCGCGCGTGGCCGCACCGGCGCGCATCATCGCGCTGCCCAGGCGCTATCGCCTGCCCGAGCTCGCGCTGCCCGGCCGGCGCAAGTTCCAGCACGGCGGGGTGTCGCTCGTCACCTCGGTCGGCGACTCTGAGGAATTCGTCGGGCTGCGCGACTACCAGCCGGGCGATCCGCTGCACCGCGTGCACTGGAAGAGCTTCGCGCGCACGGGCCGGCCGATCGTCAAGGAGTTCCAGGACGAGTTCTTCGAGCGCCACGCGCTGGTGCTCGATACCGGGCGCGCCGAAGGCGAGGACGCCGCATTCGAGGACGCGGTGGCGGTCGCCGCCTCGTTCGTCTATACGATCGACACCCTGGAGTGCCTGCTCGATCTGCTGTTCGTCGGCGACCGCTTGCACAGCTACACCGCCGGCCGCGGCCAGCTGCAGGCCGACCGCATGCTCGAGATCCTCGCCGGCGTGCGCGCGAGCGCCCCCGCAGGCTTCGACACGCTGGCTCGGGCGGTGCTCGGCCAGGCCGGGCGGCTCTCCAGCTGCATCGTGATCCTCGCCACATGGGACGAGCCTCGGCGCCGCTTCGTCGAGTCGCTGATGGGCATCGGACTGGAAGTGCGCGCGCTCCTGGTGTGCCTGCCCGAGGAGCGCCCGGCCGCGGCGCCCGCGTGGCTGCTGGCGCTGCATCCCGGCCAGATCGAGGCCGGACTGGCGAGGCTCAGGTGACGGTCCCGCCGCTCGTGCTGGGCGCGGCGCTCGCGTTCTGGGGCTGGCAGACCCACAACCTGCTCGCCGGGACGCTCCTCGCGGCGCTGGTGGAGGCGCCGCGCTTCGCTTCCTTCCGGCTCGAGCTGCGCGAGGTCGACTACCGCCGCGTGGCGGACTTCTGCACGCTGCTGATCGCCGCGGTCGGCGCCCTGCTCGTGACCACCCGCGGTCTGCCGCGCGGCGTGCTCGGCACGCTGCAATGGCTGCCCGCGCTGCTCGCGCCGATCCTGCTCGCGCAGCGCTACGGCGCCGCGGGCACGATCCGGCTCTCGGCGCTGTTCCACACCCTGCGCCGACGCAAAGCGCGCGACCCTTCGGCGAGCGACCCGCAGGTCGATCTGTCGGGCGTGTTTCTCGCGGCGGCCGCGATCGCCGCGGGGGGCGCGAACTCGCGCGGCCCCGGCTTCTACGCCGGCATCGCCGCGCTCGCGGGCTGGACCCTTTACGCGCTGCGGCCGCGCCACGCCGCGATCGCCGCCTGGGGGCTCGCGTTCGCGCTCGCGACCGGCCTGGGCTACGTGGGCCACGTCGGCCTGGCACGGCTCCAGGCGCAGCTCGAGGCGCTCGCCGCCGACTGGTACCTGCGCGCGCCGATCGACCCCTACAAGAGCCACACCGACATCGGCTCGATCGGCAGGCTGAAGCTCGACGACACGATCCTGATGCGCGTGCGCGTCCCGCAAGGACAGGGGGCGCGCGCGCGGCTGCTGCACGGCGCGAGCTACAACACCTACGGCGGCGGCACCTGGACGGCGCGCGACGCGCCGCTCGAGCCGCTCGCAGCCGAGTCCGACGGCGCCACCTGGGTGCTCGGGCGCCGGGCGCCGACCTCCTCGGTGGCGATCGAGGCGCGCAGCGAGGACGGCAAGCTGCTGCTCGCGCTGCCGGCCGGCACGGTGCGCGTCGCCGGGCTGCCCGCGGAGTCCGTGCGCCGCAACGCGCTCGGCGCGGTGCTCGCCGACGCCAAGGGCGACTGGATCGACTACGTGGCGCGTTACGCCGACGACGATGCCGCGGACGAGGCTCCGCCTTCGGCGCTCGACCTGACGATCCCCGCCTCCGAGCGAGAGGCGATCGAGCGCGTGGCGGCCGCGATCGGGCTGCGAGGCGCGCCGCCCGAGGAAGCGGCGCGGCGCGTGAAGAGCTTTCTCGCGACCTTTCGCTACTCGACCTTCCTCGAGCACGGGCCGCAGAAGGACCTGACGCCGCTCGCGGACTTCCTGCTCGTGTCGCACAGCGGCCATTGCGAGTACTTCGCCGCGGCCAGCACGCTGCTGCTACGCGCGGGCGGCGTGCCCGCGCGCTACGCCACCGGCTACGTGGCGCGCGAATACAGCACGCTGGAGGACGCCATCGTGGTGCGCGCGCGCCACGCGCACGCCTGGACGCGGGCGTTCATCGGCGGGCGCTGGGTCGACCTCGACAACACGCCGCCCGTCTGGTTCGAGGCCGAGGCCCGGCTTGCGCCCGCGTGGCAGGGGCTGAGCGACCTGCTGCGCTGGGCGCTCCACCGCTGGGCGCGGCGCGACGCGGGCGGGACGACCTCCGAGCTGTGGTGGTGGTTGCTTGCGGGACTGGTCGCGCTGCTCGGTCTGCGGCTGTTCGCCGGGCGCCGCGCGGTGCAGCGTTCGGCGGTAGCGGGGACGGCGCCCGCGCGCCGCTATCCGGGAAGGGATTCCGAGTTCTACGCAGTCGAGCGCGCGCTCGCACGGCGCGGCGCGCCGCGCGCGCCGCACGAGTCGCTGGCATGCTGGGCGCTGCGCGCCGCGGGCGCGATCGACGCGGCGACGCGCGCGCAGCTTAGCGCCGCGCTCGCGCTGCACCAGCGCTATCGCTTCGACCCGGCGGGCTTGAGCCCCGCCGAGCGCCGGGCGCTGCGCGAGGGCTCGCGCGCGCTCGCGGGCGCGCTCGATGCGGCTCGATTAGAATCGGCGCCATAACGGCTCGCGGAGGCGGCATTGGGCACAGTGGTGGCACTGGCTGGGCAGGTGGGCGGGGCGAAGCTCGCCGACGGGCTGTACAGGCTGCGCGGCGCCGACCTCGCGGTGATCGTCAATACCGGCGACGACTTCGAGCACCTGGGGCTCGCGTTCTCGCCGGACGTCGACACGATGCTCTACACGCTCGCCGGCATCGCGAGTGGCGAATCCGGCTGGGAGCCCACGGGCGAGACGCAGGCGCTGTACGGCATGCTGACCGCGCTCGGCGGCCCGGACCGCCCGGTGCTCGGCGACAAGTCGCTCGCCGCGGCGCTGCTGCGCGCCGAGGGCCGGCGCGACGACCGCAGCCTGACCGACCTGACGCTGCAGTTCTGCCGCAACCTGGGAATCAGCGCGCGCGTGCTGCCGATGAGCAACGACCAGGTGCGCACCTACGTCGACACGGCGGAGGGCACGGTCACCTTTCCCGAGTACTTCAACGAGCTCGCCTGCGAGCCCGCGGTGAAGGGCTTCCGGTACGTCGGCGTCGAGGACGCGCGGGTCTCGGACGAGGTGCTCGATGCGCTGCACGCCAACGACCTCGAGGCGGTGGTGATCGGCCCGGGGAATCCCTTCCACTCGATCCGCCCGATCCTCGAGATCGGCGGCATGCGGCAGCTGCTCAGGAAGCGCGGCGCGCCGGTCGTCGCGGTGACGCCGATCGTCGGCCAGAAGGCGCTCAAGGGCTCCGCGGGCAAGATGATGCGCGAGCTCGGACGCGAGGTCACGGCGCGCTCGGCGGCGATGGAGTACTACAAGCTGATCGACGGCTTCGTCATCGACGCCGTCGACGAGGACCAGGCCGACGGCATCCTCGCGAGCGGCATCGAGGTGCTGATCGCGCAGACGGTAATGCGCACGGTCGAGGACCGCACGGCACTGGCGCAGACGGTGCTCGATTTCGCGCGCGCCATCCGCGAGCACAAGCTGCGCGAAGGCGAGAACGCCTAGAGGACGGCTAACGTCTAAAGGACGGCTAACGCCGTGGCGACGATCGCGTCGCGGTCGATGCCGAAGAATCTGCGCAGCGCGGCGCGCGTGTCGCTGCGCCCGAAGCCGTCGGTGCCGAGGGCCACGTAGCGCCGGCCCTGCGGCGCGTACGCGCGCGGCAGGTCCGCGAGCGCGCTCACGTAGTCGCTCACCGCGACGATCGGCCCCACGGTGCCCTCGAGGCAGTGCGCGATCCACGGTTTCGAGCCCGCGCCCGGACGCACCTCGCGCACCGCCGGCGACGCGCTCGCGCAGGCCAGCCCGTCCCAGCGCAGCTCGCTCCAACTGGTCACGCTCCAGACGTTCGCGGCGACGCCATGCTCGCGCTCGAGCGCCTGCGCGGCCGCGAGCGCTTCGCGCAGGATCGGCCCCGAGCCGAGCAGCTGAAGTCGGGCGCCCGCGCGCTCCTCGAGCAGGTACATGCCCCTGAGGATCCCCTCCCTCGCGCCCTCCGGCATCGGCGGGTGCGCGTAGTTCTCGTTCGCCACGGTGAGGTAGTAGAAGGCGTCCTCCTGCGCCTCGAGCATGCGGCGCGCGCCGTCCCCGACGATGGTCGCCAGCTCGTAGCCGAAGCACGGGTCGAAGGCGCGGCAGTTCGGTATCGTCGCGGCGGCGAGGTGGCTCGAGCCGTCCTGGTGCTGCAGCCCCTCGCCCGAGAGCGTCGTGCGGCCCGCGGTGCCGCCGACGAGAAAGCCGCGCGAGCGCGAGTCGGCCGCCGCCCACACCAGGTCGCCGACCCGCTGGAAGCCGAACATCGAGTAGTAGATGTAGAACGGCAGCATCGGCGTGCCGTGCGCCGAGTACGCGGTGGCCGCGGCGATCCACGACGACATCGCTCCCGCCTCGGTGATGCCTTCCTCCAGGATCTGGCCGTCCTTCGCTTCCTTGTAGTAGAGCAGCTCGTCGTGGTCCTCGGGCTCGTAGAGCTGGCCGAGCGCCGAGTAGATGCCGACCTGGCGAAACAGCGTCTGCATGCCGAACGTGCGCGCCTCGTCGGCGACGATCGGCACCACGCGGCGCCCGATCTCGGCGTCCTTCATCAGCTGAGCGAGCAGCTGCACGAACACCATGGTGGTCGATTGCTCGCGGCTCGTGCCCTCGAGCAGGCGCGCCGGGCGCGGCACGGCCAGCTTCGGCGCCGCCGCCGAGCGCGCCGGCAGGTAGCCGCCGAGCCTCTGCCGGCAGGCGTGCAGGTACTTGATCTCCGGGCTGTCGGCGCCGGGATGATGGAAGCGCAGCGCGATGACGTGCTCGTCTGCGAGCGGCAGCGCGAAGCGGTCGCGGAAGGCCTTCAAGGCCTCGTCGTCGAGCTTCTTTTGCTGGTGGGTGCCCATCTTGCCCTGGCCCCACAGCCCCATGCCGTAGCCCTTCTTCGTCTGCGCCAGGATGACCGTCGGGCGGCCGCGGTGCTGCACGGCGGCGTGGTAGGCGGCGTAGATCTTCACCGGGTCGTGGCCGCCGCGGCGCAGGCGGTCGATGTCGTCGTCCGAGAGGCTCGCGACGAGCGCCTTCAGCTCGGGGTACTTGTTGAAGAAGTGCTCGCGGTTGAAGCGCCCGTCGGTCGCGGCGTAGGTCTGGAACGCGCCGTCGACCGTCTCGTGCAGGCGCTTGAGCAGCACGCCGTCGTCGTCGCGCGCGAACAGCGGGTCCCAGTCCGAGCCCCACAGCAGCTTCACCACGTTCCAGCCGGCGCCGGCGAACAGGCCCTCGAGCTCCTGCACGATCGAGCCGTTGCCGCGCACCGGGCCGTCGAGGCGCTGCAGGTTGCAGTTCACGACGAAGATCAGGTTGTCGAGCCCCTCGCGCGCCGCGAGCGACAGCCCGGCGAGCGATTCGGGCTCGTCCATCTCGCCGTCGCCGACGAAGGCCCACACCTTGCGCCGCGCGCTGTCGAGCAGCTTCCGGTCGGCGAGGTAGCGCATGAAGCGCGCCTGGTAGATCGCGGCGATCGGCCCCAGTCCCATCGAGCCGGTCGGGAACTGCCAGAACTGCGGCATCAGGTAGGGGTGGCAGTACGACGACAGGCCCTTGCCTTCGGTTTCGCGCCGGTAGTGGTCGAGCTGCTCCTCGGTCAGCCGCCCTTCGAGGAACGCCCGCGCGTAGACGCCGGGCGCCGAGTGCGGCTGGAAGTAGACCAGGTCGCCATCTTGGCCGGCGCGGAAAAAGTGGTTGAAGCCGACCTCGAACAGGTCCGCCGCCGAGGCGTAGCTCGCGATGTGGCCGCCGAGCTCGGGATGCGCGCGGTTGGCGCGCACCACCATGGCGAGCGCGTTCCAGCGTACGATCGCCGACAGGCGCTGCTCGAGCTCGAGGTTGCCCGGGAACTGCGGCTGCTGCGCGAGCGCGATGCTGTTGCGGTAAGGCGTGTTCAGCACCGGCGGCATCGGCACGCGCCGCGCGCGCGCGTGCTCGAGGAGTTTTCGCAGCAGGAACATGGCGCGCTCGCGCCCTTCGTTCTCCACCAGCGCGTCGAAGGCGTCGAGCCATTCGCGCGTCTCGCGCGGGTCGGCGTCGGGCGGGTTCACCCTCCAGAACGCGGAGGACTCGATGTCGGACAGGTCGGCCATGGCCAATCGTAGCGCGCAGCGGCTGGCATGGGGTTGCGTTCGGGTTCGTCGCGATCGTATTTTGAAGTATATTGTTCTGAATCTAAGCCTTATATCAGCATAAAATGCCAGCGCATCCCGTCGACGCAACAGACCTGAAGATCCTCGAGCAGCTGCAGAAGAACGGCCGCATGCCGAACGTCGAGCTGGCGCGCGCCGTGCACCTGTCGCCCTCGCCGTGCCTGGCGCGCGTGCGCGCGCTGGAGGCCTCGGGCCATATCGCGCGCTACGTCACGCTGCTCGACCCGCTCAAGCTCGGGCTGACGGTGAGCGTGTTCATCCAGGTGCGCCTGGAAAAGCAGGTCGAGCGGGCGCTCGAGGCTTTCGAAGGCGCGATGCGCGGCCGGCCCGAAGTGATGGAGTGCTACCTGATGACCGGCGACGCCGATTACCTGCTGCGCGTCGTGGTGCCCGACGTGCAGGCGCTCGAGCGCTTCATCGTCGATTTCCTGTCGCGCGTGCCGGGCGTGGGCAACATCAAGTCGAGCTTCGCGCTGAAGCAGGTCAAGTACCAGACGGCGCTGCCGCTGCCCCTGCCCCTGCCCCCTGCGCGCAGAAAAGCTGTGCTATAGTGCGCCCCGCAGGCTGTTCAAGCAGTGAATTTGCAGACCCTCACGCCGCTCCCGCGGCGACCGCAGTGGCAGACAGTTCCCCTTCTTGACGTCGTGCCCGGATGCCTTGGCCCGGAATTGCCTCGGCTTATTCAAGAAAGGAAACACGATGGCCACCGGTACGGTGAAATGGTTTAGCGACCAGAAAGGCTTCGGCTTCATTACCCCTGATGGGGGCGGCGAAGACGTGTTCGCGCATCACAGCGCGATCCAGATGAGCGGCTACAAGTCGCTCAAGGAAGGCCAGAAGGTCGAGTTCGAATCGCAGAAAGGCCCGAAAGGCCTGCAAGCGGCGAACATCCGCCCGCTGTAAAGCGGCGCGACGCCAAAGGAAGGCCCGGGAAACCGGGCCTTTTTTTTCGCCCGCCTAGAATCGCTTCTTCAGGCCCACCTCGAAGCCTCCGGGCAGCAGGCCGAGGATGAACGGGCTGTCGCGCTGCTGCGCATAGTATCCGGACGCCGTACCGAGCGCGAAGCCCGCGAGCACGTCGGTCTGCCAGTGGGCCTGCTGCTTCATGCGCCCGATCGCGTCGTAGACCGGCAGCAGTTCGAGCGCGTACACCGCCGGCTCGTCCTTGCCGTACTCGAGCACGAACGGCGTGACCGCCGCGCTGACGAGCGTAACCTCCCCGCTCGGGAAGCTGTAGTGGCCCTGGCCCTGGAACCACCTGTCCGGGTCGTCGGTCTGCGTGGGCCGGGCGCGCGTGAACACTTCCTTCAGCACCGTCGAAGACGCCGCCCCGAGCACCGACGCGTCGAGCGAGCGCCAGAAGGTGTCGCCCGTCTGCGTCTCGCCCCCTTCCCACAGGGAGCCGCCGACCACCGCGGCGATCGTCAGGTCTTCGAGCAGCAACTGGTTGCTGCGCTTCCAGATGCCGCTGTCGTCGTAAGCAATACGATGATCGATCCCGAGCGGCCCGCCGCCGGCGAACGCAAACGCGCCGTGGAGCACAAGAGCGAAGCCGAGCGCGGCGCGCGCGCCGCTCACTTCGGGCACGAGGCGGCGTCCGAGGGAACCTTGCCGACGAGCAGCAGGAAGCTTTCGAACGGCCCCATGTTCGCCATCGCCTCCATCTTCGGCCCCTCGAATTTCAGGCGGCCGAAGAGCATCGCCTTCATGGGCCCGTAGTCGCCCTTGCCCATCTCCACCCAGCGCGGCGTCTCGGCGTGCATCAGGTAGTCGGCACCGTCGTCCAGTTTCGCCGTTTCGATCGCGCCGCCGTACGCGCAGGTGGCTTTCGCTTCCTTGGTGGCGATGCGCAGCTCGACCGGGCGGCTGCCTTTGCAGTCGGTCCGGTAGACGTGGATCACCTTGTAACCGCGCCCCGCGTCGTTCAGCGTCCACCCCGAGTCCTTCAGGCCAGCGGTAAGCGTACTGTCGGCGTTCCACGCCACGCACGCATCCTTCGCCCAATCGGAAGACATCATCACCGGCGCAGCCTGCGCCGCATCCACGGACGCGAGCGCAAGCACCGCGGCGAACACGCTGATCCAAGGCTGTTTCATCGACCCTCCCGTTTCGCGCCGCCTGCGCAGTTCTCGAAATCTATCGAGTCCATCGACGCGCTGCCAATCACGTAATTTGCTGACGCCATCACGCGAAGTCGAGCGCGAGGGCAGGGAATCTAGACGGGGGTGGTGCCGGCTGCAGGAGTCAATCCCCGCGCAATTGCTGGCTCCCCGGGTAGGCGGCTCTGGAATCCGCCGCTCAATCCCCCGCTAAATCCGCCAGAGAATCCGCAGGTCCAGCCGCTTCCCACTAAGGGACACATCCTCCGCACGACTCCCGCCCCACGGCACGGTAAGGAAGATCCCCGCCCAGCGCGGCGTACACTGTGCCCGCTCCCCAAAAACTCACCGATTCAGTAGATTCAGATTTTGGCCTTCGCTAGATTGATCTCGGCTGTAAAGAACTTCGACCCTTGCGAGAACAGCAGATCTACAAAGCTCACCGCGCGAGGCTCATACCCGAGAGCCGCGCGACGCCCGCCTCGACGGCTGGCGCGCTACTTAAGATTCGAAAGTAGCGCCAACAGAACGAATAGAAACGCCAGGCCCTGCCAGCCGACGCGCTTGAACATCCACCGGTGGCTCTCATGCTGGTCGTCGGCACCGCCGTGGGCCATCGAGACGACTCCGTCGAACAGCGAGACGGCCGCCAATAGCGCCGCGACCATTACGAACGCAGTCAGTAGAGACATACAAGCCTCCTTTTCTTCCGGCGGGAGCCTATGCACTCATGTCTCATGTCCCGCACCACTCGCAATCGAACAGCAAATCGCTGCGAGACATATTGATCTGCGCTAATTGAAGGCGCTTATTGCGACGCAACAAGCGCGCCTCGTGGGAAAGCGCGCGGCTGCGAACAGAAAAGCAAGTCGCGCCCACCTGAGCATGAGCCGGTAGGCCGCTTCATCCCGTCGGGGAACAGTGCCGACCGGAGCCGCTGGACCTGCGCGCACGCGACTGGCTACGACGGCGTGCATTTGTGGTGCCAGCGGTACAGGATCGTCGTGGTGGACCCGTGCGGGCTGTGGGAGCGTGAAGCGGGATGTGACTAACGGATCCCGTACGGCCTCAACGCTTCTTGTGCGTACGGTCGGCCATGATCTTCTCGTAGCACTCGGCGCACACCGCGCGCTTCGCTTTGAGTCCTGGTAGGAATCGGAAGCCGGCGCGAGGCCCTCAGCCAAGCGTCCCGAGGCAGGGATACGCTTGAAATAGCGCGGTCAATCCAGCGCCCGCGCCCCTTGCCAGTAGGGTGCGCGCAAGCGTATGGTCGGATTTGAGGTTGGCACCCGGTTCATGTCGACGTTTACCGCGGGAGGCACCATGGATCTCCGGATCGAGAAGGTATCCACCGGGCTTCGCGTGGACATCGATGGAGCGGCCGGTCATGAGCAAGTCTTGCTCGAGCGGATTCGCGGCTGCCGTAAGGGCGCATGGGCGTGCGCTTCCGGGGAGTGCATGAATATCGGGACGATGGACGAACGTGCCGAGGACGGTCACATCATTCTCATGCTCGCGCCCCGGCCCGGCGCCCAGTTGAGCGCCACGGGCATCGAGCAATGCCTGCGGTACACGCTTCTGGCAATTGCGGGCTGAGTCCGGGACTCCCAGCGATCACGGCGTTTCGACAGGAACGATCAAAGCTTCGCCTTCGTTCCTCGCATTGCTGACCGCTCGACTGACAGCATACGCCTCCATCTTCTTCTCGGGGTAGGGCTCCAGCAGACCCTTCAGCCGCTCGACATCCTTGTTTCCTCCATCGAGCCAGATCCGGTAGTTGTCGGGCGCCACAATCACTGGCATGCGATCATAAATCTGCCGCATCAGCTCGTTCGGCTCAGTTGTGATTAGGCACACGGTCCGCACTGCGCCATCCGGCCCGTTCCATTCCTCAGTGATACCCGCGAGCCCGAATAGCTCGCCACCGATTGGCTTGATGTAGTACGGAAGCTTCTTCTTGTCCTCGGTCTTCCACTCGTAGAATCCGCTCGCGGGCACCAGGCAGCGCCAGTGTTTGAATGCGTGGCGGAAGGCTGGCTTCTCGGCCACTGTTTCCGCTCGAGCGTTTCCTAAGCGACTGCCGATTGAGGTGTCCTTAGCCCACGCTGGGATCAAACCCCACTTGTAGAAGTCGGCGAGACGCGTGTGGTTCCGGTCCTCGCGGACGATCAGAATGTCGGAGCTAGGGGCTATGTTGTAGCGCGGCTCGAAGCCGGGATCTTCCTGCAGCCCGAACTGCAACGCCACAACGTGAGGGTTGGCGTGAAGGGCGAAGCGACCGCACATGCGAAATTTCTAATATATGAGCGAAGCCGCGCAATCATCATCATACAGACAGTTCACGCCCTGGACCGACAGCCGACCGTAGCTGCTGGACCTGCGCGCACGCGACCGGCTACGACGGCGTGCATTTGTGGCGCACGCAGCACCGGCTCGTCGTCGTGAGTCCCTGCGGCTGCTGGGAGCGCAGTGCGGGGTGCGATGCTGGCGCCTAGCTCGGTGCGGCTGAGAGCAGACAGTTATTAGCCCAGCCGTTTCGGTACTCGCAGGCCGGGAAGGCGAGCAAATGCAATGCCGGGTTATCCCACCTGAAACGATCGTCCAGTCCGTGCTGCGACTTACAGGCATCGACCAAGGCGTGTGCGGCCTGATTTCCTCTCTCGGCTCTTCTGGGAAAGTATTGGCCCAGGCATTCGCTAATGGCCGAGGTGCGCCGAGACTCGAGCTCGTCGCTAAGCATGGCTGGCACGAACCCAAGCAGCAGCAGAATCCCACTAGTGCGGGGCCAGACCTTCACGCATCCTTTAGCCGTAGGCACGTCGGCTTGACCGAGGGGTTAAGCATCACCGACTTTGCGGACTTCAGTCGTCGGGTTAGGAAGGAAGAATCCGAAGGCATTCGCGTGAAGAGTTGAAATCCAACTTCACGAAGGCCGCCTTAAGTCTACTTACTCCGGTTCTCAATGATCGCTGACGGGACTGGCTGTAGCGTTGGCCGCTGTAGCTCAGGGTCGCCATGCGATAAGCAGCGGAACTGGACTTCGGCCGCAGGGGTCTTTCCCCAAGCAACGTCGTTCTGGCTCGTGCTGATGGGGAGCATTTCTTTGCCGATGCTCTTGCAATACTCCGAAGCTTCTTGCATGGCCTTGGCTTTTTGGTAGCTGCCCGAGGTGAATCCCCATTCCGAATTTGCAATCATGTACGAATCAGGCCCGGTCGAAACTACGCCAGAATGAGCGCACGCAGCTACGACCGCCGCCGCAATCAGCACCGCTGCAAGCACTAGCTTCTTCAACGCCCCCTCCTGTCAGCTCGCCGCTCGGCGCATCATAGGCCGCCTAATGCAATAGTCCCCAATGGGTCATCCCATCGGGCGTTAAGAGGATGCGTCGTGGCTGGAAGCCTAAATATGATGCGCCGACTCTGGATTTGGCATTGAGCTCGAACGCAATCGGCCAGCCATAATAGTATCCTCCGCCCTTGAATAAGCCCTTGTACCAACTCGTGCAGTCCTCGACGCGAAGATCTCTAACTTGGGCGCTGCTCGGGTCTTTGAGCCCGACTCTGTCCACATACACCTGCACAGCGTTCCGGGCCTGCAGCTCAGTGGGGCGCGGACCGCAAAGAGCCTCTTTGTCTGGACCTCCTGCTGCGGTGGTGCAGGCTGATAACGCAACCAGGGCAAGTACTGCGATCGTTTTCTTCATGGGGATTCCCATTGAGTTTGCGACCTAACCCCCCTTACCGCTTCATGCGCTGCCGCTCCCACGGCAGCGAATTCGCGCTTCGTCCTCGATCCCGTAGAGCACCGAGTTCTTATGCGCGTACTCACGATACAGCCAGGCCATGCCTAGACTGACCTGCGCCTTATTCGGGCGCGACGTCAGTGCAGGTTCGAATGTCGCCCTAGCCTAGAAACAAGAGAGCCCGCACGCGGCGGGCTTCGTGAGAGTGATTCGCGGCCGACTCAGCGCACCTTGCGGCGTCGACCCAATCCGAGCCCAGCGAGCCCAATGCCCAAGAGCGCGATCGTCGCGGGTTCGGGCACGGTGGGGGGGACGATCGCGGGCTGCACGTCGAAGAACCCCGTCAAGTTGATCCTGTCCCCCGCAGTGAGCGTGAACTCGAGCCTCTCCTGGATGAAGGTG
>Ga0153916_10001019_pt1 | contig 19668 bp, 16 predicted proteins | sample Opewatmetagenome_FD_109642 | JGI IMG/M metagenome (GOLD analysis project Ga0153916, IMG submission 109642) | Freshwater wetland microbial communities from Ohio, USA - Open water 3 Core 3 Depth 4 metaG | ecosystem: Environmental > Aquatic > Freshwater > Wetlands | place: USA: Ohio, Lake Erie... | reverse complement strand
TGCCTTGATGCTAATCCTACCGGGGTCCAGCCGCAACAGCCGGGCGACCGCTTGGCGCATCGCGTCGCGATGGGGGCCGATCTTGGGCTCTTCGGCGATGATCGTCAGATCGACATGATCGATCATGCCGCCGCGCGCCGCGATCCGCTCGACCGCATGGGTCACGAACACCGAGGACGCGACGCCGCGCCATTTGGGGTCGGATGGCGGGAAATGCGTGCCGATATCGCCTTCGGCGACGCAGCCGAGCAGGGCATCGGTGAGCGCGTGCAGAGCGACATCGGCATCGCTGTGGCCGACGAGCCCGCGATCATGCGCGATCTCGACCCCGGCCAGCCAGAGCCTGTCTCCCGGGCCGAAGGCGTGGACGTCGATGCCAAGGCCGGTCCGGCTGACCAGCGCGCGCGCATACGCGGCCTCGGCTTCGGCGAAATCCTCGGCGGTCGTCAATTTCCGCAGCCTTTCATCCCCCTCGACCTCGGCAACCTTGTGCCCCGCGAGGCGCATCATTTCGGCGTCATCGGTCGGCTCGCCGCCGTTCCAGGCGCGGTGGGCGGCAAGCAAGGCCTCGAACCCGAAGGCCTGCGGCGTCTGCACCCGCTTGATGCCGGCGCGGGGCAGGGTCGCGCCGTCGCGGACCAGGCTGTCGACGACATCCAGCACCGGGATCGCCGCTCTATGCCCATCCAGCGCCGCCAGCAGCCGGTCGATCACCGCTGCCGGCAGGAAGGGCCGCGCCGCATCGTGGATCAGCACTTGGCCGGCGCCGCCCGACGCGGCGATCGCCTCTAGCCCGGCGAGCACCGATTCGCGCCGCGTTGCGCCGCCGGCTATGGCGGGCCCCAGTTGCTGCCCGGCGGCGGCGTCCTCATAGAGGTTGCGATCACCGGGGTGGATGACCACGCGCACTTCGGTGATCGCGGGATGCGCACACAGCGGCCGGAGCGCATGCGACAGCACTGGCCTGCCGCCCAGCAGACGATATTGTTTGGGAGGGCCGTCTCCCGCCCGGACTCCCCGTCCGGCGGCGACGATCAGCGCGATGCACGACATGGAAATCCCCCTAGCGGAGGTGGGTCTTGCCCGCCAGCCTGATCGTAGCTACATGAGTTGCCTCATTTTTAGGCAAGTCATGACCCGGCACGACCCCATCGCCCCAATCTCCATCGGTCCCGTTCGCATCGAAACGCCAGTCATCCTGGCGCCGATGACCGGTGTCACCGATCGGCCGTTCCGCAAGCTCGTGCGCCATTATGGCGCCGGTCTCACCGTGACCGAGATGATCGCCAGCCAGGCGATGGTGCGCGAGACCCGGCAATCGCTGCAAAAGGCGGCCTGGGACCCTTCCGAAGAGCCGGTATCGATGCAGCTCGCCGGCTGCGAGCCCGGCACCATGGCGGAGGCGGCAAAACTCAACGCCGATCGCGGCGCGGCGATCATCGACATCAACATGGGTTGCCCGGTGAAGAAGATCGTCAACGGCCATGCCGGATCGTCGCTGATGCGCGATCTGAAGCTCGCGGCGTCGCTGATCGACGCCACGGTGAAGGCGGTCGATCTGCCCGTGACGCTCAAGATGCGGATGGGCTGGGATCATGACAGCCTCAACGCCCCCGAGCTCGCGCGCATCGCCGAGGATCTGGGGGTGAAGATGATCACCGTCCACGGCCGCACCCGCAACCAGATGTACAAGGGCACCGCCGACTGGGCGTTCGTCGCCAGGGTCAAGGCGGCGGTTTCCCTGCCGGTGATCGTCAATGGCGACATCTGCTCGATCGAAGATGCCGATACGGCCCTCAAGGAGTCTGGCGCGGACGGCGTGATGATCGGCCGCGGCGCTTATGGCCGCCCTTGGTTGCTTGGCCAGGTGATGCGCTGGCTCGCCACTGGCGAGCGCGTTCCCGACCCCAGTCTGGATGAGCAATATCGCGTTCTTTCAGAGCAGTATGATGAGATGCTGACCCTCTATGGCAAGGAAACCGGGGTCAATCTCGCGCGCAAGCATATTGGCTGGTACACCAAGGGCCTGGCTGGATCGGCCGAGTTCCGCAATCGCGTCAATCAGGAGCCCGACCCGGCAGTCGTCAAGACGATGCTGGCAGAATTCTACGAGCCATGGCGCTTACGTCGCGCAGCCTGAACTTCCTGACGCGCAAGTCTCCCCGCGCGGGAAGCCTGCCGTCGCCGGAGGAGGTGATCGCCTGCCTGCCGACGCCGCTGTTGCTGATCGATGCCGAGGACCGCATCCGTCAGGTCAACGCCGCCGCGGAAGCCCTGCTCAACCGCTCCGAAGCCTCGCTGCTTGGGCATACGCTTACCGAGATTCTGCCCGAGATCGTCGATGCGATGCCCGAGCGTCGGCTCTCCGAGAGCGGGGACGCCGTCGTTGCGCTGTACGATCTGATGCTGGAGCCGGTGGAGAATCGCCGCCACCGGGCGGATTTCATTTTCGCGCCCGTCGTCGACCGGCCGGGATGGCGGATTTTGTCGATTCATGCGCGTGCGGCAACTTCGCTGATCGATCGCCGCACGGGGCGGAGCGGCTCGGCGCGCGCCGCGATTGGCGCGGCGGCGATGCTGGCCCATGAGATCAAGAACCCGCTGTCGGGCATTCGCGGCGCCGCGCAGTTGCTCGAAGCCAGCGCCGGCGACGAGAGCGGCCAGGCGCTGACCCGTCTGATCCGCGACGAGGTCGATCGTATCGCCGCCCTGGTCGACCGCATGGAAGGCTTCACCGACGACCGCCCGGTCGAATTCGGCCCGCAGAACATCCACGCCATTCTCGGCCATGTCCGCGATGTCGCCAAAAGCGGCTTCTGCAAGGCCATTCCGATCCGTGAGCTCTACGATCCGTCGCTGCCGGAGGTGCGGGGCAACCGCGATCTTCTGATCCAGATCTTCCTCAACCTGCTCAAGAACGCCGCGGAAGCGCTCGGCCGGGGGTCGGCGATGGACGAGATCCAGCTCACCACCGCCTATCGCCATGGCTACAGCGCCACCGACGCCAGCGGACGGCGGGTGTCGCTGCCGATCGAGGTATGCGTGATCGACAGCGGGGCAGGGGCGCCGCCCGACGTCGCGGAGCATCTGTTCGAACCCTTCGTGTCGTCGAAACGATCCGGCAGCGGCCTCGGCCTCGCTCTGGTCGCGAAGCTGGTCGCCGATCATGGCGGCGTCGTTGAATATGCCCGCGAGGGCCGGCCGCCGCGCACGGTGCTGCGCGTGCTGCTGCCACGCTATAGCGGAGAGGACGCATGACCGGCGGACGCATATTGGTGGTCGACGACGATGCGGCGATCCGCACCGTCGTCCGCGAGGCGCTGGTCCGCGACGGCCATGAGGTGCATGCGGTCGGCGACGTCGCCGCGATGCGCCGCGAGCTTGACAACGGCTTCGGCGAAGTCCTCGTCACCGACGTCATGCTGCCCGATGGCGACGGGCTTGATCTGGTGCCCGGCATCCTGGAGCAGCGCCCCGGCCTGCCGGTGATCGTGCTGTCGGCCCAGAACACGCTGGCGACCGCGGTGCGCGCGACCGAGCGCGGCGCCTTCGAATATCTGCCAAAACCCTTCGATCTCGGCGAACTCAGCCGGGCGGTGGCCGACGCGCTGGCGCTATCGCGGCGGACATCCGCGCAGCCAACGGCGCTACCGGAAGCCGATGCCCTACCGCTGATCGGCCGCTCGCCGGCGATGCAGGAAGTATATCGCACCTTGGCGCGGGTGGTGCCGACTGATCTCACCGTCCTGATTCTCGGCGAATCGGGGACCGGCAAGGAGCTGGTCGCGCGCGCCGTCCACGATCTTGGTCCGCGCAAGCACAAGCCCTTCGTCGCGATCAACATGGCGGCGATCCCGCGCGAGCTGATCGAATCCGAGCTGTTCGGGCATGAGCGCGGCGCCTTCACCGGGGCCCAGGCGCGCAGCGCCGGACGCTTCGAGCAGGCGCAGGGCGGCACCTTGTTCCTCGACGAAATCGGCGACATGCCGATGGACGCGCAGACCCGGCTGCTCCGCGTCCTCCAGTCGGGCGAGTTCACCACGGTCGGCGGCGCGCGGCCGATCCGGGCCGACGTGCGGGTGATCACCGCGACCAACAAGGATCTGCGCCGACTGGTGGAGGAGGGGCAGTTCCGCGAGGATCTGTTCTACCGCCTGAACGTCGTTCCGGTGCGCCTGCCGCCGCTGCGCGACCGCGATGGCGACATCGCCGAACTGGCCCGGCATTTCCTCGATCGCGCGGCGGCCGAGGGGTTGCCCCGCAAGACGCTCGACGGCGGCGCGATCGCCCGGCTGATGGCGCATGGCTGGCCCGGCAACGTCCGCGAACTGGAAAATCTGATGCGCCGCCTCGCCGCGCTGACCCGCGAGGAGGTGATCAGCGCGGCGGTGGTCTCGCAGGGGCTGAGCGATGGCGACGGCAAGACGCCCGCCTTGCGCATCAGCGGCCAGTCCCTCGCCGACAGCGTCGAATATCATCTCACCCGGCTGTTCGCCGCTTATGGCTCCGATCTGCCGCCCGACGGGCTTTACGAGCGGATCCTGGCCGAGATCGAAAAGCCGCTGCTTGGGATCAGCATGGCCGCGGCGCGGGGCAACCAGTTGCGGGCGGCGAAGATGCTGGGGATCAATCGCAACACCTTGCGCAAGAAACTCGCAGAGCGGGGTGTGGGAACGGGATCGACGCGGCGCTCCGATCCTTAATCTGTGGTTTACATGCAACGAACTGTGGCTAAACTGCGCGGATGGCCGAAACGATAGAGGTTGTTGAGCGAAGGCCTTCTTGGATCCGGCGGCTGCGGAGACGGCTGAGCCGCAGATTTCCCGACGTCGACATCTATCCGCGGCTGGAAATCGCGACCGCGCTTCTCGCCATAACCCTTGGCCTCATCAGCTATGCGGTGGTGACCGGGGTGCGCGCGCCCGCCGCCGGCATTTCGCCGCCGCTGGTCACCCTGCTGCTGGTGATCAATCTCGCGCCATTGATGGTCCTGGTGACGCTGATCGCCCGCCGCGTCGCCCTGCTGGTCGCCAACCGGCGGCGCGGTCTCGCCGGATCGCGCCTGCATGTCCGTCTCGTCGCCTTGTTCTCGATCGTCGCCGCGGTGCCCACCCTGCTGGTGGTGATCTTCGCCTCGCTCCTGTTCCAGTTCGGGGTGCAGTTCTGGTTTTCCGAGCGCGCCCAGACCGTGCTCGAAAATTCCGACCGTGTCGCCCAGACCTATGTCGAGGAAAACAAGCAGCGGATCGTCAGCGAAGTCGTGGCGATGGCCGGTGACGTCAGCGGCTATGCCGATGAATATGGCATCCAGACCCAGGCGTTCGCCCAGGGCCTCGCCTGGCAGGTCGCCGCCCGCAATCTTTCGGAAGCGGCGGTGGTCACGACCGACAAAGCCGGGCAGATCAATCTCATCGCCGGCGCCAATCTCGACAAGAAGCCGCTCGACGAGCGGATCAGCGCGACCGACATCAAGGAAGTCCAGGCCGGCGCCGCACGCGTGTTCGCCGATGCCGACGACCGGGTCGAGGCGCTGATCAGGCTCGATCCGCGGGCGCCGCTGTTTCTCTATGTCTCGCGCAAGGTCGATCCGCTGGTGCTGGCGCAGGTGGCGCGCACCCAGACCGCGCTTTCCGATTACAAGTCGCTGCTCGCCCGCTCGCGCAGCCTCGAGATCCGGTTCAACGCCATCCTGCTGGTGGTGTCGCTGCTGATCCTCGCGACCGCGGTCTGGATCGCCTTGTGGCTCGCCAACCGCATCGTCGCCCCGATCGGCAGGCTGGTCGCCGCGGCCGAGAAGGTGGGGGCGGGGGATCTCAAGGCCCGGGTGCCGGTGCGCGGCGCCCCCGACGAGGTCGGTATCCTGTCGCGCGCCTTCAACCGCATGACCAGCCAGATCGAAACCCAGACCAACCAGCTCGACAGCCGCCGCGCCTTTACCGAGGCGGTGCTCGAAGGCGTTTCCGCCGGGGTGCTGTCGATCGACGGGGCGGGCGAGATCCGGCTCGCCAACCGCTCCGCCGAGGAACTTCTCGACGTCGCGGAACAGGGCCTGGCCGGCCGCCGTCTGGCCGGCGTGTCGCCCGAACTCGCCGCCGTGCTGGGCGAAGGCAAGACCGAGGCGATCGTCCAGCGCATGCGCGACGGCGATCCCCAGACGCTGGCGGTCAAGATCGTCGATGTCGCGGGCGGCCATGTGCTGACCTTCGACGATATCTCGCAGCAGCTCGCCGACCAGCGCAGCGCCGCCTGGTCCGACGTCGCCCGCCGCATCGCCCACGAGATCAAGAACCCGCTGACCCCGATCCAGCTTTCGGCGGAGCGGCTGCAGCGCAAATATGGCGGTGAGGTGCGCGACGATCCGCAGACCTTCTCCCGGCTGACCGGGACGATCGTCCGGCAGGTCGGCGATCTGCGCCGGATGGTCGACGAGTTCTCCAGCTTCGCCCGCATGCCGAAGCCGACCTTCCAGCCCGAACCGGTCAACGACATCGCCCGCCAGACCCTGTTTCTGCACGAGGTCGGCCATCCGGGCATCCGGTTCAGCCTCGAAGCGCCCGATGCGGCCCCGATTCTGGTCTGCGATCGCCGCCAGATCGGCCAGGCGCTGATCAACATCGTCAAGAACGCCGCCGAGGCGGTCGAGGCGCGGCGCGAGCGCGACGGCGCGGGCGGGGAAGTGACCATCCGCATCGCGGTCGAGGGGACGCTTCTCGTGATCTCGGTCGAGGATGACGGCGTCGGCCTGCCGGCCGAGCGCGACCGGCTGACCGAACCCTATGTCACCACGCGGTCGCGCGGGACCGGCCTCGGCCTCGCTATCGTCAAGAAGATCGTCGAGGAACATCTTGGTACGCTTGAATTTTCTGATCGTCCCGGCGGGGGCGCCGTAGCCCGCATGCGGTTCGACATGGCGGCGCTCGCCGCGCGCAGCGAGGGAACGGCTATGGACATGGGTCAGGATTATCACACCGCCGGGGAGGGCCGCTGAGCGATGGCGTTGGAAGTTCTGGTTGTCGACGATGAGGCCGATATCCGCGAGCTGGTCGCAGGCGTGCTGGAGGATGAAGGCTATTCCTGCCGCACCGCCGCCGACAGCGACGCGGCACTGACCGCGCTCGGCGACCGCCGCCCGTCGCTGGTGCTGCTCGATGTCTGGCTGCGGGGTTCGAAGCTCGACGGTCTCGATCTCCTCGACGAGATCAAGCGGCGCGATCCCAGCCTGCCGGTGGTGGTCATCTCGGGCCACGGCAACATTGAAATGGCGGTTGCCGCGATCAAGCGCGGCGCGGCGGACTTCCTTGAAAAACCCTTTGAAGCTGAGCAGTTGCTACTGGTTGTCAACCGGGCGACGGAAACCGAGAGGCTGAAGCGCGAGAATGAGAGCCTGCGCCTCAGGGTTGGCATCGATGAAGAGCTGACCGGCAATTCCGCCGCGGTCAACAATGTCCGCGCCACCCTGAAACGGGTCGCCGCCACCGGCAGCCGGGTGCTGATCAGCGGTCCGGCCGGCGCCGGCAAGGAAGTCGCCGCGCGGCTGCTCCACCTGTGGAGCCAACGCGCGTCCGGGCCGTTCGTGGTGGTTGCTGCGGCGCGGATGGCCCCCGAACGGGTCGAGCAGGAATTGTTCGGGGTCGAGGAGGGGGGAGAACTCACCCGCCCTGGCCTGTTCGAACAGGCGCATGGCGGCACCTTGTTCCTCGACGAGGTTGCCGACATGCCCGCCACCACCCAGGCGAAGATCCTGCGCGTGCTGACCGACCAGACCTTCTCGCGGATCGGCGGCACCCGCCAGGTGCGCGTCGACGTGCGGGTGATTTCCTCGACCTCGGCCGATCTCGCGACCGAAATCGCCGCCGGCCGCTTCCGCGAGGATCTTCTCTACCGCCTGAACGTGGTGCCGGTGCATCTGCCGCCGCTCGCCGAGCGGCGCGACGACATCCTGCCGCTCGTCCATCATTTCCTTGCCCGCTACGCCGCTGAGCGCCGGGTGCCGCCGCCCACGATTTCCGAGGAGGCGATCGCCGCGCTTCAGGCTTATGATTGGCCGGGCAATGTCCGCCAGCTCCGCAATGTCGTCGAGCGGACCTTCATCATGTCGCCGGTCGAGCGGCTTGGCTGCATCGACATCGATCTGCTGCCACCCGAGATCACCGCGGATCCCAGCAAGCTGTCGCCGGACAAGGCGGCGAAATCGATCATGTCGACGCCGCTGCGCGAGGCGCGCGAGGCGTTCGAGCGCGAATATCTGAAGGCCCAGATCCGGCGCTTCTCCGGCAATATCTCGCGCACCGCGGCGTTCATCGGGATGGAGCGCTCCGCCCTTCACCGCAAGCTGAAGGCGCTCGGACTCACCGATCAGGAGCGCGGTGATGACGATGAATGAGGGTTTACCCTAATCGCATAGCACTCTAGGTTATCTCCACCCATGGCCGCCGGCATGGGTGGGACGTCGCCGGACCAACGGCGCGAAATGCAAACCAGTGACGTTTGCCAATATGGAGCCAGATCATGGCCGATCGTTCGAATAATCTTCAGGATATTTTTCTCAACACCGTCCGCAAAACCAAGACCCCGGTCACCATGTTCCTGGTGAACGGCGTCAAGCTTCAGGGCGTGATCACCTGGTTCGACAATTTCTCGGTGCTGCTGCGCCGCGACGGTCATTCGCAGCTTGTCTACAAGCACGCGATTTCCACGGTGATGCCGGCCAACCCGATCAATCTTGCCGAGATCGACGCCAAGACCGAAGCCGAAGAAGAAGAATGAGATGACAAACGCGCCCGCGGACGTGGCTCAGGGCGCCCGGTCTCTGGTGATCGTTCCCGACTTCGGCGGCGTGTCCCGCCGCTCGGCGGAAGCCCGCGGCGAGGAAGCCGCGGGGCTTGCCCGCGCGATCGCGCTCGACGTCGCCGAAACCAAGTTGGTGCGGGTGCGCACCCCGCGTCCCGCCACCTTGTTCGGCAGCGGCCAGGTCGAAAGCCTGGCCGCCGACGTCGCCGCGCATGAGGCGGAACTGGTGATCATCGACGCCCCGGTCACGCCGATCCAGCAGCGCAACCTCGAAAAGGCGCTCGATGCCAAGGTGATCGACCGCACCGGGCTGATCCTTGAAATCTTCGGCGAGCGCGCGGCGACCCGCGAAGGCGCGCTCCAGGTCGAGCTCGCCCATCTCGATTATCAGGCCGGCCGCCTGGTCCGGTCATGGACCCATCTCGAGCGCCAGCGCGGCGGCTTCGGCTTCCTCGGCGGTCCCGGCGAAACCCAGATCGAGACCGACCGCCGTCTGATCCGCGACCGCATGGCGAAGCTTCGCCGCGAACTCGATCAGGTGAAGCGCACCCGCTCGCTGCATCGCGCCCGGCGCCAGCGCGCGCCCTGGCCGGTGATCGCGCTCGTTGGCTATACCAATGCCGGAAAGTCGACACTTTTCAACAAGTTGACGCAATCTGACGTCATGGCGGCAGACCTTCTGTTCGCGACGCTCGATCCGACGATGCGGGCGATCACCCTGCCGGGGATCGACAAGGCGATCCTCTCCGACACGGTGGGCTTCGTCTCCGATCTCCCGACCCAGCTGGTCGCGGCGTTCCGCGCGACGCTGGAGGAGGTGCTGTCGGCCGACCTCATCGTCCATGTCCGCGACATCGCGCATCCCGAGAGCGCCGAGCAGGCGGCCGATGTCATGCAGGTGCTCGGCGATCTCGGCATCGTCACCGAAGGGGAAGGGGCGACGCCGCTCACTGAGGTGTGGAACAAGATCGACCTGCTCGATGCCGAGGAGCGCACCCGCGTCCTCAACGAAGCCGAACGGCGCGACAATGCGATCACCGTCTCGGCGCTGACCGGGGAGGGGATGGAGGTGCTGCGTCAACGGCTCAGCACCCGTCTCAGCCAGGACGCGCAGCTCTACAGTTTCAATATCGCGCCCGAGGAGGGAGAGCAGATCGCCTGGCTCAAGGCCAAGGGCCGGGTCGAAGCGCAGAGCATCGCCGAGGATGGCATCATATCGCTCGACGTCCGGCTGAGCGCGCTCGATCGCAGCCGTTTCGACACGCTGTTCGGCGTAACCGACGCGATCACCGGCTAGACCTTCTGAAACGTGAATCAAGGTCTCAACCTATAGACGAGAGCCTGATTCACGCTTTCGGCGGAAGCGCGAAGCGCTTCCACCTCAAACGATCAGGCTCTAGAAGGTCCAGAGCCGCTCAGGCTGAGCCTGTCGAAGCCTGTTGCTGGGCCTTCGCCGCCTGCCACAGCCGCTCCATGTCTTCCAGCGACAGCGCGGCAAAGCCGGGTCCGGCCTGCTGCTCCATCGCCTCGAAGCGCGCCTGGAACTTGTCATTGCCCTTGCGGAGCGCAGCTTCCGGATCGATCTTGAGATGGTGTGCGAGGTTGACGACGGCAAATAGCAGGTCGCCCAGTTCCTCCTCGCGCTCGGCTTCATTGTCCGCCCGACGCAATTCGTCCAGCTCCTCGATGATCTTCGCCTGCGGACCTTCGGCATCCGGCCAGTCGAATCCCATCCGTGCGGCGCGTTTCTGCAGCTTCTCGGAGCGCTTCAGCGCCGGCAGCGCCTCGGCGACACCCGACAGCGCGCCGACATGGCCGGCCTCGGTGCGTTCGGCATGTTTGGCGGCTTCCCAGTCGCCGCGCTCGGCGTCGGCGAAGACATGGGGATGACGGCGGATCATCTTGTCGGTGATCGCGTCGATCACGTCGCCGATCGTGAAGGCGCCGGATTCCTCGGCGATGCGCGAATGATAGACCACCTGGAGCAAGAGGTCGCCAAGCTCGTCCTTCAATGCCGCGATATCGTCGCGACGGATCGCGTCGGCGACCTCATAGGCTTCCTCGATCGTGTAGGGCGCGATGGTGGCGAAGGTCTGGACACGATCCCAGGCGCAGCCGCCTTCGGGATCGCGCAGGCGGGCCATCACCGCGACGAGCTTTTCGAGCCCATATTCCGGCTGAGGGGGTTTGGTCATCGTCTTTGCCTTGTCGGAGCCATTTGGAAAAGCAAGATGGAAATATCAGCGATTGCCGGTAGCGGGCAGCACGGATCATGATATTTCCATGATCCATCCATTCGGGAGAGCAGCGTGAGCAACGATGCCTTGGGATCAGACATAAATGCGGTCGCACGGCTGCGTGGTACTTTCAGGCTGCGTTCTGGTCAGACCTCGTCGGAGTATTTCGACAAATATCGCTTCGAATCTGATCCGACGCTGCTTCGGCGCGTGGCTCGGCGCATGTTGCAGCTGGTTCCAGCCAATACGGAAGTTCTGGCTGGTCTTGAATTGGGAGGTGTGCCGATTGCCACCGCCATGTCGCTGGAAAGCGGTCTGCCAGCCGTATTCGTGCGCAAGGCGGCTAAGGAATACGGCACATGCCAAGCGGTCGAGGGCGGCGACATTGCCGGCCGCAGGACCGTGCTGGTCGAAGATGTGATCACCACGGGCGGCGCCATTGCTGACGCTGTTGAGCTCGTGCGCACCGCGGGTGGCGATGTGACTGCTGTGGTCTGTGCAATCTGGCGCGGTGAAGGTGAACCGCACATTTCAAAGATGCCGGGCTTGTTAGTTCTTCCGGTCCTTACGCGGGCGGACCTTGTGTAACATGCGCAATTCAACGTCGTGCAGGGTGGCTATGCGGTTCAATTGAACGGGCTAGTTCCGCAGACCTTTAATTACCGGAAGGGCTATCGCACCAATCCTGGAACGTTACTTCTGAAAGTATGATAATATATATTATGTTAAATGATATCTTGGTGTGCGCACATCACAGGGTGATTTCCAGCCCGTCATAGCCGGGCTCAACCCCTGGCGGCAGCTCGGCGCAAAGCGTCGCATAGTCCATCGAATTGTCCATATGCGTCAGCACCGCACGCTTCGGCTTCACGCGCCGGATGAATTCGAGCGTGAGGCCGAGATGCGGATGGGTCGGATGCGGCCTTCTGCGCAAGGCGTCGACGATCCAGACGTCGACACTCCGGAACAGCGTCGTCATCTCTTCAGTCAAGATGTTAAAGTCCGTCGAATAAGCGACTGACTTTCCCTGATAATCGAACCGGAAACCCGTTGATGTGATCGATCCGTGCGGCTGATCGCAGGTCGTGACCTTCAGCGCGCCCAGGTCCAGGCTGTCGCCCAGCACATGCCCCCGGACGCTGCTTGGATAGCCGCCCTTGCCGTCGAACGCATAGGCGAAGCGCGCCTTGAGCGATGTCAGCGTGTCGGCCCGCGCATAACCGTCCACCGGATGGCCGAGCGCGTGGTAGACCTGCCTCAGATCGTCGAGCCCGTGGCAATGATCGGCATGGTCGTGGGTCCACAGCACCACGTCGATCCGTCCGACATCGGCATCGAGCAACTGCTCGCGCAGATCGGGGCTGGTGTCGACGAGCACGCGGAGGTTCCCCGCCTCGATCAGGATCGACACCCGCCGCCGCCGGTTCTTCGGCTCGGCAGGGTCGCAATCGCCCCAGTCGTTGCCGATGCGGGGCACCCCGGACGATGTCCCGCTGCCCAGCATCCGCACCTTCACGGCTGCGCCTTGTCGAACAGGGTGAAGAAATTGGCGGCGGTGGATGCGCCAAGCGCCGCCCCCTCTTCCCCGCGCAGATGCGCCAGAAAGTCGCGGGTATAGGCGACATAGGCCGGCTCGCACGGCTTGCCGCGCTTCGGCACCGGCGCAAGGAAGGGGGAATCGGTCTCGATCAGCAGCCGGTCGCCAGGCAGCGTCCTTGCGGTCGCCTGAAGATCGGTGGCGTTCTTGAACGTCACGATCCCGGAAATCGAGATATAGAGCCCGAGATTCAGCGCCTTGTGCGCGAAGTCCGCGCTCGCGGTGAAGCAGTGGATCACGCCCTTACAGGCGCCCTTCCCCATTTCCTCGGTGAGGATCGTGGCGGTATCCGCCTCGGCGTCGCGGGTATGGACGATCAGCGGCAGTCCGGTCTCGCGCGCCGCGGCGATATGCGCGCGAAAGCTCGCCTGCTGCCGCGCACGGTCGCTGTGCTCATAATAATAATCGAGCCCGGTCTCGCCGATGCCGACGACGCGCGGATGCGCCGCGGCGGCAACCAGCTTGTCGGTGTCGATATCGGGATGCGCGTCGGCCTCGTGCGGATGGATGCCGACCGATGCCCACACATCCCCTTCCCGCTCGGCGACGTCGATCACATCGGCCCATTCGCGCTCGCGGGTCGAGATGTTGAGCATTCCCGTGACGCCCGCCGCCCGCGCGCGGGCGATCACGCCAGCCTGATCCTCGATCAGTCCCTTATAGTTGAGGTGGCAATGGCTATCGACCAGCATCTTCGGTCTCGACCGGCAGCTCCAGGCGCGGGAACACCCCGATCGGGGCGCTCAGACGGAATGGGCTGGAGGCAAGCCGCGGATACCAGTCAAGGTCGCCAAGCGCGGCGAAGGCCCGCTCGTCCGTCGGAATCCCCATTTGATCCAGCAGCTTGTCCGAGGAAGCCGGAATCACGGGCGAAATCGCGATGGCGAGATCGCGGATGCAGGTGAACAAGGTCGCCAGCACCGCCTTCATCCGCTCCGGGTCGGTCTTCTTCAGCGCCCAGGGCGCCTGCGCGTCGACATATTGGTTGCAGGCGAACACCGCCCGCAGCCAGTCCTCGATGCCGTGCGAGAAGGCGAGCGCCTCGAACGCGCGCGGCAGGTCAACCCGGCAGGCCTCGCGAACCTTCGTCTTCAGCTCGCGGTCTTCGGTATTCTCCTCGGTTTCTGTCGGCAGAACGCCATCCAGATTCTTGAAGATCAGCGACAATACGCGTTGCGCAAGATTGCCGAAGCTGTTGGCGAGCTCGGCATTGGCGCGCGCGACGATCGCCTCGTCCGAATAGCTGCCATCCTGGCCGAACGACACTTCCCGCAGCAGGAAATAGCGGAGCTGATCGACGCCGTAGCGGTCGGCCAGCGCGATCGGATCGGCGACATTGCCGACCGACTTCGACATCTTCTCGCCGCGGCTCAAGAGGAAGCCATGGCCGAACACGCCGCGCGGCAGGTCAAGCCCCGCCGACATCAGGAATGCCGGCCAATAAACTGCGTGGAAGCGCACGATGTCCTTGCCGATGACGTGCAGATCGGCAGGCCAGAAACGCTTGTAAGTCTCTGATTCGGTGTCGGGATAACCGACCCCGGTCAGATAATTGGTGAGCGCGTCGACCCAGACGTACATGACATGCCCGGGGCTGCCCGGCACCGGCACGCCCCAATCGAAGCTGGTGCGCGAAATCGACAGGTCGGAAAGCCCGCCGCGCACGAAGCTCAGCACCTCGTTGCGGCGGCTTTCGGGGCGGATGAAATCGGGCTGCTCTTCATAGAGGCGAAGCAGCCGCTCCTGATAGGCCGACAGGCGGAAGAACCAGCTTTCCTCGACGGTCCACTCGACCGGCGTGCCCTGCGGCGAAAGCTTGCCGCCGTCCTCGCCCTCGATCAGCTCCTTCTCGTCGTAATAGGCCTCGTCGCGAACCGAATACCAGCCCTCGTAACGGCCGAGATAGATGTCGCCATTGGCCTCCATCGCCTTCCAGATCGCCTGGCTGGCGGCATAATGCGCGGCCTCGGTGGTGCGGATGAAACGATCGTTCGAGATGTTCAGCCGCTCGGTCATCTCCTGGAAATAGCCGGACATTTCATCGGCAAGCGCACGCGGCGTGATGCCGCGGTCGCGGGCCGCCTGCGCCATTTTGAGGCCGTGCTCGTCGGTGCCGGTCATGAAGAACACGTCGCGCCCGGCAAGCCGGTGATAGCGGGCGATCGCGTCGGTCGCGATCGCCTCATAGGCATGGCCGATATGCGGCCGTCCGTTGGGATAGCTGATCGCGGTGGTGACGTAGAAAGGTTCAGCCATATTGTGCACGCATCGGAATGGGATCCAGCGCCGCGAGCATCCCGGCAAGCTCGAAGACGACAGCATAGGGATCGAGCGAGAGCGGAACCGCGCTCGCGGCCAGGTCGCGCGCCTTCTCCCACAGGCTTAGCGAGCGCGCAAGCGCCGCGCCCTGCTGTCCGCGCGCCGCCGCGGCGATCCGGCGCGGAACGAGATCGAGGAACACCTCGTAGCGCGGCTGCGCGGTCTTGGACTTGAGGCTTTCGGCCAGCGCCGCCCGTTCCGCCAGGCTCCGCGCGCCGCTGCCGGTCAGCCGCTCGACGGCGGCACCCAGCGCCGCGATATCCAGTCCGGCGAAACGCAGCGCCCGCCCCGGAGCGCCGTCGGCGATCGCCACCAGCGCATCGCGCTCCGCTTGGGCAAGCTCGGGCATCTCCCGCGAGAGCACGGCGGCGACAAGATCGTCTTCGAGCGGGTTGAACCGCAAGATCCGGCAGCGCGAGCGGATTGTCGGCAGCAGCCGTCCCGGCGCATGGCTGACCAGCAGGAAGACCGTGTTCGGCGGCGGTTCCTCCAGGCTCTTCAAAAGCGCGTTGGCGGCCGCACGCGCGAGATCGTCGATCGCATCGACGATCACCACCCGCCACGGCGACAGCGCCGGCGTGCTCTGGAGCAAGGGCTGGAGCGCCCGGATCTGGTCGATGCCGATGCCCGAGGCGAGATCGCCGGTCTTCTTCTCCTCGCGCTCGACGATGCGCAGGTCGAGATGGCTGCCCGCCTCGATCAGATGCGCGATCGGATGGTCGGGGGATACGTCGAGACGGTCCGGCGCGGTCGCGGGCCCTGCCGCGTTCGCGAGGACGTGGAGCGCGGCGAGATCGGCGAAACGGCGCTTGCCGATGCCGGAGGTTCCCGCCAGCAGCCAGGCATGGTGCAGACGTCCGGCTCTCCAGCCTTCAAGAAAGGCTGAAACTTCAGTGTCATGCCCAAGAAGTGACGTCATGGCGCCAGACCGGCTCGTTGCACTGCGGCCCACACCGCGTCGGCGACGGTGTCGACGCTCCCGAGTGCGCCGATGCGACGGATCCGCCTCGGTTCGGCGTGGGCGAGCGCCGCGAAGGCGCTGGCGACGCGCGCATGATAGGCCGCCCCTTTCGCCGCGAAACGGTCGGCCGCGCCTTCATCGCGCAGGTGCGCGCGTTCGGCGGCAAGGCTGTCGTCAAGCTCGAGCAGGAGGGTCAGCTCCGGCATCAGCGCCTTCGTCGCGAAATCGTGGATCGTCCGGATTTGCGCGTTGGAAATGCCCCCCGCCCCGCCCTGATAGGCCAGGGTCGAATCGATGAAGCGGTCGCACACCACCCAGGCACCGCGCTCCAGCGCGGGGCGGATCACCCGCGCGACATGGTCGGCGCGCGCCGCGGCGAACAGCAGAACCTCCGCCCGCGCATCCCAGCGCTCGCGCTCGCCGCTCAGCAGCAGCGCGCGGATCGCCTCGGCATTGGGCGTGCCGCCGGGTTCGCGGGTCTCGACGACCTCCGCCCCCCGCGCGCGCAGGCGTTCGGCGAAGATCCGGGCCTGCGTCGACTTGCCGACCCCTTCCCCGCCCTCGAAGCTGATGAAATGGCCGCTCACATCCCGAACAGGCGGCGGAATCCGTCAGCGACGCGATCGAAGAACCCGGCCGGGCCGACCGCCTCCGCCGCCACCAGCGGCAGGCGCTGCGCGGGCATGTCCGGCGTCTTGACGATCAGATCGGCGATATACTGGTTCTTGGCGATCGGCGCCTTGATCGGCCCCTTGTACGCCACGGTCAGCTTCATGTCGCGCCCGACCCCCTTCGGCAGGGTCACCGCGAGATCGCGGGGCGCGACCAGGGCGACGCTGCGCTTGTCGCCCAGTTGCACCTCGGCGGTCTGCAGTTGCGTGCCCTTCTTGGCGATCGGCACCGATTGCCACGCGTTGAGGCCCCACTGCATGAACGCGACCGACTGGGCGATGCGGTCATTGAACGAGGTGAGGCCGGAAACCACCATCACCAGCCGGCGGCCATTCTGAACGGCCGATCCGGTGAAACCATAGCCGGCTTCTTCGGTATGCCCGGTCTTGAGGCCATCGGCGCCGGAAACCCGCCCGAGCAACGGATTGCGGTTGGCCTGGGTGATCGCCTGGCCGGACCCCATCGTCTTGCCCCAGGTGAAATCCTTCTGGTTGTAGAACTCCCGGTAAAGATCCGGAAAGTCGCGGATGGTGCGCTCCGCCACGATCGCGAGGTCGTGGGCGCTGACATACTGGCTGGGATCGGGCCAGCCGTTGGAGGTCGTGTAGTGGCTGTCGCGCAGCCCCATGCGCTTGGCGGCGAGGTTCATGAGGTTCGCGAAGGCGGGCTCGGTGCCGGCGACGCCTTCGGCCAGCACCACGCAGGCGTCATTGCCCGAAAGCGTGACGATGCCGTGCAGCAGATTGCGCACCGACACCTCTTCGCCGGGCGACAGGAACATCGTCGATCCGGCCTCGGGCCCGTGCCACTGCTTCCAGGTTTCCGGGCGGACCATATAAGTCTGATCGAGTTTGACCTCGCCGCGCTTGATCATGTCGAACACGACATAGACGGTCATCATCTTCGCCATCGATGCCGGCGGCATGTGCGCGCTCGCGTTCTTCGAATAGAGCACCGCGCCCGAGGACAGGTCCTTCATATAGGCGACCGGCGCCGTGGTTTCGAACGGCGGCGGCGCCGCGCTCGCTGCCGGGATCAGCGCGGATGTCGTGAGCAGGCTTGCGGCAATAATAAGACGCGAAAACAAGTTGATAACCCCTTCGAAATGCGTGTCAGCCGATCCGGTCGGCGGTGATGATGCGCGCATCCTGATAACCCGCCTCCTGCGCCTTCGCCAGCATCGATTGCGCATCTTGCGCTGACAGGAGCGGCCCGAGCCGCACGCGGAACAGGCCGTCGGCTCCGGGCACGATCTCGGCCTTGCCGAGACCGCTCAGCGCGGTGACCAGCGACGCCGCGCCGGCCGCGCTGGAAAACGCCGCCACCTGCACGAAATGCGTGCCGCCCGGTGCGGCAGCCGGGTCAGGCGCGACAGCTGGGCGGGGCGCGGTCGCGGTGGCCGGCGCCGCAACGGTGCGCACCATCCGGGCGGGCAGCGGCGGCAGATCGCGCACCGAAACCGTCCGCACCGGCGGCTCGCGCCCTGCGCGCAACACCTGCTTCTCGGCTTCGCTCGGGAACACCCGTCGCACCCGCACCCGGCCGGTGCCCGCCTGATCGAGGCCAAGCAATTCCGCCGTGCGGCGCGAAAGGTCGATGATGCGGTCGCCGACGAACGGGCCGCGGTCGTTGATCCGGACGAGCAAGGTCCGGCCATTGCCGAGATTGGTCACCTCGACATAGCTGGGCAGTGGCAGGGTCTGGTGCGCCGCCGAAATGCTGGCCATGTCATAGGGTTCGCCATTGGCGGTCGCCAGGCCGTGAAAGCCTGGGCCATACCAGGATGCGATGCCGACCGTGTCATAAGCGGGCTCGTCCTTGGGATAATACCAGATCCCGCCGACTTCATAGGGATTGCCGACCTTCACCGGCCAATCGCTGAGCGGCGGCCGCGGCGCCGGCGCACTTGTCGTGGCGACGCGCGGCGTGCTCGAACAGGCCGCGACCGCCAGCGCCAGGCCGGCGGAAATCCCGAGTCTAGATCTTGATGGCATCGGCAAGCAGCCCCACGGAAATGACGTAATAGTTCGAACAATTGTAATTCAGCAGCGCGCGGTAATTGTTGAAGGCAAGGAAGGCGCGGCCGCCCGGCCCATCGGGTTCGATCAGCGTCGCCTGGGCCGTCGGCTCCAGCCCAGCAGCGGTCAATGGCCTTACGCCCAGCCTTTCCCAATCAGCCAGCGACAGCCAGCGGCTGTGGCGCTGCTGCACGGTGACGCAGCCATCGAAGACTTCGTCTGTGGCAAGGGCGGCCCGGTCGAGTCCGGCCGGAACGGCCGCCTCCAGCCCCCACGGGAGTCCCGGCTTCCACCCCGCCTGTTTGAGGTAAGTGCCGATCGACGCGAAGGTGTCGGATTTCGAATACCAGATGTCGATCCAGCCATCGCCGTCGCCATCCCTGGCCGAAGCGAGATACGAGCTTGGCAGGAACTGCGGCATTCCGGTGGCTCCGGCCCACGAGCCGACCAGCCGTTCGCGCGGCGCCAGGCCCTTGTCGACGATTCTCAGGGCCGCCAGGAACTCGCGGGCGAAGAGGTCGCGGCGGCGCCCGTCATAAGCGAGGCTCGCCAGTGACTGGAACAGGTCCTTGCTGCCGGTCGCGCGTCCGTAAAACGTCTCCATCCCCCAGATTCCCGCGAGAATCGGGGCGGGAACGCCGGTTGCCGCCTCGGCGCGGGCGAGCTGCACCTGCGCATCGCGGTAGCGGATGCGCCCCTCGCTGATCCGTTCGGGGGTAAGGCGCGCTTCAAGATAGCCGGCAAGGCTCGGCGGCGCGGCCCTGCTGTCATCGGGCTGTTGCCGATCCAGTTCGACGACCCGGGAATCAAAACTCAACCCCGGAAAAATGGCATCGACGGTCTCCGGCCGGATGCCGGAGGAGAGTGCCGTTTCACGCAGCTCCCCCAGATAGTCATCGAAGCTCGGCGGCGTGGGGCTGGACTGCGCGCACGCCGCGGACGCCGACAGGAGAAGCCCTCCCACAAAGGCCAATGGTCTGAAAATCATACTGCTCCCGACTGTGCCTTCCCCCTTGATTGCCACAGATGGACGCGAAGGTGAATCCCTGACACAGACCTTGATCGTTTCAGGCT
>Ga0153916_10001018_pt1 | contig 19671 bp, 17 predicted proteins | sample Opewatmetagenome_FD_109642 | JGI IMG/M metagenome (GOLD analysis project Ga0153916, IMG submission 109642) | Freshwater wetland microbial communities from Ohio, USA - Open water 3 Core 3 Depth 4 metaG | ecosystem: Environmental > Aquatic > Freshwater > Wetlands | place: USA: Ohio, Lake Erie... | reverse complement strand
GGCTCGATATAGCCGATGACCGGCTTCTCGTCCTGGTAGGCCGGCACTGTAACACCGATCATATTGATGACCGAAAAGATGAGAATGGCCAGGAGGATGTTCATCACCGACCCCATGACCATGACCAGGAACCTCTCCCAACGGGTCTTGGCCAAGAAATGGTCGGGTGGCAGAGTCACCTTCCCGCCTTCCGAAAAAAGCTCCCCTTCGCCCAGGAACTTGACGTATCCCCCCATGGGGAACAGGCTGATCCGGTAGTCCGTCCCCCTTTTCCGGATGCCGAAGAGCCGTTTGCCATAGCCGAACGAGAAAGTCTCGACACGGATGCCGACCAGCTTGGCGGTGAAGAAATGGCCGAACTCATGGATGAAGACGAGGACGCCGAAGACGACGAGGAAAGAGAGGATAGTGCCGAACAATGTGCCCATATCTAATGCCTTTGCCTGAGGAGATTTTCGGTCTGCGCCCGGGTTTCCCGGTCAACGGCCAAAACCGCTCCCAGCGATTCCACCTCACTGATCCGGTGCCGTCCCAGGATCTCGCCGACCACGGAACAAATCTCGGTGAACCCGATCCGGCGATTCAGGAACGCCTCCACGGCCACCTCATTGGCCGCATTGAGAGCGACGGGAAAACTCTTGCCGGCCTCAAGGGCCCGCTTGGCGAAGACGATCAGCGGGTAGCGTGCTTCATCTACCTCGGAGAATTCGAGCGACCCGACCCGGCCCAACTCGAGGGACTCAAGCCCCGAGTCCAGCCGCTCCGGATAGGTCAGGGCGTACTGGATCGGGATCCTCATATCGGTGACGCTCAGTTGGGCAAGCACGGACCCGTCCCGCATCTCGACCAGGGAATGGACAATGCTTTGGGGATGGACGAGTATGGCCAACTGGGTCGGCTCCAAACCGAACAGCCAGCGGGCTTCGATGAGCTCCAGCCCTTTGTTCATGAGGGTCGCTGAATCGACGGTCACCTTCCGGCCCATCTTCCAGCGGGGGTGGGAAAGCGCTTCCGAGATCGTCTTGTCCTTGATCTCGGGGAGCGGCGTCCGGAAAAACGGTCCGCCCGAGGCTGTCAGGATCGCCTTCCGAACGTCCTTTTTGCGCGCCTTGGCCAGGCACTGGAAAATCCCGCTGTGTTCGCTATCGACGGGGATGATCTCGGCCCCGGAGGAAGCCGCCCGCGACTGCAGGATGGCGCCGGCCACGACCATCGCTTCTTTGTTGGCCAGGGCAACCCGGACCCCTTTTTCGACAGCGGCGAGGGTCGGTCTCAGCCCCTCGATGCCGGTGATGGCCGCGACGACGATGTCGTTCTCCTCAAAGCGGGCCACCTCTTCCGCTCCCTCCGGTCCATGGACGACCCGTATGGGAAGTCCGTCTAGGTCTGACCTCAGCCTGTCGGCGTCTGCCCGGTTCTTGAGCGAGACGATCTTCGGATTGAACCTCCGCACCTGTTCGCGAAGCAGCTTGATGTTGGACCCGCCGGCCAGGCCGATAACAACAAACTCGGCGGCGATCCGGCTGATGACTTCGAGGGTGTTGGTTCCTATGGAGCCTGTCGAACCCAGAACGGAGACTTTTTTCATTTCCAGAAGAATTTGACAAAGTAATAGAAGAACGGGGCCGCCAGGAGGAAGCTGTCGATCCGGTCGAGGAACCCGCCGTGGCCGGGAAGGAAGTTGGAAGAGTCCTTGACTCCGACTGCCCTCTTAAAGAGCGACTCAAGCGGGTCGCTGACCTGGGCGGCCATATGGACCAGGACCCCGCAGGCCAGGGCCTGCCAGAGCCCCACTTCCGTGAGGAGAAGCTGCCGGGCGGCCAGGGCGCCAAGGGCGCCGAAGGCGATGCCGCCCAAGCTTCCCTCCCACGTTTTATTGGGGCTGGCCAGCGGCGTCATTTTATGCCTTCCGCTGAGCTTCCCGAAGAGATAGCCCCCGCTATCCCCGAGGAAGATGACCGCGCAAAGAAAATAAAAAGTATAGGCACCCCGCTCGAGCACGATCAAGTAAAGATAGTTCATCGGGAAGCTGATATAAAACGCTCCAAAAAAGGTGACGGCGATGGATTGAGTGAAGTACGGAAGCTGCTCGACGCGCTGGAAGGTGACGACAAAAAAGACGGCCGTCAGGAGGAGAGCGATATAAAAGGCCGCATCGAGGGGAAAAGAGTCCTTGAAGAAGAAAGAGAAGGAGATGAGGAGGGCGATGACAAGCCCGAGGGGGATTTGAGGTTGAAGCCTCTTTTTCTGGGCCAAGCCAAAGAATTCCAGGAGCCCGGCCAGGATGAACGCCTGGAGAACGATGAAAAGGAGGAGCCGTGACCCGTACTGCATGATCAGAAAGAGCGGCACGAGGAGCAGAATGGCGGTGCGCAGCCGTTTGAGGAGGATCATGGGGCGAGGCGGGAAGACGCCGCAATCCGCCTAGGCGCCCTCGGACGGGCGGGCATTGACGGCGCCGAACCTCCTTTCTCTTTTTTGGAAATCGACCAAAGCCTGGATGAAGTCCAAGCGCCTGAAATCCGGCCAGAGAACAGGAGTGATCCAGATCTCGGAATAGGCGATCTGCCAGAGGAGGAAATTGGAGATCCGCAGTTCGCCGCTCGTCCGGATAAGGAGGTCGGGGTCGGGAATCCCGGCCGTGTACAGCCGCTGGGCGAACGTCTCTTCATCCAGCCGGGCTGGGTCCAAATCCCCGTCCTGCAAGATTTTTTTTACGGCGTCGACGATCTCCGTCCGGCCGCTGTAATTCAGGGCCAGGACAATGGTCAGCCGGTCAAAGTGCCTGGTCAGGGCTTCCACTCTCTCCAGCTCATTCACGGTGGATCCCGGGATGTCCTCCCTCTGACCGATGGCCAGGATCCGGATCTTATTTTTTATCAGATCTTTATCCTGTTTGCGCAGGTATTCCTCGAGCAGTCTCCAGAGCAGGGCGACTTCCCTCTTGGGCCTTTTCCAGTTTTCCTTGGAAAAGGCGTAAAGGGTGAGGAACTTGACGCCCAGCCGGGCGCAGGATTCGACCACTTCCTGGACCGCCTTGGCCCCCGCCCGGTGCCCTTCCATGCGCGGCTTTCGCCGCTTCTCTGCCCAACGGCCGTTTCCGTCCATGATCACGGCCACATGCAGGGGGAGCCGGGAAAGGTCCAGCTGGCGGACAAGCCTGTCCTCTTCGCTCCCTGGAGAGATGAAGCCTTTGAGGTCGATATCCACGGCGCCATTATAAGGGCTACCCCTGCCCTTGTCAAAATGGGCTCGGGGGAATCCCTCCGAAAGACGCGGGTTTTTCCCCGCGAGAAAAACCCGCTCCCCGTCCTCGCTTCGCTCTTCTCTCGGCCAGCCGAGAGAAACCATGCCCGCTACGCTGCGGAGGGCTTTCGTAGGGACTCCCCCTCGCCCTGGGTTAAAAGAGATAGATTCCGCGGCAGTAAAGTCGCGTGCAGGCTAGACCGAATGCAGTCATTCTGGTAATCTAGGGAGGCGCTGTGGAGACCAACTGAAAATGTGCCTGGCGATACCCGCTAAAGTCATCCAAATCGACGCTGCCGGAAGTGGAAAGGTCGACTACCTGGGGACCAAGGTCAAGGTCGACTTCTCCCTGCTAGAGAACGTGCGGCCGGGCGATTGGGTCATCGTCCATGCCGGCTTCGCCATCACCAAGCTGGACGAAGAGGAGGCCCAGGAAACCTTGGCCCTGCTCCGCGAGATCGCCCAAGCCCATGGGGAGTGAGACTTGCCTGGCCTTATGAAAGAGCTCCGTGACGGGTCCATAACGCGGGCGCTTCTCGGCAAGATCGGCCGCAAAACCTCCGGTTTGGACCGGCCGGTTCGGATCATGGAAGTCTGCGGCACCCACACGATGACTATCCATCGCTATGGGCTGAAATCTTTGCTTGAAGAGGCGGGTGTGGACATGGTTTCCGGTCCTGGTTGTCCTGTCTGTATAACTCCCAATGAGCTTCACGAAGCTTGCATCGACCTGGTGACCAAAAGAAGGAATTTCGTCCTGGCTTCATTCGGGGACATGACTAGGGTCCCCACCGGGAAAGGGTCTCTGCAATCGGCCGTTCCCGCGCCCTCCTCCCGGGTCAAGATCGTCTATTCCCCCGAGGAAGCGCTGGCCCTGGCCGAAGGAAACCCGGCCCAAGAAGTCGTTTTTTTCGGCGTGGGGTTCGAGACGACGATCCCGGCGATCGCGCTGACCGTAAAGAGGGCCGCCGAAAAAAGGGTGCCGAATTTTTCCGTCCTCACTGCCCTTTGGCTTATCCCGCCGGCGCTCCGGGCCATCCTTGAGGCCGGTGAAACCGCGGTCTCCGGCTTTCTCTATCCCGGACATGTCAGCGCCATCATCGGCCTGGAACCCTATCGCTTCATCTCCGAAGAATACGGCGTGCCGGGAGCAGTCGCCGGGTTCGAGCCTAACGACATCCTCCTGGCGATAAGCGCGGTCCTTGACCAGATCACGGAGGGTCGGCCGGGCATCTATCTTGAATACGGGCGCGTTGTCACCCCAAGGGGCAACCCGGTCGCCCAAGCGGTCATGGAGGAGATGCTTGAGCCGCGGGACGCTCTCTGGCGGGGACTCGGCCGCATTCCCCGGAGCGGCCTTGGCCTCAAGGATAAATACTGCACCTACGACGCCCGAACCAAGTATTCACTCAGCCTAAAAGAGGGGTCCGGAGACCTTCCGGGTTGCCGCTGCGGGGAAGTCCTGCGCGGCCTGATCTCGCCTCCTCAATGTCCTCTCTTCGGCAAGAAGTGCGGCCCGGATTCTCCGTTCGGACCCTGCATGGTCTCCTTCGAAGGTGCCTGCTTCATCTATCACAAGTACGGCCGCGGGAAGGAAAGCGGGTAAGGTGGCAATGAAAGAGGGAAAAGCGGTCAGCCTCGAGCTCGGGAGCGGGGGCAAGCGGATGCGCGATTTTATCGCCGGACACATCGTCCCCTCTTTCCGCAATCCCATTCTCGAAGACCTCGGCGACGCCAGCCATCTGCCAATGGGCGTGGCCTTCACCACGGACAGCTATGTCGTTGACCCCATCTTTTTTCCCGGCGGGGATATCGGGACCCTAGCCGTCAACGGGACGGTCAACGATCTGGTTGTTGCCGGCGCTCTGCCTCAGTTTCTTTCCCTCGCCCTTATTCTCGAGGAAGGACTCCCCTGGCCCGACCTCGAAAAGATCCTTAGGTCGATCAAGCGCGCGGCCTCAAAGTCGGGTGTCCTGGTGGCCAGCGGAGATACCAAAGTCGTCCGCCGCGGTCAGGCGGATAAGATCTATATCAACACCTCCGGCGTCGGGCTGACCGTCGCCCGGCCCAGGATCCCTCTCATCCAGCCCGGCGACCGGATCATCGTGACCGGCACCTTGGGAGAACACAGCTTGGCCATCATGCTGGCGAGGGAAAATTTCGGGCTCGAGTCCAAGGTCCGCAGCGATTGCGCTGCCCTCACCTATCTCCTGCCGGTTTGGGAGATGGGTGCCCTCTGGATGCGCGATATCACGCGGGGTGGGTTGGCCACGATCCTATCCGAACTGGCTGAAAAGGTTCCCTATCCGCTGCTTATTGAGGAAGAAAAGATCCCCTTATCGCTCGCTGTGCGCGGGGCCAGCGAACTTCTCGGCATCGACCCTCTTTTTCTGGCCTGCGAGGGTCGGGCTGTCATCGTGGCGCCTGAAAAAAAAGCCGGGGCAATACTCAGAAAGATCCAGAAGAGCCCCTTAGGAAGACGGGCTGCGATTATCGGGAAAGTGGAAGAGAGGATCGGACGGCCGAACGAACTCCTTCTTTCGACGATGGCGGGAGGGCTGCGGCTTTTGGAGCCGCTGACCTCGGAACTCCTGCCGCGCATCTGTTGATCAAAGCCATGGCTGAGAACGGACGGTGGAAAAAAAGCGTACCGGTGGTCTGTCTTCTCAGCTCCTGGCTCTTCTGTACCGGCTGTTCAGCGGAGCGGAAAGCGGGAGGCCGCCCCGGCGCGCTCGACGACTCGGCCGCCATAAGGAGCCCATCCACCGAACTTCACTCCTTTGAGGGCGCCGCCGCCGAAGTGGAGCTGCGCCTCAAGAATTCGGGCAAAAAAGCATGGTCCTCTCAGGCTCAGAATCCATGCTTTCTTTCCTACCACCTCCTTGATGAGGCAGGCAAAATCCTGAAGTTCGATAACGCCAGGTCCGTCCTGCCGCGTGACGTCCCGCCCGGCGAGGAAATCTCGATAGCCGCCCGGTTCAAGGCTCCTCTGAAGAGCGGGAACTACCGCCTGGAATTTGACCTCCTCCGAGAAGGCGTGGCCTGGTTCAAAGACTCGGGCAGCCCCACGCTCGTGTTGCCCCTCCGAGTGAAAGAAAAGTCTTGGGCCGGAGGCACGAGGATCGAGTCGAGCGTCCCCGAGTTCATGGAACTCCAGAAGCTCATCCGTATCACCCTCGACAACGACACGATCGATTTCCAGGGGAGGACCGGCAGGATCTGGGGTTTTTCCGCCGGCGCGGGCTACCCGCAAGTCTGGCTCCGCGACGCCGCCACGATCATCCCGGCTTCGCGCTTTTTTTACCCGGACTCTTTTCTTGTATCTTGGCTGGAGGAGCATTTGGCCTTCCAAAAGGCCGACGGCAGCCTGGAGGATTGGGTCGACGTCCGGGGCCGGTCGGACAAGAATACCGTCGAAACGGACCAGGAGACGAGCGCGGTCCATTCGGCCTACCAGGTTTTTCTCCTCAGGGGGAAGGGATGGCTGGAAAAAAAGGTCGGCGGGGAACCGGTCATCAACCGCCTCGAAAAGGCCGTCGAGTTCCTGTTCCAAAATCGATTTGACCGGGAACGTGGGCTCATCACCGGCGCCCACACCGCCGACTGGGGGGACGTCGACCCCGAAGATGCCGACCAAAAGGCCATTTACGTCGACGAAAAGACTCGCTGGACGGCCGATATCTACGATCAGAGCATGGGCTATGAGGCCTGCCGGGAACTGGCTGCCATGTTGAGGGCGCTCGGGATCCAGGAACGGCCCGACGTGTGGGAAGGGAGGGCGGAGTCCCTCCGGTCGGCAGCCGACCGTCTTCTGTGGCAAGAGGACAAGGGGTTCTACAGGGTTCACCTCCATATCGACCCCTTCCCTCACGATTTCGACGAGGACAGCATGTTCGCCATGGGCGGCAATGCGCAGGCGGTTATCTCGGGAATGGCTGATTCCGGTAAGTCGAGACGGATCATCCAGACAGCCCTCCAGCGGCAGGGTCAATTCCTCATCTCCTCCATATCCGGTTCTCTCCTTCCCCCTTACCCTGCCGGATTCTTCAGACACCCGGCCATGGATGAGCCCTACGAATACCAGAACGGCGGGCAATGGGACTGGTTCGGCGGCCGGCTCGTCCTGGCCATGTTCGAAAACGGTTTCAGCACTCAAGCCAGGGAAAAGCTGCTCCAGATCATCCGTAAAGACATCCAAAACGGTGGGCTGTTCGAGTGGGATACCAAGGACGGGGCCGGCCGGGGGAGCGACGACTATGCCGGAAGCGCAGGCAGCCTGGCGCGGGCCTTGTTCGAGGGCTACTTGGGTTTCAAGCTCGGCGAAAGGAGCCTGATCCTGGAGCCGAATCTTGGGATGGACGAAAACCGGATCCAGATCCACCTTCCCTCCTCCGGGCTTGTCCTGGCATACGAATACCGGCCGGTGCCGGCGGAGAAAAAAATCGTCCTCTCTTATGAGAGCAATTATTCAGGCCCAGGAGAGGTCCGCGTGCTTGTGCCCTGGGCTCTTTTTGGGGCAGCCGATCGAGAGGCGGCAGAAAAAACGGTCCTTGCGCGGAGGGATGGGGTCCCATATCCCTTCCGCTGGATGAGCCGCGGTCAGGATGATTACATCGCTATGGACACCGACCTCAGGAAGCACACCCTGGAGATCGTCCTGCGGAAGGCGGAATAGGGACTATTTGCGGCCGATCGAATAATACTCGAACCCCAACTTCCGGAGCTCGGCCGGGCTGAAGACATTGCGGCCGTCGACGATGATCGGGTTGGCCATCGTCCCTTTCAGCTTGGCAAGGTCTAGGCTGGCAAGCTCTTCCCATTCGGTCAGGAGCAGGAGGGCATTTGTCCCCTCGGCGGCCGAGTAGGGCGAAGCGAAGTACTCAAGGCGCCCCGGCTCGGGAGCAAAGAGGAGCTTCATATTTTCAGCCGCCTGAGGATCATAGAGCCGCAGCCGCGCGCCCTCCCGGAGAAGTTCCTGGATGACATTGATGCTGGGAGCTTCGCGGATGTCATCTGTCTCCGGCTTGAAGGCCAGGCCGAGCACGGCGATCCGTTTGTCCTTCAGAATCCAGAGGGCCTTTTTGACCTTCTCCATAACGATCCTGACCCGGTCCAGATTGATCCGGTCCGCCTCCTTGAGGAGGCCCATGTCGACGCCCAGCTCTTCTCCGATCCTGACCAGGGCCTTGATGTCCTTGGGAAAGCAGGAGCCGCCATACCCGATCCCCGCCTTAAGAAAACGATTCCCGATGCGGGGGTCGAGACCCATGCCCTCCGCCACCTGCTCGACATTGGCGTCGGTCTTCTCGCAGATGTTCGAGATCAGGTTAATGTAGGAGATCTTCACGGCCAGGAACGAGTTGGAGGCATGCTTGATGAGTTCCGCGGTGTCGATATTGGTGACCACCAGCCGGTCCTTGAAGCGGCTGTAGATGCTGCAGAGGATATCCCGGGCCCGGTCTGACTCCACGCCGACGATGATGCGATCGGGGTGGAGGAAATCCGCGACCGCCGATCCCTCCCGCAAAAACTCCGGGTTGGAGGCGATGTCAAAGGGCGTGTCCGTCTTTTTATAGAGGCTGATGATCCGCTTGATCCAGGGGGATGTCTTGACGGGAACCGTGCTCTTCTCGACGACGAGCTTGTAGCGGTTCAGGTTTTCGGCGATCAGCCGGGAGACCTCTTCGATCTGGGACATATCGGCGCTCCCGTCGTCGTGCTGGGGGGTACCCACGCAGACGAAAATGACGTCGGCTTCCTGGATGACCGCGTTGAGGTCGGCGCTGAAGGAGAGCCGGCCACCCTTGACGTGCGCAGCAAGAAGCTCGTTCAACCCCGGCTCGTAGATGGGAACAAGCCCTGAGGCGATCCGGCCGATCTTCTCGCTGTCCTTATCCGCCCCGACGATCCGGTGGCCGAGCTCGGCCAAGCCGGCTGCCGTCACCAGGCCCACATAGCCGGTGCCGATGACCGCAATCCCCATCTCCCCTTTCCTCTCAGGCTTTGATGACATTTTTTCTCTTTCTCTTGATGGCGTTCCGGGTATCCACAACGAGCGGCGCGTTGCGAACGATCCATTTGTAGTCATAGACGGAATGGTTCGTGGCGATGATCACGGCATCGCTTGACTTGAGCCGCTTGGCCGTCAACGCCACGGAGCGCAAGTCGAGACCGGGGTATTCCCTGTGTCCGGCGCAACGCGGGACATACGGGTCGTTATACGCAACCCGGGCACCTTTTTCAAGAAAAACGCTCATGATCTTGAGAGACGGGGATTCTCGCGTATCATCAATGTCCTTCTTGTAGGCCAGCCCGAGGATAAGGATCCGGGCATTGCGCATTGATTTGTCCCGCCTGTTCAAGGCATCGATGGTCTTGTTGACCACGTAGTACGGCATCCGGGTGTTGATCTCGCCGGCCAGCTCGATGAACTTGGTCGGATAGTCGACCTCTTTCGCCTTGTAGGTGAGATAAAACGGATCGACGGGAATGCAGTGGCCGCCGTACCCGGGCCCGGGATAAAAGGGCATGTAGCCGAAAGGCTTAGAGGAGGCCGCTTGGATGACCTCCCAGATATCGATGTCCATGCGTTCAAAGATGATCTTGAGCTCGTTCACCAGAGCGATGTTGACCGACCGGAAGATATTCTCCAGGAGCTTGACGGCCTCGGCGACCCGAGTCGAGGAGACTGGCACCGTCCGGATAATGATCTGATCGTAGAGGAGACGGGCCAGCCGCCCGCAGTCCGGGGTCAGCCCTCCGATGACCTTGGGGATCGTCCCAGTTGAGAAACTCTTGTTGCCAGGGTCCTCGCGCTCGGGAGAAAATGCCAAGAAGAAATCACGGCCAGGACGAAGCCCTCCCTTTATCAAGATAGGCAGCATCTCCTCGTCGGTTGTGCCGGGATAGGTTGTGCTCTCCAGCACGACAAGTTGACCTTTTCTCAGATACCTGGCGATGACCCTCGTCGTCTCCAAAACATAGGAAAGGTCGGGGTTTTTGTGGACATCAAGGGGTGTAGGCACACAGATGATGATGACGTCCATATTGCGCAGCCCGGCGAAATCTCCGCTCGCCCGAAAAGCCTTTTTTTTCAGGAACCCCCGGAGTTCCAGGGTCGAGATATGACGGATGTAGCTCCTTCCCTTGTTCAGGGAATTCACTTTCTTCGGGTCGATGTCGAACCCGGTCACCCTGAATCCTTTGGTCAGAAACAGTTTGACGAGAGGTAGGCCCACGTAGCCGAGTCCGATAACCCCGACGCGAACCTGCTTACTCCGGATCTTCCGCTCGAGTGCAGACGACTCTTGGCTCATCTTATTTCCTCTCCATATACCATCCCGCCGTCTTCTTCAACCCCTGCCTGAACCCGACCAGGGGCTCGAAACCCAGGACCCTTCTGGCGTTGCCGATATCGGCAAAGGAATGCGTGATGTCTCCCGGACGGGGGTCCGCATAAATCGGCCTGACAGAAACACCCGTCAGTTCGCAGATCTCACTCACCAGGCTGTTGATCGTGGTCCTCTCCCCCGAGCCGATGTTGAAAACCCCGCCCAGGGCTTCGTCCGGCGCCTCAATCGCCCCGAGATTGGCTTCTACGGCATCCGCCACGAAAACGAAGTCCCTGGACTGCTCGCCGTCGCCAAAGATCTGGGGCCTTTCTTCCGACAGAATCGTGTTTATGAAAAGGGGGATCACTGAGGCGTAGGCTGAAAACGGGTCCTGGCGGGGGCCAAAAACATTGAAGTAGCGAAGGCACACGGTTTCCAGCCCGTAGAGTTGATAGAAAAGCTGGCAGTATTTTTCGCCGACGAGCTTACTGAGAGCATAAGGCGACAGAGGAGCCCCCTCGGTTCCCTCCCGGAGAGGAAGGGTCCGACTGTCTCCGTAGACGGCGGCAGAGGAAGCAAAGACCAATCTTTTGACCTTGGCCTCAGAGGAGGCCAAAAGGAGGTTGGCCGTGCCGTTGACGTTGATCTCATGATTCAGGAGCGGATCTGAGATCGAACCGGGCACGGACGTCAGGGCCGCCAGGTGGAAAACAAAATCGACACCCCGGAGTGCCCGCCTGCAGGTCTCCAGTTCGCGGATATCCCCCTCGACCAACTCGATGAAACTCTGGAACGGCGAGAGGTTTTCCTGCTTCCCGGTGCTGAAGTCATCGAGCACCCGGACTTTTGCTCCCCGCCGGACAAGCTCTTCAGCCGTATGAGAGCCGATGAATCCGGCCCCCCCCGTGACCAGAAAAGTGTTCATAACCAGCCCTCACTGGAGGAGGTTAAAGATAGCCCAGGTCCTCCAGCTTCTTCAAGACATTGCCGACGCTCTCCTCGAGCGTCTCCTTGTCTGTTTCCAGCAGAATCTCGGGATTCTCGGGCTCCTCGTAAGGGTCGGAAATACCCGTAAACTCCTTGATCTCCCCGCTTATGGCTTTCTTGTACATGCCCTTGACATCCCGGCGCATGCATTCATCAAGCGAGCACTTGGCATAGACCTCAATGAAGTCACCGATCTCCTGCCGCGACCGGGTCCTGACCTCGCGGTATGGGGATATAAATGAGGTTAGCACGGCGACCCCGTTCCGGGTCAGGAGCTTGGCTACAAAAGTGACCCGGCGGATGTTCTCGTCGCGGTCTTTCCGGGAGAATCCCAGGTCGCGCGTCAGGTCCTGCCTGACGATGTCCCCGTCCAGCCGCTCCACCCGCATCCCCCGACTGCGAAGGATATCCGCAACCTTGTCAGCCACCGCTGATTTCCCCGAACAGGGCAAGCCCGTGAACCATAGGGTAAAGCCTTTTTGGCGGCGATCGTTCTTCTCTGCCATCGCTAGTTATCTCCTCTCTGTTGGCTTTTTTCCTGCTATCACTCGTTGAAAGGGTTCTTGAACTGCATGATGACCTTGGCCACCTCGGGACGCATCAGCTCGGGAGGCGGGATCTGGCCTTTGACCAGAAGGTCACGGATCTTGGTCCCGCTGAACTGGATCTGGTCGCAGGTCTGATGGGGGCAGATCTTCTCGTTGACCACAGACTGGCACTTCTTACAGAAGTAAAACGCTCGGAAGAACAGGGGCGCGATCCCCAGGTCGGGGAACTCCTCAAAGATGTCCTGGGCAGCGTACGGATGGTAGTAAGTCCCCACTCCGGCATGATCCCGCCCGATGATGATGTGGGTGCAGCCGAAATTCTTGCGGACGACGGCATGGTGGATGGCCTCCCGCGGACCCGCGTACCGCATCTCCATCTGGAGGATGGCCATCACAGCCCTTTCCTTGAGATAGTAGTGCTTGATCAGTTCGTCATAGGAGGCCAGGATGACCTCGTCCTTGAAGTCCCCCTTTTTTTTGCGTCCGATCACCGGGTTGACGAAAACGCCGTCGGTGAAAGTCAGGGCCGTCTTCTGCACATATTCATGACCGATATGAGGGGTGTTCCGAGTCTGGAAGGCGACGATCGTCTTCCACCCTTTTTCCCTGAAGAGGATCCGCGTCTCCTTGGGGCTGAGCTTATAACGGTCAAAGGGTGTCGGCGAGACCTCGAGAAGGTCGAGGGGCCCGGCCAGAAGCACATCCTTCATCCCGGCGACCTTGGCCACTCCCGGATGGGCCCGGTCCATGGTCAAGAAGACCTTCTCCGCCAACTCATCTTTATCATAACCATACTTTTCCTCCAGGTGGAGGACAGCCACGGGCCGGCCGCTCTCGTTCTCCAGGAGGATGTCTGTCCCTTCCTTGAACCGGGCGGCCTCCTCCGGGTCAGCGTCCAGGACGATGGGGATGGTCCAGGGGAGATCATTGGGCAGGCGCATCTCGTTCAGGACGTTCCGGAGAGCGGCCTTTCCCATGAATCCTTCCAGGGGGGAGAAAACGCCGCTGGCGATGTTCTCGACATCCGAAACCGATTCGTCGTTGATCCTGAGCTTGGGGAGCGACTTGGACGCAGCCAGGACATCTTTCTTGCATTCTCCGTCCAGGATCCTGTCGACCAGTTTACCGCCATGGGGTTGGATCATTTAAACCTCCGGGTTGAGCCTGGGATTAGCGTAAAATTCGGCCTTCAATCGATGTAGCCGAGGGCTTTGAGTCGTTCCTTGACCTTTTCCTCGTCCTCTTGGCTGAAGGCCTCTCCCTTTTTTTCTTCCTGGGCAAGTCTTTCCCGCAGCACCTTAATGACATAGTTCGACACGGACGCGGCTTCCGTCCCCTTGATCATCTCTTCGATCTTCTTGTAGAGCGACACGGGAATGGATACGGTCATCGCTTCTTTTTCCATGGTGTTTCCTCTTCAGGCGGAAAGGCGCTCTGCGTCCTTCCCGGTCCTTATGACCTAAAAATAGAACAAAAATATATACGATCTGCGTTTTTTTTTCAACTTTTAACTCCCCCGACCCGCCCTTGAGGGCCTGGCCGGAAGGCAGCTTTCGGCTTGACAATTCCCGGCTTTTGAGGTCTATTAAGAATAACATATGACCGCAAATCCTTCCCCTACCCCCTGATATGGAAAAGATCACCCATCCCTACTTCCGGAAAAGTGTCTTCGCTGGAGTCCTCGACCGCAACCTGCGCAGGCTGGAGAGCCGCCTCGGCGTCGACCTCTCCATCCGGGGTGACAGCCTGATCTTGGATGGAGCGCCCAAGAAGGTCGATTTCGCCAAGCTCTATTTCGAGAAGATGGCCGAGCTCGAAGACCGGGGCTGTTCTCTCAGGGAGGAGGACTTCCATATCGCGCTGGACCTTCTCGAGGCGGGAAATCCCGAAGCTTTGGAGACTTACTTTCCGGCCGCCGGCATCTGCCTCTCCCGGAAATCCGTCAACCCCAAGAGCCTTAACCAGCAAGAATACATCCAGGCTATCCGCGGGTATGACCTCGTCTTCGGCATCGGACCGGCAGGGACCGGCAAAACCTACCTGGCCATGGCTATGGCTCTGACTCTCCTTCAGGAAAAACAGGTCAACCGCATCATCCTCACCCGGCCGGCGGTCGAAGCCGGCGAGAAGCTCGGTTTCCTTCCGGGCGACCTTTACCAGAAGATCAACCCCTACCTCCGCCCCCTGTACGACGCTCTCTTTGACCTCACCCAGACCGATCAAGCCAACCGCCTGATCGAAAGGGGGATCATCGAGATCGCGCCTCTAGCCTTCATGAGGGGACGGACCCTCAACGACGCCTTCATCATCCTCGATGAGGCGCAGAACACCACTCGGGAGCAGATGAAGATGCTGCTCACCAGGGCCGGCTTCGGGTCCAAAGTCATCGTCACTGCGGACATCACCCAGATCGACCTCCCCCAGCCCAAAAGGTCGGGCGTCCTGGAGGCGCTGCGGATCCTCGCCTCGATCCCGGAGATCGCCATCATTGATTTCGATGAGAAGGATGTGGTCCGGCATCCCCTGGTCCAGAAGATCATCAAAGCCTATGACCGGGCCGAGCCAAAGGCCACGAAAGAACGATGAATTTCATCTCGTTCCGGCGGCTCAAACTTTTCAAAGGACCGTCTTCACGCCAAAAAGACGGCGAAGAGGAAACGCCCGCTACAAAGGAAAAGAGGGGGTTCTGGCGGCGGCTTTTTCGGAGTCCGTTTTTATACTTGATCATCTTCGTCTCCGCACTTTCCTACCTCCTCTCTTACGTGCCCCCCGGATCTCTGCCCAAGATCGAGGAAGGCGAGATCGCCTCGACCGACATCATCTCTCCTCTGGATTTCAGCATCGAGGATGCCGAAGCGACCACCAAGAGAAGGGTTGAGGCCGAAGAAGCCGTGCTTCCCGTTTATACTCTGGACGAGAACGCTTTCTTGGGAACAGAGGACAGGATCCGCCTGCTCTTCGAGTTCGGCCGGGATTGGCTCAAAAACACGCCCCCTCCGGCCAGGACGGCCGACTTGCAGAAAGCGGTGGCCGAGAAGCTTGACCTCGAGATCACCCTCCAGGACCTGGATTCGCTGATCAGGTCGAATTTCTCTCCGGAAATCCAAGAGACCCTGGTCAGCCTGATCGGAAAGGTCTCTTCCCAGGGGATAATCGTCTCCAAGGACCTCTTTATCCGGAAGGAAGAAGAGAGAGGGATGATCCTGATGAGACGCCCCGGAAGCGAGCGGCAAATCCAAGTTGACGAGCTCCTGGATCTCGAGCAAGGCCGGGAACGGTTCACCTCCGATGTGGAAAAACTCGAGATCTCCTCCCGCAACAAGCGCCTTCTCATCGGCCTGGCCGATGTCTTCCTCAGGCCCAACATCAGTTTTAACAGGGCGGAGACGGAGGTCAGGAAAGAGCGGGCCCGGGCGCGGGTGGAGACAGCATTTTTCCGGCTGAAAAAGGGAAAAGTCATCCTCCGCAAAGGGGACGAGGCGACTGCCGAAGACCTCAAGTGGATCTCGCTCATCAACGCAAACCTCCAGGAGGCACGAGATTGGGTGGTCCACCTTGCCGGAACGTTCCTGCTGTTTGCGCTTTTCTTCGTCACGGTGTGGTATTATCTGAAATCCCTGCTCAAGTTCCGGGCCGCCTTGAACATCTATCTGATGACGGGCGTGACCCTCGTCCTGGGGCTCCTTACCTATAAACTGGCCTCGTCTCTCGCCACCCTCTTCAGCCAGTTCGGCAGGCTGTCCGTCCTGACCGATGTCGATGTCTACAGGTTTGCTTTTCCCTACCAGTTCGGGGTCCTCATCTTCGCCTTCCTGACCAATAACACGGTGACCCTGATCTTCGCCATCCTCAACAGCCTGCTCGTCGGGTACATGTTCCAGGGCAATTTCCTGTTCCTGCTGTTCTCTTTCATTGGCGGTCTGGCTGCGATTTACGGCATCCGCTACTACCAGAAAAGAAGGCGCACGGCGGTCCTTCGCGCCGGCCTCCTTGTCGTCGCCCCGATCAATGTCTTCCTAATCATCACTCTCGAGCTGATCCAAGAGAAGATCGGCGGATTGGATGCCATCGCCGCCGAATCCACGATGGGCCTCCTGGGCGGAGCCCTGAGCGCGGCGCTCGCCTTTGTGCTTCTTCCGGTCTTCGAAAACGTCTTCGGCTTCGTCACTCAGACCAAGCTCCTCGAGTTGACCAACTCTGACCTACCTGTCTTCCGTCAGATGGCCATGGAAGCGCCCGGTTCTTACCATCACTCTCTCGTTGTCTCCACCCTGGCCGAGAAGGCGGCCGAGGAAATCGGCCTGGACTCGATGCTGGTCAAGGCCGGGGCCCTCTACCACGACATCGGGAAGGTGAAGCGGCCTGAGTATTTCATCGAAAATATCAGCCGCAATCCCGACCTCCACAGGGACATGGCCCCAAGCCTCAGCTCGCTGGTCATCATCAGCCACGTCAAGGAAGGCTCCGAGGCCGCCAAGAAGCTGAAGCTCCCCAAAAAAATAAGGGAGATCATCGAGCAGCACCACGGGAGCTCCATCGTCCGGTACTTCTTTCATAAGGCCAAAGAAGTCTACGACCCGGAGATGCAGAAGATCGAGGAGGAGAACTACCGCTATCCGGGACCACCTCCGCAGAGCAAAGAAGCGGCCCTGATCATGCTCGCCGACTCGGTGGAAGCCGCCTCGCGGAGCCTCAAGTCGCCCTCGCGGGAAAGCCTGAAACGCTTGATCGTCGAGATCTTCGAAAACTACCTTCAGGACGGGCAGCTGGATGACAGCGACTTTTCGCTCCGGGAGCTCCGGTCCATCGCCACCTCCTTCCACGCGACTCTCTACGCCATCTACCATCCCCGGATCCAATATCCGGGTTTCGACTTCGAGATAAAAAAGAAGAAAAAGCCGGCCAACGGGAAAAAAACAAATGATCGAGGTCCTGAACCTCCAGAATAGGTATTGGGTCGACCGGAGAAAATTCGTCAGGGTCCTGGCCCGGCTGACCGAACAATACAGGCTGAAGGAACCCGAGGTCACTCTGGCCTTCGTGGGGACACGGACCATCTCCAGGCTTAACAGGGAATTCCTGAAAAGGTCCGGGCCGACCGATGTCATCAGCTTTCCCGGCGTCGAGGGAGCAGGCGGGAAACGCCATCTCGGAGACATCGTGATCTCGGTGCCGCAAGCCTTCAAGCAGAGCTTCACCGAAGCGCATGGGCTGGAAACTGAGCTTCTGGACCTGGCTGTCCACGGCTTTCTGCACCTTCTCGGATTCGACCACGGGAAGGGGATCGAAGAGGAGGAAGTCCGGGTGCGTCAGGCCTTGGAAGGGGGAGCGTAAGGACATGACGGCGGGTTTTTGGTCATGGGCCGGCCTGGCTCTGCTCTTTCTTCTTGCCTTTCTGCTGTCACTCTTTCATGCCTCTCTCAGCGTATTCTCCAAGATCTCGTTGAGCCGGTACCTCGAGAACAGGGACAAGAAGTTCAGGGAAAAGACGCTCGACATATATGACGAGACCAGGATCGCGGTCGAAAGCTTGCGCGTCATCTTCATCATCGCCTTCTTGATCGACTTTTCGCGACCCATGCCCCGCATGGCGCACTGGCCGATCTGGCTCTTCCTGGGGTCGCTGGCCGTCTTTTTTATCTTTTTCGATTACCTGCCGCGTCTCTTGAACTCCCTGAACAGGAAAGGGGTTATCTGGTTTTTCCTCCCCTTCTTCGGGCTCGTCCACGGGATGGCCTCTCCCCTGATCCTCCTTCTCAGGAAGCTCGAGGACAAGCACATCGAGGAGGAGATCCACGAGGCCTCGGAGGAGGAGATCGAGACCTTCATCGACGAGGCCACAGAGGAGGGGATCATCGAAGAGCACGAAGGCACCCTCCTCAAGAACGTGGTCGAGTTCGGCGATACCCTGGTCAAGGAGATCATGACGCCGCGCCTGAAGATGGTCTGCATCAGGAAGGACGCCACATTCGGGGCGCTGAGGGACCTCATCGAATCGGAGAAATACTCGCGCATCCCCGTCTACAAGGACCGGCTCGACAACATCGAGGGGGTGGTGATCGCCAAGGACCTCCTCGCCCACGCCAGGGACGCGCAGCAGGCCCTGCCCATCGAGCCGATCATCCGGCCGGCCTATTTTGTACCGGAATCGATGAAGGTCGCTCAGCTGCTCAAGGAGTTCAAGAAGCAAATGCAGAAGATGGCCCTGGTCATCGACGAGCACGGCGGCGTTGCCGGCTTGGTGACCATGGAGGACCTGGTCGAGGAGATCGTGGGGGAAATCCAGGATGAATACGATCAGGACGAGGAGGTCCCCATCACAGAAGTGGGACCTGCCGAATATATCTTCTCTGGCGACGTGAACGTCGATGAACTCGAGAGGCGGTTCGATAAGGACGTGTCCCAGGATGATTTCATCACCGTAAGCGGTCTCATCGGTCACCATCTCGGGAGGCTGCCGAAGCGAGGGGAGACCTTTGAGATAAAGGGCGTGTCGTTCGAGATACTGGACGTCGACCAGAAGAGGATCAAGAAGGTGAAGGTCCGGACGGCGGCGGGAACGGCGGCCGGCGGGGAGCAAGGCGAGAAATGAAAGTCGGGTATGTGGCCCTCATCGGGCGGCCGAACGTCGGGAAATCTACGCTCCTCAACGCCCTTCTTGGGCAGAAGATCGCCATCATATCGGACAAGCCGCAGACGACACGGATCAGCATTCTAGGGATAAAGACGACAGCGGCTGGGCAGATCATATTCATCGACAATCCCGGCATTCACAAGCCGCTCCATACACTGAATAGGCGGATGATGAATTTCGTCCATTCGGCCCTGGAGACGGCCGACGTGCTGTGCCTGATCATCGACGCCACCGAGAAGTACGGGCACGGAGACGAATTCGTCATCGAGACGCTGCGGAAGGTCACGACACCCCTCTTCCTTCTCATCAACAAGGTCGATATCGTCCGCAAGGACACGGTCCTGCCGATCATCGGCAAGTATAAAGACCTGCTCCCGTTCAAGGAGATCATTCCCATCTCGGCGCTCAATGGGACCAATCTGGATGTCTTGGAGAAGCGGATTTACGATTTCCTGCCGGAAGCAGAGAAGCTCTATGACGACGGGACCGTCACCGACCAGACATTGCGCTTCCAGCTGGCCGAGATCATCCGCGAGAAGCTCCTCAAGCGCGTCAAACAGGAGCTTCCTTTCGTCACGGCGGTGCTCGTCGACACGATGGAGGAACGGGGGAAAGAGGAGGCTGAGGCAGGGTTCTCGGACGCGGACTCAGCGGAGAGTAGGGCCTCCTCAGAACCGGCTGTGATCGGAGCCAGGGAAGACAAGCCAGAAAGGAAAGTCACCTATATCAGAGCCGCCATATTCGTCGAGAGGGACAACCAAAGAGCTATCATCATCGGGCGGAACGGCCGGGTGATCAAGGAGATCGGGGTCGAGGCCCGGCGTGAAATCGAGCAGATATTGGGTTCCGTCGTGTACCTTGACCTGAAGGTCAAGGTGCGCAGCAGATGGCGTGACTCGGCGGAGGTCCTCGACCTCATCGAAGG
>Ga0153916_10001017_pt1 | contig 19677 bp, 18 predicted proteins | sample Opewatmetagenome_FD_109642 | JGI IMG/M metagenome (GOLD analysis project Ga0153916, IMG submission 109642) | Freshwater wetland microbial communities from Ohio, USA - Open water 3 Core 3 Depth 4 metaG | ecosystem: Environmental > Aquatic > Freshwater > Wetlands | place: USA: Ohio, Lake Erie... | reverse complement strand
GTTTTGTTAAAAACATTTATGGTGAAGAACTAGACTTGCCTTTTAATTTAGATGAGCGAAGTAGTGTTGTAGCTGCTTGCAGTGAAGAGTTGATTAAAAAAATTATTTCGCAGCATTGAAAATGAATTTTTTTTATTCAGATTTTCATTTCAAAAAACAAAACTAAATCTTCATCTCTTTTAATTTTTTCTTTTGAATATCCTTTTTAAATTTGATATTTTAGTTTTTAAAAATTCAAATAAAGGGAGTCTGGAAAAAGCGGAATCGGATGGGACAATGCCCCCTTATTAGACTAATCCAGACCTCCCCAATTTAAATATCTTTTATTAATTTAAAAGTCTATTGTTTTCTAATAAATTCTTTTAATGTTTTCTGATAATCATCATGTAAAACAACTTTTCGTTCGACTTCTTGCCACTCCAAACCATACTCAGTTAACAACTTTTTTACCATGTCAGGAACACGAGGTGCACACAAAATTCCTCTAACTTTTGCAGCATGTACATCCTTTTTCAAATCACTTACATACATTCGCATTTGATGAACAGCACTAATATTTGCTAGACTGCGTTTTACTTCAATTACTACAGGCACATGATTTTTGTCATAGCAAAATAAATCAATTATTCCTGATTTAACATGCTTTTCTCTTTTACTAATTCGTAGTCCTTCTTCAATAAGGCTAGGGTTACTAATTATTTCATTTACAACATCAACTTCCATTCCAGAAATAATAATCTCAGCTTCATCACGTAGCGAAGAAGCTGAAATAAATTGGATGCTACGGAAAATTATCTTCATTTTTTCAGGAGGTCTTGTGTGATGTGATCTTAAAATTAAATGATCATTCATAACACAAAATTCTGTTTTACTTCCAGATGGCTGCCAATTAACCGGTTCTCGCAAAATAGGTTGATGAACCAAAACAGTTCCATCCTGTTTAATCATAATAACTCGTTCACCCCAATCAAGAAATGATCTGGCTCTACCACGATAATCTATCATGCAGTCACCAACAATCAAAAGGAGAGTTTTTTCAACCTTTAATTTGTGATATTTTTTTATAAAATTTAAAGCATCATTTGCAACCGGATTAACGATACTGTTGGTCAAAATTTCCTTTTCCCCTTAATCCTAATTGTTATACATATAATTCTTTGTTTTGGTTTGTAACGTAAACATTTAATATAACAAAGATTAATTGCAGATATTAATGACTATAGCTAAAGATATATCTCTCCTGAGTAAAAAGAAGAAATTACATTTTTCACTACTGGATCCAGATAAACAAAAACCTGAAGAGGCTGGTGAGATAGCAAAAATTGCAGAAGAAGCAGGAAGCAGTGCTATTATGGTTGGGGGATCTACTCTTATATCTCAAAAACAAGTTGATGAAACCGTTAAAGCAATTAAAAAGTACTCTAAATTACCAGTTATTTTGTTTCCATCTAGTGCTAAATTCTTAAGCAAATACGCAGACGCTGTATTTTTTATGAGTTTACTAAATTCACGTAATTTGGATTACGTTATTAGAGAACATATAAAAGGAGCGCCCTTTGTTAAAATAACCGGGATTGAACCAATATCTATGGGATATGTTATTGTTGAGCCGGGTATGACTGCTGGTAGAATGGGGGAAGTTGATTTAATCAAAAAAGATGATATTCATACTGCTGTTGGTTATGCACTTGCTGCGCAGTATCTTGGTATGGACTTTTTTTATTTAGAAGCAGGTTCAGGTGCGCCAACTCCTGTACCTAATGAGATGATTGCTACTGTTAAAAAAAACATAAATATACCACTAATTGTTGGCGGTGGAATTAAAGATGCTAAAACTGCTAAAGAAAAAGTAAAAGCCGGTGCAGATGTTGTTGTTACTGGAACTACCTTAGAAAAAGTAAAAGATCTTAAAAAAGCATTAGTTAAAATAATTAAATCTATTGAGGAATAAATAATTATGAAAATATTAATCGGAATAACTGGGGCATCAGGCAGTATTTATGGTATAAGATTACTTGAAGAACTAGTTAAATTAAGTAACGAAATACATTTGATTGTTTCAGAAGATGCAAAAAAAATAATAAAGTATGAGACAAACTACACTTTTGATAAAATAAAAAAGAAAGCTAACTTTTTTTATAAAAATTCTGATATGTTTGCAGCTCCGTCATCCGGCTCTTTTAAACTCGATGCTATGGCAATTGTTCCATGTAGTATGAAGACATTATCAGCAATTGCTAATGGTTATTGTGATACATTAATTGCACGTGCTGGTAGTTGTTGTTTAAAAGAAGAAAGAAAACTTATTCTTGTAATACGAGAAACTCCTTTGGATTTACCGGCAATCAAAAATATACTATCTGCAAAACAAGCAGGAGCAACAATCTTACCCGCAATGCCTGGTTTTTATCATAAACCTAAAACAATAGAAGAACTTGTTGATTTTATTGTTGGTAAGATACTAGATCAACTCAATATAGATAATTCTCTTTTTAAAAGGTGGAAATAAAAATTTATTTTATGAATGTTCAATATAACAAGTGCTGTAAATCACTTTAATCTTTCTCTATCTCGGTTCAATGTGAGTTATACGTTAGTTCACAAATTTGGAGTTAACCAATAGAAACTATTTATTCTAAAAAGAAAAAAAGAGAAACGGTTGTTTTCATCTATTCATTGTTTTTGTGGTCTTAACTATTTGTTGATGCATCAGATTACCTAGTAAATTCTGTTTGTTTAAGGATTGCTGACTACTTTGACTGAATGGATAGGATTTAATGTCTGAGCCTTTTGTCGATTCATTAGCTTGATTTCCAGCTTTATCCCACGTTGTAGCTTTAAATATTACATAGGAATGCCTATAATCTGGTGACCATTTTATAGTCCATTCGTAAGTTGGACCTAGGCCTTCATCAATTTTCTGTATTACGTCGTTAAGAGACCACTCTACTCTGCCGCCGGCACCACTTGTCGAATCTGTAACGTTAAAGATAAATTTAACATACCATTTACAATCTTCCTTCCATGTCTCATATTCAAGCGAAGTTTCAGGTGGTGTTTTGTCAATATCAAGGGTTGAATTTTTAACATTTTCAACATAACCAGCATTATTAATTGAATAATATTCAATAAGGATATCATCCCCATCTTCTGAAATAATAAATGGGGATTCATACGTCTGCCATTCTCCATTATTTATTTTGTAATAAGTAGCTTTCACACCATAATAATTATCAGTTGCATTCAATGTTACAGTTACATTGCTTACATACCAACCATTACAGCCATTAGGCTCTGATGGGTCAAAAGAAATGGTTGTAACAGGTGGTGTATAATTATATGAAATTGCAAAGGCATCTATTTCAATAGTTCCTGGTACTGGTGATTGTGATAGAATTTCTCCTGTATTTTTATCGACTTTGAGAAGATAACAGCCGTATTCTGGGCTTATTATAAAAGCAGATAACCACAGTGCGTCATCATCAGCTTTATCGAAATCACCATCTTGAGCATAGCAGAGAGTGACATCCATTCCACCAACTATTGTAGCTTCACCTGTGCTCGTGTTAATCTTATAAAGATATGATTCTCTATACCCATCGTTGACATCCCAACCATAACAGATACCATCTATATCAAATGCAATAGCAATCATATCGGCGTCAGTGTCTATACCAAAAGCACCAATATGTGTTTGTTCACCTGTAGTTATATCTATTTCATAAAGATCCTTGCCCGAAGCACCAAATAGTTTTCCATTCACTGGATTATATGCTAAACCATTAAGACTTATACCTCCATTGCCGATAGAGCATGCATCAAATGTCTCTGGATTTATATCATATAAAGTACCATTTTCATACATGCAGCAAAGGTATCTTCCATCATTTGTCCAGGTACCACCAGAAAAGAAACCATCCCCCTCCCATTCCTTAAATAGATAAGTGCCATTTGGGTATTCAGCATAAAAACCTGTTCCCCCAAAACCAACGATAAACATATACCAAGTTGTATTGTGAAAAAATTTCTCCTCTGAACTAATTACTGATTCTAAAGGGGAATAGTCAACAGGAATCTCTATTAAAAAATTATCAGTAGATGAAACAACGCTCATAGTATTTTGATTGCTTGTTATAGAAGATTTCTTTACATTATCAACAGCTAAAGATGGATTAATACTTATACAGATAAACAAAACAACAATACCCAAAGCAAGGGTTTTTACTAACCACTCTTTTTTCATAATTTACCTCCCTCATGCAAAATATAATCTTGTTTAAAGTATTTAAAATCTGTGCTAAGAATTAACATAAATTTATGATAAAATTTATTTTTTACATATTTTAATAAAATTTTTAAAAATTTGCTCACCGTATTGTGTATGTTCCACTTCAGGATGAAATTGTAATCCATAAAAAGGTTTTTTATTATATTTCATTGCTTGTATTTTACAATTTTCACTTTCTGCAAGTCTCTCAAAATCCTTTGGTAAAATTGTTACTTCATCGTTATGTGATTCCCAAACTATTGATTTTTTTGGAACTTCTTCAAATAATACATCATTTTTTTTCAACAAATTAAGTTCTATTTTTCCAAATTCTGGGGTTTTTGACGGTTTTACTTCCCCACCAAAAAATCTTGCCATAAATTGATGTCCTGCACAAATCCCAAGGATAGGAAAATTAGCTTTTTCAAGAAACTCAGCACAGTTTCCAAGAGCACCATCCAGTCCCATTCTTGGTGCACCACCTGAAAGTACTAATCCATCTATATTTTCAAATATTAAAGTTTTAAAGGAAGTTATATTTGGTATGATCTTTGACTCGATTCCCAAATCCCGTAGTGTGCGCCATTCTCTATGAGTCCATTGTCCACCGTTGTCAACAACATAAATTTTGACCATGTCACTCCCATTCAACCGTGCCAGGAGGTTTATTTGTTACGTCGTATACGACGCGGTTAATTTTATCCTTTAGAGTATTTGTAATTCTTATAGAAATTCTATCCATAACTTCATTTGGAATTTTACTAAAAGCACATGTCATTGCATCTATACTATGAACCGAACGAACAGCAATTACGTATCCATATGCTCTTCTGTCCCCATGTACACCAACAGATTTAACCGGTATAAGAACCGCAAAATACTGCCAGGGCATCTCCATAATTCCTTTTTTAACAGCATTTTCAATTTCGTTTTCTACAATGTAACAAGCTTCTCTAACGATTTCTGTACGCTCAGGAGTTGCTTCACCAATTATTCTAATAGCAAGTCCAGGTCCAGGAAATGGTTGTCGCTCCGAAACAACCAACTTAAGGACTCTTGCAATTTTACGAACTTCATCTTTGTAAAGATCTCTTAAAGGTTCAACAAGTTTAAGGCTCATTTTTTCTGGAAGACCACCCACATTATGATGAGATTTTATAATGTCTCTAAGACCTCCACCAGACTCTATCCAATCAGGTGCAATGGTTCCCTGAACAAGGAATTCAACATCTTCTTTTTCAGCAACATTCTCAAAAATTCTAATAAATTTTTCACCAATTATTTTACGTTTCTTCTCCGGGTCCTCAACACCTTTTAAAGCAGAATAAAAATCTTTACTAGCATCAACAAAATGATAATTTAGCCCTATTTTTTCCATTAATTTTTTAACATTTTTTGACTCGTTTTTACGCATATAACCAGTATCAACATGAACAGCAACAAGGCGTTTACCAATAGCTTTGTTAACTAGCGTTGCACAAACAGTGCTATCCACACCTCCAGAAAAAGCAATTAATGCTTTACCAGTAATTTCATCCTTAATTTTTGTAACTGAAACTTCAATGAATTTCTCAGCATCAAACATTATTTACCACTACTTTTAATTATTTTTTCTTTCATTTTTTCCCTAAATTTTTTTAATTTCTCTGCTAACTTTTTATCTTTTAATGAAAAAATTTCAATAGCTAGCAGAGCTGCGTTATCTCCTCTATCAAGCCCAACGGCAGCAACTGGTATACCTGGTGGCATTTGAACAATTGAAAGAATTGCATCAAAGTTAACTTTTCCACTTACTGGAACACCAATTACTGGTTTTATTGTATGAGCAGCAATATACCCAGGTAAAGCAGCAGAAAGTCCTGCAATTCCTATAAAAATATCAGCATTACTTTTTTCAACAATTTTCTTTAAATAATCTGGTGTTCTGTGAGCTGATGCAATTTTTACATCATAATCTATATTAAATTCATCAAAAATTTTTTTTGCCTTTTCCGCAACTTGCATATCTGACTCAGAACCAAGTATTATCTGAACTTTCATATCTATCAAAGCTTGGAATAGAGAAATATTAGTTAATAGTTTCGACACATTATAAATAACTTTATTGCCCTTTAGCGTAAATTAATTATATGCCTTCTTATCTTCAGACCAAAATAACGCCGGAATTAAAATGAAACTTATCATATCCGAAAAAGACATTGCAGCAAGAAGAATTGCATATATTTTATCTGAAGGAAAATTAAAAAGTTCTAAACTTGGGAAAACCCCTGTTTATGAATTTTCAAAAAACAATGAAACTTGGAAAGTAATAGGTCTTAAAGGCCATATTATAAATGTTGATTTTCCTGCAAGTTTTAATCAATGGCATAAAATATCTCCTATTGAATTAATTGAAGTTAACCCTTGTAAAAAAGTTAGTGAAAAAAGTATTGCTGCAGCCTTAAAGACCCTAGCTGAGCAAAACCCATTTTTAATTGTTGCAACAGATTATGATCGAGAAGGAGAACTAATTGGGGTAGAAATAGTAGATCTTCTTAAAGAGTATAATAAAAATATAAATCAAATAAAAAGAGCAAAATTCAGTGCTATTACAACCCAAGAAATCAATGAGGCTTTTAATAAACTAGTTGAGATTGATTACAATCTTTCAAATGCTGGTGAATCCCGTCAAGTTATAGATTTAATTTGGGGAGCTGTACTGACGCGGTTTATTTCATTAACAACTCATAGACTTGGAAGAGATTTTCTTTCCATAGGACGAGTACAATCACCAACATTAGCTCTACTTGTTAATAGAGAAAAGGAAATTAAAAATTTTATACCAGTACCTTTTTGGAAGATCGTTGCCACATTAAAAAAAGAAAAAATTTTTAATGCTATACATAAAAAAAATCAGTTCTGGGATGAAAAAGAGGCAAATGAAATTTTTAAAAAAGTTGAATCTTGTAAAGAAGCCAAGATTAAAAAAGTTGATAAAAAAATTCTGAAGGAAATACCTCCAACTCCATTTAATACTACTACATTTCTTGAATCTGCATCTTATCTAGGTTTTTCTGCAGTAAATGCTATGAGTATTGCAGAACAGCTATACATATATGGTCTGACATCGTACCCAAGAACAGATAATACTGTTTATCCACCGTCCCTAAATTTAAAAGGAATTTTACAAAAATTATCTAAGTCTGAATTTTCAAAAGAAGCAAAAGAGGTTTTGAGTAATGGACGAGCTTACCCAACACGAGGTAAAAAACAAACAACTGATCATCCACCAATTCACCCTGTTGGAGTACCAACTAATATAAGTTTAAATCCCAATCAACAAAAAATCTACGAACTTATATGTAGAAGATTTTTAGCAACTTTAGCAAAAGACGCTATATCAGAAACAGTAGATGTTTCTATTGATATTTCTAGTGAAGAGTTTAAGGCATCTGGTTACAAACTTATCGAGCCAAATTGGAGGACAATTTATCCATATTTTAAAGAGAAAGGAAAACCATTACCTGAATTAATTGAGGGAGAAATAGTAGAAGTTGTTGAAGTCAAATTAAATAAAGATCATACTAAACCTCCGCAGAGATACACCCAGGGTTCTCTTATTGGTAAGATGGAAGAACTAATGCTTGGTACTAAATCAACACGTCATGAAATTATTCAAAAACTATTCCAGAGAAAATACATTACGTTTTATCCACTTGCTCCAACTCCAACAGGTATAGCTGTAGTCGAGGCAATGGGTGATTGCGACGTAGTAAAACCAAAAATGACTGCTATACTTGAGAAAGACATGGATTTAATTTCTGAAGGCAAAAAAACCTTAGATGAAACTGTGAAAGAATCTAGACATATGCTTACAAATGTAATGAAGACTTTGCAAAAAGACAGTGAAAAAATTAGAACAAGTATAAAGAATGCCCATAGAGAACAAAACACAGTTGGTAAATGCCCTAAATGTGGAAAACCTTTGATGGTAAGAACATCTAAAAAGAAAAAAAGATTTGTCGGTTGTTCTGGCTTTCCTGAATGTAAAAACACATATTCTCTTCCTCAAAAAGGAGGAATTATTTTAACTGAAAAGGTTTGTTCTGAATGCGGTACACCTATTGTTAAAATTAAACCAAAAGGTAATCGGGCTTGGGAACTCTGTTTAAATAGTCAATGTACTGCTAAAAAACCTTATAAGAACAAATAATTATTAATTTTTTAGTACACAAATGTATAAAAAGTTATTTATATTTGTGTATTAACTAATAATTAAAAAATATAAAGTGATGACTCATGATAATTAGATATGCAAAAAATTTGGTTATAACTGCATTTATTGTAGCTCTAATCATTATCAGTTCGATAGGGTCAATGGGAATTCGTACAACTATAATCAATGATAATGATGGAAATATTAAAAATTCTGTATCAATTATTAAAGCTCCTGCTCAAACTGTTACATATAAAAGTTATGGATTACTCTCTATGGATAATGGTTCCTTTAACAATACAGATAATATTGTAATAACAAACACAACAGGTGATGAATCTTATCCAACTATAGTAGTAAGTGGTTACAACGCTCTAGTAGCATATGAGTATAAGAGTGAAAATAGCACCCATGTTTATCTTCGTAATTCAGTCAATTATGGCCAAAGCTGGTCTAGCGGATACGTTAGTTTTAGTTCTGCATTAAATACGTTTTCACCAAGCTTGTGCATAAAACCTTTTTCAAAAGCTGCATATTGTGCAGCAGTATCTGATTATAATAACTCGGCTGTATTATTTGATGTAGAAATACCAAATATTGATAATATAAATGAGCTTAAAGCTAATCTATTAGATTGGAGCGAATACGGATTTTATAATTTTTCTAAACCTGATATAGTATATTATTCAGACCCAAGTTACCCAGATGTACCATTTATGACAGTAGTAATAGGAAGTACTACCTTTTCTGGAGGGCCGTGTAAAAACACTCCAATGTTTTTTTATAGAACACCAGATGATCCTGATAGCTATACAATTGCTTGGGATTCATCAATAGAAAATTGTAGCAACATATCTACTAGCTTTGATAATGTAAAGAAAATTTTTTATGGAGTATGTGAAATAAGAAATGAAACTAATACAAATATCTTTCTTTTTTATGATAATCCTTTAACATGGACTCAAAATTCCTCATTAAAATGTAGAATTTTAACTTGGCAAGAAAATCTTACACATCCTCAGATATTTTTTACAGAAAATCAAATATACATAACAGCTGAAACAGATACCAACGGAATTGTTATTTATAACTCGCCAAATGGGGGAGGTACATGGAATTTACACAATGTAACTAAAGATATAATGCCAATTGATGCAATACCAAAATATCCCATTCTTTACGCAGATCAAACTCAAGTATATTGTATTTTTACAGAATCAGGTAATATTTCAATTACAAACACATCAGATTATGGAAGTAGTTGGGGTACTGCAATTCAACTTAATAGTCAAAACGGCTCAGTTGTGGAGGAATATCGATTCCTGGATATTCCTGATGCAGATCATGTTGTATGGACTGATAATAGAGAGGGAAACAATGACATTTATTCTGCACTTAAGGCTCTCCCTGAAATTGACATAATGGTTGTATCAGATAGTATAAAAATTATACCAGGGGAATATCAAAAATTACCAACTAAAAATTGGATAACTTTTACTGTAAAAAACAATGGTAATGCATACATTGAGGATGTGACGGTTGAGATAAATTACACCTGTCAAAACGTAACAAAATCAACTAAATATCAAGCCTATATACTTTACTTAGATGGTAATGGTGCCGAAAAAACTTTTTATAAACCATTATTCAGAATGACGTTGAAAGAATTTTTACAGGCATTGAGAAACTTTGCAGGAATACAAAATATAACAATAACAGTTGATCCTTATAAAATCTACAATGATTCCAACCCTGATGATAACAGTGTAACAATAGAAGTCGATTATGCAGAAATATTCCCAAAACTATACTTTATAGAAAAGATATTTGCTTAATAAAAATAGATTATCCTAATTTTTTTATTATTTTTTCCTCTGTAATATACCCAGTTACATATTTTGCAGGTGTTACATCAAAAGCTGGGTTTCTAACCTTAATATAATCAGGTATAATTTTGCATTTGTTAATAAATGCAAGCTCTTTTCTTCCTCTTTCTTCAATAACAATTTCCTTACCGCTTTTAACTGTCTTATCAAAAGTACTAATAGGAGCTGCTACATAAAAAGGAATATTATTTTCTTTAGCAAGTACTGCTTTTTCATAAGTACCTATTTTGTTTGCAAAATCACCATTTTTTGCTATTCTATCTGCACCTGTGATAACCATATCAATTTCCTTGTTTTTCATAAAATGTCCTGCTGCATTATCAACTATAAATACATATGGTATTTTCTCCTGTTCAAGTTCCCAAGCTGTCAATATACCTTGGCAGCGAGGACGGGTTTCATCAACATAAATCAAAAACTTTTTACCATTTTTATGAGCAACCCTAAAAGGTGCAAGAGCTGTTCCATAGTCAACAGTTGCTAGTGCACCTGCGTTGCAATGTGTTAGAATCTTCATACCATTTTTAATTAATTTCTCACCATTTTCACCAATTCTACAGCATCTATCTATAATATCCTCAAAATAATCATTAGCCACATCAAGAGGATCCTTACCTTTTTTAATTTCTTTAATCATATAATCAATTGCATAAAACAAATCATATGCTGTTGGGCGGGTACTACGAAGAATTTTTGCAGATTTTTCAACATTATTTTTTCCAAGAACCATGCCATATACAGCTGCCGCGCCAATAGCTGGGGCACCACGAACAACCATATCTTTTATTGCAAACGCACAATCATTAACAGTTTTTGCTGTAAAAATTTCAATTTTAAATGGGAGTTTCCTTTGATCAATAAGTTTTAATACTCCATTTTCGAACCACAAAGCTCTACAATCTACTCCTTCAATTTTCATTTTAACTCCTCAAATGTCTTTATAACCAAATCCTCAGCTTCCTTAGGATTATTTCCAACAAATAAAATACCTTGATTTTTTATTACAACTATTTTACTATTTCTTAAACTTCTTAAAATTTCTTTGGCCTGTTCAAGTGTTCCTGCAGGATAATCTTTTTCGGTTGTAAGGAGTTTTTTTTCTAATTTTTCTGCAATTATCTTATCATTTATCTGAATTACTGCATTTATTTCTGTTCTTGAATTATGTATTAACCAGTGAATAGGTGTTTCAATTCTTGGTTCTTTTGGGCCTATTAATAAAATAACTTTTTTCAATGGATCATAATCAACAATTTCAAGAAAATCTTCTTGTTTAATTTCTTTAAAATTACTTTTATCTGCATTTATTAATACTCTTTTAATGTATCTTAAACTAAAAATGATTTGATTTATTTCTTTAAAAAAATCTGATTCACTAAATTTTTTACTAGTTTTAATTATTTCGGAAATAAGTGGACAGTTGCTTTCCTCCTTAGAAACATAAAATGTTTGAAAATTAAAATTTGGTAAATTCCTCCTTATCATAATATTTGTGTAAAGTAAAAATGTTCTTTTATTTTTTTCTAATTAAAAATATTATGGTATTATCTACAATAAATTTTTAAATACAATATAGTTTATATGAATTAAAAATTAGATTGGACACTCTGATATAAATTTAAGTGATTAATATGAACAAATGTACAAATGCTTATATTGTTGAAAAAATAATGTATGGACTTTATAACACTGCAGGTCGTAGAACCACCTTTAATTTTGCAATTGCAATTATGGATACAATAACTCGGACACTTGAACAAAGATATGACTTTTTAAAATATTTAATATTTAAAATTCAAAGTGAATCAGAGGAAGTTATTAAGATTGATTCAAATATTAATTTTGCAGATCCAACTAAGGTTGGTAAAGCTATTGAGGCTATTGTTAAGGTAGTTTGTATGGATTTGCAGGAAAAGGCTGGTTTATATTTTATAAATGAATTAAAAAAGAATACCGATCAGGATGTTATTGAGTGTCTTTATGATATTGGTGTTGATTTAGAGCTTCTTAAGATTCAACAACACTATATTTACAGACAAAGTAAGAGAATTAAAGCAATGTCTAAAGAAAGTTTCAAAGAATCAAATGATATTAAGCATGAAGAAAAAAGTATTTTAAATTATAACTGGGAAGATGTATCTAATTGTGAATATGATCCTATTAATAAAACTTGCACTATATATGATAAAGCTGGAAATGTTTTAGATCATCTTGATTTAAATTTAATTGTAAAAAATTACATTAAATATTTATCAGAAGAAGATAGTTTTGAAACATCAATAGATTATAAAATAGAAGATAAGGAAAAATATTTGAAGGTTTAATAAAAATTATCCTAAACTAGAATATTAAAACCCTCTAAATAGGACGGGGTTTAGTAGAAAATGGCAAAATTAAAAAACTCGGAAATTCTAAGAAAAATGCTAAAAGCACTTTATGATACTACTAGTCGTAGAACTTATCCGATTTTTGCTTTTGCAGTTATAGGTGCAATTACTAAAACTCTTGAAAAAAAATATGAGTTTTTAAAATTTGTGAATTTTCATAGTGGAGTTGTATCTGACGATGTTCTTCTTATTGATCCAGAAGTTGATTATGTTGACCCTTTTCAAGTAGGTAAAGCAATTGAAGTTATTGTCCAAGTTGTCTATATGGATTTACGTGAAAAAGCTGGTTTATATTTTATAAAAGAGTTGAAAGACAATGCTGGTGAAGATGTAATTTCTACTCTTAGAGACATTGGTGTTGATTTGGAGCTTATTCAGATTCAGCAACATTATTTATTCAGAAGAAAAACTAAGGATGAACAGCAAGGATTAGAAAAACTAGATAATGTCAGTCTATTGGGTTATTCCTGGAAAAACGTATCAGATTGGGAGCTGGATCCTTATAAAAAAGTTTGTATTATCTATGGTAAAAATGGAAAGTTATTAGATGTATTGGATTTGAATACAATTGTAAAAAATTATATAAAAAATTTAGGTAGTGGAGAATTAGCAGAGATCTCTAAAGAAAGACCTGAAGTTATTAACAAAATTAACCTATCTGAAAAAGACCTTGAGCTTTTGAAAATTATATTAAAAAGAGATTTAGATGCTGAGACTGCTGCTAAATATCTACATGTATCTATTAATGAGTTAGAATCTATGATAAATAAATTATTAAAATATGAAATTTTGCATTATATATCTTCAAATGAAGTGACTTTAACTGAAATAGGTATAGAGTATTTAGAGAAAAAAGATAAATTGAAAAAAACTGTGTGATTATAATTTTTTCAAAGCTTGCATTCACAATTTTTATTTTTTAAAATTGTTATTTGTTCATTTAAAGTATCAATCAATTCATCCTGTTTATCTTTTCCAGAGGCAAATGCTACATTAAGTGGACTATTATGTTTATATCCTCTTTTTTTCATTTCATTTGCAATTTCTTCGTGTTTTAAATATAATGATTTTAATTTTCCTTTCCATCTAATAACTTCGGGGTGATGAGAGAATCCTTTTTTTCCTTGAGTAATTATTGACCAGATTGCATGTAACTCACTATGTTCTCCTAGTAAGTGTTTTTTGCATAGTTTTTCTGTAGGAATATCCCAAATTCTCATAAATCAACAATTTTTATACGTGGTTTATTACCAATTTCTTTTTGAATTTATAAATTTTTTAATACCCTTGCTTTTAATCATTTTTAAATTTTTAATATGACTATCATTATGAACCGGTTTTAAGAAATCAAGTTTTTCACATTGTTCAAATTCTAAGCAGTCCCAACATCCATTAAAACCTTTTTTCTGACAACAGGCTCGTATCTTACAAAAAGGTGGTCCTCCACCATTTTTACATCCTTTTTTACATCGGAATTTCACCATTGCACCAAGAACTTCATAGCATGTATCATAATCTTTGAAAACCTTGCCAAAACCCTGATTGGCTAAAAAATGAGCAAATTTATCGTATTTGTATGATCTAAGCTCTTTTCTTAAATCTCTTGCTAAATCTGGAATTTTCCCAGTATAGCCTTGGCAGTCTAAACAGCATAGTCCGCAATATGCAACTAATGACTCATATTCTGGCATAATTTTTTGTTAAAGAAATTTGATATAAATAACTTTATGCCAAGGGGAGATTTAGACGCCTGTTTACTAGTAAAAAAATGTGTGTTTCTCCTGTTAAGCCTAAAAAGAGGCATGGGATTGGGATCAGAAAATACGCTTACCGCAACTTAACAAGTCCAAGAATTTGGTTTTAATTCATGTTCATGATGATAAATAATTTATTCATGTCTGTTGTCCAGCATCAGCAACCGGCTCAGAAAGCCAAGGAAGAAGACGAATAAGTTCTATAAATTCGACAATAAGCAATCTCCCCCAAAAATACACAGAATCACTATTATCAACTTGTCTAATAATAAATTGACGACCGAAACGACCTTTAAAAATTATATTTGGACCTTGAGGCGATCCCCACCAGTTATATCGCAAATCACAAGACGATAAAAACCCTAATTCTACACCTGGACCACCATTATTAAAAATATTATTGTCTGTCATTTGAACATCAGAAAATATAATGGATACTCCACCTTGGTAATTACGAGTAATATTACAATGATGAATCTTTATTCCACGAGAACCAAATACACTTATGGCAGGATTGCCAACCATCCACCCATTATTATCAAAAAAATCACAATAAGAAATCTCATTTTTATTGGAAGAACTAATTGACAAGCAAACAAATTCAAGATACTTAAAACTACAATTTCGTATTATATTATGATCAGATCCACCTTCTAATGCTAAACCAGCAGCTGACCCGTTAAAAGCACAATTTTCAATAATGTTATTAGAAAAACCATCAATTACTAAAGCAGGACCACAATCTTGAAATGTAAAACCAGAAATCACCACAAAATCAGAATTAATATTACCCCAACCACAAACAATAGTCGTTGTCATATTTTCACCCTGAAGAATGATTGATTTATTGATATTCAAACTTTCATCTTCATATGGCGAAGAATCATCATAAACAAAAACTGTATCACCATCTGTTGCGTTTTCTACTGCATCCATAATCTTACTATAATTTCCTGGTCCAGATCCACCAACATACAAAGTATTACCAGAAATAGGCATAGAAGATTTCTCAACATTATCAATAGCAATTGATGGAGTAATACTCATAAAGACAAATAACAAGATAATAGCAATAACCAGAGTTTTATCCAACAAAATCCTTTGCTTGTTCATTCTATTTCACCTCCATTAAAAGCATTTGTTGCCATGGCATGACCAATATAATATGATTCATTAATATCTGGTAACAAAATTCTAATTCCTCTAAAACCCCAAATAACTATTGTTTTATTAAATAAATTCACAATTCCTTTTAAACCAATGCTATAAAAATCATTAGGAGAGGGACTTTCAATTAAATTCCAAAATTTTAATGGACTAATTTTATTATAGATCATTGAAGGAATCATTAAAAGAAAAGCTAAAGCAAGCGATAGATATGCTAAAAGTATAAAATTATTATAGATAAATTTATTAGAAAAAATGAATAAAAAAACTCCAAGAGCTGCAATAAGCCCAATCTCCCATAGACTAGAACCAGTATAAGTATGCAAAATTAGATAACAAAAAATGTTAGAAAAATCATTAGAGTTTTTCATCAACTTATTGGATTTTAAAATTTTTTCAAAATTAAGATTTTTTTGATATAAATCGACTAAAAATTCTGTATCATTTTTTTCCATTAAACCAGATGTTTCAAGTTTTGTAAAAATATATTTCATGGTTTCTAATGGTTCATTTGATAATGTTTTTCCTTGTGCATCTAATATTTTCTTTAATTCAATAACTTCAGATAAAGTCATATTTGATGAATATGATTTATTATGATTTATTCCAATAAATTCTACTTTTACTATATTTTTGTTAGAACTCTGATATGCAATAGTATTAATACTTGGTACGATAGCAACACCAATAAATAAAACAATGATACCCAAAGCAAGGGTTTTTACTAACCATTCTTTCTTCATATTTTACCTCCCTCTCTAATTACATATTCTTATTTTATAGTGCAGAATTAGGTTTTGAAGTATTTGATTAATTTGTTGATTTCCATGACTATTTTGACTGCTAGAGATAGAGTTTATTCTCGGTTTAATATCATCGAAATTTACAGTATCAAAAGCCGAGTTTCCAGCTTTATCAAATGCAATAAAGCTAAAAAACCATTCATGTTGAAGAATATTTGGATCCCATTCTATTGTCCACTCATATGGAAAATCATAGTCTATATACTCCGGCTTCGCAAACGTTACACTGAACTCCACTCGGTCTATACCACTTGTATTATCATTACATAGTGCCGTGAATTTTACATACCAATATGTATCCCAACCCTCCTTTTCTTTAAACACGTACCACGTAGTATATAATTCAGGTGGTGTCTGGTCAATATTTACGTTTTTACATTCAGCACCAGAATAATTCCCATAATAATCAATATAGTACCAACAAATGTAGTGTTCTTTATCATCACATACTTCAAATGGCTCAGTATACATTGTCGACTCTGCACCATCAAGGATGTAATACACCGTGGCAACTTTTTCAGGGTCATAAATAAACGACACAGTAACATTACTTATATACCATCCGTTATCTCCCAATGTCCCATTCAAAACAGGATAACAAAGTTCGTCTAAAGGGGACGAGACAAAATCCTGAGTTGTTTTCTTATAGATACTAACCCTAGATACGTCTGACTCAGGGAATATAATATTTTTAATATTATACCCATCATTAATAACAACACTCATTCCTTTACCTCCACTCTGCAAAGTTCGAATGAACAATGGATTCATGCCTTGCTGAATACTGCTTGGTTGACTCTGGGATGGATTACCAATTATTCCTGAATCAAACTGATACGAGAAGGGATCAGGTTTTAGATCAGTTGAAAAGTTAGAATTTCCAGCCATGTCGAAAACTACAACCTTTAATTTTAGATACAGGAAAATATCTGACCATTCGAAAGTCCACTCATAAGGTTCATCATAATCAGTAGAAACCAGCCCATTATTTACATAAAACTCTGCTCTACCTTTCCCACTTGTATCATCGCTAAAATTCACTTTAAATGTAACATACCATATATGATGTTTTAGATTACTTTCATAAACAAATTTTTTTATATCAGGTGGCGTTTGGTCAACTTTGATCACAAATGATTTCACATTTTCCACATTTCCAGCGTTATCAAATGAGTAAAACTCAACCAAACAGTATCCATCATTCTGTATTACAATTGGCTTGGTATATATCTCCCATTCTCCACTGTTAATTCGGTAATATGTTACGTTAACTCCAGATAAGTCATCCGTGGCCTTAAGCGTAATAGTAACATCGCTGACAAACCAACAATTATCTCCATCAGGGGTAGCAGGATGAAAATAAGGAGTTGTTACAGGTGGTGTAGTATCATCGTCACGGAAGTCGGAATTCAGTATTTGCTCTTTTGTTGAAACTTGCTTTTGCGTTGATAGACTACCAGCTATTGGTACGATGCTCGTACACACAAACAAAACGAGTATCGCACAAACCAACCCTTTCCTAAATAACATATTTTTCTTCATCTTGTTTCTTCTCCCACATTTTAATAATTTTAAACTCTATTTGTTTGTCTTAGCCATTTGTTTAAGCAGCAGATCACCTAATAAATTCTGGTTGTTTGAGAATTGCTGACTATAACTTTGTTGCGTAGTTACCTCGCCACTAGCACTATGCCCTGCGTTATCATAAACCGTAGCCTTCATCCGTATTTTTCTCCCTTCTAAAGTCCACTCATAAGGGAAATCATAATCAGTAAACTCCTTATATATAAATGAAGGATAAGTATAAATTATTGAAAAGAACTCTACTTTCTCAATACCACTTACATCATCATAGACATTTGCAATAAACTTGGTCTCGTCTCTCGCAATTTTCTTAATAATAAGATTTATTTCAGGAAGTGTTTGATCGATCTTGAAGACTATTGAATCTGGAAAAGACGTATGTCCTTCATCATCAACGATATACCACCAGAGACTACGAAAACCCTCCTCTGAAACAATAACGAAATTATTATACAAAGTCCATTTCCCATCATCAAGCTTATAATAGACTGCTGTTATATCGTTAGGATCAGGGATAAAAGTAATATTAACATCGCTAATAACCCAATCATTATTTCCCATTTTCCTGTTCACAACTACGACAAGAGAAGCAATATTGAAATTACCATCCGTAGAACAATCATATTTTGGTTTTTTTATTCCAACACGTTTAGTTGCGGGAGCACAACTCTGATTACTTTGATAACTATCTTCCTCAGCAATAACTGCAGAAAACATAGACGGTTTCAAACCTCCTGGGGGGCCGGGAACACAAGTGAAATCTGAATTTCCTGCTTTGTCATATGCTTTAGCTTCAATTATTTCATCTAAAAGACTTTCATAATATTCAATAGTCCATTCATAGTATGGACCTGGGCCTTCGTCGATTTCCTGCACTACGTGGTTAAGAGACCATTCTACTCTGTCCATTCCGCTTGTAGCATCATGACATTCTACCGAGAATGTAATAAACCATACGCCTTCTTCATCCTGGAAAGTATGGAATGAGATTATTTCAGGAACGATAGGTTTTGTTTGATCTAAATCAAACACAAATGGACCATCTACTTCTGATTGATTCCCTTCAAAATCAACAGCATACCACTTAAATTCAATATCATTTCCATCATTAGTGATATTAAACGGCCCAGTATACTCAAACGGTTCTCCATTAATGCTATAATAAAAAGATGCTATTTTATCAGATTCACTAGTTATCACAAAAGGTATATCACTTATATACCATCCGTTTTCTCCCATCTCAGATATAACTTTTATGGTAACAAATGACGATCCAGAGTCTCTTACCATCGTTGTTTCAGTTGATGGAACAATGCTCATAACATTTTGAGTGTTTGGTATAGAAGAGGGTTGCTGGCTGCTACTTTGTTGAGTAATCGATTGAATTCGACTGGCTTGATTGTTGTATGTCTTTGGGTATGGTTGCATCAGAGGATACCAATCTCTATTGTGTCCGTAACCACTGATCTTATAAGGAATGTCACCGATTCCATAAGGTGGTAAAATATCCTTACCTTTGTAGTCATCCCAATAATTACCCTTCTTTGTTTCAGCGTTATACCAAGTATTTTGCCCTTTATCGGAAGCATGTTGGCTGTTATTGATGAAGTTGTTGTAGTAAATCATTTGATTGT
>Ga0153916_10001016_pt1 | contig 19689 bp, 13 predicted proteins | sample Opewatmetagenome_FD_109642 | JGI IMG/M metagenome (GOLD analysis project Ga0153916, IMG submission 109642) | Freshwater wetland microbial communities from Ohio, USA - Open water 3 Core 3 Depth 4 metaG | ecosystem: Environmental > Aquatic > Freshwater > Wetlands | place: USA: Ohio, Lake Erie... | reverse complement strand
GTGGTGATTGGCGGGCGGCTCTACCTCCGCTACGACACGCACCTGTACTGCTTCGACGTCGCCGCGCCGAAGTGACCCCGCCCACGGCCCGGCAAAAGTGTCCGGCATGGCGAATCGGCCAAACGCCAATCCTCTTTGGACCGTCTCAGACAATTCCCGCCGCTCCAGCCCCTTTCCCGGCCAGACTTGACCATCTCCAGGAGGCCGGGACAATTCCCTTGGAGTGACCGAGCAGCCTTGCTTCGGCCCGAGAATCGGGCGAACGTTGACGGGCCGGCTGCCAGGGCAAAGTGAAGCAGGCCGACGTCGGCGATCTCCAGACCCACGCAACTCTTGTTCCTCCCGGTAGTGGCCGCGCCTCTCACGGATTGACGGGGCGCGGCCCTCGTTTTCTTGCCCCGGCCGGACTTGTCAAAGCTCCCCGCCTGACCGAAAATCGCTGGCAAAGCGGATGCCTTTCGCCGCGGGCGGGCTGGCCGGCCGCGGCTTGTACCGGAGCTGACATGGGCGGACGCGGCCGTCTCAGACGCCTCACCACCGCCGGGGACTCTTCCCCGGCCGCTTGCCAGTCGCTCGCGCTCTGTTTCGGGGCCGGAAGCCAAGCCGCCCGGCAAACGGTCCAGGTGCTCTACGAGGCCCTCGCCGGCGGCCGGCACCCGGAAGGGTCGGCGGCAATCGAGACCTGGCGCCGGCTGACGGGCCAGGGCTCCGGCGACGTGTCGCGGGCCCGGGCCGGGCTGGTCGGCCTGGGGCAAGCCTACGGCGTCGCGGCGGGCCAGTTGCAGCCGGCCGAGATGCTCCTGGCCGTCCAGAGCTATTACGCCCTGGTCGTGAGGCTCCTGGCAACGCGGGCGCTGGGCGGCGGTCCCCGCGCCGCGCCCTGTGGCGGCCGGACCCGCACGCCTTCCGCCGGGTGGCCCTTCACGCCCCTCGAACCGCACCACGATCCCTTCTCCTGGTGTCTTGAGGCCCGCAGTGAGCCGATCGACCGGGCCCTCGGGCAGTTGCAGGGGCTCGTGGCCCGGTATGACCCGGCGTGGCTCGCCGGCCTGGTCCGCGGCGGACACGACCTCTTCCAGGACCTTTACCAGGGCATATTTCCCCGCCGGGTCCGCCACGCCCTGGGCGAGTACTACACGCCCGAATGGCTCGCCGGGCAGATGCTCGATGAGGCGGGCTACCGGGGCATGCCCGGCGAGCGATTGCTCGATCCGGCGTGCGGCTCGGGCACGTTCCTGCTCCTGGCGATCCGGCGGCTCCGCGGCCAGTGCTCCCCGGGAGAGGCAGGCCTGGGGCGAAGCATCTCGGCGTCGGTGGTCGGGCTCGATCGGAATCCGCTCGCCGTCCTCACTGCCCGGGCCAACTACCTGATTGCCGTGGCCGATCTGGTGGGCGGAAACGAGGGCCTCGACGTGCCCGTCTACCTGGCCGATTCGATCCTCGCGGCAGGGATCGGCGGCGATCGGCCGCTGGGCCGGTTCGATTACGTCGTCGGCAATCCCCCCTGGATCGCCTGGGACGACCTGCCCGCAGACTACCGCGAGGCCACCAAGCCGCTCTGGCGGCAATACGGGCTGTTCTCGCTTTCCGCGGGCGATGCCCGGCACGGCGGCGGCAAGAAGGACCTTTCCATGCTCATGACCTACGCCGCGGCCGATCGCTTCCTCAAGGACTCCGGCCGGCTGGCGCTGGTCATGACCCAAACGCTCTTCCAGACCAGGGGCGCCGGGGACGGGTTCCGCCGGTTCCGGCTCGGCCAGGGCGGGGCGTGGCTCCGGGTGCTTGGGGTGAACGACCTGGTCGAGATCCGCCCGTTTCCCTCGGCCGCCAACTGGACGGCCACGATCGTGCTGGAAAAGGGGAGCCCCACGACCTATCCCGTGCGGTACGTCCGCTGGTCGCGCGGCAAGGGGGCGTCGGGGGGGGCTCGGGGCGAGGCGCCGGGGGGTACGCTGCGGCGGGTGTACCAGGCTCGTCCGATCGACCCCCACCGGCCCACCTCCCCCTGGTTTCTCTGGCCCGACGGTTGGCAGGGCCCCACGGACGCCCTGATCGGCCCGGCCGACTATCGGGCCCACCTGGGGGCGAATACCGGGGGAGCGAACGGGGTGTATTGGGTGTCGCTGGGCGGCGTGACGCCGCGCGACGGGGAAAGCGGCGGCGAGAACCTGCCGGCGGGCGTCGTCCGCGTGAGGAACCTCCCGGGAAGCGGGAAGCACCGCGTCGCCGCCGTGGAAGGGGACGTCGAAGCCGAACTCGTGTTTCCGCTCCTGCGATGGGCCGACGTGGCGCGGTATCGCGCCGTGCCCGGGGGCCACTTGCTGTTGCCCCAGGACGCCGCGAGCCGCCGGGGCATCGACGAGCCCGCGATGCGCAGCCGGTATCCCCTGGCCTACGCGTACCTGGAACAATTCCGGCCGGTCCTGCTGGCGCGCACCGCCTACCGGCGGTACCAGTCGCGGGGGCCCTTCTACTCGATGTACGACGTGGGGCCGTATACGCTGGCGCCGATCAAGGTGGTCTGGCGGCGAATGGATCGCCGGCCGAGCGCGGCGGTGGTCGAGAACTACGTTGATCCGCGGCTCGGCCCCCGGCCGGTCGTGCCGCAGGAGACCTGCGTCCTGGTGGCGGCGGATTCTGCCGACGAGGCGCACTACCTGTGCGCGCTATTCAATAGCGCGGTGGCCGATTTCCTGGTCCGCTCGCACAGTGTCCGGGGCGGGAAGAGCTTCGGCACGCCGGGGATGCTGGAGTTCCTCCGGCTGGTCCGCTTCGATCCCCAAAGCCCGATCCATCGCGAGCTGGCTGCCGGGGGCCGGCAAGCCCACCGGATTGCCGGCCAGGGCGGGTGCGCCGACGAGGTCCAGGGAGCGATCAATCGCCTTGCCGGTCGGTTGTGGGGGCTGGGACCCGGCGACCTGCGGCGGATCGAGGTCGAGCTGGAAGACCGAGACAGTCATGTCACGAAAGCACGAAAGATCGAAAGCGCGAAGAAGGGAGAGTAAAGGGGAAGCTCGACGGCCTTCGCTGCGACGCTTATAATACCCTGACACTGACGAGACGCTTGATGCACCAACCGAGATTGATCCTCGTGGGCGGTTTCTTGGGGGCAGGGAAGACGACGCTCCTGGCCCAGGCCGCTGCGCAGTTGGCCCGCCGCGGCAAGCGGGTCGGACTGATCACCAACGACCAGGCCGCCAACCTGGTCGACACCGCCGTGCTCCAGCACGCCGGCTGCGAGGGGGTCGAGGAAGTGAGCGGCGGGTGCTTCTGCTGCCGCTTCGACGAGCTGGTCTCCGCGGCGGAGGAGCTGGTCCGCCGGCACCGGCCCGACGTCCTGATCGGCGAGCCGGTGGGGAGCTGCACCGACCTGTCGGCCACGGTGATCCAGCCGATCAAGAGGCTTTGCGCCGAGTCGTTCCGCGTCGCCCCGTTCTCCGTGCTCGTCGATACCCGGCAGATGCGGAAGCTCCAGCGGATGCGGCAGTCGCTGGGCCAGGCGGCCCCCGGCCGATTCCCCCAGAGCGTGCTCTACATCTACGAGAAGCAGCTCGAAGAGGCCGACCTGATCGTGCTCAACAAGACGGACGCAGTCCCGGGGGACCAACTGGCGGAGCTGGAAGGGGTCCTCGCCGAGCGGTTCCCCCGCGTGCCGCACCTGATGATGTCGGCCCTGACGGGCGACGGAGTTGAGCGTTGGCTGGAGTATGTTTTTCAAGAAGCTCCGGCGGGGCAGCGGATCGCCGAGGTCGATTACGACCTCTACGCCGAGGGCGAGGCTGCGCTGGGATGGCTCAACGCCGCGGTCCGGCTCTCCGCCGCCCGGCCGCTCGACGCGCCGGCTTTCTGGTCGGCCTTCTGTCTCGATCTCATGGAGTCCATTCGTCGCGAGCTGCAAGCTTTCCAGGCGGAAATCGCCCACCTGAAGCTGCGGCTAGCCACCTCCGGCGGCGACTTCGTCGCGCATCTCACGAGCAGCGACGAGGCGCCCTATTGGCGCGGGACGATCGCGGGCACGCCGCAGGAGGCAAGCCTGCTGGTGAACGCCCGGGTCCGCATCGCGCCGGACGACCTGCAGGGCGTCGTGCGGCGGTGCCTTGACGCCGCCGCGGACGGCACGCTCAACGTGACCGTGGACGGCCTGGAGTGCTTCTCCCCCGCCAGACCTCGGCCGGTGCACCGATACGACGCGGTGATATGAGGCGTCCGGCGGCGTGCGCCAGGGGGCGTGCACCAGGGGGGACAGTCCCCAGGTTAAGGCTTTTTTGGCGCAATTCGCACTTCCCCGGTCATGCCGGGCCGGAGGTCGGCGGGCGACTCTGGAATGCGTACGGTGATCTGAACGACTCGGCGGGCCGTCCGCCCTTTCGGCTCCTCACCCTTTTCCAACACGCCCCGGATCTCCCGGTCGGGAAAGGCATCCATACGGATCGTGGCTGCCATTCCGGGTTTGAGCAAGGCCGCATCGGCCGCGGCCACGCCCGCCACGGCGTGCATCCGGCGGGGGTCGCGGAGCAACAGGATCGTCTGCCCCTGGCGGACGAAAGAGCCGGGGCGGACGGACAAGTCGCCGGTGGAAAAGACCTAGCCCGGCGCCGGGGCCCGGATCACGCATTTCTCGATCCGGCCCTTAATCCGCTCGAGCCTCGCCGCGCCCAGGGCTTGCTGGGCCTTCGCGGCTTCCAACTCGGCGCGGGCACTTGCGATCGCGCCCTCGAACTGCCGAAGCATCTTCGGCTTGGTGTACTGGCGGAGCGCGGCGAGCTTCGCGCGTGCCAGGGCGAGCTCATCCCCGGCCCTTCGGCACGCGCGCTCCAGGACTTCCCGTTCGTGGGACAGCCTTTGCTTCGCGCCCTCGTTGCCGCCGGCGCTGTCGAGGAGTTCCTTCAAGCGGCTCAAGCGGTCCTGGGTCTCGCGGCATTTCTCTTCCGACGCGACGATCTCTATGAGGGCGGTCTGCTCCTCGAGGGCGTACTTCCCCCGCTCGTACTCTTCCCGGGCGAGCCCGGCAAGCTCGAGCTGGCTCTCCGCCTTGACCACGGCCGCGTGCGTCATTCGCAGCGCGATCTCCTGTGAAAGGAGCTGGTCTTCGAGCGCCGAGGCATCGAACTTAACCAGCACGTCTCCCTGCTTGACCTGGGTTCCTTCGGGGACGGCTTCGATGATCGGGGTGCCGGCCGGAATGGTCGAGGCGACCTCGCAGCGGATCTCGATACTGACGTCGCTGCGGAGGGTGCACCGCGCGGCGACGGCGCCGCCCGGAGCGGCCTTCGATACGGCCGACGGGCTCGGCTTTCCGGCCGGAGGCTTGCTGCCCTGTCCGTAGCCGGGGATGGAGGCGGCGGCCCACAGGGCTGCCAGCAGCAGGAGAGGACACCTGGGGAGTCTCATGGCAATTCTCCGCGCAGCCGCATTGGAGGAGGGGGAGGGAAGGCCCACCGGTCGGTCCGCATCACTTTGGGGCCGCGGACCGGCAGGCCGCGATCGCCACACCTCGCAATTCTAACTCGCCGATACGGCCCCACCAACGGCCCCTAGGTGAATTCGGCGGTGGGGGTTGCCGGGCGTCAGGATGGCCGAGCGGGGTGCCATGAGGCGGGCCCGCCCCATACCCACCACGGAGCGAAGCGCCCCCGTCCGCAGAGGTATTCTGCCACCGCTGATCCGCGGAAGATCGCTCTTGCATCGCCCCAGAGGCGCTAGCATAATCTTGAAACGGGCGGTCCCACCCCAAAAAAGGAGGTTCTTCGATGCACGCCACCCCCCCCTCCAAGCCGGTGTCCGAGCGAATTCTCTCCGTCGATGCCCTCCGCGGATTCGACATGTTCTGGATCGTCGGCGGCCGAGACGTTTTCTTTGCCCTGATCGCCTTGTTGGGCGTGGCTCTTCCTGCCGCCTGGCTCGAGCGGATCAACCCATCGCTGCCCAACTGGGAAACCTTTACCTATGAGATGGACCACGCAGCCTGGGAAGGTTTTACCGCTTGGGACCTGGTCATGCCCTTGTTCCTGTTCGTCGTGGGCGTGGCGATGCCCTTGGCCTTCGCCAAGCGGATGGAGCAGGGCCAGGGCAAGCTCTCCCTGTACGTGCGGATTATCCGCCGCGTGCTCCTGCTGTGGGTGCTGGGCATGATCGCCCAGGGGAATCTGCTCGACTTCCAGGTCTGGATCCCGCAGGTGGTCCAGCAGGCCGCCGAGCCGGGCAGCGTCGAGCAGTTCCACCTGTTCTTGTTCTCCAACACCCTCCAGGCGATCGCCGTGGGCTACCTGATCGCGTCGATCGTGGTCCTCCACTTGCCCAAGATCGCCCAGGCCGTGGTGGCGGTGCTGCTCTTGGTGGGCTACTGGGCCCTGCTCGCCTTCGTCACGGTCCCCGGCGCGGCGGGGCCGGCCCTTCAGCCGGACCAGAACTTCGCCCTTTACGTGGATCAGCTCGTCCTCGGGCCGTTCCGCGACAGCCTTTCCGGCGCCAGCATCTACACCTGGGTCCTGAGCGGGATGGGCTTTGCCGCCACGGTGCTCTTGGGGGTGTTTGCCGGCCACGTGCTGCGGACGGGAGAGATAGGGCTCGTCAAGACTTTCTGGCTTTTTGTGCTGGGCATCGTGTGCCTGGCCCTCGGGCTGGTCTGGCACGGCGAGTTCACCGTGCTGGGCTACGACGTGGACCTCCACGGCCCGTGGCAGTGTCTGATCATCAAGCACCTTTGGACGAGCTCGATGGTCCTTTACGCGGCGGGGTGGTGCTACCTGCTCTTGGCCTTGTTCTACCTGGTGATCGACGTGCTCCGGCTCCGCTGGACGGCGTGCTGCTGCACAGTGCTCGGCGCCAACGCGATCTTCGCCTACATGGTGACGCGGTACATTGGCCCCACTGAGAGCGAGATCATCCCCTTCCGGCGAATCGCGGATACCCTCTTCGGCGGACTGGCCCAGCACCTCGGCACGCTCGGCGAGCCCTGGCCGAAGGTCGGCGAGTTCATCCTCCCGCTGACCGCCTTCGCCCTCCTTTGGCTGCTGCTCCGCTACATGTATCGCAAGGAGACCTTCATCCGCGTGTAGCCGACCATGGCTGTTCCTTTGGCCCGGCGGAAGCTCCTCGGGACCGTGGCGTCCGCAGCCGTGCTGCTGGCCGCGCTGGCGGCGCCGGTGCCGGCCGGGGGTGGAGAGCAGCTCGTTTATGAAGAGGGCAGGCTGCTCGCCCGGCTGGTGATCGCCGAGCCGGCGGGCCCGGCAGCGGACCTCGTCGAGCGGACGCTCAACGACTACCTCGGCGAGCAATTCGGGTGGAAACTTCCCCGGGTCGAGCGGGCCGAAGCGCCGGGGCTGTATCTGGTGGCCGGTCGTGATCCAGGACACCCCGTGCTCGGCGAGCTGGCCGGGCAGGGCGTCGACCTGGGCACCGCCGGCCTGGGGGACGAAGGGTTCCGCATCGTGACGCATGCGGCGGGCGACCGGCGGTTCGTGGTCGTCGTGGCCGTCACGGCCGCGGGGCTCAAGTACGGCTGCCAGGAGCTGGTCTTCTTCCACCTGCCCGCCACCAGCCGCCGCGCGGCCGTCGACTGGCCGATCCGCGCTCTGCGGCGGCCGCAGTTCGCCTACCGCGGAGTCTACATGCTCCCCTGCTGGGCCCAGCACGACACGATCGCCTCCTGGCGCCGGGTGCTCCGCTTCAGCTCCGAGATCACCGTGAACCGGAACTGGTTCTGGCTGAACGGCTTCCCGCTGTTGGCGGAATACGGCGGCCAATACGCCGGCACGGACCTGTCCAACGTCCAGAACGTGAAGGATCTAATCGAGCTGTGCCGCGGGGAGCAGATGAAATTCTACGTGGGCGGAGGGTGGTTCACCTGGCACCACGAGAAGATCGCCCAAGGCTCGATCGACCGCGGCGTGCGGTACTACCTCGACGTGGTCCGCCTGCTGCCGGGGGCCGAGGGCATTTACCTCGAGCCTGCCGGCGAAGGGAGCGAGGTCCGGGAGTCCGTCTGGCGGAGCCGCACCGACGCCTTCGAGCGGCTGGCCAAGACGATCGGGAAGGACCGGCCGGAGTTCGAATTTGCCGTGGCGATCGGCAAGTTCAACAACCCCGGCTACCGGCAGGCGATGCACGCCATCGACCAGAAGCGGCTCTATTGGTGGTGGTGTTGGGGCGATCCGATCCGGCAGAACGCCCTGGGCGAGCATCCCCTCGTCCTGCGGTGGCACACGAACGTCCGGATGAGCGACTACCACGGCTCGACCGAGCCTCCCGAGCCGCGGGAAGCCGCCCTCACCGGCCTGGCCACGAGCTACGATCCCGGCCAGGGGTTTGGCAATCCCTGGAACGGCTACGCGACGCTTGGGGGGACGAGCCGGGCGCGGGACGTCCACCCGCACACCCTCCCCTATTTCGCCCAGCAATACTGGTTCCGCGAGCGGTGTTGGGACCTGAATCTGACCGAGGAGGAGTTCGGCCGGCGGCTTGCCCGGCGGGTCTTCGACGCCGACCTGCCGCCCGAGGCGATCACCCACTACCTGACCCTCTGCGGCCTGTGCGGCAAGCCGAAGGAGGCCGGCGAAGAAGTGCTGAAACCGATCGAGGCATTCCTCCGGGCCCACGCCGACCGCGGCACGCCGCGGAACCGCGACACGCTGGCGCGGATGCGCGAGGCCCTCGAGGGGCTCCGCCAATCCCAAACGCCCGCGAAGAAGCCCGCCGGGTCGAAGACTTGAGGGGCGGACCAAGTATCCGTAGTAATGTAGGGTGGGGCGAGCCCGAAGGGCGAAGCCCCACCGCTTCGCTATCCTGATAGCGCGGCGGTGAGGCTCGACAGGGGAAGGAAAAGAGCAACGACGGTGAATGCTGCAAACAGCATCGGCGCAAGCCACGTCAGCACGTACCACAGCCGCCTCGGGAGGGCGACCTCGGGACTGGGCGACAACAGGGAGACAACCCCCCAGCTTACCAGCGGCCACAAGAGAATAGCCGGGAGCACCACAAACCAGTAGCGGGTCAGAGCGTGAGTGAGGATGATCAGCAGCCTTGTGATCCCCGGTAAGCCAACGTTGAACTCTATAAAGACCTTCTCGAATCGCGGGACGACTTTGACCAGAACAACACACAAGACGATCCACACTGCCCCCTGAGCTATGCCAACGGCGATTGCGGTAGCGGCAACCGTCTTCCGCGACGCGGTGTTCATGGTACCTTCTCCCATCCCAAGGTCCTTGGCCAGAGCGCGGCAACATCACGTGTGATAGTCCGCGTTCAGCCGGACGTACTCCTGCGTAAGGTCGGTGGTCCAGAAGCGGCCGCGGGCGCTCCCCTCGCTCAATTGGAGCTGGACGAGCGTGTCGCGGTTGTTGCGGACCGAATCGGAGACGCTGCGGGGGTCGAAGTCGACGGGCGTGCCCCCCTGGTAGAGTAAAAACCCGTTGAGGTAGAGGCTCACCCCGGCCGGATCGAAGGCCACCCCGGCGTAGCCCGCCGCGGAGACGATCCGCCCCCAGTTGGGATCGGCCCCGGCGATCGCCGTTTTCACCAGGGGGCTATTGGCGATCGTGCGGGCGATTTGCAGGGCGGCCTCGCGGCTGGTGCACCCGGAAACCTCGATCGTGATCAGGTGGCTGGCCCCTTCGCCGTCGGCCGGGATGGAGCGGGCCAGCTCGGCGCAGAGCCCGTTGAGCGAGCGGCCGAACTCGGCGAGGTCGTCACCCGCCAGGACGCCCCCCCCGGCGGCCCCATTGGCCACCAGGAGCACGGTGTCGTTGGTGCTCACGTGGCCGTCGACGTTGATGCAGTTGAAGCTGTCGGCCACGGCGGCCTTCAGGGCGGCCTGGGCCGAAGGGATGTCGAGCGCGGCGTCGGTCGTGATCACGCCCAGCATCGTGGCCAGGTTCGGGCCCATCATCGCCGCCCCCTTGACCATCCCGGTGATCTGGATCTCGCGGCGGCGGATCGACAGCGTGCGGCCGGCCAGCTTGTGGACCGTGTCGGTGGTCATCATTCCCCGGGCGGCGGAGAGCAGGGCGTCCTCATCCGACCCGAGCTGCGCCGCGGCAAGCTTGATCCCCTGGGCGATCTTGTCCATCGGCATGTAATGGCCGATGACTCCGGTGGATAGGACGAGGGCCTGGTCCGCTTCGGCGCCGGCGGCCTCGGCCGCCAGACGGGCCATCTCGCAGGCGTCCTTCAGCCCGCGCTCGCCCGTGCAGGCGTTCGCGTTGCCCGAGTTGACAATCACCACGCGGATCCGGTCGCTGGGGGTCCGGCTGCGATCCAGCGCGACCGGGGCGGCGAAGACGAGGTTCTGGGTATAAACCCCCACGGCGACCGCCGGGACCTCGGACACGATCAACGTCAGGTCCTGCTTCCGCAAATCGCGCTTCAGGCCGCAGTGGACGCCGGCTACGAGAAAACCTTTGGGAACGCGGATCGCCATAGACATTCAAGTCTCCACGCTAGCAGTCGAGGCCCCTGCGGGCCACCAGTTCGGCTTTCAGCTTTCAGCAGTCAGGTTACAGCGGACAGGATGGACTTGCCGGCTGAGAGCTGAAGGCTGAAAGCTGAGAGCTGAAAGCTTCTTACACACTCCACGTCCCCCGTAGACACAAACGGCGGCCAACGGTTCACAGGGCGGTGGTCTCCGGAAGACCGTACATCACGTTGAAGTTCTGCACGGCGGCCCCCGAGGCCCCCTTGATCAGGTTGTCCAGGCAACTGATCGTGATCACCCGGCCGCGGACGATCCGCGCGGTGAGGTCGCAATAGTTCGTTCCGGCGCTGTCCTTGGTCCCCGGCAGATGGTCGATCACCCGCACGAACGGCTCGTCGGCGTAGAACTCGCGGAGCGCCTCCAGCAGCTTCTCTTCCGTCAGGTCGCCGGTGGGACGGCTGTACGTGGTCGAGAGGATCCCGCGGTCCATTGGGGTCAGGTGCGGGGTGAAGACCGTCTCGACCTTGGTGCCCGCGATGGTGCTGAGGGTCTGGTCGATCTCGGGCGTATGGCGGTGGCGCCCCACGTTGTAGGCCGAGATGCTCTCGTTGCACTCGGGGTAGTGGGTGGTGAGTTTGAGGGTCCGGCCCGCCCCCGAAACCCCACTTTTGGCATCTACAATAATCCCCTCCGGCTCGATCAGCTTGGCTTTCAGCAGCGGCGCCAGGGCGAGAATCGCCGAGGTCGGGTAGCAGCCCGGGTTGGCCACCAGCGTCGCCCCGACGATCTGCTCCCGAAACAGCTCGGGCAGACCGTAGACCACTTTGCCCAGCCGACCGGGGTCGGGGTGCTTCTCCCCGTACCACTCGGAGTAGACCTCGGGGCTGTTGAGCCGATAATCTGCACTGAAATCGACCACCCGGCACCCGGAATCCAACAAACGGGGGATGACCGTAGCACTCGCTCCGTGGGGAAGGCAACTGAACACGCACTGGGCCCTCGACGCAACCTCATTGGGCCCAAGGTCTTCCAGCGATAGGTCCAGCCGGCCGTGGAGCGACGGATGGATCGTCGCGATCGGGGGGTTCCCCTCCTGCCGGCTCGTCACGGCCACGATCTCCGCCTCGGGATGGCGCAAGAGAATCTTGACCAACTCCAGGGCCGTATAGCCGGTAGCTCCCAGGATGGCGATCCGTGTCATAGAATTTCGTTCCCACGGGGGCAGCGGAAAGGTCGCCGTTTCGGCACGCGTAATCCGCGAGTATACCCCGCGCGAAAGCCGGCCGCCAAGGGGGTGAGTAGCCTGCGGACCGCGCCGCGGGCAAGAGGAGCCCTCCGCCCACTGAGCAAGGCCGGCGTCTCCGCCACCTCAGTAGGACCGGCGTCTCGCCGGTCCGGGAAGACCGGCGTCTCGCCGGTCCGGGAAGACCGGCGTCGCGCCCGTCCGGGAAGGCTCCTCGATTCCTTCCTTGCCCGCGTTATATTGACGGTGTGGCTTCGCCCAGGTCTCTGCCCACGCGGGAAGCGTGTGTCGATGGCACTGTTTTCTCCCGGGTCTTCAGCCAGCGAAAGGAGCTGACACCATGTCCACCCGCTTTCGAATCGCGATTGCGATCGTAGCCGCTGCCTGGACGACTGCGGCCTGGGCCGGCGACGCGTACTATTCGGTGCGGGTCACCGACTTGAAGTTCACCGAGGGCAGACTCCCCACGTCGTCTTCCCAGCACTGGTCATCAGCCCTCAACCAGCGTTTGCCGGCGATGCAGCCGTACGTCGTCCTTGATGGGGCTGGCGAGGCGTACGCGCACGCGCAGGGCGAGCTCACGCCTTGGTTGGGTCGCGACGGGACGGCCGACCGATTCTCCATTGTGATCTCCGCTCCCGAGGGGCGGGACGTCGCGGGCCGGCTCTTCTGGCCCGACGAGAAGTGGCAAGGAATGGTCGTCCTCAAGTTCACCCTCCCCGCTTCTTCGGCGTCGGCCGACGCGCGGCGCCTCTTTCTCGATGGCAAACTCGCCCATTTCCGCCGCCTGCTCAATCGCAACATTCCCGGCGGGGCATGGTTCCGCCACCAGGTGCGGCTGACGGAGACGGCCCTGAACGCTGCCGCGCAGACAAAGCCGGCGGAGGGAGGCATGGAAAGGGCTCCTTGGACGGCCGGACGCACCGGCGAACTCAGCCAGACCTATGACCTGTTTACCGGCGGCCGGGCGATGAGCGAGAACCTTCAGCTCGACCGCGTGCTCCCTCGGGTCGCGGCCAATGAGAAGCCCGTCCCGCTCGACTCGCTCGAAGGCATCTCGATCCAGGAGATCGACTGGAAGCCGTTGATCAAGGACCTGGAGCCGAAGCTGGACCCCCTGGCGGCCAAGGTCCCGGCCGATCAGCACTGCGTCTTCTTTCCGACCTTCAAGGCGGCCCTGGCCATCGCCGACGAGACCAAGCTGCACGACACGCCGGTCTTGCGCTGGGCCCAGCCGCGGTCGGAGAACGCCGACGTGGTGGAGCGATACCAGAGGCAGTTGTGCCTCTCGATGAGCAACATTGCCCGACTTCTCGGCCCCTACATGGCCCGGAGCGTTGCCCTGACCGGCTCGGATCCGTTCTTCCCCTCGGGCACGGACGTGGCGGTGCTGTTCGAGACCTCGCAGCCGGCGGTCCTCGAGAACGCGCTTCTCGGGCGGATCAGCCTGGACGCGGTCAAGAACAAGGAGGCCAAGCCGGTCCAGGGAGAGGTGGACGGGCTGAAGTATCGCGGGGTGCGGTCGCCGGACCGCAGCGTCTCCAGCTACGTCGCCCGCTTGGAGGGCGCGGTGGTCGTGACCAACTCCCCGCACCAGTTGAGTCGCCTGGCGAGCGTCAAGAAGGGGGAGTCGAAGTCGATTGCTTCGTTGCCGGAGTACGTTTTCTTCCGCAGCCGCTACAAGCTGGGAGACGCGGAGGAGACCGCGCTGGTTTTCTTGAGCGACCCGGCGATCCGTCGCTGGTGCGGGCCGCGGTGGCGGATCGCCGACTCCCGCCGCACCCGGGCCGCCGCCGTGATGGCCGAACTCCAGGCGTCGCAGATGGACGCCCTGGTGAAGAACACCGCCCAGTCGGGCCCGATCTACACCGATTTGCCGCTGCTGGGCGCCGGCCAGTTGACCCTGACGCCCCGCGGCGTCGTTTCCCCGGCCATGGGCACGTTGGACTTTATGACCCCCATCGGCGAGATCCCCTTGACCGAGGTGACCCAAGCCGAGGCCGACGCCTACCGCCGCTGGCGGGAGGGCTACCAGCGGAACTGGAACTGGGCCTTCGACCCCGTCGCTTTGCGGCTCTCGCTGGGCCGCCAGAAGGCGGCCGCCGACATGACGGTGATGCCGCTGATCGCCGCCACGCAGTATCGGGAGCTGGTGCAGTTGTCGCAGGGCGCGACGCTGGACTCGCAGGCGGGCGACCGCCACGCCGCGCTCGTGCATTTCGCGCTGGCCCTGAATCGCGAATCCTCCGCCTTCCGCCAGGCGGACTCATTTCTCGGGACGATGACCAAAGGGGTGTCGTTGGGCTGGATCGGGCAATCGGTCTCGGTCTACGCCGACGACGACCCCTTCTGGGACGAGCTGGCCAAGGTCAAGGAGGACGACGTGCCGAAATTCCTGGAGAAGGAGATCGGGCGGGCACCCGTCGCCGTCCGCGTCGACGTCGCCAACGGCCTGAAGCTGGCCGCCTTTCTCACGGGGTTCCGGGCGTACGTCGAGCAGACCTCCCCGCGGCTGACCCGTTGGGAATCGCTCCAGTACAAGGATCAGTCCTACGTGAAGATCACGCCGGGCCGCAGCGAGGTGCCCGGGGAGCTGCGGAACCTGGCCATCTACTACACGACCACGGGGGACGCCCTGACCGTCACCCTGAGTGAAAAAGTGCTCCAGCGGACCATCGACCGCGATCTGGCCCGGGAGAAGGCCCGGGCGGACGGAAAGCCGATCCCGCAGGACGGCCGGCCCTGGCTGGGCACCAACGTCGGCCTGCAGGTCGACCGCAAGGTGCTCGAAGTGGCCAACGCCTTTGCCCGCCAGAGCTACCAGGCGCAGATGCAGTTGCAGGCCTGGAACAACCTGCCGATCCTCAACGAGTGGAAGGGGCGGTATCCGGGCCGCGACCCGGTGGCCGTGCACAAGGAGGTTTGGGGGATCGAGCTGGTCTGCCCGGGCGGGGGCAAGTACGTCTGGAACGAGCGGTGGCGGACGATGGAATCGACCGAGTACGGCCATCCGGGCCAGCCCAAGGAGGGCCCGCCGGCCCCGCCGGTCCTCAGCACCTTCGCCCGCGCCCAGTTCGGCCTCGGCTTCGAGCACCAGGGACTCCGTGCCCGCGCTATCCTGGAGCGCCCACCCCAGAGCAAAACGGAGAAGCCATAGGACGGCATGGTGGGTCGAGCCGTAGGGTGGGTCGGTGGGTCGAGCGCAGCGAAGACCCACGCGGATTGCCGAGCCGGCACGATGGGACAATCGTGGCAAACAGCCTCGCGAAACGGGTGAACGACAACCTGCCATGACCGGCCGCTTCAGGGACAACCTCCGCGCATTGCTGGACGGCGGGAGCCCGGCGTGGATCCCTTTCTCGCTCGACGTCGGCGCGATCCCGGGCTTTACGGCGCCCGCGGAACGGAGATTCCGCGCCGAAACCGGGGCCGCTGATCCCGCCGAGCACTTCGACTGTGATCTCCGCCTGTTTTCTCTCCCAACGCGCTTCGGAGGCAAGGACCCGGGCGCCCTGCACGGCCGCGTCGAGCCGGGCACGACCTTCGACGAATGGGGCATCGGCCACTGGGCGGGCGGGCTGGAAGGAACGCTCGACCGGACTTATCCCCCGCTGCTCGGGGCCGAGTCACTCGGCGACGTCCAGTCGCTCCCGTCCCCCCTCATCGATGCCGCCGATACCGCCGCCGTCGATTCGTTCCACGCCGCCGGCTATCCCGTCTTCGGCTACGCCGGCAGCATCTACGAATGGGCGTGGTGGCTTCGCGGGATGGAACCGTTCATGATGGACCTGGTGGGCCGCGCGGCCATGGCCGAGGCGATCTTGCGGAAGGTCGAAGAGCACACCACGCGGCTGGCCCTGGCCACTGCCCGGGCGGGCGTCGACGTCCTCTGCTTCTACGACGACGCCGGGATGCAGCGGGGATTGCAGATCGCGCCCGCCCTGTGGCGGCGATTCATCAAGCCGGCCTGGCAGCGCGTGCTCGAGACGGTGCGGCGGCAGTTCCCGCAGGTGCGGTTCTTCCTCCACTCGTGCGGCAAGATCGACCCCATCGTCCCCGACGTGATCGAGCTCGGCTTCCACGTTCTCCACCCCGTCCAGCCCGAGTGCATGGACTTTGCCGACGCGCACCGCCGGTACGGCGAACGGATCGTCCTGGCGGCCACGATATCCGCGCAGCGGCTCTTCCCCTTCGGGTCGGCGGAAGAGATCCGCCGCGAGGTCCGGCGGCTCGCGGAGATCGTCGTCCCCAGCCGCCGCACGATCCTCATGCCCTCCAATCGCATCCAGCCGGAGACGCCGTGGGAGAACGTCACCGCCTTTGCCGAGGCCGCGCGGGCGCTCCGCGACAGAACCGCGTAGTCCGACGAACGACGCAGGCTGGGGCGAGTCGAAGCCCGACGACCTGCCTTCCGAGTCGGCAACACCCTGGCGGGACCGGGCCGTGCGGATTATCCTGGCGGCATGTTCTGGCATCACTACCTCGTTCTGTTTGTCGCGGCGGCGCTGGCGGGAGCGGTCAACTCGGTGGCCGGGGGCGGCACGCTCCTCACCTTCCCGGCCCTCCTCTGGGCCGGGAAGCCCGAGATCGTCGCCAACGCCACCAGCACCGTGGCCCTCTGGCCCGGCCAGCTCAGCAGCCTCTGGGGATACCGGGGCGAGATCGGGCGGAGCCGCCACGCGATCGCCGCGCTGGCCGTGCCCAGCTTCCTCGGCGGCTTTGCCGGAGCCGTGCTGCTCGTAAGAAGCAAGCCCGAGACCTTCGCCGCGCTGGTGCCCTACTTGATCCTCCTGGCCACCTGCCTGTTCATGGCCCAGGGGCCGCTCAACCGGTGGCTGGGCCGCCGCGCCGAACGGTCGCCCGTGCCGGGTGAGTTGCCGGAGCCGGAGCGCCTCCGCGCCGCTGCCGCCCTCCCCGGCGACCGCCGGTGGCTGACCGCGCGTTGGGCGGCGGTCCTGGTGTTCCAGCTCCTCGTGGGCACCTACGGCGGATACTTTGGCGCGGGGATCGGCATCCTCATGCTCGCCGCCCTGGGCTTCCTGGGCTTCACCAACATCCACCGCATGAACGGCCTGAAGAACATCAACAACATGTGCATCAACGCCGTGGCCGCCGTGATGTTCATGGCCAACGGATTGGTCGACGACTGGCCGGTGGCCGCCTTGATGGCCGCGGGGGCGATCGTCGGCGGCTACGCCGGAGCCGGCACCGCCCGGCGGCTCGGGCAGGAAAACGTCCGCCGGATCGTCATCCTCATCGGCTTCCTGTTGACCTTCTCGCTCTTGCTCCGCCAATGGTCCGGCGGCTATTGATCCTCAAAGAAGCCGCTCTCGATCGCCAGAGAAGCGCTATTGATCGTCATCGAAGTGGTGCAAGTCCGATCGTTTAGCCCGGCCACTTGTGGCCGGGGTTGGCCGGCGGGATAACGCGGGCCGCAAGCGGCCCCGCTACACGGGAGTCGCGTTGCCGTTCTGGGGATCAATAACACTGTTCCGGGGATCAATAACCGAGTCACCACAGCCGCACCCGGGCGTAGCTGATCGTCGTCGGACGGCCGACCCGGTGGCCCAGCAGCTCGATGGTCCGCGACGGCGGCGAGCCGGCGCGGACGGTCGCCGTGAAGTAGGTGCTCAGCGGCTCCATGGGGACGCGGACGTGCGGGCCGGGAACGCCGCCGGGCCCGATCGCCACGGCGCGGTTCTCCGAGACGGCCTTGCCCGACGCGTCGGACCCGGAGGCGTAGTAGAACACCACCAGCTCGCCGTCCGGCGTCACGTGGAATCGTCCGGCCGAGGGGACAACGCCGCCGAGCCCCTCGCCGGCTTCGAGGAGCGTCCGGCGCAAGGCGACCTTGCCGTCGCGGACGACCGCGTAGCCCAGCGCGTGCGACTGCTTCGCCTCGGGAAAGAACTTCTCGCGGAGCCGCTCGTCGATCGCCCGCTCCATCCAGAGCAGGTGAACGGCCCCGTCCGGCGCGGCCCAGAGGTCGCCGGGCATGATCCAGCCGCAGGTCTTGTCGCGGCTGGCGATCTCGACCCAGGGCTGGAACTTGCCGGTGGTGACGTCCGGCGCCCACGTAAAGAACAGCCGGCGGAAGTCGAAATCCCAGTCGCGGCCGGTAAGCTCCTTCTTGTACTTCCGCCACTTGGCATAGGGCTCGACGATGTCGCTCACGCCGCAGAAGTAGACGGCGCGGTCCTTGAGCATCACGTTCGGGTAACAGACGCGGATCGGCTGCGGCGTGTCGTACTCCGCCCCCCAGGGCCACACGAGCTTTCCCTGGGCGGTCCAGCGCCCCCGGCGATCGCGGAAGGCCCACTGGGCGTGCGTGTAGCCGACGTTCTGAAGGAGGACCAGCTCGCGGCTCGGTCCGTCGGCGGCGAAGCTGCGGTAGGAGTGCTCGCTGAAGGCGGGAGTGCCTTTCCACTCGGGCAGAACGGTTTTGAAGGGCCCCTTCGGGTCGCCGGGCGAGAACTCGAGGATCTCCGGCCGCGCCGGACCGGCATGGGCACTGGGATCGGTCACGAGCGTCGGATTGACGGACATCCACAGCGGTCCGCCCGGGAATGCCGCCATCGGGCACGGCTCCCGCGTGCGGCCCGTCCGGTCGACCTGCTGAAGCTCCCAGCCCCGGGGCGTCCGTTTCCACAGCATCCAGCGACAGTTGTTCAGCGGCTTGACCCCCGGCAGGGTCTCCAGGCCGCTGGCGAACAGGTCGTCGCCGATCCGCACCAGGCAGGTCGAGCCGCTCGACCACATCGGGCCCGCCCCGTTGTCGGCCGGCTGGAAATGGTAGACGTCCTCGACGGTCTCGACGACCGGTCGAATGGCCGGAGGCTGGCCCTTCGGCAGCGATTCGGCCCGCACACGGGGCGTGTCCCACGAACGAAGGACAGCGAACAGGATTGCGGCGACAACGGCCGTGCGGCGCATAAAGTCCTCCGAGAGGCGAAACCAGGGTTGCATAGTCGTGGAGTCTTGTTTACGTCGCCGTGGTTTCCAGGAGCGCCACCAGGTCGGGCGGCACCGGATTGTGTTGGGCGAAGGTCTCCGGGAAGGGCGTGAGCAGGAGCTTCCCGCCGATCTCGCCGGCCATCGCCCCGCTGCGGCCTTCGAGGACCGCGCGGACGGCGAAATCGCCCAGCCGGGTGGCAAGGATCCGGTCGGGCGGCACCGGCGAGCCGCCCCGCTGCAAGTGGCCGAGCACAACGGCGCGGGTCTCGAAGGGGCAGTTGGCCGCCGAGAGCCCCTCGGTCAGTTTGGCCACCCCGCCCGCCTCGTCCCCTTCGGCCACGATCACGATGATCGACTTCTTGCCCCGGGCCTTGAGGGCCTTGAGCTTGTCGATGATCTTGGGGACGTCGGTCGGGGTTTCCGGGATGCAGGCCACCTCGGCCCCGGCGGCCAGCGCGGTATATAGGGCGATGCACCCGCTGTGGCGGCCCATCACCTCGACCAGGAACATCCGCTCGTGGCTCTCGGCGGTGTCGCGGAGCTTGTCGACCGCCTCGACCGCCGTCTGGACCGCGGTGTGGAAGCCGATCGTGAAATCGGTGCCCAGCAGGTCGTTGTCGATCGTGCCGGGGCAGCCGATGATCCGGCCGTTCCAGTGGTTGGCCAGGGCCACAGCGCCGCGGAACGTGCCGTCGCCGCCGATGGCCACCAGGGCATCGATGCGGTGCTTCCGCAGAATGCCCGACGCTTTCCTCTGCCCGGCCTCGGTGCGGAATTCCTCGCTGCGGCTGGTCTTCAGGATCGTTCCGCCCAACGGCGACAGCCCGGAGACCGAGCGGAGGGTCATCCGCGGCTGGCCGTCGGCGGCCACGAAGAAGTCTTCCTCGAGCAGGCCCTGGTAGCCGCGGCGGACGCCGACGACCTCCTGGCCGGCGGCGAGCCCGGAACGCACCACCGCCCGCACGCAGGCATTCATCCCCGGCGCGTCGCCGCCGCTACAGAAGACTCCGATTCGCATTTTGGACCTCCCGAGTAGGGGGGAAGGAAAGAGGGATTAGGGATTGGGGATTAGAAAGTG
>Ga0153916_10001015_pt1 | contig 19708 bp, 13 predicted proteins | sample Opewatmetagenome_FD_109642 | JGI IMG/M metagenome (GOLD analysis project Ga0153916, IMG submission 109642) | Freshwater wetland microbial communities from Ohio, USA - Open water 3 Core 3 Depth 4 metaG | ecosystem: Environmental > Aquatic > Freshwater > Wetlands | place: USA: Ohio, Lake Erie... | reverse complement strand
TGAGGATGGGAGAGGAGGTGCGATCTCCCCTCATACCAATCGGGGGCGCGGATGCGATTCTCGCTCTTGAAGCCCTCGAAGCGCTCAGGTACATCGAGTACCTGAAGCCGGGCGGCGTGGTGATGATGAACTCGAGGATTCAGCACCCGACCATCGAGACCGGAGCGCACATGAAGGACAAGACGGCTAAGTACATGTCCGTCGAGGATGTGAAGGCACGAATGTCTCAGGTCTCAGACAAGATTGCAGTTCTCGATGCGCTCGAAATCGCCAAGAAGGCTGGCAATCCATTGACGGAGAACATCGTGATGCTCGGCGCTCTCAGCACTCTCGAAGCGTTCCCCGTGCCCGAGGATGCCCTTAAGAAGTCGATCTCAGAGAATGTCCCAAAGAAGGCGGTGGAGGTCAATCTCAAGGCATTCGACTTGGGGAAGAAGGCAGCCCACGACCTGCTCTGCAACATAGTTAAGTGCCGGGAATAGGTTCACCACCCGATCTCATGAAGAAGGCTCGGTTCGTCATGGTGGACGTGTTCGCGACGAAACCGTTCGGAGGGAACCCGCTTGCAGTCTTCCCAGACGGACGGAACCTCACCTCAAACGAGATGCAGCTTCTAGCAAAGGAGACGAACCTATCTGAGACGACATTCGTGGTACCTCCGACGAAAGGTTCAGGAGCTGATTTCAGGGTTCGGATATTCGTCCCTGACATGGAGATCCGCTATGCCGGCCATCCTACGCTAGGCACATTCTACGTGCTTGCCAAGGAGGGGAGGATAAAGCTGAAGGAACCTGTCACGACGGTCAAGATGGAAGTCAAAGCAGGAGTGATGCCGGTAGAGATTCATTCCCGCCACGGCAAGATTTCCAAAATCGTCACAGTGCAGAAGAAACCGGAGTTCGGCCGCGTGTACGATGTCCAACCTTTCGCAGAGGCGATATCTCTGATCGCATCCGATTTCTACCCCGAGAGGGCCCCGATACAGCTCGTCTCGACCGGACTCCCATGGGTAATTGCGCCAGTAAGGACTCGAGACGCAGTGGAGCGCGCTTCCGGCAACGCATCAGCATTCGCGGAGGCGGTCAAGCTTATGCCCAAGGATGTGGTCGACATCTACGTCACCTGTCTCGATCCGATTGAGAAGGACTCTACGACGCACTCGAGGGGGTTCTCCCTCGTCTCGCGGAACGTCGTGGAGGACCCGGCTACCGGAAGCGCGAGTGGATGTCTCGGGGCATACCTGGTGAACAGGAGGCTTGTGCCGGTCAAGAAGTCGACTTTAATCGTCAACGAGCAGGGGTACGAGATCGGCAGAGCGAGCAAGATAAACATAGAAGTCAGGACAGACGCTGCGGGAACTATCGATGAGGTGAGGGTAGGCGGCCCAGTAGTGCATATGATGGAAGGGGTCGCGTATCTTTAGGCGAAAGATCACCCTGACGCAGGCAGTTGTACTTTGAACACCGACCCTTGAGTTGGGTCGCCTTGCACTCGGTCTTCGACCCATACTCTTCCGCCATATCTCGATGTCAGAGTCTTGACGATGTGCAGGCCGAGCCCTGATCCCTTCTTCTTCGGAGCCTTGGAGAACCTTTCGAATATGATTTCTTTCACGTCGTCCGGGATGCCCCAGCCATGGTCTCCGATCGAGACGGTCCACCATCTCTTGTCATCCGAGTAGCTCATCATCACATTGATGTCTATCTCGACAAGGTCATGAGAATCGTACTTGACGGCGTTTGTCATGATGTTGGTGAAGAGTTCCCTGATCAGCTCGTCGGCATTCGTGAAATGGTGGCCCGGCTCGATTTCCGTGTTGAACTTGATTTTTCGTCCTGGATAGTACTGGGTCACGCTCCTCCTGCAATCAAAAAGGACTTCCCCTAAATCGGTCCGGGACAGGTCGATCTCGCTGAAGGACACCTTGGACATCGTTCGCACGTTTCCTGCAAGCCATATTGTGTTCATGACTTGTTCGGAGATCTTACCAATCAGCTTCAGGTTGTCCGAGTCCTTCAGCTTCATCCTGAGAAGCTCCAGATACCCGAGAATCGCTTGGTTGTAGTTCTTGATGTCGTGAGAAAGAATGTCCGTGTAGAGCTCCGAATCCCGCCTGCTGTTTTTGTGTTCCTCGAACACTCTAGCGTTTTCGATCGATATTCCCGCAAGGCTCGCAAAGATCTCGATGATCTCTATCGATTCCGAATCTGGGATCCGGTCATCCCGGGGCTTCAGTATCTCAAGGTATGCGATGGCCTTTCCGCTCCTGTCGAATATGAAGGTGTTGATCCAGTCGGCTTCGTGCCAGAAATCCTTACCTCTCCTAGGAAGACGCAGTAGCTCAGGCTCAGGATAGTAAGGCAGCTCCTCTGGGTAGACGATCTGGCTCTCCGCCGGTATATAGTAAGTCATGCGGCCAATCTTCTTCTTCCACCTGACACTCATCTGGTCGGCGCCGATGGTCGCGCTATGTATGGAGTCGACATTGGATATCTTGTAGGGGACCTTCTTGATCAGTTCGGCGGCCTTCGCTGAGTATCCATAGACCGCTTCGATCCGGTACTCCCCGAGCTCATCGTGCTTGACGCCCATGACCATGCGCCTTATCCCGAGGAGCTGGGCCAATGTTTTCAGTAGGTCTTCCAGCATCTTGTCCATGTCCCGGACGTACATCATCCCGGACGTCATGTCAAGAATCCTGGACAGCTGCTCGGTCCTCTGGCCGCTTGTCCTGAGCGCCAACTCCCTCTCGCCAGAAAGCCTTGCGCTCTCCAAAGCCACCTCGGCGAGCGACGTGAAAATCTCCATCGTCTCGATCGTGTCGTTATCCGGCATCCTGCCGTCCTTAGGATCGGATGGATAGATCACACCAACGATGCGTCCAGATGCGTCGTGGAGCGAGAAAGCCAAGCAGTCATACGGCCTGAATTCGTCTCCATCACGCTTCGGCTGGTCCCGCGAGATATCGGGAGGGGGCCTCATCACGAAATGCGCAAGCTGCCTTTGGTTCATCTCTTCGAAGGGCGTGTAGTACACAGACTTGCCGACCCTCTTGGACTCTTTGAGGTCGTCCAAGACGACGTCGGTGGGAATCGTCCTGTAGCGCGTCTCCTTGAAAGAGTCCTCGGAATAGCCGAACAATGCAAGCCACTTGAAAACGCCCTCGGATTCATCATAAGCAACCAACGTGACCTTTCTGAACCCGAACAAAGAGGACACGGACGCAAGTATCATGTCAGATAGCTTGGCCAAGTCACGCTCAGAGACGATGGAGGACGAGATCTTGAGCACGTCCTCAAGGAGCTCTGTCTTCTGGGCGGCCCGGGCGCGGGTCACGTCTCTGCCAGATCTGAGCCTCTCTCTAAGCAAAGATAGCGTTATGAGGTCAACGAACACCTCTATCTCCTGAACGGTTTCCTTGCTCAGAAGTCTGTCATCGATTGAGTTGTCGAGCTCTAGCCAAGCCATCATCCTTCCAGCGTTGTCCCTCAATGCGAAAAGATATGAGTCGGCTTCCTGCCACTCCTCGGGGTCCTTCCTCGGCGTGCGGACTTCCTCGGGATGTCGATAGTATGCGGGGACATCGCTGAATGGGTCGGATTCGACGATTCCCAGCCAGACCTCTCCTGGGATGAAGTATCCCCGTCTGGTAACCCTGTTGGCTTCGCTGAAGAGCTCATCGACGACATGTTTGGGATAGTATTCCGTTTCGAGGTTCTTTAGAATAGCTTCTGCGTTCTCTGGAGAGTATCCGTACGTCTCCCAGTGGATGAGGGGTTTGAGATTGTCCGCGGACGCATAGAACATCATATGAGATATGCGGAACTGCTTGGCAATCGAGGACAGTGCCCTCTGGACCACGCTGCGGACTGACTCATCCCTTCCGATCGCCTCGGCAAGTTCACCGAGTGCGGCAACAACTGACTCCCCTGAAGTGCCCTCGACAAATGATACGCCTCTCTTTTCGGGTGTTACTGACGGGGGGTCGGGGTTTTCAGAAGGGTCTTCACCCATTTCAGACATCTCCGCGCATCGATTGAGTGAGCCGAACCAGCAGTCCAATAGAAGGACATGTCGGATATATAATACGGCACTGGGAGGGTATCAGGGCAGGTGTCAGTCTCAATCATCACCAACTGCTTCTCGGAATCGAGGCCTGACTCGGCCTCTGGCGCCAACCAGAAATCAGACTTCTGCGCAATCCTTATTATCACCGCAAGGGTTGGCACGACCAGCACCAACGGTGGTCAGGCATGTCAGACATGAAGGAGATACTCGCAACCGCGATCGAATTTGAGAGGTTCGGTGTGGAGTACTACAAGACTTTCCACGAGCTGGTCGGGGACGAGAAGGCAAAACCCTTGATGAAGGGGTTGGCGGAGGACGAGAAGGAGCACGCCAAGATACTCGAGGCCGAGCTGAACAAGCTAGGCGGGAAGTCCAGGCCTCCAGGCCAAGAATCGGTCAAGAAAGGTCTCGCCGAGATCTTCCCTGAGAAGATCAAGAAGAACTCGATCGTCACCAAGGACGCCATAAGCGCCATCAAGCTGGGCATCAGGACAGAGCAACGATCGATTGACTACTATTCAAAGAATGCATCCGCTGCCGGTCCGAAGCTCAAGGACATCTTCGAGAAGTTGGAGAAAATGGAACGGGGACATCTAGAGCTTCTCCAGGAGAACCTGAAGTTCCTTGAGGACGACGGGTCCTGGTACGGGTATGTGCCGTTCCTTGACTGAGCTCAGACGAACAAACCCATTCAGACCAACATTTTTTATCGGCCCGGAGCATCTCTCGCCCCGGGAATGCTTCATTGGCTAAGGTAGTGCCCTTCGAGGCAATACATTACAACACTTCGAGGTTCGGCAAGGACCTCACCAGATTCGTCGCTCCGCCGTACGATGTGATCAGCCCATCGATGGAACGGAAGTTGAAGGAGGACAGGCTGAACATTACCCATATCACGCTTGGAGACCAGGGAGACGAATACTGTGTAGCATCAAGACGCCTCAAGACCTGGCTAGATGACAAGGTTCTTGTGAAGGACAGAGGGATGAGTTACTACATCTACGAGCAGACCTTTGGCGGACCGGACGGGCTCCCCAGGGTGAGGTCCGGCATAGTCGGCCTGGTCAAGCTCGAGGATTTTTCTCGAGGGATCGTGATGCCCCACGAGAAGACCATACCAAAGCACAAAGCGGACCGCATGGCCCTGATGCGGGCCGTTCGCGGCAACACCGAACAGATATTCCTGCTTTATGACGATGCGTCGGGGGAGATCGAGGACATCCTGAGGACCTCGAAGGTGAGGGATGAGGAGCTCAGGTTCACGGACTCCGATGGCGTGCAGCACAGGGTCATTAGGATCAGCGATGCGTACCTTGTCGACAAGATTTCGAAGCTATTCGACCCAGCGAGACTGCTGATAGCGGATGGCCACCACCGGTACGAGACTTCCCTCGAATACAGGGACATAATGCGGGAGAAAGATGGTCCGAGCCCCGAATACAGGCCCTATGACTACGTCTTGGCCACCCTTGTCAGCTTCAGGAACCCGGGTCTTTTGGTCTTCCCGACTCACAGGCTGGTCCGGGGCATCGAAGATAGGCTGATTGGGAAGCTCCCAAAACTGCTTGAAGAAGAGTTCGAGCTCAAGCAGCTCGACAAACCGGAGACGCTCGCCCAGGCCGTCGAGGACTCGAAGCGCGAGGCATTCGGGGTCTGGATCCCGAAAGCGAATGAACTCCTGCTCGCCACCAGGAAGAAGCATGGACCGTCGGAGAGTCCCATGGACGACCTGCCAGTCTACATCGTGCAGGAAAGAGTGCTGAAGAGACTCCTGGGATATACAGCCGAGATGCTGGACAGGAAGATTAACCTCGAGTATGTCAAAGGGACTGACGCGGCGAAGGCCGCGATGCTCACCGGGGATCATCAGGCTTGCTTCTTCGTCAAACCACCGAGCGTTCAGCAAGTGATGGTCGTCGCTCAGAAGGGACAGAAAATGCCGCACAAGTCCACCTACTTCTTCCCGAAGATGTGGTCCGGGACTCTCGTGAACCTTTTCTGAGTCAGTCAGTCGTCAATCGGTAAATATGGGAACTCCCATACGCCGCCCGGTGAGCCACGTGAGCTGTGACATCGGGATACTGGGTGGCCGGATCGTTGACGGAGCCGGCAACCCGTGGTACTTCGGGGACATCGGCATCGCCGGCAGGAATATCGCGAAGATAGGAACGATAGATAGGCGGGACTGCAAGAGGGTCATCCAGGCGAAGGGGTTGTATGTATGTCCCGGATTCATCGACATTCACACACACTCTGACTTGACCGCACTCGTCTTTCCTGGGTGCGACAGCACGCTCAGACAGGGAGTCACGACGCATCTGATTGGCAATTGCGGGCTCTCGCTTGCCCCGCTCAGAGAGCCGAATGTAGAGCTGATGAAAACCTACTGGGGCGAATGGGCGGGCACCATGGAGAAGTTCAAGTGGCGTACATTCGAGGAGTACCTTGACGTATTGCAGAAGAATGGAGTGGGTCACAACATCGCGGCCCTTGTGGGCCACGGTGCAGTCAGGGCCGCTGTTATGGGCGCGGACAGAGGATTGCCAAATGCGAAGGAACTCAGCCTCATGAAGAGCCTGGTCGCTGAATCGATGCTGGCCGGAGCATTTGGCATGTCAACAGGGCTGGTCTACCCGCCCAGCTGCTTCGGAAAGACCGATGAGATCATCGAACTATGCAAGGTCGTCGCCAAATACGGCGGAATGTACACGTCGCATATACGTGGTGAGAGGGAGACGATTGCGACGGCCATCAAGGAGGCAATCCTGATCGGGGAGAGGAGCGGGTGCAGGGTCCAGATATCGCACAACTGCCCGAAAGTCGGCGCATGGGGCAGGACCAAGGAGACCCTGGGCCTGGTGGAAAAGGCGAGGAAGAAGGGTTTGGATGTGACCGTCGACAACGATATGCACACTGACCTCGCGCCCAACCTAAGCAGCGCTCTACCTCAGTATCTTCACGAGAACAAGAAGGAGGACATTCTGGAACTGATGAAAGATCCGAAGACTCGTGCGCGTGTCAAGAGAGAGATAATCGAAGACAAGCTGCCAGCGTTCGGACCATCTGGCTTGCTCAAACACGGACTCTTCGACCGCATATTCCTGATGCACGTGCCAGGCAACGAGAGGCTCGAGGGAAAGACCATCGCTCAGGTAGCCAAGAACCTTCACAAGGACCCGTTCGATGCATATTTCGATCTCATGATTGATTCAAAGGACAAGATCATCGCGATATTCGACTACATTCTGGAGGATGACGTGAAGGCATTGTTCGCGCACCCACTTGTCATGGTATCGTCCGACTGTGCGACCTGGTCAGAGAAGGGCCCCCTGACTGACCCTCCACCATACGAACCGTGCGCCTTCGGAGAGTACCCTGGAATCATAGCTAGGTACGTCAGAGACGAGCCGCTCATGACCCTCCAAGATTGCATCCGCAAGATGACAAGCTTCCCGGCACAAAAGATCGGGCTCCACGACCGCGGACTACTCAGGACTGGCATGACGGCGGACATAATGTTGTTCGACCTTGAGAACATCAAGGACAACGCGACCAACAGATGGCCCCACAAGTATCCTTTCGAGAACTACCCACACAAGTACCCTGACGGGATACCCTACGTAATCGTGAACGGCACCGTCGCGGTAGACAAGGGAAAACAGACGAAGGCAAGGGCGGGCGAAGTGCTCCGGCGCAGGGCTGTCTAAGTGCTCACAGCTCGTACTTCTTGTACTCGCCTTCGCAGGGGTTCCCGGCGCACACCCAGGCGACCTTGTTCGTGAGGTCAAATGCGACCGAGAGGATGGTCTGCGTCTGGTCATCGACCCTCAATGCTGGGTCGGGATGCCTGCAGATAGATTCAGGATATCCGACATGGTCCGACAAGACCCTCTTGAAGGTGGATATCTCCACCTTCCCAAGCTCCTTCTTGAAGAGCTTCCTCGCCCTGTTGTACCTAACGATCGAGGAGAACCGGGTGTGCATATTCTCCTCAAACCTCCACATCTTCGGTGACAGGTAGTGGTTTGTATGGATCAGCCAGCCTTCTTCGGCGTAAAGAGCGTCGAAGGTAGTGGCCGAGCCCTCGAGACTGTATATCTCCCCGTTTGGGTCGCAGACAATGTTGTTGAAGCTGTGGCCCCTGCCCTCCGGCATGGCTGCCCGGAGCGCCTGATAGATGCCCTTCTCCCGAAGCACCTTCCTGCACGGGATCATCTTCGGTATGCCGATGCGAACATCGTTTGGTACTAACGCGTTACCCGTGAGGCTAATGCCAGCGGCGTTCATACCCGCGGTCGGCTCCAGGCCAGCATAGCACAGGCCTATGAAGCCGGGCTCGTCCTTCGGCTTGATTCTTGTAATCGATATGTCCTGGAAATTGTATGGACTGACATCGTCGTTGTGCACGGCATAAACGCAGTCGTCCTTGGTCCATTCGGAGTTAACGGCAATGTCAGTGCATCCCCTGCCACGCCCTCCGGAAGGGAAGTCGACCTGCATCGCCCATACCATATCGAACTTGATACCCGTGCCCTCGGCGAAGCCTTCGAGCTCCTCAACGTACTCGGGATAGAACTTCTCGCTGGCCGGAAGGCTCTTCTTGGCGTAGGCCAGAGCCTTCTCCATCTTCATTCCGGGTGTGGCAGACACGAAGTCCTTGAGGTGCTTCTCCATGCGAAGCGCCTGATCCCTGCACTGCTTGCCAATAGAAACCCCGATCTGATAGTGGCTGCCCGAGGCCGATACTTCCCTGAACACCTTCTCGGACCCCTTCTTCTGCAACGGATTCACCCTCGCCGGTCGAACGAACGCCCAGAGCTGTTTTTGATATGAAATAACTTCGGGACGTGCACCCTGCGGTTGAGCTCGAAAAGATTTATGACCGCCCTTGCTAGTCATCTTGACCATGCCCAAGGTGGAGCTCGAGTACAAGTGCAAGAAGTGCAAGAACATCTATCCTGCGACGGTGAACTACTCCGGCAAGATAGACGATCTCGATCTTGACGAAAACCAGTCGAGATGCCCGTTCTGCGGGACCTGGAACTGCGCGGACCCCAAGTCCGTCGAGCAGGCGATAAAGGACGGAAAGAAGAAGTGATTCCAGAGCGCGTTTCGTGTCTTCTTCTCTGGTTAGGGACGGGTCTAGATTGCGGTCGAAGTCAGGACGGTTTCCGACGCGTGAAAAGCGCGTGTTAAGGCCTTTGAGGACAGTTGGGGTCCTTTAAAAGGGACCGGCACTCTCCAGATGCCCAAAACGTGCGAGAACAGGTTTGCGGAAACCTAATATACTAATGGCGACTGTGTCCTCCCGTTATTGCCCGCCAAGGCTATTTAGGGCGGGTGAAGACGAATGAAGGAGGATATTCCGAATGGAAGCTAGTAAGGAAGGCGAAATGCAGAATGAGCCTGCCTCGGATGCGCTTCCCACGGAGGTCAAGGAGGAGCGGCCCAAGAAGACTATGCTATTGGCGGTGATCATCGCGGTCATCGTCGTAATAGCTGCAATTGCGGCTGCGATCGGACTTGGCCTGTTTGGGGGAAAGAAGGAGAAGGAGAATATCGCGCCGACAGCAGGAGCGGTTGCCACAACTCCTACGACGATATCGATAGGCCAGACCGTGACGTTCCAGTCGACTGCGAATGACACGGACGGCACCATCGTGGACTACGCGTGGTATTTCGGTGACGGTGAAAGTCAGAACGGATCCGCTCTGACGACCGTAACGCACACGTACAAGTTCGGTGGCGACTACTGGGTCTACCACGTTGCTAGGGACAACAAGGGCGCAAACGCTTCGAACGAAGGTGCGATGGTCAGAGTCAATGTGGTGCTCTACAACCCGCCAGACGAGCCTTTGGTGGACAAGCACCCCTGGAACAAGACTTGGTTCAACACGTCATATACCAACAACACGGATCCGTTCGCGTTCGTGATATCTGACAAGGATATCATATCTCCGAACACGGCCGTTCTGTTCAACACAACGAGCTCGTACGCAGTCGGCGGATGGCACTGGCTGAACGCTACCAACGTGACCGAAGGCATTGGGTACAATGCCACCAACGATGATGATCCGTTCTACGGTTGGATCACATCAGCTAAGATTGACTTCGGCGACGGATCGGCAGCGGCTACAGTCACACCTGGAGTCTGGACCGCGTCGCACACTTATGCTGCGAGCGGCCATTATGCAGCTGCGTTCAACCTGACCGGGAACAACAGCGGCAACAGCCTGTACACGGTCGTCAAGAGGACGGTACACGTGCTGACTCCAGCTACTACACCGACGGGTATCATAAAGAACCCGAACGCTGTCATCAAGGTGACTTTCGGTGAGCCACAGACACTCGATCCAGCGATCGACTACGAGACGGCCGGTGGCGAGATACTGATGAATGTCTACGAGACGCTCGTATGGTTCAAGGGAAGCAGCGCGGCCGAGCTTGAGCCAGTATTGGCGAAGGAGATTCCGACGCTGACGAACGGCCTGATCACCCCGGACGGCATGAACTACACGTTCAACATCAAGACCGGCATAAAGTTCCATGACGGGACGGACCTGACTGCGGATGATGTAGTCTACACACTCCAGAGGGTCCTGAGGATACACGATCCGTCGAGCCCGTACTGGATGTTGTCGCAGATCTTGGATGACTATGTCGGATTCACGGCAATCAAGACCAACGACACAAGAAGGACCGTCAGCTGGTTCCTCGACCACAGCGACTTCAACACCACTGCATCGATGGTCAGGACCGTGCTCGAGCCTCTCGGCTGGAGTCACCTGATAACGGAAGCCGATGTACAGGCGGTCGCTGAGCATGTGGTCACCAAGGTCAACGACACAGCGGTGAAGTTCCAGCTGCTCAAGCCCTACCCAGGGTTCCTGCAGATAATGGCATACACTGTTGGTGACATCATCAGCAAGGACTATGTCGAGGCAAACGGCGGAATCGTCAACGGAGCTTCAAGCGACTGGATGGCGCAGCACATGTGCGGCACAGGCCCATACAAGCTGGTCAACTGGGAGGTCGGATCCAAGATCTACCTCACCAGGAACGACGCCTACTGGGGCCCGAAGCCCGCTCTGAAGGACGCGTACGTCATCAAGGCGAACGATGTCAACACAAGGATACTGCTGATCCAGGCCGGAGATGCGGACATCGCCGACATCGCGCTGACGTACCAGTCGCTGTTCACCGACGCATCGAAGTACAGGCTTGTGAAGGGATACCCGACATTCGACCTAACCTTCATGACCTTTAACTTCAACTTGGACTCGGCGACAGCGATTGCGCAGTTCGGCGGTGTCGCGATAACGGACACCTTCTTCCACGACATCAACGTGAGAAGGGCGTTCTCGCACATGCTGGACTTTGCCCTGTACCAGAGCAACGTTGCGCTCGGTAACGGCGAGCAGCCCAACGGAGTCATTCCGAACGGCATGTACGGCTACAACGCGAGCATACCGAGGTACAATTACAGCCTGCAGCTGGCTGCTGACGACCTGAAGAACGCGACTAGCCCGTATGGAGGACAGTCATGGTTCGCGCACGGCTTCGTCTTGCCGATGTTCTACAACGCCGGCAACCTTGGAAGGCAGACTGCAAGTGAGATGGTACAGTCGTCTCTGAGAGCTCTATCTCTGATGACCGGTGCAGGAACAATGGACGCGACCATCAACCCGCTCGACTGGCCCCAGTTCCTAGCCCAGATGTTCAACGCCTACAGCTACATGGGGTTCTATTCGATCGGTTGGGGACCTGACTACGCAGACCCAGACGACTACACGGTGCCCATGCTTGACCCTGACTACGGCACATACCCGTACTACACGGGATACAGTAACGATTCGATCAGGGACTTGCTGAGGTCAGCAGCTGTCGAGTTGAACGACACCACAAGAAAGCAGATGTACAGCGACATGTCGCAGCTTGTCTACGAAGATGTTCCGTACGTATGGCTGAACCAGCCAAAGAGCATCCACCTAGAGAGGAGCTGGCTCACGGGCTTCCAGTTCAACCCGATGTATTCGACGAACATCTTGTTCAAGACGCTGAGCAAGCCAACGGCCTAGGCAAGAGCAGGACGATAGTCGCAAACCCTTTCGGTCAAACCTTTTCCCGAGTTTTTGATTTTTCAAGTCGCCAATGCAAATCACCAACTTGAGTCAGAAGATTTCACGATTCTGCGAAATCCTCTCGTTCAACTGGATAGGGGAAACGAAGATATAGTATTGATTTGTTGACTATTCAGGGGGCGCGAAGGGCTGCAACTATTCACCTACATCATACGACGCCTGTTGCTTCTCATACCAGTCATAATAGGAGTCTCCATTCTGACTTTCGTCATCACCAGGGCTGCGGGAGACCCTGCATTCTCATACCTCAAGAATCCGCAGCGCGCGACCCCTGATGAGATCCAGGCGATTAGGGATAAGTACCATCTCGAAGAGCCAATCTATGTCCAGTATGTCTATTGGTTCAAGGGGGTGTTGAATGGCGACCTGGGCTATAGCCAGACGGCGAACATGTATGTTACTCAAGCCATCAAAGAAAAATTCCCTGCCACTTTCGAGTTAGCAATATTGGCCACGTTCTTCGCGGTCATCATTGGGATCTATTCCGGCACTCAGTCGGCTGTGCGAGCTAACTCTGCAGTGGATCAAAGCACTAGAGTGGTCTCTCTGGTTGCCGTGTCGATACCCGTATTCTGGCTGGGTCTGATGTTGCTGATGATATTCTATTATCGTTTAGGGATCGCGCCAGCTCCCACCGGCAGGTATACAACGCCTCTGTTCAGGGCGGAGGACATCCACACCTATACCAACTTCCTATTAGTGGACACGCTTCTCAATGGCCGGCTGGACTTCTTCTGGGACGTCCTGAAGCACTTGATCCTTCCCGCCATAACACTGGCCTTCGCAACAACCGCAATCATCGTCAGGATGATGCGTTCGAGCATGCTGGAAGTCTTGGGGTCCGAGTACGTCAAAACCGCCCGCTCAAAGGGCCTTCCGGAAAAGGTGGTGATCAACAAGCACGCCAGAAGGAACGCGCTCATACCTACCACCACTGTCATAGGGCTGAGCTTCGGAGGCCTGCTAGGCGGTGCCGTGCTCACAGAGACGATCTTTAACTGGCCCGGCCTCGGCCAGTGGTCGGCAGTAGCTGCGCTGAACCTTGACACGGCCGGCATCATGGGATTCACCCTGCTCACGGCTGTCATCTATGTCTTGGCGAACCTTTTCGTGGATCTGATCTACGCATATCTTGACCCGCGGGTAAGGCTCGGGTGAGGGAGGAGAAGGGCGTGCTAGGCGGCAAGAAGGGAGAGGTAAAGAAGCCAGCCTCGTCGACCACTCCAAAGTCATCTGCACCATCAGGATCCGGAAAGAAGCCGCCAGGAAAGCTCATGGTCGCATTTACGCCCAGACTCCGTGAGCTGAGGTTCTCACTCTACCTGATGTCAAAGAGCTTCACCTCCATCGCCGGAATCGTTCTTATAATCGCGCTCATCGTTCTCGCGGCCTTTCCAGGGCTGTTTGCTGCACCCGCTCCAAATTCGACGAACCCGTTCGAGATCCCGAAGGATTTCACGAAGCCAATTCCTGTCGCGCCCGGAACGGATGGTTTTGCTCTGGGTTCAGGACAGAACGGCGTTTCAATCTCGTACGGCATAATCTGGGGCGCTAGAATCTCGATGTCGTTCGCGATCCAAGTGGTAGGTCTGTCAGTGATCATTGGGCTGCTCATCGGGCTGGTGTCTGGCTACAAGGGAGGAGCAATCGATGAGCTCATGATGAGGATCACAGACGTCTTCTTGTCCATTCCCTCGCTCATATTGGTGATGGCCATTGCAGCAGTACTGGGCAGGGGCATATTCGCCACGAAGATCGCCCTTCTCGCCGTATGGTGGGCCGGTTATACGAGGCTTGTGAGAGGGCAGGTGCTCTCGATCAGGGAGAACTCGTACATTGATGCCGCCAGGGCTTCAGGTGCGGGAGAGCTTCGAATTATGTTCAGGCACATACTGCCCAACTCATGGGCTCCGATGATAGTTCAGGCGACCATGGACATGGGTACGGTCGTGCTGGTCCTTGCGGGGCTTAGCTACCTCGGGCTTGGCGCCCCGATTGGCTACGCCGAATGGGGCGTGATGGTACAGCAGGGGCAGCAGTTCTTCGTCCAGGGATTCTGGTGGATGACTGTATTCCCGGGTATCGCCATCCTGATTTTCGTATTAGGATTCAACCTGATGGGGGACGGACTCAGAGACGTCATGGATCCCAAGATGAGGCGGTGATGTTCGATGGACTCGAAGGATGACAACGTTCTCGCCGAAATCAGCGACCTCTACGTCAATTTCTACACTTATCAAGGGACAGTCCAGGCCATTGAAGGCGTTGACCTCATCATAAAGCAAGGCGAGACGCTCGGCATCGTCGGCGAGACGGGTTGCGGCAAGAGCGTCACCGCCAGCACGATCATGAGGCTCATCCTCAGCCCACCCGGCAAGATCGAGTCGGGTAGCATCTACTTCATGGAGCCGCCGGAGGTGCGCGCGCAGAGGAAGCGGTACGAAGACGATGCACAGGCGTGGTACCAGGGGCTTCCGGAATCAGAGAAGCGCAAGATCGTCGCGACCTATGGCATGAGGTTCACCGGCTTCCAGAAGCGGGTCAAGCCCATGACGACGGCAGAGGCCAGCAAGCTCGCAATCCCCCAGAGGGCCCCCTTCAGGGCGGTCGCTGGGCACATGAACGGCAGAGTCTCAAAGGTCCCTAAGGGAGACAAGGTCTCCCAGGAAGCCCTGAGGAAGTCATACGACCTCATGGGGAAGAGCGGTTCTTACATGCGGAAGATCAGGGGGAGATTCATATCGATGATATTCCAGGAGCCTACGAGCGCCTTAAACCCCGTGTTCATGGCCGGTGACCAGATAGCAGAGGTCATTCTGCAGCACAGGAAGACGGAGATGGCCGAGCGGGCCCTCAAGACGATCGACAAGGAGATTGGCCTGATGCGCGAGGGGAAGAGGCCTTCGAAGATCAAGGTCAAGGACCAATCTGGCAAAGGCGCTTCCGCGAAGAAGCAGAAGTGCTCGATATGTGGTGCGAACGTCACCGAGGCTGATCCCTGGTGCTCGAACTGCGGCATCGAGTTCTATAGCCCGATGTCGTGGGCCACGAGAAGGCCAGTGCTCGAAACGTACAAGAGGCTAATCACTTTCATCAAGAAAGACCCTGACTCGAAGAATTCGTTCATAAGCAGGGTTCCGATCGTCAGGAGGTACAGGAAGTACCTGTACGAGGAGGCCATAAGGGAGGCGGTCCGGATGCTCGAGATTGTGAGAATACCAGACCCCAAGGGCGTGGCGTACAGGTATCCTTACGAGCTGAGCGGGGGCATGCAGCAGCGGGTGATGATAGCCATCGCACTGGCGTGCAACCCCAAGCTCTTGATCGCCGATGAACCCACTACTGCCTTGGACGTGACGATACAGGGGCAGATCTTGAAGCTGATGAGGGACCTCAAGGAGGTCTACGGGAGCTCGATCCTGCTCATAACACACAACCTTGGCGTTGTCGCGGAGATGTGCGACAGGGTGGGCGTGATGTACGCCGGCTCAATGGCCGAGATCGGGACTGCCAGGACCATATACAAGAAGCCTCTCCATCCCTACACGATGGGTCTGATGAAATCTGTGCCGTCCATCCAGGGAGATGTGGAGAAGCTCTACACCATCAGAGGCTCGGTCCCGAACCTGATCTATCCTCCGAGCGGGTGCAGGTTCCATCCGAGGTGCGATTTCGCGAAGAGCTACTGCACGAAGGTAAAGCCCGAGCTGCTCGAGGTGGAGGATGGGCACCAAGTCGCGTGCCATATGGCTTCGGGGGTGAAAGGCTATGTCGATTCCGGGCCAATCGCCAGATAGGAACCTGATCGACGTCGTCTCCCTGAAGAAGTACTTCCCGATAAGGGGAGGGCTACTCAAGCGGCCAGTTGGGGCAGTCAGGGCGGTCGATGAGGTCACGTTCTCGATCAAGAGGGGAGAGACCGTGGGCCTGGTGGGCGAGTCCGGCTGCGGGAAGACGACGGTCGGCCGGGCGATCATGATGCTCACACCACCAACATCGGGCTATGTGTTCCTCGAAACGCCGCGAGTCGTAGTCGATGATTTCCGGAACCTTGTGTACCTGAGAAACCAGGGCAAGACAATCAAGCTCACGGCAGCAATGGCCGCTGCAATCCTCGTGGCAATTGACAGGCTATTCACCAGTCCGACGTGCGAGGTAAAGGAAGAGAAGAAGAGGAACATCTGCGCAGACGCGGGCAAGATGAGGCGCCAGATTGCCGGGACGGAGCTGTCAGCCTCAAAGAAAGCCGATGTCCTCCAAATCGCCGACGAGGCAATCGAGGAGGTCGCAAAGCGCTACTGCATCAATTACAGGGGCAAGGCGGCCGTCAAGATACTCAGGCGGAGGATTCAGTTCGTGTTCCAGGATCCGTACTCATCGCTAGATCCCAAGATGCTCATAAAAGACATCGTTTCAGAACCGCTGAAGGCGCAGGCGAGGTTCATCCGGATTGAGGATGCAGCTCACGTCGAGGCCATGCAGCCAACGAACGCGATGAGACGGTACGCGCTGGTAGCACAGCAATGGTATTCGAAAACCACCGAAGAAGAGAAGAAGACTTATCAGGACTGGTATGTCAAGCTCCCGGAGGATGTGCGAAGGAAGATGGTGGCGACCGACTTCGGCAGAGTCAAAATGACCACCGAGCAGATCAAGAAGTTCAAGGTACCACCTGCAGTGACTCCCCAGGCGGCACTCAGATACAACGAGGCCCAGGAGTGGTACCTGAAGCTCGCACTTGGCGAGCGCAAGAGAATCGTCGCGACTAAGAACGGGAAGGTCAACAAGACGAAGAGCGAAATCGAGAAGACCGTGCCTCCCGCCAGTGTACCACTGCAACTGATGATTGATCATCATGCCGAACAAGCCAGGATTTCGAAAGGTGAGAAGTTGCGACGGGAGACCATATTCCTCCTCGAACGCGTCGGCCTCAACGTCGAGCACATGTACCGATATCCGCACGAGTTCAGCGGCGGGCAGAGGCAGAGGATAGGCATCGCCCGCGCGCTGTCCGTGAACCCCGATTTCGTCGTGCTTGATGAACCGACTTCGGCCCTGGACGTGAGCGTTCAAGCGCAGATACTCAACATGCTTAACCAACTGCAGAGGGACTTCGGCCTCACATACATGTTCATATCCCATGACCTGAGCACCATCAAGTACATGTGCGACCGGGTCGCGGTGATGTACCTTGGCAAGATCGCGGAGTACGCCTACAAGAAGGAGTTATTCGACAAGCCGATCCACCCGTATACGGAGGCGCTCCTGTCAGTGATACCTGTCCCCGACCCCGACCTCAAGAGGGACAGGATCATCCTGCCAGGTGATGTGCCAAGCCCCGCCAACCCGCCTCCCGGATGCAGGTTCCATACCCGATGCCCGATCGCCGTCGAGATCTGCAAGAGGATCGAGCCTCCGCTGATAGACATCGGGAACGAGCACTTCGTTGCATGTCATGTCCGAGCCCCAGCCCCGGGAATCCAGTAGGCCCAAGAGCCAGTTGGAAAGAAGGGACGAGGTCCTGGAACTGTGCAAGAACCCCGACATCCCTGACCAAGAGTTGACCAGGGTGGCAAGAGCGAAGCTGTCCTGGGGAGACTGGGTCTTGTACGAGTATGGGCCCTATTGGCTCGCGGTCGGCGTGGTGCTTCTGGATCTATTCATTGTGTCCGAGGTGGCATACCTCCTGAGCATCAAAGGGGACCTTGGCATTCTCGCAATGATCCTGTTCATGGGCGTGCTACTTGCCCTGGAATGGTACCTTTACGAGAAGTATTGGCCGAAGGCTCCCTTCTTCCGAAGGAAGCAGTTCTGATGGGGTTGCCCTAAGCGTTCTTATGCGAGCTAACGATTACGGTCACTGAACTGACCAGACCAGGGCGGGATGTAGAGAAGAACTGCTGGTCGATGCTGGTGGAAGGATAAATGAACGTTTACCTTGCAGTCCTCATCATAGTGGCGATTTATCTAGTGATAGTTGGACTGGGAAGGTACCTAGACATCTGGAACAGGTCGAACGTGTCCTTCTCTGGCCCCGTTATGATGTGGAAGACACGCAAGGGCCGAAGGATGTTCGACAGGCTCGGCAAGTGGGAGAGGTTGTGGTCGTTCTACGGAAGCCTGTCAGTGGTAATCTGCCTCGTAACGATGGGTGTTGTTCTTGCGTTCCTAATCTGGGAGGCCACGCTACTCGCTCAGGGAAAGGCAGGGAGTGCGGGGGAACGGCTTGGCGCGGGATTTCCCGGGATCAACCAGGAAGTCCTGCTCGTCTACCTTTTGATCGGGATGATATTGGCGGTCCTGGCGCATGAGTTCAGCCACGGCGCTCTGGCGGTCTTTAACAAGATACGCCTGGACTCCCTTGGCATACTAGTATTCGTCATACCCATCGGCGCCTTCGTTGAGCCGAAAGATTCGGACCTCAAGTCGGCCAGCAGGAAGGCTAGACGCGGATTGTACTCGTCCGGACCCGCCTCAAACATGTTGGTGGCAGTTGTTTGCCTGGTAATCCTTGTGGGCTTCCTAGCGCCTTCGGTTAAGCCTGTGACCCAAGGAGCGGTGGTCGTGGAACTGGCCAACAACTCGCCTGCGGCACTATTCGGCATGTCAGTCTGGAGCGAGATAACGGAGTACAACGGAAGGGCCATTGCAGATGCCGAGGACCTCATGAACATCGGTTTTGGAGAGGTCGGCAGCCAGGTCTCGTTGGCCGTGATGTACAAGAACGACCGCATGATTCTCGAAATGCCCGGGGGGATAGCGGCCACTTCCGTCCCTTCAGGCCCCGCCTACAACGCCGGCATCAGGCCAGGGATGATAATTGCGAGCCTCGACGACAGGCCAGTTCTAAGCGCGCGCGGCCTCGTCTCGATCATCGAGAACGCTTCACAGACCGAGCCGGTCAACATCACCGTGATGAAGTACGGGTTCTCCCCTGAGAGAGAGAAGAACTGGTTCGTGGTCGACGAATCGATTCATACCGTCAACCTGACCTCAAAGTGGCTCTACTACTATCTCAACAATCCCCGCGAGAACAGGGAAGAGTACCGTAATGTCAGCTACATGGCCATCACGGCGACGCCTTTCGGTGCGACCGTCGAGGCCCCCGACTTCTTGACAGCACCAATTGCCCACCCGTTTTCTGACATACATAGTCCGTCCGATTTCGCGGGCGCCTCTCTCAGATTCCTGGGACTCCCGTTCTTGGAGTATACTCCCGTCGTCTCACCCGCAGCCGATCTCTACACCCCGACCGGGATACTGTCCGGGCTGTCAGGCAACGTCTACTGGACTATCGTGAACATTGTCTATTGGATATTCTGGGCGAATTTCGTGCTCGCCCTTGCGAACGCGCTTCCAGCGCTGCCCCTTGACGGAGCATTTGTCCTGAGAGACGTGCTGAAAGGCGTGGCGTATTACTATGACGATTCGCTTAGCAAGCTGGACAAGGCGATTGGGAAGAGAGCCCCGACTGAAAGGCAGGTCAACAACATCGTGAG
>Ga0153916_10001014_pt1 | contig 19714 bp, 17 predicted proteins | sample Opewatmetagenome_FD_109642 | JGI IMG/M metagenome (GOLD analysis project Ga0153916, IMG submission 109642) | Freshwater wetland microbial communities from Ohio, USA - Open water 3 Core 3 Depth 4 metaG | ecosystem: Environmental > Aquatic > Freshwater > Wetlands | place: USA: Ohio, Lake Erie... | reverse complement strand
GCGCAATTCCCCTTTGATCACCTGAACACGCTCGATCGCTCCAGGTGCTGCGCGCATACCAGCCTGGATGTGTGCCCCTTCGAAGGCTGGGCCTGAGGCGCACGAACAAGCCATAAGCTGGTTGTTATGTGCCAGGGTGATCTCTGTATTCGTGCCAATATCCAATGCAATGGTTGTCTTGGTAGATGAAGTGATGCCTGTAGATAATAGCATCGATACGTGGTCTGCACCAACATAGCCGGCAATGTTGGGCGGGAGGTGGATCATTGCACCGGGGGCAATCTTGAGGCCAACTTGATTAGCATCTAACTCAAGCGGTTCGCTTACCGCAGGGACGTAAGGGGCAATTCCAAGCTGTCTGACAGGTAAGCCAGCAAACAGGTGGTGCATTGCTGTGTTACCGACTGCCACAGCTTCAACAATCTGATCCGTAGAAACCGTATTATTGTTCTTACGAGCCAGGGAACATAACTCATCAATCAGTCGATTGAGTGTATCGACCAATCTGGTTTGCAATAGTTTCCTTCCATTAATATGGTCATTGGAATAACTGATGCGGCTGATGACATCTTCGCCAAAGGCAGTTTGCGGGTTCATTGCCCCAGCTTTAGCGAGGATATCTCCAGTGCCCAGATTACATAGGTAGCCGGCCAGCTTTGTGGTGCCAATGTCGATTGCCAACCCCAGGAGAGGAACAGCTTGGGGAAGGACATTGATAAGCAGGCTCTTGCGCATAGCCAGCGATACTTTCCAATCATAGCGACGTAATTGTGAAGACAGCGTCTTGAGCAAAGGGAATTTTATCTCCACTGCTTGCGAAACACCTTTTTGTCTCAGACTGTCCATTACGCGAACGGTATCAGCTCTAAGATCGTCGATCGTTGGTGGTTCGATTTCCAGCTCAATCGGAATAACAGGAGGGTCCACCTTGATAGATTGTCCTAAACCTTCAATTTGCAATCTCTGTGGAGCTGTGAGTGATTCTGGAGGTATTTCAATGGTCAGGTCACTGAGTGGATAAGTCTGACATGCGAGACGAAAACCAGCCTTAAGTTCACTATCTGAGAAGAGAGCTTTTTCTTCAAGTGTGAGTTCACTGAGCCTACCATTGATCAGGCGGATTTTGCAGCTGTCACAGCTCCCTATACCACCACAGACGGAGGCTAATGTAATCCCTGCTTCCTGCGCAACAGACAAAAGCGATTGCTTCTGGTCAGCATTTACTCGCCTGCCAATAGGCTGAAAATTAATCGTGAAATCAACCGGATTTTGCATAATGATTTTGGTAATTACATACGCCCTTGAGATTACAATACTCGCATGTGGAACCAGTGACTGTTACCTCACTGCCAACACCCAAAACCATCGATAAGGATTTATTGGGCACCATCATCCATGCATCAGTAAGTGAGACTTGAACTGCCTCGCAATCCAACAACGAAAATATTTGTGGCTGTCCCACATCGACTGGCCAGCCAACCATGCCGGGATTTATTGGCATGGTGGTCTTCAATCCTGCCTCTTTCGCCTGGATTTCAATATAATTACATGCCTGAAGAGCCAGATTCTCGACTGCCGCTGAACCAACCCCGTCTAGTGCCAATGCCATCATCGGATCGGTGTTGAATATGCTTGAGACAGTGTTATCCAATTCCCGGCCTATGGTGCATAAGATCAACACAACTGCTTCGGCACGGGCGAGATGTTGGGCAATTAAAGAGCCTGATAGGTAATATTTCCCATGATCTGAGTTATGAGCGACCAGATCCAGACGTTCATGAACCAGGCTGCGTACTGGATATCTTTCGTATAACACGCGCGGCTGGAGGATAGGCATCCACCTCACGATAGCCTCTTCGGTGCTTTTTACCAGGCCTGGCCGGCGTCTTCGAATGACATCTGGATCAGCACCTTGAGCGCGTAATACATCATCAATGGTTAATTCGAGGTTCCATTTATCGAGAATAGGCATATTGCAGTTTTTATCTGGTCGACAATAATTCGATTACCGATCATTTGCTCATCCTGATTTCATAGATGGCAATAGCTCAGCCAGAGCCATGACCAATCGGTTAATATCTTCCGCAGTATTATAACCTTGCACTGAGAGACGTAGGTAGTGTTGATTTTGCCATTCTATGCAGGGGATATCTATCTTGTAATCAGTAAATAACCTGCCCTTCAGTTCTAGTAAATCTCTTACGACTGGTATTTGTACCGTGCCCATTTGTCGGAAAAATTATTATCCAGCGGATAGAGAGGCAATAGTCCTGTCAGCTGATTGATTCTTTGCATGGCATCCCGTAGCAGGTTATGGCAGCTGATGCGGACATCATCCCAATGATATTCTTTCATGAATTCGATTGCTGATGGTACCGACAGAGCCGCAGCCGGGTCTTTGGTTCCGGCCCACTGAAGCGCATCGATAAACTTCGACTCCCGAGGCGAGCTGAACCTGGACTGATATCCCCAGCTAACAATCAAAGGCTCAATCAGGTCTTGGACTTCTGGTCTTGCGTAAAAAAATCCAGCACCTTTTGGGCTTAGCATCCACTTGTGACAATTACCAATGTAAAAATCCGCTTGCAGTGAACGCAAATCTAATGGGATTTGTCCGGGTGCATGGGCTCCATCGATTACAGACAGGATCCCGACTTGGCGTGCTTTCTGGCATATTTGCTCGACCGGCATAATCAGTGCCGTGGGTGACGTGATATGGCAGAAAAAAATGACTTTTGTGTTTGTATTTACACCTCGCCATAGCTGATCGATAACTTGCTCCGCTGATGAAACCGGTAAAGGGATGTGTTGTCGCTTATAAACAGCACCAGTTTTATTGGCGATGAACTCCCAGGCGAAATTACATCCTCCGTATTCATGGTCGGTTGTAAGGATTTCATCCCCTGGCTTGAGATTCAGAGAGCGAGCAATGATGTTTACCGCATGTGTGGCATTGGGAACATATACAAGCTCTCCGGGTGAAGCATGGACGTAGTCGCCTAATTTCTGGCGAGCCTGGTATAAATAATTATTCAGCTCAACATCAAGGAATTGGACCGGTTCGAGCTCTAATTGCCTTTGCCACGCCTGGTATTTATCAAAAACTGGGCGTGGACAGGCACCGAATGAACCGTGGTTTAAGAAAATGATATTCGGATCGAGTAATAATAAATCTCTAAGCATTTTTTATATCATTTATTGGATATTTGCAGGACAATTTTATCATCTGGGATTAAAATCTAAGACATGATATAATAACGATAATAAATATCTTATTACGATATATTGGATTGTTGCGATCTGGTAATTACTCGCAGATATTTGGGGAGGATGTAAAGGTAAATATATGCGGATATTGATTGCAGGTGGGAGTGGATTGATAGGCAGTAGATTATCAGCCTTATTGACCGAAGATGGCGACGAGGTAACGATTTTAAGCCGAAACCCAGATAAAGTGAGGGGGTTGCTAGCAGGGGTCCGGGTGTTTGAATGGGATGGAAAATCTGTCCAAGCCTGGGGGAGTGAGATCAATAAGATGGACGCGGTAGTCAACCTGACTGGTGAGAACCTTTCGGGAAAAGGTATTTTCCCTACACGATGGACTGAAGAGAGAAAGCAGCTACTCCGTTCTAGCCGGGTAAATTCTGGAAAAGTGCTCTCTGAAGCTATAGAAATAGCAAGTCATAAGCCGTCTGTGTTAGTTCAGGCTTCCGGAATCGGATTTTATCAACCAAACCAACCTAAAGCATTGACCGAGGCTGATGGCGGTGGATCCGATTTTATGTCCGATTTAAGTAAGGAATGGGAAGCCTCATCAGCTCCGGTTGAAAAGTTGGGTGTGCGCCGGGTGGTGGTGCGCAACGGAATGGTGTTATCTACTAAAAAAGGAGCATTACGTCCGCTCTTACTCCAATATAAGCTATTTGCCGGTGGACCACTCGGCAGCGGGAACCAAATTTATTCCTGGATTCACATTGACGATGAAGCGGACGGAATCCGGTTTCTAATCCGTAATGAAGGTGCAAATGGCGCGTTTAACCTGACAGCTCCAAACCCAGTGAGCAATGATGAATTTGGAAGAACGATTGCCAAAGTGATGAGAAGACCACATTATTTCCCAATCCCAGGATTCGCCATGCATCTGGCGTTTGGCGAGGTGGCAACGATGGTTTTGGAAGGTCACAAAGTGCTGCCACAAAAATTGCTAGAATCAGGGTATGTATTTCGATATCCGACATTGGAAGAAGCGATGCGCAATTTACTGATGTCTAAATCATGAATGGTTCTCGCATAGATTCAATGAAAATTCTGGCAGTCAGTGATGTCGTCGTGGATTGGATTTACAGTCCAAAAATGAGATTGGTCTTATCGGAAACTGACCTGGCGATTGGATGTGGTGACTTGCCTGCTTACTATCTAGAGTTCATCGTCAGTGCATTGGATATTCCAGTGTTTTATGTGCATGGCAATCATTCCCTGCCCCGGGAGGGTGAAAATCTGAGAGGCGAGATAACTGATGGGCAGATCGACCTGCATTGTAGGATGGAACGCTTTAAAGGATATACTTTCGCAGGAGTAGAAGGAAGCTTGAGATATAAGGAAGGTATTTACCAATACTCTCAAACCTTGATGTGGTTGAATGTATTTCGTCTCATCCCATACTTGATCATGAACCGTATCAACACAGGCTTATATTTAAATGTTTTTGTCTCACACGCACCCCCATGGGGTATTCATGATCAACCTGATTATGCCCATCAAGGAATAGAGGCATTCCGCTGGTTGCTCACGCACTTCCATCCTGATTATCACCTGCATGGTCATGTCCATATCTATAGACCTGATGCGGAAAGAGAAACCATCTTCGGCAAGACTAAGGTCATTAACGCTTTTGGCTATCGGAAGCTCGAATTGTGATGAAAACGAGTTAGTTGTTTTTACCTGCAGATCAATATAGGGACGGGTGTCTGACGCAATACTGCATCCACCTCACCGCCCTGCATGAACTCGATTACCGGGTTCCGGTTATATCCCCCAATAATCACTAAATCGATATTGTACGTCTGCACAGCCTGTATAACAGATTCCAAATCCTTAGGCACCTTGGAAGTGATGTATTCTGCCTGGATCTTATGATCTTCCAGGTATCGCCTGGCATCAGCCTGTACCTTCGATATGCTTGTTTTATCACCAATCGAAAGGACATGTAAAGAAATATCCCATTGGCCCGATAAATAGGTCGCGAGATATAAGGCTTCGTGAGATTGAGGGCTGCCATCATAAGCTAAAAGAGCGTGATCCAATGGTCGAGTGACCTTAGGGGTAAATAAAATAGGCCGCGGGCAGCATCGAATGAAGTTTCTGATTCCAGAGCTAAGTCTGGTTAAAGCGGATGGCTCTGGCGGATAAGTCAGATTTAGCACCACCAGGTCATTATCGCGGGAAGAAGTGCATATATTTTGAGTAATATCGCCAATCTTTATGGAAAAATCAAATTGTATTCCAGAATGGTTGCATCTGCGAGCAAATTCCTCCTGCACCTCGTGCGTCAAGGATGCATCTTTGTCGGCAGCACTCTCGAGGACATATAAACCATGGATTCTTGAATTTTCGCGCTGGGCGATTACGAGAGCCTGTTGCACTGCAAACCATCCATCTTGCTCACCGTTGATCGGAACAAGGATCTCATGAAATAAATGATCATCACGATCGGTTAGAGTAATGGGTTCCTGTCCTCCGTGCGCAACTCTTCCAACTTCAAGTGCATGAGGAATAATTGCCCTGGTGATCCTATTTCCAATCCGTGATATTACCCGGTTTGTCCTTTGACTGAATTGATGGGCGAGATCGTCCGCAGCACTGCCAATTGCAACCTCGCTTTTGAGATTTTCTTCCAACGAAGCTTTATGCTCTGCGATCCATAGATAAAGATCGGCCTCAGTTCTATCCGGGAAGTCGATCAACAGACTATGATCTCTGATAATACTGATGACTGGCAGATAGACATTGTCATACCAATCTGCTGCTGCATCTGAAGGCGAGATGTCATGTTGCTGTTCAATACCCATATAATAGTGGTGTACGGCAATATGCTCCTCTATGATTTGATATTGACCTGGCACAGTGACGGATAGATCAGCTTCCGGACGTAATTTATCCAGGTTGGTATTTTCCAGGAAATCCGCATACTCAAACTTTAGGATCAATTCTTCTGGGCGGATATCAGCTGTCAGTGGGACACGTGAACGAACTTCGGTGACATAAGCCTGGATTTCTTTTGCTCCGAGTTGTTTGGCAACAGATACCCGGTGATTACCGTCACTCACGAAATATACATCGCCCATCTGATAGGCTTCAATAGGCGGTAAACCTTCCAAACCCTGGTCAGCCACTTCGATTTTCGCCCAGCGTTCTTCGACGATGTTTTTCCCCGGCAGGAAGTCACGAGTAAAATCTTGATACCGGTTCACACTGCCAATGATGGAAGCGATCGGTATTTCTTTCAATACCTTTTTGGCACCAATCTGCGCTTTAAGCTTTTGACGGACCTCATCGAAGGGTAGTAGCTCGAGCGATTCGCCCTTAAATCGTGCGATCACTTCCCGTAACACAGCTTTTTGCCTGGCTGACCTGAAATCCTGAATCGCTTGGTGAATATGAATATGATCTATTCCACTCATTATGATTACCCATGAAATCGTTATAAATAAGCTGTAGATTTGCGATTAATGAATAATATATACCATTTTTTTAGTAATTTTAATAAACCAGCTAAGATCCAATAACATCGCGAATGATAGGTTACCAAATTTATTTTGATGTTTGTGTTAACGACACCTTTTTGAAATGCAGTGTTATTAATGATGGATCAATTACTTGACACGATCATCATTTACATCGCATACTACTTTCTGCGAGGACACTACCACTAATCATAACTCATCACAGACCTTTTTCTTTAGGCTGCTTTCATCAGTGCGCATGGGTAGTTAGTAAATATAGCAGTCCATTATGCATTCGATTAAATGCTTTTCGCGATCGCGACGTCCTCTAGATAATAACGTATGTAATAGTAAATTTGGCAGCATAATACTTTGTGTAAGGTCATATAAATACTCATGATTGAAGAGCTTTCATCGGAGAACATGAAGAATAACTATTCCCACCCCTGGAATGGTTATATACTAGACTAGCTTGGAGGGAAGATAAAGGAGGAGAATATATGTCTAAAGCGAGACGATCGGATCTGATTTTCGGTATCATCTTATTATTGATCGGTGGGTGGTTTTTAGCTGCCCAATTCAAACTGGTGCCTGGTCTCGATCGGTTAATGAATATCCAATATCAATGGCCATTGCTCATCATTGGTATCGGGGTGTTTCTATTCCTGCTCGGATTATTGGTCCGCGCTCCAGGTTTGAGCGTGCCTGCCTGTATTGTCGCGGGCATCGGAGGTTTATTGTACTGGTCAAATACAGTCGGCCATTGGGGCGATTGGTCATATTTGTGGACATTAATTCCAGGCTTTGTAGGCGTGGGCGTAATCCTCTCAACATTGCTGGGGGGTGGGGAAAGAAGAGGATATCGTGAGGGGTTACGGCTTCTCCTTATTAGCGCGATCTTATTCATTATCTTTCTGATGCTGACTTCAAGCCAAGGTTACTTTATCAAGTATTGGCCAGTATTGGTCATACTGGCAGGTATTTGGATCATCATTCAAACTGCATTTCGAAAAAAATGATCTGGAGGTGACACGATGAAATTTCTTTCCTCGCGCTTATTATGGGGGCTCGTATTAGTTGTTGGTGGCGTTTTATTGCTCCTGGATACATTTGGTATATTTCGGGGAGGAATGTTATTTTGGACAATTGCATCTGCGGTCGCAGGAGCACTATTCCTTTCCATATATTTCACCAACCGATTGCATTGGTGGGCATTGATTCCAGGGGTGATCTTTTTAGCCATTGCTTTGACGATAGGCTTCGATTCGTTCCTACCTGGTTTTCGAGAAACGCAACTGAATGGGACGTTAATTCTGGGTGGGATCGCCCTAAGTTTCTTATTGGTATATATTGCTGAACGAGCAAATTGGTGGGCGATCATCCCTGCAGGTGTAATGGCGACACTGGCAATCGTGGCGGCAGTGGATATAAAAGCCTCGAGCGCTGCCAGCGGGGGAATATTCTTCCTCGGTCTTGGAATAACATTCGCCCTGGTGGCGATTTTGCCAACCTCCGTAGGTCAGATGCGTTGGCCATGGATACCAGCAGGTATATTGGCGGTGATGGGGATATTAATCCTCTTTACGGCTGAAAACTTGCTTAATTACATCTGGCCATCGGTAATTATCCTGGTCGGATTATTTATGATCGGGAGGTCGCTCACCCGTCAGAAATAACACAGTGATTCATGCTTTAGCAACAGCGTACGGGAGGAACCCGTACGCTGTTGCTATTTCTGCCTGGAGCGCCCACATTCACTTTAAATTTACGCTTAGATTGCCTGATTCATCATACTTCGAGTGGGCGATAAAAGGAGATTGACCGGGCTTGTGAGCCAGGATTTCAGGAAGGAGCAGAGGCAGGTCAGCGACAAGAGGTATGGTGGAGAGATTTGAAAGCTCGATCCATTCAAGTGCGCCTTCCTTAGATATGGCTGGAGAGAATTCTGGACTTTCACCCTTGAAAACGAAGACACCCACTCCCGGATTGGTCTCAGTATCCACTGTCATAATACCGCATAGCCATAGTTTGAGAGAAGATAAACCAGTTTCCTCCCGGAGCTCGCGCTCGGCAGCGGATAATATATCCTCACCTTGTTCAACATGACCACCAACCCCATTGTATAGCCCTGACCATATGCGTTTGCTGCCCGCGCCTTTCAGCAAGAGTACTTTATCCTCGTGGGTAAGAAATATTAATGTGCGCGGTACCAGCATGTATCGATCGAGATTTATTCCTTGCTCAGTTGCTGGCATAGTTAATCTGCCAGGTCAGATACTTCGCCTTCTGCGACAACCTCACCCAGATAATATTTCGGATCGGGCTCGATTTTTACCGGGGTGATGTGGGCATCCACGAATGCACGTGTCCCTTGCATTCCAAGGTGGACGAATAATTTGCGGAATTGCTCTTCCAGAGCCTGGGAGATGTTATCCCTGACCTTCACGGGCAAGGTCCAGGTTTGGCTCTTGAATGGGCCGATTGCATTTTTCCGCGTTTTGTAATAAAACTGCTCGTCGGTCATGTCTGGTTTTCGCTCAGAGGCATTATTTTTATCTAGATAGGCATACATCTCCCTGACCAGCTCATCAGGCAGGCGATCGAAGATCATATTCTGGAAATTGGTTGCCAGGTGGACTTCGATTGCTTCAGATTCAACAAACTTGCCAAACGCACTCTCGGGGAGGGTTGAAGCTCCATGTTGGACCGTGCCTCCCAAACCATAAACCGAACGTGCGATGCGACTTAGCTTAAGCAAGATGCCAAAATCCAGGTTGACCTTGGCAATTGATCCATCTGGCAAGACTACGCCTCCATGAGAGGTGCCAGTCTGAATGCTGATTTTGCTCAACCCGAGCGCATTGGGAGCTTGTTTCGATAACTCTGCTCGATAGCCATCCATGTATGCCCGAAGCTCTTCCTCTGTTGAATTGTGTCCACCCACTTCTCCGATTTCACCCCCAATAGAAATCTGTACTCCTTGGGGCTGGAGAGAGCGAATGTACGCAGAATAAAGCGCTGATAAGGTGTAATTTACGATTTGTTGTTGCGGAACCGTGGGCTGGCCAATATCCACGAGTGTGGAGGTGTCGATGTCAATGTTGTAAAAACCGGCCGTGATAGCTTCTTTAGATAGATCTTTAACTGCTTGTACCTCAGTATCTGGCGTGGAAGCATAACGCTTCGGGGAGGTTTGGAAATGATCGCCTTGCAGAAATACGGGTCCGGAATATCCTTCAGCAATAGCTGCAGCCAGAACGCTGGAAACGTATTCCGCTGGTCGCTGGTCGGTATAACCCATCTCCGAGCGGGCTATCTCGAAGATGAATGCACCTGCATTCATCTCTTTCGCCACCCTAAATACCGCCCGCGCTGAGTCAAACGCGAGCATCCGAAGATTGATTGCCGGTACGGTGAATGTGAATGGTATTTCACCTCGTCCACGGGCCTGGTAGAGATCATTTATTGAGGAAGGGATAATCCCATAAGCCAATGCAGCCCGTCGGATGATATATTGTGCAGCACCTTTCTCGGCACCAGTCCCTAACGCAGAATTCTCCGCTAATTTGTGAATATTTTCTTGCAGGAGTTTTGGGTCAGTGATCTTTGTTTCATGGTCAGTGAAGACAAGACTGCCATTGAGATCGTGTATTTGTTCTTCAAGCATCGGAACCTTCATGATTTATCTCCTTGGTCAAAAATCCGTAACTTGGAATTATATCATCTCTACTCGCCCTATTCCGCTCTCCTATATCCCTTGATATAATACAACCCGTTGTAGACAACAAAATTGGGAGGCAAGATGCCGGAAAATATTCATTTTGGGACAGACGGCTGGCGGGGTAGGATAGCCGAAGATTACACTTTCGCTAATATCCGGCGATGTGCACAAGGATTTGCTGAATATTTGCTACATAAAGGCTTGAAGGATGAGTGGGTGGTCGTAGGATATGACCAGCGTTTTCATTCCGAAAATTTTGCCATATCTGTAGCCGAGGTTCTCGCAGGTAACGGTTTAAAGGTGTACGTGACCGATAAAGGGACACCAACACCGGTTATATCGTATTCAGTGATCAATAAAAAGGCTGTCGGGGCGGTGAATATCACTGCTTCGCATAACCCACCCACGGATAACGGATTTAAAGTGCGTGATGAGCATGGAGGTGCGATCGATCCAGACGGTCTGACTGAGATCGAAGCATACATTCCCCCTTCTGAGGAACAAACCCACCGCATCGCAAAAGAGGACGGAATTAATCAAAAGCGCATCCAATATTTCGATCCTAATCCGCCCTATATCGAACAGATAAATCGACTGGTCGACCTGGATACGATTAAAAATGCCGGATTGAAGGTCTTGATCGAGCCGATGTGGGGCAATGGAATGGGATGGTTCCCGCGCTTACTGAATGGCGGTAAAACCCGAGTAGAGGAGATCCATAATGTACGTAATCCAATCTTCCCGGAGATGATCAGGCCAGAGCCCATTCCGCCGAACGTTGATGTTGGGTTGAAGGAAACTGTCAGGCGCAAGGACGATGTTTTGATCATCACCGATGGAGATGCAGATCGATTGGGGATTGGCGATGAAGCTGGTCGATTTATTGACCAGCTCAGGGTATACGGTCTCTTGGGATATTATTTCCTCGAAGTCCGGAAGGAGCGTGGCCCAATCGTGAAAACCTTGTCCACCACCAATATGCTGGTCAAGCTCGGTAAACTCTATAATGTGCCTGTTTATGAGACGGGGGTCGGATTTAAATACGTCGCTCCCAAGATGTTGGAGACACATGCCATGCTGGGTGGTGAAGAATCGGGTGGTTATGCATTCCGCAATCATGTACCTGAGCGAGATGGGATATTAGCTGGCTTGTATTTCCTCGACATGATGGTGCGATTAGACAAAAAACCATCGGAGTTACTCGAAGCTCTCTTCGAGAAGGTTGGAGCTCATTATTACGACCGGATTGATACCCCGTTTAGCGGTGATAGAAAATCACGCCAGCAAAGCATTATCGATAGTAAACCCACCCACATTGGTGGGTTTAGAGTTACCAGTCTGGATACAACTGACGGATTCAAATTTAACCTGGAAGATGGAGGTTGGATGTTGATCAGGTTCTCGGGTACAGAACCAATCATGCGTGTGTATTGTGAAACTACCCACCAGGATAAGGTCAAGGCGATCTTGAATGACGGATTGCGGGTGGCAGGTTTGAAGTAGTGGATTATCAATCATCGCTGTTTCTTGTTGATACGCATTGCCATCTAAATTTTGACGTTTTTAACTCAGATCGTGATCAAGTGGTTGAAAGGGCTCGAAAAAATGGAATTACCAGGATATTAAATCCTGGGATAGACATCGAGACGAGCAAGTCAGCCATCAACTGTGCCCGTGAATTTCCTGAAGTATATGCTGCTGTGGGCGTGCATCCCAATGAATGTCTAGGTTGGAAAAGTCGTTCACTGGCTGAACTAAATCGATTAGCGACTGAAAAGAAAGTGGTTGCCATCGGAGAGATTGGATTGGATTATTATCGTAACCGGGCACCGAAAGGAACACAACAATCGATATTCCGGCAGCAATTGGAATTAGCTGCACGACTAAACTTGCCGGTGATCATTCACAATCGGGACGCTAACGATGACATGCTCAATATTATTCAAGAATGGCATCATGAACTAGTCCGTAAAGACTCATCGTTAATGAACTGCCCTGGGGTAATGCATTCGTTTTCGGGTGATATAACCTTAGCAAAGGCGCTGGTTTCACTACATTTCAAGATCGGCATCGATGGACCAGTCACCTACCACAACTCGCAATTATTACAATCGGTGGTTTCATCGCTACCACTGGAAAGCCTTTTTATTGAAACCGATGCACCGTTTCTTACCCCGCAGCCTTTACGAGGCAAGCGCAATGAGCCAGCTAATGTTAGAATAGTAGCGGAGAAAATCTCATCGCTGAAGGATGAGCCGTTGGATAGGGTCATTACTATCACGACGACAGGGGCAGACAGATTGTTTGGATGGAGAGAAGCAAATTGATTGAGGCCACATTCATCGCTCCAATTGAGGACCGGATAAAGCTGGTCGAAGAGCGGATGCACTCTCAAGCCGATGGGCATCACGCAGCTGTGGGCGCGGCGTTGCATCACCTATTAAGCTCAGGCGGAAAACGTATCCGCGTCGTCGTAACTTTATTGACCGGAAAAATGCTTGGGGCTGACCCGGATAAATTAGTCACCTTAGCCGCCGCCATCGAGTCATTGCACACTGCCACGCTGGTTCACGATGATTTAATCGATGGGGCATTGATCCGCAGAGGCATACCTACCATCAATGCCCAATGGTCACCAGCAGCCACAGTGCTTACCGGCGATTTCATCTTCTCGAAAGCGGCAAAACTGGCTTCAGATACCGGTTCAGTGGACGTCATGCGGATATTCGCCGAGACACTGACAACCATCGTAAATGGTGAGATCACCCAATTGTTTAGCAGCCGGTGGATAGCCAACCGGGAAGAGTATTACCACAGGATTTATGCCAAAACTGCCTCACTCTTTGAAGCCTCCACCACCACAGCTGCCATATTGGGCAATGCAAGTGAGCCTGTGCTGACATATGTGAAACGGTTTGGGTACGAGACAGGCATGGCTTTCCAGATCATTGACGATATCCTTGACTTCACGAGTGAGCAAACCACGATGGGTAAACCCGTGGCAAGTGACCTGCGGCAAGGTTTGATCACATTGCCTGTGTTGTATTACCTAGAAAACCACCCCAATGATATGGATATGAAAAATATCCTTGAGAGTAATTTCTGTGACGAAAATTGCCTGGGTCGTCTCATTACCTCTATCAGGGAGAGCGGGGCGATAAAATCGTCATACGAAGAAGCCCGCCAATCCGTTCAAAAAGGCCTGGAATATTTAGAGAAATTACCTGAATCGCAAGAGCGGAAAGCCCTGGAGGATTTGGCCCGTTATATCGTCGACCGTGAAATTTAGTTGACAAAAAAATAAGAGCGTAGTACTATTTTGCCGCTCTCTGATTGGCGAGGTAGCTCAGCTGGAAGAGCAGGGGACTCATAAGCCCTTGGTCGTGGGTTCAAATCCCACTCTCGCCACTTTTTTTATTCGTCCAAAAAGGACTGTCCAAAATGTAGGAGAGCAGGGGTGGAATCCCAAGTAAGACATGATTGAATACCCCTGCTCCCGAACTGACGGCTCTTCGCATAGGCGTAGATTTTGGTTGTTGTTCAAATCCAACCTCTACGCTTCTGTTATTGATAGGTGATATTCTAAAAAATATCTTTCTGGACAGCTCCTTTAGCAAATCAGTATTGAATTTAATGTAGGAACGAATTAATGAACTCCAGCGCATATGTGTCGATGCGGTTCGAGTAAGTAACCCCTGCACAGTTCCCATTCGTAACGTACGAGTTAACCGCCAGGATCGTATCTGTCCCTCCCAGCAGGTCTGGACCGCCTGAATCACCAAAGCAAGTTCCGCCCTTACCTTGCGCTGGATTGGCAGTTAATTTAATATATTCATCACTATGTACGTAATCACTGGCGATTAATAGTGTAGGAGCGTAAAAGCGTGTAAATGCTCCATCCTCGGGATATCTTGGTCCGCCACCGCTATCGAATTGGACGCCATAACCGACTAAATCAATTGGCATATCCATAGGCAGGGTATCAACCAAACCTTCGGATGGTAAATGAGCATATCTCGGCAGAGATACCCGTTTGTCGAGAACAATTACCGCTACATCGTGCGAATCAAATCCCGGTAGACCCGGTCCGCAACCGATGCACCAATCAGGGTCTGGGGTCCAGACCCCTGTAATCCAGCGGGAAGTAGGATTATTAAACGGGTCTTCCGAAAAATTCACCATCACATCCGGACCTTCAAAACAGTGGGCTGCAGTGACAAGCACGCGTGGAGAGATCGCTGCCGCCGAGCAAACCCAATAACCACCTCCAGTTGCAGGTCCGAGTGCAATACCAACATAGGGATGGTCATTTCCATCCGGCTGACCGTTGGAGATGGCTAACGCGGTACCCACCAATAATAATGCCAGTATAACTACAATAGTTGCAATTACGATAAACTTTTTCATCATGCGCCTCCTCTAGCACTGTCGTTTGCGTATATTCTGCATTTATCGACAAATTTATTTTGCATCCTATCATAATCGCCTAAGGTATATGTCCCGCTATTTTCCTCCTTCCCAGGCATCATTCGTCTCCTGTGATGTCAGGCTGACATGACCCCCAATACATTGGACAAAATGATCCCCTGCAAATACTTTATAAATCGGTTATATGAATATCCATAGGTTATTATAGCAAAACGGAAATGCCTGGTCAATCATCAAAATTATTCTAGTTCAGGAATGAGTTTTCGGTATGTCGAGTTGTAGGCCATGATCTTGTGAACTCGAGAGCGAAATTTATAAAAATTGTGAACTAACGATTAATAACCTGGTTGCGTAAGCATCTAGTAGGTAAATTTGATATATCCTGCCCTGATATCCGATAGCGGTAAGGATGCCAATCGATAATAATTAACAAAAATCTGATCTATATTTTTTAGATCAGATATCTTGATTAAACAATTACTATGTAATGGTTGTCCTAGAAGAATCCCCACTCCTGCCGGGCGTTCTCATCCATCATGGAGGGGTCCCAGGGTTCATAGCTGAGCTCGATCGAGGTCGGAAGGTTAAGACCGATCTCAGCCTGTTGGCGCGTGGTCTCGAGAAGTACCGGTCCATAGGGGCAGAACGGAGTTGTCATAATCATGATCATTTTGGCTTCACCATTGATGACCGCCACATTGCGCACCAGACCCAGCTCGAGCACATTCAAGCCGATTTCCGGATCCATCACCTTTTTGAGCTCGTCGACCAGTGGCTGAACCAGCTCAGGATTGGTGCTTTCTACATCCCAGACAGGTTTGTTCGGATTATTATCTGTCATGATTAATTCTGCGCCGGTATTGGAGTTTCAGAGATCTGATAAGTGCAATTATTATCTCCATTCAAGATGCACTTTACTTTCTCTGCTTGCGCTGAGAGCACAGTTGAGATGAGGATTTGGTCGACTGCACATACTTCCGGGTGGTTCTGACCGACGTAGTAATATGGACAGCTGGCTTCGTATATGGCGTAACCATCCTCGAGCTGCTCCCATTCGATATTGAACCCTTCCTGTCTCAGGAGATCCTTGACCAGGTTTAGCCGTTCTTTCATGCTCAGGTTCTTCGTTTCTGTACCTTCTGACAAATCGCGTGCCAGATCTTGTGCCATCTGAGCAAACAATTTATTGATCATGGCTTCTGGCATGGTTTCTTTCAGGTGTTCGAGCAAACGTACTGTCAGGCGCACATATCGGGTGGGGAACTGTTCGACACCTGTTTGCGTCAAGAAAAATACCTGCCGCGGCCTTCCAACGCCATGGCGCTCGTCTTCGCTTACAATTAACCCTTCCGCTTCAAGGCTGGCAATATGGTGCCGGATAGAGATAGGACTGATCCCAACCTTGTCAGCTAATTCATAGACCGTGCAGCGGGGTTGGGTTAAGAGCGTACGTAAGACTAAATCTCTCGTGCTCGACATATATGCTCAATAGTATACCAAGATCTCATTTTTCTGTCAATATTTATTATATTTATGATAAATATTGACTTTAACCTCGGGACATGCTATAATTATTTGTTCGAAAAACAGCCGATGGAGAATGGATCTTTCCGGACTGTTCCTAGAATTCAGCATTACGCATTCTTTTATACCACACTCAAGGAGTATTTCATGTCTGAAATGATCATTCGGGACCTGCATGTTAACATTGCCGGTCGGGAGATCCTCAAGGGGGTAAATCTTGCCGTCAAACAAGGTGAGGTGCATGCGCTGATGGGTCCCAATGGAACTGGTAAATCTACACTAGCGTATACATTAATGGGTCATCCAGGATATCAGGTGACCAAGGGAGAGGTGATTTTCAAGGGCGTGAATATCCTTGAGATAAAACCTGACCAAAGGTCAAGGCTGGGATTATTCCTTGCTTTTCAATACCCGGTGGCAATTTCCGGTGTCTCAGTGGCAAATTTCCTGCGTACTGCCATCAATGCACGGCGAAAAGCCAATGACTCAGCCGACAAAGGCATATCTGTGCCTGAGTTCAGAAAAATGTTGAAGGAACGCATGGACATGCTCAAGATGGATTATTCTTTTGCCAGCCGGTACCTGAATGAGGGATTTTCAGGCGGCGAGAAGAAGCGGGCTGAGATATTACAAATGGCAGTCTTGAAGCCCGAGATTGCCATCCTTGATGAAACGGATTCTGGGTTGGATATTGACGCATTGCGCATAGTCGCAGATGGTGTGAATACCTTACGTGGTCCAGAGATGGGCGTATTGGTCATTACGCACTACCAGAGGATTCTCAATTACATCAAGCCTGAGCATGTGCATGTCATGCTGGATGGCAGGATTGTTGAATCGGGTAATGCAGAGCTCGCATTAAATCTAGAGGAACACGGTTACGAATGGGTACGCGAGAAGTATGAGTCGGTGCTGGCATAACGCAGGTGATTTTGGAGGTTGTAATGAGTTCAAATTCACAAAATTTGGATCATATCGGCGAATATAAATATGGCTTCAGGGATCCTGAGACGTATGTATTCAAATCGGGCCGGGGGTTATCCAAAGAGGTGGTGGAACAGATTTCATACATGAAAGGTGAGCCTCAGTGGATGCTCGATTTTCGGCTGAGGGCTTTGGACCATTTCCAAAAACGACCGATCCCAACTTGGGGTGGAGACCTTTCAATGCTGGACTTAGATAATATATTTTATTATGTGAAACCAGCTCAACAAGAAAGTAAAAATTGGGATGAAGTCCCAAACACGATCAAGGAAACCTTCAATAGGCTTGGGATACCGGAGGCAGAGCAGAAATTCCTGGCTGGTGTAGGCGCCCAATATGAAAGTGAGATGGTCTATCATAATATCCAGGAGCATTTGGAAAAACAGGGAGTCATCTTCCTGAGCATTGAAGATGGTCTTCGCAAGCACCCCGATTTGTTCAGGCAGTATTTTGGCAAAGTCATCCCGATTGAAGATAATAAGTTCGCCGCGCTGAACAGCTCGGTCTGGTCGGGTGGCTCGTTCGTTTATGTACCCAAGGGTGTGAAAGTTGATTTGCCGCTGCAGGCGTATTTCCGCTTGAATGTGGCAAATATTGGGCAGTTCGAGCGCTCACTGATCATTGCTGACGAGGGCTCACAGGTTCATTATGTCGAAGGCTGTACTGCACCAACCTACACGACCGATTCGCTTCATAGTGGCGTGATCGAGATCATCGTGAACAAAGGCGCCCGGGTACGCTATACCACCATTCAGAACTGGTCTACCAATGTTTATAACCTGGTCACGCAGCGCGCCCTGGTGCATGAAGGTGGGACGATGGAATGGGTCGATTCAAACCTGGGTTCGAAGCTCACCATGAAATACCCATCGTGTTATCTGCTCGAGCCAGGTGCGCATGGCGAAATCCTTTCAATGACCTTTGCCGGACCGGGCCAGCACCAGGACGCGGGAGGTAAAGCCATCCATTTTGCGCCGCACACCTCCAGCAAGATTACCTCGAAATCCATCAGCAAGGGTGGCGGGAGAACGTCCTTTAGAGGTTTGTTAAAAGTGTATAAAGGCGCGTTCGATAGTCGATCGAATACGGTTTGCGATGCATTATTGCTTGATCCTCAATCTCGTTCGGATACTTATCCATCGATTGAGATCGATGAAGAGGATGTGACGATTGGACATGAAGCAACGGTATCAAAAGTCGGTGAGGAACAGCTGTTCTATCTGATGAGCCGAGGTCTTTCCGAGGAAGAATCGACTACTATGGTTGTTTCGGGGTTTATTGAGCCACTAGTCAAAGAATTGCCCATGGAATATGCGATCGAGATGAACAGGCTGATCCAACTACAAATGGCGGGTTCAGTAGGTTAATTATGAGCATCCATCGCATCGTTACACGGACGAAACAAGTCAGTACCGTCGAGGCGGGTGATTTCACTTTCACTCCCGAGATGATTCCTGCCTTATCTGTGGATTGGAAAGGTCCAACGTTTTTAAAGGAGTACCGTGAGAGGGCATGGTCAACATTTAAATCCCTGCCAATGCCAACGATAAAAGATGAAGCCTGGCGCCGGACTGATATCCATAACCTGGCAGTGGGTAAATTTAATTTGCCACAGGATGATTCACCTGCGCGTTTTCCAGCACCACCAAAATGGCTGCTTAAGCCTTTAATGAGTAAGAAATACGATAATCAGGTAATTATTCAACCTGATAAAACCGTGGTTAAGCTCGACGAGACCCTTTCTGATCAAGGGGTTATATTCACCGACCTGCGAACCGCTGAAAAACAGCATGCTGATAAGCTGGCGAGTATTATCGGACAAATCGTTAAGCCAGTTGAAGGCAGGTTTGCAGCACTAACCGCTGCCATGGAAAGGTATGGAATATTTATCTATATCCCACGCGGGGTACAGGTGGAAATCCCCCTGCATTCAGTGATTTGGGGTCCAGGAGCTGGACTAGCCTATTTTTCACACATCATGGTGTGGTTGGAGCCGGATGCATCCCTTACATATATTCATGAAGCAGCTTCTCCAAACGGCGTGGACGAACAAAGTTTACATTCCGGTATCGTTGAAATTCATATCAGTGATAATTCCCGGATGCAGTTTGTAGAATTACAGTCTTGGGGCGATAACGTGTGGAATTTCAGCCATGAAAGGGCACAGGTCGCTCGAGATGCAAACCTGGAATGGATATTTGGCGCACTGGGTAGCAACCTGACTAAAAACTTCTCTGAGATTGACCTGATCGGTGAAGGGGCAGTGGGAAAGATGTCAGGTTTCTATTTCACAGATGGAAAACAGCATCTGGATCATGACACTCAACAGAACCAT
>Ga0153916_10001013_pt1 | contig 19722 bp, 14 predicted proteins | sample Opewatmetagenome_FD_109642 | JGI IMG/M metagenome (GOLD analysis project Ga0153916, IMG submission 109642) | Freshwater wetland microbial communities from Ohio, USA - Open water 3 Core 3 Depth 4 metaG | ecosystem: Environmental > Aquatic > Freshwater > Wetlands | place: USA: Ohio, Lake Erie... | reverse complement strand
GAGTCGGGCACGTCCTTCCTGATGCAGGAGCGAGGCATACGCTCGATGAAAGAGCTGATCGGGATCGCCCAACCGAACCCTATCACCGACTTCATGGCCCTGAGCCCGGTGAAGAAATTATCGGAAGCCAAATACGAATTATGCACCTCATGCGGGAATTGCGCCCGCTGCCCGTACCTGGCGATCACAATGGATGAGGAACGGTACCCGCATACCGACCCGGCGTTGTGTATCGGCTGTTCGATCTGCTCGAAGAAGTGCTTCACGGGCGCGATCGAGATGCGCCTGCGCACGGCTGAAGAACTGGCAGCGCTGAGGGAAAATTAGGAGGCGAGAGGAGCAATATGAGCACGCGCTACGAATACGGGATCGTAATCACCCTGGGCGAGAAAAACCAGGTGCTGTGGGATGCGACGGTGGTGGTGGAGGGTGATCAGATCGCAGCTGTGGGTGACGCAGCTGAAATGAAACAGCGTTACCCCGAGGCTGAGGCAGTGGACTGTTCGGGCAAAGTGATACTGCCCGGGTTCATCTGCACGCACCACCATTTTTACTCCAGCATGGCACGCGGGATGAGCATCCCGGGAGAACCAGCGGCGAACTTCGTGGAAATCCTCGAGCGACTTTGGTGGAAGGTGGATAGGGCCCTGGAGGATGAGGACATCACCCTCTCAGCCCAGCTGCCGCTGATCGACTGCATGCGCAATGGCACGACCACCGTGATCGACCACCATGCCTCACCCGGGGCGAGGGATGGGTCGCTCGACCTGATCGAGAGTGCCGTGCGGGAGGCGGGGCTGCGAGCTTCGCTGTGTTATGAGGTTTCAGACCGAAACGTGGCGGGCGGCGGGGTGGCCGAAAACAAGCGCTTTATCAAGAAAGTCGGCCAGGGTGACGGACAGATCGCAGCGATGATGGGGATGCATGCCTCTTTCACCCTGTCGGATGCGACCATCGAGGAATGCGTGGGCGTCGCCAGGGAGGCCGGGGTGGGCTGTCACATCCACGTGGCTGAAGATGCGGCCGACCGGGAAGATGCGCTAGCGAGATATGGTCTGCCCACAGTAATCCGCCTGCACAAATTGGGTGTGAGCGGAGAAAAGTCGGTCTTCGTGCATTGCGTACACGTTGATGAGGCTGAAATGGACCTCCTGGCGGAGACCAGGACGAGCGTGGTGCACAACCCTGAGTCGAACATGAACAACGCGGTGGGGGTCACCCCCCTGCTGCAACTGCTCAAGAAAGGGGTACTGGTGGGTCTGGGCACAGATGGCATGGGCTCAGACATGCTGGCCCAAATGCGCTGCGCCTACCTGCTGCACCGGTTGGCTAACCATGACCCGCGGGTGGCCTTCACGGAAGCCCCGCAGTTACTCTTGCAGAATAATGCAGAAATCGCCAGGCGGCAGTTCGGACTGCGATTGGGGGAGATCGCCGTGGGACACCCGGCTGACCTGGCGATCATCGATTACCAGCCTCCGACCCCGCTTAGTGAGGCGAACTTCCTGGGGCACCTGATTTTTGGCCTGGTGGATGCCACCGTGGACACGACGGTTTGCAAAGGGGTGATCCTGATGAAAGGCAAGCGCATCCTCAACCTGGACGAGGAAAGGATAGCCGCCCGCTCAAGGGAGCTAGCCCCAAAGATGTGGAGGCGGCTGCAGGGGCTGTAGCCAGCGCCTGCGGATAACCAACAACCATATGTGGGGGAGAGAGGGATGATACAATGGAACGCGTAGCTCTTTATCTACAAGATGCGCACGACCTGCGCGACGGGCTTGACATTGCCAGGTATGCGGAAAGCAGGGGATTTGAAGCCATCTGGCAGGCGGAAAGCCGGCTGGTGAGGGACGCCATCGTGCCCATGGCAGCGTATGCGGCGGTGACCGAGCGGATCAAGGTCGGCTCAGGGGTGATCAATAACTGGACGCGAAACATCGGCCTGCTGGCAGCCACTTTCCTCACCCTGGATGACCTGGCACCCGATCGGATTATCTGTGGAATCGGGGCATGGTGGGACCCGCTGGCGAAAAACGTGGGGATCGAACGCCGAAAGCCGCTCACAGCGATGAGAGAGACCGTACTGGTGCTGCGGCGCTTATTGAATATGGAGCGGGTGACATTCGAAGGTGAGTTCATCCACGTGAATGGCATCGAGCTGGACGTGGTGCATGGGCGCAGGGAGCCGCGCAATGTGCCGATCATGATCGGAGCCACCGGCGATATGATGATGGAGCTGGCGGGAGAAATCGCCGATGGAGTGGTCTTGAATTACTGCGCCCCGCCTGAGCATAACGACCACACCCTCGAGCTGCTCGAGAAAGGCGCCAAGAAGAGTGGACGTAGACTGGAAGATCTCGACCGGCCGCAATTGATCGTATGCTCGGTGGATGAAGACCACGACGTGGCCTACGATTCGGCGCGGGGACTATTATGCCAGTACCTGGCGCAGCAGCCGCACATTGCCAAATCATCGGGGGTCTCAGAAGAGATAGTCAGAGAGATCCAGTCGATCTTGGGCTGGCCGGCTACGGAAGAGGAGATTAACCGGGCCAAGTATTTAGTGTCTGATGAGCTGATCGACCGGGTCACTGCCTCCGGAACACCCCAGGAAGCGCGCGTGTGCGTCAAGGAGTACCGCAAGCATGGGTGCACCTGCCCGATCCTGTACCCGGTGTGCGGGGACGTGAAATTGCTGGTGGACACGTTTGCTGATTAAGATCAGTAATTACTAAAACCCCATCCCTTTTTCCCTCCCCCATTTGCGGGGAAGGAAAATATCGCTCTGCCACCCTCATCCCGGACTCGATCGGTGAAGATTAGAGGAATGGGTGAGCAAATATTCAAGTAATTTCTAACCAAAAGGCACTGATATAATTTGTGGGCAACGTGCTCCAACCAGGAGCTACGTCCCTAATACTTGATGAGAAGCTTATGTGAAGAGTACCTCCTCGCCCATTCTGTTGAGGAAGCCTTAGAAGCCCTGGCTGAGGCCCAAGGTTCCGCACTCCTCGTGAGCGGTGGCTCAGACCTGCTGCTGGATATCCAGCAAGGCAACTGTGCAGGGGTGAAGACCCTGGTGGATGTGAGCGAAGTTGAGGAAATGTGCGGACTCGAATATGTTGATGAATCCGTGTTCATCGGAGCCTCGGTTACTCTAAACCGGCTAGCGAACTCCCGGCTGGTGATCCAGCATGCCCAGGCACTGGCGGAAGCCGCTTCGATGATGGCTAATCCGCAGGTATGCAACGTGGCGACCATCGGGGGCAACGTCGCCCATGCCTTACCGGCTGCAGATGGCACAATAGCGCTCCTGGCCCTGTCAGCTCAGGCTGAGCTAGCCACTAAAGATGGAAGGCGCAGGGTCCCACTCGAGGGCTTGTTCAAGGGAGTGGGTGAAACTACCCTGGTGCCCGGGCAGGACTTGCTGGTAGGGTTTCACCTTCCTTCATGTCAGCAGGGTCAGGCATCGGCGTTTTCACGGCGCACCAATCCCCAAGGGATCCCTCTGGCGATCATTAATATGGCGCTGTGGGTGTGGCGGAAAGGGGAAAGGGTGGAGGATATCAGGATATCCATCGGGCCATCTGGACCCGTGCCCAAAAGGATGAATGGGACCGAAGAGGTACTCAACGGGCAAATCCCCTCCCCAAAGGTCCAGGCCCTGGCGTTGGCAAGATTGTTAGAAGAAGCGCATTTCCGCACCAGCCCGCACCGGGCATCAGCGGATTACCGAAGCCATCTGGCAGGCGTGCTACTGGAAGAGACGTTTTCCAAGGCCTGGACGAGGGCTGAGGCATTAAAACGGACATGAAATCGGTAAAAAAGTTATCTCTAGGCGTGAATGGAATTGCCGTCACCGTCCCCCTCATTCCAGGGGAGACCTTGGCGGTCTTAATCCGTGAGCGCCTGGGCCTGAAAGGGACGAAGATTGGATGCAGTGAGGCTGAATGCGGTGCGTGCACTGTATTGGTAAATGGGGAACCAGTCTCATCCTGCACATACCCGGCTGCGCGTGCGCAGGGCAAGGAAATTACCACCATTGAGGGGATTGCACCATTCCCATCCGAAGCGACTGATATCCATGCACTGCACCCGCTCCAAGAGGCTTTTATCCAGCACGGGGCGATCCAATGCGGTTTTTGCACTCCCGGGCAAATCTTGACCGCATACGCACTGTTGAAGCATGACCCCAGGCCAACGCGGGAAATTATCCGCCGGGTGATGACGGGCACGCTATGCCGGTGTGGATGTTACCCGGCAATCGAAGAGGCAATCCTTGCAGCAGCGGCTTCGATCAATGGAAGTGAACCCATTGCTCTCCCTGAACTTCCAGAGGGGCATCTGCGCAGGGTGGGAAGGGTTCAAATCCGCCCGGATGCGAGGCTGAAAGTGACCGGCAAGGCACAGTTCACCGATGACCTCGCCTTCGACAATATCCTGTATGCACGGGTGAAGAGGGCGGGAGTGCCGTCCGCGATCCTGAGAGGCCTGGACGTCAGCCAGGCAAGAGCATTGCCGGGAGTTTATGCTGTGCTGACTGCCGAAGACCTGCCGGGTGCACGAAACCATGGCCTGGTGAGGGCAGATTGGCCCATCTTGGTGGGGATGGGTGAGCGCATCCGCTATACGGGTGATGCAGTGGCGCTGGTGGCGGCGGAAACGAGAGAGATCGCCACCCAGGCTTTAGCGCTGATGGCGATGGAGGTCGATCCACAGGCGGTGATTACCGGACCGGATGAAGCACTGCGTACCGAGGCGCCAAAGCTGCATGACGGAGGCAACCTGCTCAAGCACATCCAGATGCGCAAAGGGAATCTTCAGCAGGGATTCAGCCAGGCAGAAGTGACCCTAGAACATACTTTTCATGTACCGGCAGCGGAGCACCTGTTCATGGAACCGGAGTGCAGCATTGCACGCCTGACCCCAGGGGGCCAGATGGAAGTGTACGTAGGCTCACAAATCCCCTACTCAGACCGCGGGCAGGTAGCCAGGGCGCTTGGCTGGCCCGAAGAGAGAGTGCGGATCATCGGCCAATTTGTGGGAGGCGCATTCGGAGGCAAGGAAGACATTGCCGGGCAAATCCACGCGGCCTTATTAGCACAAGCCACCGGAAGGCCTGTCAAGCTCCTTTTCGACCGGCACGAAAGCCTGCTGGTGCATCCCAAACGGCATGGCACGCGAATCCGCGTCAGGGTGGGGGCCAGGTTGGACGGCAGGCTGACAGCAATCGAAACCGAGCTACACGGTGATAGCGGTGCATATGCCTCGCTGGGTGAAGAAGTGATGGAACGGGCAACCACCCATTCCACCGGGCCTTACGAAATCCCAAATGTGAGCTCAGATTGTTACGCGGTTTACAGCAATAACCCACCGGCAGGAGCATTCCGCGGTTTTGGGGTGCCGCAGGCAACGTTTGCTATCGAGAGCATGATGGATATGCTGGCAGAAGAGCTGAGAATGAGCCCGGTTGACCTACGGCGGAGGAATGCACTACGAGAAGGCGGCATTACCAGCACAGGGCAGGCGCTGCGAGAGAGCGTGGGATTAATCGAGTGCATGGATCGGGTCGAAGCCGAGATGAAGAAGAGAGGCGGGGATTTCCCGTTCGTATCCAAGGTGAATGGTTATATACGCAAGGCCTGGGGGTTTGCCGCCGGGTATAAAAATACCGGTTTCGGCGGCGGGTCAATCGATACCGCGGGTGCAGAGGTCGAAATCCTAGAAGGTGGAAGCCTGGAGGTACGGATTTCTTCAGCCGAGGTGGGGCAGGGGTTATCGACCGTGCTGCAGATGATCGCGGCCGAAGAATTGGACATCCCCCTGGCGCAGGTGAATGTGCATTTGATGGATACCGGGCTGACACCGGATGGTGGGGCAACGACAGCCTCGCGCCAGACCTACGTCAGCGGGAATGCGGTGCGCCTGGCAACCAGCACTCTGCGACAGGCGATCACCAGCGTGCTGGCCGAGACGCTGGACCTGCCGCCAGATCAAGTCAGTTTCTCTGAAGGCCTGGTGCTGGCTGGGCATGATCGCTTTTCATTTTCACAAATCGTACAACTGATGAAGGCTGAAGGACATGCGTGCCGCATCCGCTACCAATACCAGGCACCAGCCACCAGGCCGCTTGGTGGGGGCGGAGATACGCACATCGCCTTTTCATTCGCGGCGCAGGCAGCCGAAGTGAGCGTGGATGTGCGAACAGGTGAAGTGGCAGTGCTGCAAGTGATCACAGCCAATGATGTCGGGAGGAGCCTGAATCCGCTGGGATTGAAAGGCCAGGCTGAAGGGGGAGTGATCATGGGTATGGGAAGCGCCCTGATGGAAAATTTCATCGTCGATGAGGGGGTCATTTTCATTGACCGGATGGCGAGATATCGCATACCTACTTTCCAGACCACGCCGGAAATCATCAGCCTGGTGGTCGAGCACCCGACAGGCGAAGGGCCCTATGGGGCGAAGGGGGTGGGTGAGATCGCCGGAATCCCCACCGCGCCGGCAATCACGAATGCAATTTACAATGCAGTCGGCGTGCGGGTAGACCGCCTGCCCGTTGAGCCAGAATCAGTATGGAAAGCACTGGAAAAGAGCAGGGCTGAGGCATGATCCCAGAGCCGACAGCGATTCTTGTGATGATTGCATGACCATAGTCAGGAGGACCCATGAGCATACGAGCTGAGATAGGCTTGACATTCGATGACGTATTACTGGTGCCACGGCGCTCCTCGATCCAAAGCCGAAAAGACGTCTTGACGGATACCTGGCTTGTGCCAGGGATGAGCCTGTCCATCCCCATTATCTCCTCCAATATGGATACGGTCACTGAAACCCGCATGGCAATCGCCATGGCCCAGCTGGGGGGAATCGGGATACTGCATCGTTTCATGACCATCGAACAGCAAGCGGAATGCGTGACGCGTGTCAAGCGCTCCGAAAGCCTGGTGGTAGAGTCACCGCTCACCATCTCAGCGGAGGCAAGCGTGGAGGAGGCCCACCAGCGCATGGCAGAAGACGAGGTGGGCGGGTTGGTGGTGGTGGATAAAGACAACCACTTGCTGGGGATGGTCACCCACCGCGATGTGCTGCTGGCACCAGACGCAGACAGGCGGGTGAGCCAGGTGATGACCCGGCGGGAAAAGCTGGTGGTTGCATCGCAGGGCGAATCGCTTGAAACGGCGCAACGCAAGCTGTATGAAAACCGGATCGAAAAATTGCCCCTGGTGGATGCGGACGACCATCTGGTGGGTTTGATCACGGCCCAGGATATCATCAAAATCCAGAAGCATCCCCACGCCACCAAGGACAGCAGGGGCCGCCTGCGCGTGGGTGTAGCGGTGGGTGCACGGCCAGAGGACCTGGAACGGGCAGAGCTCTGCCAGGCGGCGGGGGCTGACGTCTTGGTGGTGGATATCGCTCATGGACATTCAGACCACGTCATCAACATGGTGGGCAAGCTGAAAGGACGCTTCCCGAATGTGCCGGTGATTGCCGGGAATGTCGGCACCGCGCAAGGGGTGCAGGAGCTGGTAGAAGCAGGTGCGGAGGCGGTTAAGGTCGGCGTAGGGTCAGGATCGATCTGCACCACGCGTATCGTGACCGGCTTCGGTGTGCCCCAGCTGAGCGCAATCATCGAATGTGCGCAAGCAGGACGAGGATTGAAGGTACCGGTGATCGCGGATGGGGGCATCCGCAACTCGGGAGACCTGACCAAGGCACTAGCAGCTGGAGCGAGCACTGCCATGATCGGCAGCCTCCTGGCCGGCACGGATGAAAGCCCCGGGGCGACCGTCATGCGCGGGGACAGGCGGTATAAAATCGTACGGGGCATGGCTTCACTCACAGCCAACGTGGACAGAAAGCTGCTTGAAAAGAGCGAGCTGGCGATCGAGGAGTGGGGAGAGGTGGTGCCAGAAGGGGTTGAAGCCGTGGTGCCTTATAAGGGGGCGGTGGCAGATGTGCTGCACCAGCTGGTGGGCGGGTTGCGTTCGGGGATGAGCTACGCCGGGGCGCGCACAATCGAGGAACTGTGGCAGGGGGCTGAGTTCATCCGCATCACGCCCTCGGGGATACAGGAGTCACATGCGCATAATGTGGAGCTGATATGAGGAGCAATGAGCAGTCCTGTAAAAATACTACCGGACAGGTTAGCAAATAGCAATTAGCTATTAGTCTTCATGAATGACATTCACTACCAAGGATGAAAATAAGCTGTAGACAGACATCAACCTTTCATGAATGCCCCCCTCCCAACCTCCCCCAAATCCCAAAGAGCGGGATTTAGGGGAGGAGTGCTCAGTATTATCCGCACTAGCTATTTTCAGATCAGTCACCATGCCGGGCGATTACCCGGCAGCCTCAATGGATGAAAATATATCTATTTTCATACTAGCAGATAGCAGATAACCAAAGAGCGCTTACCCGATTACCAGATTTGAAAAAAGCACATTCTTATATGCGTTTTTGGCTCTTCCCCCAAATCGGGTTTGCATCCATTCCCAATTGCTTTGGATTGGGATAGGGGTAGGTAGGGCGAGGAGCGTTATGCGTGCATGCGTGGTTTTTATTCGTGGACGGTCCTTCCACGATGTTCATTCATCTTCATGTTCGTTCTTGAATGCCATTCATGATGATTGAAAGGAAAACGAATTTGGAGAACGAGTGTATATGCAAGAATTGCCGTCTGCGAGATGGAGGAATGAGTTGAAGAATAGTTTATGGTACAGCGAGGGTGGGAGAAGGTTGGCAGGCGCGAGTGTAGACGCGCAGCACGGCCTGGATGCTTTCGACCAATATCTCCGGCACTGAGTTCGCTAACCTCCCCTCCCGGATCAGGTCATAGTGGCGAGGGAGATATTGGCTCAGCAGGCTGAAGGGTATAGGATTGCTTCCCAAATTGCGCAACAACGTATCCAGTGCGGCCTGGACCTCAGGCTGAGCCCAGTAATAGCGGACACGATCACTCAGGCTGTATTTGCGGGCAAGAGCCTTTTCCTGCTCAGTGCCGCGATAATGGCTGATCCAATACGCCGGCTGGCGTTGCATGGCTCCGTCCAGCCTCTCGATAAGATGGGAGCGTCGCTGAGGTAGAACCAGCTCAGACTCCAGCATGGCAAGGGCGAACACCGCTTCCCGGAAGGCAAAGGTGAGGGCCGGGCCAACTTTCAGGATGGCGAAGTGGTCGCGCACGAGCTCCTGCAAACTGCCTGCCGTCTGGTAATCGGTCGAGTGGGCTTCATAGACAAAAGGGGTACTTTCAGCAAAACGGGCCAGGCCGGAGGCAAGCTCAGGCTGGTATGGGATGACGTAATCGGTGCCGAACTCTACCCCTGGTTGGACGACCAGGGCAATCACACGTTCCCAGGCAGATTCCAGGCCCTGGGCGCCAAATGCAGCACGCGTGGCTTCCAGCATAAGCCGGGCATCTTCCACCCGGGTCACGCTGACAGTATTTTCCTCGCCTGTGCTGCCCCCTGGTGGGGGAACTTCGGAGCCTATCACGTACCTCAGTTCGCTGCCGGTCCTATGGTCCGCGCAAGCCCTTTCGGCTGCCCGCGCCATGCGGGCGGTGCGAGAGGCAACCGTATCGATACCCAACGGACGGGTGAGGTCATCACCGCCCAGTCTCATGCTGGCATCCAGGTGGATCTTGGTGTAGCCAGCACGCACGCAGGCCTGGATCAAATCCTGGGCTTTCTGCAAGGCACGCTCGGCAGGCTCCGCCTGCCAGACGCTCGGACCCAGGTGATCGCCACCCAGGAGCAGGCGCTCGAGGGGGAAGCCGTTCTCAGCAGCCAGCCCATGCAGGTAAGAAGCAAAATCATGCGGGGTCATACCGGTGTAACCGCCGAACTGGTTGACCTGGTTGCAGGTGGACTCGATCAACAGGGTGCCTTCCAGGCGCATAGCCGATCTAAGCACCCATGGATGAGCAGAGCATATGGAGGGAATGCCGCGCTGTTCACCGTGCTTGTGAGCACGAAGGATCTCATCCAACAGGCCGGACATACTTCAATACCTCATCCAATGTAGGCTGGGCGGAAACGCCCCCGGCTCCACGCGTGGAGAGCGACCCACAGGCAACCGCCATATCGAGGGACTTCTCCATACTCCAGCCATTCAGCCAGCCGTAAATAAACCCGGCATCAAAGCTATCGCCGGCACCGATGGTATCCACGACCTGGACAGGCAACGCCGGAGCGTAGGCAGTAGTACCGTCCCGGAACGCGTGCGCGCCTTGTCCTCCACGCTTGACCACCACCAGCGGGCGTTGTTGACCCAAAATGGAGAGTGCAGATTCCAAGGAGGAAGATTTGGTGAGAGCCAGGGCTTCATTTTCGTTGGGGAGGAATACATCAGTCAGTTGGAGAAGCTCGTCCAGGCCCTGCCACTGGCCTGAGGGATCCCAATTCGTGTCGAGAGATGTCGTCAGCCCAGAGGAATGGGCACGCGTAAACAGCTCGGGGAGGCCAGGTTGCAAGGCAGTCTGAAGGAAATAGCTGGCCACATGAAGGTGCCGGGCTTGAGACAATAAATTATCTGGCACATCCCCAGCTTTCAGGGCACCGATCAGACCGGGGTAAGTCAGGATGGCGCGCCCATCGAGGCGATCGAGGATGACGCTCAGGCCGGTGTGAGCCCCTGGGGGGATCATCACGTTGGAGACGTCGATTCCTCGCGAGTCCAGCTCTTGGAGCATAAAACGGCCAAAAAGGTCGTCGCCACAGACACCGATATAGGCTACCTTCAAGCCCAGGCGGGCTGCTCCACAGGCGAAGATGGCCGATGAGGAGCCAATGGCCAATGTGGCTGAATCGACCAGCTGCTCCACCTGGCCGAATTCGGGGGTGACATCCCCGGAGAGGATCAAATCGGGGTTGATCTCACCAGCGACGAGGACATCAAACATGCTCAGTCAGCTCCCATGGCAAGGTTCAGCCTGACATCCAAAAAGCATTGCCAGATGATGTGTTCTAAGGAGCTGGTGTGACGTAGACCCATTCAGCGGGATCCTTATCAGGCTCGAAGCCAGGGTTGATGCGCAGGCGCCCGAGCGAACGGTCGGTGACATAGGGCACATAACCGCGGGCATGGGCGCGGAAATAGGCATCTGAGATCTGCTCGGGGCGGGCGGTGTAATCAATGGTCAGGACGAGCTTGCCGGCGGCTACCCACTGGTCGAGGATGGATTCGCGCTCGGCAGTCCAGTCGGCAGGGCTAGGCTCGTGGTCTCGCGGGTAGCCATAATATAAATCCTCGACACCGATACCGGTCATGGCCTCTAAAAATTCAGGGAAACGCAGGCCCAGCTCCTCGGCGTTCTGGGGGAAGACCCCGAAACCGGGATGCTCCTGGCGAGCATAGGCAGTGAAATCCAAGATGAAATCTACCATCTCCTGGGCGGCCGTTTCCCGCCCCTGGTCTTCATAATACCAATAAGCATCCACGCGGTCGAGGTAAACGCCATCAAAGCCGAGGGCCAGGATTTGATCCAGGTAAGAGTCGGGCTGGCCATAAATGATCTCCTGCCAGTCAGGGTCCCAATAATGGACCCAATGGTCGCCAGCCCAGACCTCATCAGGCACGTCCAGCCAGGAGGGCGGGTCCGTCTCCCAGGCTGGGTCCCAATACCAGCGATAGGTCTCCGACTGGCCGATGCTCATGTAGCACAGGATGATCTTGGGCCTTCCGGGGCTATTCTTAAGCGCAGGGATAACGTCGGGCGAGTTACCGGCCGTGGCCAGGGTGACCACCGCCAGGTCGAAGGCAGACTTGCCGATCCGGTCAGGGTCAGCGTGCTGCAGCTGGTACAGGAAGTCATCCACTGCCAGCCAGTCAGGCCCGGGTGATTTGGAGGCACATCCTGAAGATAAAATGGCCACCACGAGGAAGATGACCAGCGAACGCCAATCCATCATATACTTCTTACACTTCTTACGATTCTTACAATTCAAAGTGTTTGAACTCCGGCAAATAGTCCTTGTGCCGGGCGAAGAGCTCGTTGACCATCTGGCGGATCTCGGCCAGGGAAAGCAGGGAGGCGGTGAGAGGGTCGTGAGCTATGGCGCGGTAAATGGCGACCGGATCACCGGTGAGGGCACCCTGGATGGCAAGCTCCTCAATCCCCGAGCTGAGCTGGGTGAGCAGGGCGCATTCCGGCGGCAGGGCGCCCACGTGGATAGGGTGGAAGCCAGCCTTGTCGACCACCACCGGCACCTCGACACAGGCACCATTCGGAAGGTTGGTGACCAGGTGGGTGTTGGGCACATTGCCGTTGAACTTGAACATGTCGCCACCCTTCAAGGCGTTGATGATATAGGCGGCATATTCCAGGCCGCGTTGTAAATCCTCGGGCGTGAGCGGCCTGGCGAGGCGCGCTTTGACCTGGTCCTTCCAGGTGGCCTCGTTGTTCTGGTATTCCTTGAGGATGTAAGCATACTCGCCGGGATTCCAGCCTGTGCCATGGGTGCAGTACTTCTCGATCAGGTCGGGGCGCTTGCGGAACCACCAGTTGTACTCGGAGTTGTGGCCGCTTGACTCGGTCACGTAATACCCAAGCGCCAGATACATCTCGTTACGCACGATCTCCTCGTTATAAATTTCAGGCCGCTCGGTGATCGCTTTGTAGATCAGGGGGTAGGCATCGGAGCCATTCCAGCGAAAATCGAGATACCAGGCCTGGTGATTGATCCCGGCGCAGGTGTAGGTGATCTCATCGTACGGCGCCCCGATCCAATCGGCCAGCATCATGGCTGACCCCTGCACCGAATGGCATAGACCGGTGACCGGGATGTGGGTCTGGCGCTGGAGGGCAGCGCAGAGCATGGCCATGGGGTTGGTATAGTTGAGCAAGACCGCCTGCGGGCAGTAGCGCTCCATATCGCGCACGATCTCGAGCATGGGGGGCAGGGTGCGCAGGAAGCGGAAGATCCCACTCGGACCGCGTGTGTCGCCGACATTGATATCGACGCCATATTTCTTGGGGATCTCGATGTCATGCCTCCAGATCTCCGTGCTACCTGCCAGGATGGTGGTGAGCACCACGTCAGCATCCTGGAGGGCTTCGGCCCGGTTGAGAGTGGCGGACACGGTGGCTGGATACCCACCGGCGGCAATGAGCCGGCTCACAGCAGTGTGGGCGAATTCCAGCCGTTCGGCATGGATGTCCATCAAGGCCAGGTGAGAATCCTGCAGCAAGGGGAAGGTCAGGATGTCGCGGACGAGGTCCTCGGTGAAGCCGAGGCTACCAGCGCCGATAAAAGTGATCTTGGTCATGGAGACTCCTCAACGTAATCAGGTATGTATGTAAAGGATCAGCCCTTCAGGCCGGTCATGGTGAAGCCCTGCACGATCCAACGCTGGAAGAATATGAAGACGATCAGAATCGGCATGATGATCAGGACCGTGGCAGCCATGACCAGGGCTCCCTGGCCGGTGTGGGTCGAGTTGAACCAGGTCAGGATGATAGGCAGAGTGCGGACATCGATCTTCTGCAGGACGATCATGGGCCACAGGTAGGCATTCCAGGTGCCCATAAACCCCAGGATACCCAGGGTGGCCAAGGGGGCGCTAAGCTGGGGGAGCACAATGCGCCAGTAAATCTGCCATTCTGAGGCGCCATCGATGCGGCCGGCATCGAGCAGCTCGTTGGGAAGCGTCTCGCAGAACTGGCGCATCATGAAGATGCCGAAGGCATCCACCATGCTGAAGATGACCAGACCCCAGAGCGAATTGATCAGGTGCAGTTTCGAGAGGATCAGGTAGCTGGGGATCATGGTGATCTGCATGGGGATCATCATCATGGTCAGGAACCAGCCGAATAGCAACCTCTTGCCGGTGAACTCGAATTTGGCGAACATGTAGCCCACCAATGAGCTGGTGAACAGGGTGGAGATCACGGTGTAAAAAGAGACGAACGAGCTGTTGAAATAAAATTTTAGCAGGGGGAGCTTTGGGTCGTTGAAGATGGCGCGGTAATTCTCCAGCGTGAAGTTTTCCGGCCAGAAGGTGGGAGGGACGCGCAAATTCTCCAGGTTGGTTTTGAAAGAGCTCAGGATCATCATGATGAACGGCAGCAAGGTGAACGACAGGCCCAGGGTGAGCACAAAGTAGGATAGGAAGCGGCTAAGGTTCTTGGCGGTGAAGATAGCCTTGCGGGAAAGGGTACCTTTGGCTGGGTAAGCGATCGTGGCCATGTCAGTACTCCCATTCCGTGCGCAGGAGACGCATCTGCAAGATGGTGACACCCATGACAATGAGGAACAGGACGAAAGATTCGGCCGCAGCCCAACCCATGTTCTGGTAACGGAAGGCGCTCTTGTAGATATCAAGCATCAGCACCTGGGTCTGGTTATTCGGGTCACCATTGGTCATCACCTGGATGATGTCGAAAATCTGGAAGGACGAGAGCATGGTCATCACGCAGACGAAAAGCATGGTTGGCCGGATGAGCGGGAGGCTGATTTTGCGGAAGGCCTGCCACGGGTTGGCGCCATCGATGAGGGCTGCCTCTTTAAGCTCCTGGGGGATGCCCTGCAAGGCAGCGATAAAGATGACCATGTTGTAACCATAATCCTGCCACAGGTAGGCCAGGATGACCGCCCACATGGCAACCGAGACGTTGGCAAAGCCAGCGCGGGGGTCGGAGAGCCAGGCAACTGGCGAGCCACCCACGGCGCGGATGATGGCATTGATCCAGCCGGCTTGCGGGTCGTACATGGACAGCCAGATCAGGGCCACCCCGACGGAGGAAGTGAGCACAGGCAGGAAGTAAATGGTGCGGTAAAGGGCTTTAAAACGCGTTCCAATAGATTCAAGCAGCCAGGCCAGGGGCAAGGTAATGGCCAGGTTGAGCGGCAGGACTGCCACGGCGAAGATGAGCGTGTTCCTCAGGCTGATGCGGAAGAGATTCGCTTCCACAGAAGTGCCCTTGATCATCTGGATAAAATGGCCCAGCCCCACGAAGGGGTTGCTGCCACCAAGCCCGAGGATCGGGCCCCCCAGGCGCCCGGGGCTATAATCGAAAAACATCAACACGACGGCCCAGCCCAGAACGAACAAGCCCAATGACTCATATAACAGGAGTGGCAAGGTCACGCTGGTCACGAAGTGCCGTTTGGCAATGACCAGGCCGCCTTTGGATTTCCTCTTTCCAATCGTGAGGTTCATGTGGCATCACCTCGGTAGAGAAATAAACGAAGGGATGAATAATGGCTAAGGGGCGTGTGACCCACGCCCCTGACGAGTCCCTGTCCAGGGATTATTCGAAAGTAGAATTCGCTTCCGTATCGATCGCTTCCAAGGCCTGATCCACTGTTTCCACACCCTGCAGGACGTTCAGGATGTGAGGGTAGATAATCTCGTACATCACCAGGTCGCGATCGGGCATGCTGCCCATGTACTGGCCGAAGGGTAAGATATTGAGAGCTTTCGGCACCCAGGGCATGGCTGAGGCGATATCGGCTGATTCAGCCACGGCGGGCATGGCCGGGATGGTTCCGCTGGCGATATTCCACTGCGTAGCATTGGCAACGTCAGTTGTGACGAATTTGATGAAATCCCAGGCGACGGCCTGGTTCTTGCTGTTGGGGGAAACCGTCAGCCCCCAGCCAGAATCGGCCACGAAGACCGGGTCACCCTGGATGGATGGCAGATAGGCATAATCCCACTTGTCGGCGAAATCGGGGAAGTTGGCCTGGCCCTCTGCGATCGCCCAGGCACCGATGTAGCCGATGCCGACCTTACCCTGGAAGAAAGCGTCGATGACGAAGTTGGTGCTGTCGTTGAAGACGATCGGGTCCACCACGCCTGCCTTGACCGCATCCACCATCCATTGCACATGGGCGCGCGCTTCGGGGGTGTTGAAGGTGAAGCCGGTACGGTCGGCATTCCAGTAATCGCCACCCCGCTGTTTAATGCCAGCCAGGAAGGAGGCCCAGGTGGGGTCGGCGGAGGTAAAGTGGAAGCCGGCCGTGGACATCATATCGCTCGCATCTTTTTCCACCAGCTTCTGCGCATCAGCCAGGACATCATCCATGGTCTGCCAGCTGGGCGGGTAGGTGAGGCCGGCAGCTTCGAATTTCGTCCGGTTGACCAGCACACCACCGTATTCCATGTTGAATTCCTGGGGCATGCCATACAGGACATCGTTCACGATATAGCCACCGATGGGGGCGGCATAAAAGGTCTGCTTGGCCTGCTCGATGGTCATCACATCCGCTGGTACCGGGGCCAGACGCTCGTAGTATTGTGAGGTCCAGGTGCCGAACAGCTGCAAGATATCGGCTTCTTCGCCCGCAGGCATGGCGGTCTGCAAGGTCTGCAGGTAAAGCTCATAATCGAAGTTTTCGAGCTGGATATCCACATTCGGATGGGCGCTTTTGTAGGCCGCAATGAGCGGCTCATAGCCAGCGATGAAGGCGTTGTTGGTGTGCACCCACATGCGCAAAACGACGGGTTCCGCGGGCTCGGTGACTGCTGCAACAGGCGCCTGACCACCTGCAGGTTCCGTTGGGGCAGGGGTGGCCTTGGTGCCGCAAGCGGTCAGCACAAAGGTCAGCACAAACAGCAGGGTCAAAATTTTGTGTTTCATCTTGTATCTCCTCATCTTATGTTTTGGTGATTCCAGGTCAAAACCTGGATGGATACCAGAATATGGTAGTGTCAAATTAGCCCTCCACACCTCCTTGTAGCTTGACAACCGGATCGAGATTCTCGGGTAAATCGGGATTAAGACCTTTGGCGATAGAGCGCTCATAAGCGATCATCTGACCGACGGGCAGGTAGAGCACATCACGGATGGCTTCATCGAGGCTCGATTCAAAGCGAATGGTGGCTCCAGTCTCAGCAACTCCCACGACCCTGCCCCCCAAGGTTTTAATATCAGCCAGGACGGCCGCTTCAGGCGCCTGGTTACAGGTCGACTGCAGGCCGATGACCAAGCTCGAAGCTGTCACCATGCTTTTCGGCCCATGGCGGAACTCCAGGAAATGAAATGGCTCGCTATGGCTGAGAGACATCTCTTTCATTTTCAGGCTGATCTCGGCAGCTAACCCGAAGCGCGGGCCTGAGCCGAGCCAGTAGAAACGGTCGAGTGAGGCATCCTGGCCGAGCTGTGCAGCCAGGGGAGCAACTTGCTCGATAACCCTGCGACAGGCTTCAGGCAACAGAGGCAGGGAGGAGAAGAGGTCCTGCCGGTCTGCCCACAGGCAAATGATGGCGACGGCAGCCAGGTAAAGGGTTGAGAAAGCACGCGTTTGGGCCACGGATTGCTCCTGACCCGAGGGCAGGACGATATTCAGGCTGCCCAGCGTTGACAGCGGCATCTCGGGGTAGCATGAGAGGGTTAAAAGGGTACCACGCCCGTCTCGCAGGAATGATTGGCAGGCCTGCAAGGTTTCGGTGGTCTCGCCTGAGCGGGAAATGGCTACCAGCAGAGATTGCCGCTCCACATAAGAGGAGCGCGGGTAAAGCCAAAGCTCGGAGGCCGGGAAGGCGCGGCTGGGAAGGCCGGTCAGCTGCTGGCACAGGGCGGCAGCGGCCAGGGACAGGAAATAGGTAGAGCCACAGCCTGTGAAGAGGATATGGTCGAAGCGGTGGGTGGGTCTCAATTCTTCGATACCCTGGCGGATAGACCCCAAGCCATTGAGGGCTGTCGACCAGGCTTCAGGTTGGGAAAGGATCTCCTGCTGAGTATATATGCCTTTGAGCATGACTATTCCTGGCAGGGTTTGTTTTTCGTCATGATGGGGTACCTCTTAGGTGGGTCCTTCCAGTAATTCGACGGTCTGAATCAGGCGATGATGAGGCGGATACCTTCGCTCTGAACAACGTCAGCGAAATAGGGTGACACCTTTTCATCGGTGACGATGGTATGGATACGGTCCAGGGGGGCGAGCAAAACCGTGGCGGCGCGGTCGAACTTGGTATGGTCTGCCAGCACGATGATCTCCTTGCCTGCCCTGAGGATGGCGCGATCCGTCATGGTCTCGGGCAGGTACTCATGGGTCAGGCCATATTCCAGGCTGATGGCGCGCGTGCCGATAAAGACTTTGTCGGCACGCACTTCGGTGAGAGCCTGCTCGGTGATGTGGCCTATGAATGAAAGCTCGCTATCCCGCAGCATGCCACCCAGACAAATGACCGTGAGCGCCTCCAGCCCCGCCAGGGTGTTGATGACGGGCAGGGAGTTGGTGAGGATAGTCAGGTTCTTACGCCCCCGCAAGGCACGCGCCACCTCGAGCACGGTCGTCCCAGAGCCGAGGAAGACCGTCTCACCATCTTGGACCAGACGAGCGGCGACCTGACCGATACGGGTTTTCTCGTCAGCCTGTTCCCTCTGGCGCTGGAGGATGGGCTGCTCGGGCTGAGATTGGGCGAGGGCTATAGCGCCACCATGCACGCGCTGGACTTTACCGTGGCCGGCCAGGGCATGCAAGTCGCGGCGGGCGGTGGCTTCACTGACGTTGAAAGTAGTGCAGATTTCCGCCACGCTGATGCGCTGCTGGCGGGCGACTAATTGCAGGATTTGGAGCTGTCGGTCGAGGCTGGAGACTGAATTGATTTCCATATCGCTCTCAATCAATCGAAATCAATCATCATCGATCATATTATATGCAAGATTTTGACTATTTGCAACTAACAAATGTCACATCTTGGGGTGAAGATGGCGGATGGGCTGCAAAAAATACCCGGGTAGGATATACATCTGTATTTAGATTAGAAAAATAAAAACTTATTGACAGGCGCGTGAAAATGAGTATAATGTTAATGTCAGCGTTGTCGTCAGCGATAACGCCACCGATGACAGCACCCAAAGTTGGTTTTTCATTCAAAATAAACAGCTCAAGATGGGCATGAACCCCGGGCAAGAACAACCTCCTCGCAAGACCAATGGCTCCTTCCACACCACCTTGAAGGATGTGGCGAAATTGGCGGGTGTGTCCACCAAGACGGTCTCGCGGGTAGTGAACAACCAGGGAGAGATCAGCGCCGAAACGCGGGGACGTGTACAGGAAGCGATCGACCAGCTCGGATACCGGCCGAATGTGCTGGCGCGCAGCCTGATCCACCAGCGCACCAATACCCTGGGGGTAGTGGCCTGGGGGATCGACTACTTTGGCCCGTCGAGGACAGTGGTGGGCATCGAACAGCAGGCCCACCAATTGAACTACTCCTTATTCCTCAACCTGATGGACCGGCCCGATGAGGGCGACAGCGAACAGGTGCTTGACACATTGATCACGCACCGGGTGGATGGAATCATATGGGCGGTACCCGAAGTGGGGAATAACCGCGACTGGCTGGAATCCACCACCATGGACCAGCTCCCCCCGATCGTTTTCCTGAGCATGAAGCCCCGGCCGGGTTTGGCCATCGTGGCGGTGGATAACTTCTACGGGGCACAACAAGCCACACAACATTTAATCAACCAGGGCCGGCGGAAGATCGGGATCATCACCGGCCCATTATCCTGGTGGGAAGCACGCGAGCGCTATCGGGGCTGGGAAGAGGCGATGCACCAGGCCCACCTGGAAACACCCGCCTCATTGGTGGTGGAAGGTGAATGGACGGCAGTGGCCGGGGAACAGGGCTTGAGCAACATGCTGAGCCAGGAGCCAGATATCGATGCCATATTCGCCAGCAATGATCAAATTGCTTTGGGAGCCCTCGGCACTGCTCATCGCCTGGGTATGAAAATCCCCCAGGATTTAGCCATTGTGG
>Ga0153916_10001012_pt1 | contig 19724 bp, 20 predicted proteins | sample Opewatmetagenome_FD_109642 | JGI IMG/M metagenome (GOLD analysis project Ga0153916, IMG submission 109642) | Freshwater wetland microbial communities from Ohio, USA - Open water 3 Core 3 Depth 4 metaG | ecosystem: Environmental > Aquatic > Freshwater > Wetlands | place: USA: Ohio, Lake Erie... | reverse complement strand
CCTTGGCGACCTATTACTCCTCGCAGAAGCCGTCGCCCGGAAAGGCTGGCGCGCCGGCGCTGATGGCGGAGGGAAAGAAGATCTACGACGAGGGGATCCCAGGCAAGAAGATCGCGGCTTGCGCGTCGTGCCACGGACCGAACGCCGAGGGCTCGAACGCCTTTCCGCGGCTCGCGGGACAGCACGTCGAGTACCTCATCGCGCAGCTCGAAGGCTTCAAGTCGGGGACCCGCGCCAATGCGCCGATTATGATCGGAGAGGTGCGCAACATGACGGCGGAGCAGCTCAAGGCGGTGGCCGCCTACGCCGCGTCGAAGTGACCTGATGGGACCGCTGCCGCATCGCTGGGTGGTCCCGGTACTTTCGGCCTGGGCGCTCCTCGGCTCCGCTGCCGCGGCGGCCGAGGAGCCCGAGGTTGCCGCGCTGCGCAGGCAGGTGAACGCGCTCGAGCAGCAGGTGCGTGACCTGCAGGCGCGCATGCGTAAGCTGGAAGGAGGAGGGGCCGAAGCGGCCGCGCCCGCGACGCCCCCCCAGCCTGCGGCCGCGCCGCAGCCTGCGGTTGCGCTGCAGCCTGCGGTTGCGCCGGCGCCCGCTGTAGCGGGGGCAGGTTACGTCAGTCCCGAGGCGGCGCTCAGGCAGCGCTGGTCGAACATCAAGCCGGCGATGGCGGACGACCGGGTCGCCGAGCTGCTGGGCCAGCCCTCGACGAAGTTCAAGCTCGACGGCAGGAACGTCTGGTACTACTACTATCCCGGGACCGGCGGGGGATCGGTGTTCTTCACCGACTCAGGGAAGGTCTCGAGCAGCCAGTCGCCCTTCGGCTGGGGCTGGTAGCCGCGGCGCTCAGGCGCTCGCGCGCAGCAGCGGGTGCAGGCCGCTGCGCGTGACGCGGCCGTAGAGCTCGCGCCCCAGCACCTGCTCGCAGAATTCGGCGGCGGCGAGCAGGCCGTCGAGGTCGATGCCGGTGGCGAAGCTCATCGACTCGAGCAGGCTCACCAGGTCCTCGGTGCAGACGTTGCCGGTGTGGCCGCCGCCGTACTTGACCTTCGCGGGGTGGCCGCCGACGCCGCCGAACGAGGCGTCGAAGTGCCGCACCCCGGCTTCGAGCGCGGCGACGCAGTTGGCGAGCCCGGTGCCGCGCGTGTCGTGAAAGTGCGCAATCGGGGTGAGCCCGGCGATGTTCGCGAGCCGCCCGAGCATGTCCCTGACCGATCGCGGCGTCGCCATTCCAGTGGTGTCGCCGAGCGCCACGTGCGTGACGCCCAGTGCGGCGAAGCGCGCGGCATCCTCGGCGACGACTCCCGGATCGACCCTGCCCTCGAACGGGCAGCCGAACGCCACCGACACGGTGCCGACCAGGCGGAAGCGCCCCTGCGCCGCGCGCGCCATCTGCTCGACGTTGGCCCATTGCTCCGCGCGCGTGCAGTTGAGGTTCTTGCGCGTGTGCGATTCGGTGGCGGAGACCAGCAGGCTGATCTCGTTCGCGCCGTGGCCGGCCTCGAGGTCGGCGAGCGCGCGCTCGACCGCGCGCGGGTTGGCGCAGGTCGCCTTGTAGTGCGTGCCCGCGCGGCGCGCGAGGGAGGCGAGCAGCTCGCTCGCGTCGGCGAACTGCGGCACCAGCCTGGGGTTGGAGTAGGAGGTCGCCTCGACGCGCGCGAATCCCAGCGCGGCGAAGCGCTCGACGAGCGCGCGCTTGGTCGCGGTCGGCACGAACTGCGGTTCGTGCTGCAGACCGTCGCGCGCGAAGCATTCGCAGAGGACGACCGCTGGCATGGGGTATAGTTGATAGTGTCAACGAGTCGCGCTAAGCTTGTCAACGGATCCGGTCCCGGAGGCACCAGGTGGCAGCGAACCCCAGCGACATGCGGCAACCCGGCTACGTCGCCGGCGCGGTGGACGAGCCGACGCAGCCGCTGCGCGTGGTGCCGGGCTACAAGGAGACGGCGTGGCGCAATCCCGCGCAGCCGCTCGTCAGGCGGCCGCTCACGCTGTCCGAGCTCAGCGGGCCCCTCGAGCCGGCGCGGCGCCTGAGCCTGCTCGGCGGCGACATCGCCGGCCACGGCGAGCGGCGTGCCATCGGCCAGCTCATGCACCTGCGCCTGCGCGTGCTCGACGAGGACGGCAGCCCGGTGAGCGGGGCGCTGGTCGAGATCTGGCACGCGAACGCGGCCGGGCGCTACATCCATCCGAACGACGACGACCACGCCCCGGTCGACCGCAATTTCTACGGCGCCGCGCGCCTGCTCACCGACGAACGCGGCGCGCTCGCGCTGCGCACCATCAAGCCCGGCGCGTACCCGGTGCCCAACTCGGGCGGCTGGTGGCGGCCGCCGCACATCCACTTCTCGCTGTTCGGCAAGATCTGGCTGTCGCGCCTGGTGACGCAGATGTATTTCCCGGACAACCCGCTCAACGCCCAGGACCGCATCCTCAACGCGCCGCCGAGCGCCGAGGCGCGCGCGCGCCTGATCGCGCGCATGCTGCCGCCCAGCGAGGGGCCGGCCGACGCGCTCGTGTTCGAGCACCAGATCGTGCTGCGCGGCCGCAAGGCGACGCCGGCGCAGCCTTGAGCCGGAAGGCGCGCGCATGCCGCTGATCCCCACCGCGTCGGCGACCACCGGGCCGTTCTTCCCGCCGCGCTACGTCGACACGGGCTGCAACGATCTCACCCGCTTCGAAGGCCGCGCGGCGCGTGGCGCGCCGGTCGAGATCAGCGGCCGCGTGCTGCAGGAGGACGGCAGCCCGCTCGAGAACCTGATCGTCGAGATCTGGCAGGCCGACGCCGGCGGCGTGTTCCGCCACCCGGCCGATCCGCGCATGAACGAGGCGGACCCCGACTTTTTCGGCTGGGGCCGCACCACCACCGGCCCGGACGGCATGTACCGCTTTCGCAGCGTGCTGCCGGGCGCGCGGCCGCCGCGCGCGCGCCACGTCAATCTGCAGCTGATGTTCTCCGGGTTGATGCGCATGCTGCCGACGGTGATGTACTTCGAGGGCGAGCCGGGCAACGACGCCGACCCGGTGCTCGCCGCGGTGCCGGCGGCGCGCCGCGCGCTGCTGGTGGCGAGGCGCGAGGGCGCGGAACGCTACCGCTTCGACATTCGCCTGCGCGGCGAGGGCGAGACGCCGTTCTTCGATCTCTGAGCGGCGCCTTGACGACCATCCGCGACCTGCTGTCTTTCCGCCTGCACCTGGTGGCGAACATGCTGTCGCGCGGGGCGGAGATGCGCTACCGGCGAGAGTTCGGCGTGAGCCTGTGGGAATGGCGCAGCGTGGCGCTGCTCGGCGGCGCCGCGGCGCCGCTGTCATTGAACGAACTGGCGCGCGCCGCCGGCGTCGACAAGAGCCAGATGAGCCGGGTGGTGTCGGGGCTCGCCGCGCGCGGCATCGTGCTGCGCGCGGCCGACGCCGAGGACGCGCGCGGCGTGCGGCTCACGCTCACGCCCGCGGGGCGCAAGCTGTACGCCGGGCTGATGCGCGCCGCGACCGAGCGCAACGAGGCGTTTCTCGCCGCGCTCGCGCCGCGCGAGCGCGACGGCCTCGAGGCGGCGCTCGGCAAGCTCGCCGAGCGCGCGAAAGCGTTCATTCAGCGCGAGCGCGCGCTGGCGGCCAAGCCGAGGCGCAGGTGAGGACCCGCATCACCGCGCTGCTCGGCATCGAGCACCCGATCATCCAGGCGGCGATGAGCTGGGCGTCGTCGAATGCGGCGCTGGTCGTCGCGGTGTCGAACGCGGGCGGCATGGGCGTGCTCGGCGCGGGCCCAATGCGGCCCGAGGACTTCCGCAAGTGCCTGCGCGACATCCGGGCGGGCACGGCGAAGCCCTTCGGCGTCAACATCCCGCTGAACGGCGCGCGCGCCGCCGAGCTGCTCGACATCGCGTTCGAGGCGCGCATCCCGGTGATGGTCGCCTCGCAGGGCGGGCCGCGCGGCGAGCTCGCGCGCTTTCGCTCGATCGGCACGAAGTGGCTGCACGTGGTCGCCTCAGTCGAGCACGCGCTGAAGGCGGAATCCGCGAGCGTCGACGCGCTGGTGGTCGACGGCGCCGAGGCCGGCGGCCATCCGCCTCCCTCCGAGGTGACGACGCTGGTGCTGGTGCGGCGCGTGGTGAAGTCGGTGCGTCTGCCGGTGGTGGCGAGCGGCGGCGCCGCGGACGGCGCGGGCATCGCCGCACTGCTCGCGCTCGGGGCCGAGGCGGTGCAGCTCGGCACGCGCTTCATCGCCACGCCCGAGGCGAGCGTGCACGCGGCCTACAAGCAGGCGGTGCTCGACGCCGGCGTCGACGGCACCACGCTGGTGGCGCGCGGCACCCTGCCGATCCGCCAGCTGAAGAACGCGTTCTCGGCCAAGTACGAGGCCGCCGAGCGCGCGGGCGCGTCGCGGGAGGCGCTGGCCGAGATCTTCAAGGCCTCGAGCCTGAAGCAGGCGGCGCTCGAGGGCGACGTGGCCTGGGGCAAGCTCGAGGCCGGGCAGAGCGCCGGCCTGGTGGAGGACATCGTGCCGGCGGGCGAGCTGGTGCGGCGCCTCGCCGCCGAACTGGACGAAGCACGGCAACGCCTGGCTTCGCTTTGACGAGAGAGACCGACATGGCGATCGACGAACGCATTGCACGCATGCACGAAGAGATGACCCAATGGCGGCGCGACATCCATGCGCACCCGGAGCTGGGGTTCGAGGAGACCCGGACCTCCGGGCTCGTCGCCGCGAAGCTCGAGGCCTTCGGCCTCGAGGTGCACCGCGGCATCGGCAAGACCGGCGTGGTCGGCGTGCTGCGCGCCGGCGATAACCGAAGGTCCATCGGTTTGCGTGCCGACATGGATGCGCTGCCGATCCAGGAGGCGAACACCTTCGCGCACCGCTCGCGCCGCGACGGCAGGATGCATGCCTGCGGCCACGACGGGCACACCACCATGCTGCTCGGCGCGGCGAAGTACCTCGCCGAGACCCGGGCCTTCGACGGCACGGTGAACTTCATCTTCCAGCCGGCCGAGGAGGGCATCGGCGGCGCCAAGGCGATGATCGACGACGGCCTGTTCGCGCGCTTCCCCTGCCAGGCGGTGTTCGGCATGCACAACCGCCCCAGCCTGCCGGTGGGCTCGTTCGCGGTGCGCGCCGGGCCGATGATGGCCGGCGGCGGCTTCTTCGACATCCGCATCACCGGCAAGGGGGCGCACGGCGCGCGCCCCGAGACCGGCGTCGACCCGGTGATCGTCGCGGCGCACATCGCCACCGCGCTGCAGACCATCGTGTCGAGGAACGTCGCGCCGGTGGAGACCGCCGTGGTGTCGGTCACCAAGATCCAGGGCGGCGACGCCTACAACGTGATCCCGCAGAGCGCGCTGCTCGCGGGCACGGTGCGCGCGTTCTCGCGCCAGGTGATGGACCAGATCGGCGCCGCGGTGCGGCGCATCGCGAAGGGCGTGGCCGAGGGCCTGGGCGCGAAGGCCGAGGTCGACCTGCGCTGGACTTTCGCCCCCACCGTCAACGACGCGGCAGAGGCCGAGTTCGCGGCGCAGGTCTGCGCCGAGCTGGTGGGCAAGGGGCGCGTCGAGCGCAATCCGCCGCTCATCATGGCCTCGGAGGATTTCTCCTTCATGCTGGAGAAGGTGCCGGGCTGCTACGTGAACATCGGCAACGGCGAGGGCGAGTCGGGCTGCGAGGTGCACAACCCGGGCTACGACTTCAACGACCGGGCGCTGCCGCTCGGCGCGAGCTTCTTCGCGCGGCTGGTCGAGGCGCGGCTGAGGAAGGGCGCGTGAGCGAAGTGCTGCTCACGGAGGACCGCGGCCGGGTGCGGATCCTCACCATGAACCGGCCGGGGAAGCTGAACGCGCTCGACACCGCGCTCACCGAGGCGCTGCTCGCCGGCCTCGAGCGGGCCGAGCGCGACGACACGGTGTCGGTCGTGATTCTGACCGGAGCGGGGCGCGGGTTCTGTTCCGGCGCCGACATCGGCGAGTTCAAGGACCTCACTCCCGACCAGGCGGCGCGCGTCGAGCGCCGCGCCGAGCTCACCATGCGCTCGCACCTCGCGTTCTCGCAGATGCGCAAGCCGGTGATCGCCGCGGTGCGCGGCGCGGCGCTGGGCGGCGGCGCCGGGCTCGCGCTGGCCGCCGACATGGTGGTCGCCTCCGACAACGCGCGCTTCGGCTACCCCGAGATCAAGCACGGCATCCTGCCGGCGATCGTGATCACCAACCTCACGCGCCAGGTCGGCAGGAAAGCCGCGTTCGAGCTGGTGAGCACCGGCGAGCCGCTCGACGCGCGGCGCGCGCTCGAGCTCGGCGCGGTGAATCGCGTGGTTCCTGACAACAAGCTGATGGACGAGGCGCTCGCGCTCGCGGGTACACTAGCGGGCCACAAGGCCGAGGCGCTGTACGCAGTCAAGCGGCTGTTTCATACCGTGGCCGAATTGCCGCTCGCCGAAGGGCTGCAGGAGGGACGCAAGGCGAACATCGCGATGCGCGCGCTGTACGCCGCGAAGCCCTGACCATCTAAATTCGATCGCGCCCGACGTGCCGGTGACGAAGGTGATGTGGGGTACCATCCCCTACGTGCTGTGCATGATCCTCGCGATCGTCGTCCTGTCGGCGTTCCCCGAGATCGCCACCTGGCTGCCCAACAAGATGATGGGCGCCGTCCACTAGGGGGCACGCGGCGTAAGCGGTTATGCTTGCGCCCCCATGGGCGTCTTCCTCGCGCTGCTGTCGATGCTGTGCTTCGCGTCGAACATCATCATCTCGCGCTACGCGATGGCGCAGATGAAGATCGAGCCCGGCTTCCTGGTGGTGCTGGTGGTGAACATTCTGTTCGCGGCCACGGTGTTCGCCGTCGAGCTCGCGCTGCGCTCGACGCCGTTCGTCTTCCGCTGGCGCGAGGCGGGCCTGTTCGCGCTCGCCGGCATCGTCGGCACCTACCTGGGCAGGCGGCTGCTGTTCGACACCGTGCGCCTGCTGGGGCCGGCGCGAGCGAGCGTGTTCCACTCCTCGGCCCCGGTATTCACGCTGATCGCCGCCTGGCTGCTGGTCGGCGAGCGGCTCGGCGGCTACGAGCTCGGCCTGATGGCGCTGGTGATGGCGGGCCTGTGGATCACGCAGCCGGCGACCGGCGGCGCGGCCGACGCGCACCGTCCGAGCGGCGCTGCACTGCGCCGCGGCATGCTGATGGGGATCCTCACGGTCGCGGGCTTCGGCGTGGGCAACGCGATCCGCGGCCTCGCGATGCGCAGCTGGAGCGAGGCGGTGTTCGGCGCGCTCGCGGGCTCGCTCGCGGCGCTCGTCTGCCAGCTCGCCACCATGCGCAATCACGGCCGGGTGCTCGGCGAGCTGCGCGCCGGCAGCCGCGCGGGGATGGCGCTGTACGCGGCGAGCGGGGTGGCGACGGTATGCGGCTCGATCTTCATCGTGTCCGCGATGCGCTACATGGAGATCGCGCTCGCGGCGCTCGTCACCCACACCACGCCGCTCGCGATCTTCCCGGTGAGCGTGTTCGTGTACCGCAACCGCGAGGGCCTGACGCCGCGCACCCTGGTGGGCGCCTCGATGGTGCTCGCCGGCATCGTGCTGCTGGCGATCCGTTGACAGCCCTGCATAGGTAGTTGACAATCACAACTATCTATGCGGCCCCTGGAGCACGTCGTCGTCGTCGACCTGTCGCGCGTGCTGGCGTGCCCGTATGCCAGCATGATCCTCGCCGAGCTCGGCGCGACGGTGATCAAGGTCGAGCAGCCGGGCACCGGGGACGAAACGCGCGGCTTCGAGCCGCTGCTGGCGCGCGACAGCGCCTACTATTTCGCCTGTAACCGCTCCAAGCAGTCGATCACGGTCAACCTGCGCTCGGCCGACGGCCAGCAGATCGTGCGCGAGCTGGCGCAGGGCGCCGACGCGCTGCTGGAGAATTTCCCCGCCGGCACGCTCGCGCGCTACGGGCTGGACTACGCCACGCTCTCGGGCCTCAATCCGCGCCTCGTCTACGTCTCCTGCACCGGCTTCGGCCAGAGCGGGCCTTACGCGCACAAGAAGGGTTACGACACCGTGTTCCAGGCGATGGGCGGCATCATGAGCCTGACCGGCGAGAAAGGCGGCGCGCCGGTGAAGCCGGGCCTGCCGGTCGCCGATCTCAGCTCCGGGCTGTGGGTCGCGATCGCGCTGCTCGCGTCGCTCGCGGGTCGCGAGCGCACCGGCCGCGGCGCCCAGGTCGACTTCTCCATGCTCGACGGGCAGGTGTCGCTGCTCACCCTGGCGGCCGCGCGATATTTCGCCCTCGGCGAGATTCCTCCGCGGCTGGGCACCGAGCACCCGGGGCGCGTGCCCTCGGCGAGCTTTCGCTGCAAGGACGGGCGCTTCGCCCACATCACCGCCAGCGACCAGCACTGGCAGCCGCTGTGCGACGCGCTGGGGCTGAAGGAAATCGGATCCGACCCCGATTTGCGCGACAACGCGAAGCGCGTGGCGCGGCGTCAAGAGGTGATGGCGGCCCTGAGCGCGGCCGTGGCGCGGCTGACGCGCGCCGAGCTGATCGCCAGGCTCGACGCCGCCGAAGTGCCGGTCGGGCCGGTTAACGACGTCGCCGAGGTGATCGCCGATCCGCAGGTGCGCGCGCGCCGCATGGTCGGCAGCTTCGACTACCCGGGCGTGGGCGAATTCAGGGCGCTCGCGCTGCCCTACAAGTTTCTCGGCTGGGACGACCCGGAGATCGGACGCCCGCCGACGCTGGGCGAGCACACCGAGGGCATCCTGAAGGAGCGGCTCGGCTACACCAACGAGCGCATCGCCGAGCTCAGGAAGTCGCGCGCCATATGAGCATCCGCTACGAACTCGGCAACGGCGCGGCGACGATCACGCTCGACCGTCCCGAGGCGCGCAACGCGCTCGACATGGCGATGTGCGACGCGCTGCTCGCCGCGGCGCAGCGCGCCGCGGCCGAACCCGGCGTGCGCGTCGTGCTGGTGCGCGCTGCGGGCCCGGTGTTCTGCGCCGGCGCCGACCTGAAGGAGCGCCAGGGCATGGACGCCGCGCAGGTGCGCGCGCGCCGCATGCGGGCGTTCGAGGCCTATGGCGCGCTCGAAGCGCTGCCGATGCCGGCGATCGCGGTGGTCGAGGGGCCGGCGATCGGCTCGGGCTGCGAGATCGCCGCGTCCTGCGACTTCATCGTCGCCACGCCGCGCGCCACCTTCCGCACGCCGGAAGCCCTGTGGGGCACGGTCGGCGCGACGCAGCGCCTGCCGCGCGTGCTCGGCAAGCGGCTCGCCAAGGACCTGATGTTCACCGGGCGCGCGCTCGCGGCCGAGGAAGCCGAGCGCCACGGCCTGGTGGCGCGCGTGGTGCCGGGCGAGGAGCTGGAAAAGGTGCTCGCGCAGATCGTCGAGACCATCGTCAAGGCCCCCGCGAGGTCGCTGGCGCTCGCCAAGCGCTCGATCGACCGCGGCGTCGAGCTCGATCCGCGGGGCGCGCTCGACACCGAGATCGCGGCGGTCGAGGAAAATCTCGCCGGGCAGGGCTGGAAGGACGGCATCGCCGCATTCGGCAAGCGCGGGCCCGGATGAGCTGGGCGGCGGCGACGCTCGGCGAGCTGCTCGAGCGCCAGGCGCGCGCGCGGCCGCAGGCCGAGGCGCTGGTGACCGCAAGCGCGCGCCTCACCTATGCGCAGCTGCACGACGCCGCGCGGCGCGCGGCGGGAGGCATGCAGGCGATGGGCCTGGTCAAGGGCGACCACGTCGCGATCCTGATGGGCAACGACGAGAAGTGGCTCGCGCTGTTCTACGGCGCGGCGCTCGCCGGCCTCGTGACGGTGCCGGTCAACACGCGCTTCAAGACCGCCGAGCTCGACTACTGCCTGAAGAAGGCCGACTGCAAGGCGCTGTTCCACGTCGGGCGCTTCCTCAACAACGACTACGGCGCGATGGTGCGCGAGCTGCGCCCGCCGCTGGCGGTCGACGTGTCGCAGGCGATGCCCGACGGCGAGTTCCGCGGCGCGCAGGTCGCGCCCGGCGACCTGCTGCTCATTCAGTTCACCTCCGGCACCACCGCCTATCCCAAGGGCGTGATGCTGACGCACGACAACATGCTGCGCAACGCCTTCGCCGCCGGCACCCGCATCGGGGTGCGCCCCGAGGACCGGTACTTCAACTGCCGGCCGTTCTTCCACGTCGGCGGCTCGACGCTGTCGGCGCTGATGGCGCTCGCCTTCGGCGCCTGCCTGGTGACGCTGCCCACTTTCGAGGCGGGCGCGGCGCTCGCGATGATGGAGCGCGAGCGCTGCACGCTCACCTCCGGCAACGACACCATCTTCCAGCTGCTGATGGGCCACGAGGACTTCCCGCGGCGCAAGCTTTGCCTGCGCGGCGGCTGGGCGGCGGCAGGCCCGCAGACCATGCGGAAAATCATCGACGTGCTCGGCGCGAAGGGAATCTGTGCCGCCTACGGCCTGTCTGAGGCCTCGCCCAACGTCGTGATGAGCGACTGGCGCGAGCCCGAGGCGCTGCGCGTCGAGGGGCTGGCGAAGCCGCACGAAGGCCTCGAGCTGCGCGTCTCGCCCGAAGGCGAGATCCAGGTGCGCGGCTGGAGCGTGATGCGCGGCTACTACAACGATGCCGAGCAGACCGCCAGGGCGGTCACCGCCGACGGCTGGCTGCGCACCGGCGACCTCGGCGAGCTCGATGCCGACGGGCGCCTGCGCATGCTCGGGCGCCTGAAGGACGTGTTCCGCGTCGGCGGCGAGAACGTCGCGCCGGCGGAGGTCGAGGAGCTGCTGCTCGCGCACCCCGCGGTCGCGAGCGCGCAGGTGGTCGGCGTGCCCGACGCGCGCCTGGGCGAAGTGCCGTGCGCCTACGTCACGCTCAAGGCGGGCGGGCGCGCCTCCGAGGCCGAGCTGATCGCCTGGGCGAAGGCGCGCGCGGCCAACTTCCGCGTGCCCAGGTATCTCAGGATCGTGCGCGACTTCGAGGCCATCGGCATGACCGCCAGCGGCAAGGTGCAGAAAGCGAAGCTGCGCGCGCACGCGCTGCGCGAGCTCGGGCTTTAATCGGGGTCTGACCCTATTTTCCCATGATCGGCCGCGCCGTCCTGTTCCTGTCATTCGCCGCGTTCGCCAGCGCCGCGAGCCTGCGCGCCATGGATCCGCTGCTACCGTTGATCGCCGGCGAATTCCGCGTGACCGCCGGCGCGGCCGCCGCGGTGATCACCGCGTTCTCCGTGTCCTACGGACTGCTGCAGCTGGTCATGGGCCCGCTCGGCGACCGCGTCGGCAAGTACCGCATGGTGGTCATCCTGTGCGCGCTGTCGGCGATCGGCTGCCTCGCCTGCGCCGCCGCGCCATCGCTGATGCTGCTGCTCGTGGCGCGCTTCGCCTCGGGCGCCACGGTCGGCGCCATCGTGTCGCAGGCGATGGCGTGGATCGGCGACGCCGTTCCCTACGAGCGGCGCCAGCCGGTGCTGGCGCGCTTCCTGATCGGCCACATGCTCGGCGTCGCGTTCGGCACCGCAGGCTCCGGCGCGCTCGGCGAGCTGCTCGGTTGGCGCGCGATCTTCGTCGCGCTCGCGCTGCTGTACGCGGCCACCGCGGCGCTGCTCTACGTCGAGCTGCGCCGCAACCCGCACACGCGCGACGCGCGCCCCGCGGTGGCCTCCTTCGGCGCGGCGTTTCGCCGCATGGGGAGCCTGCTCGGCGGACGCTGGGTGCGCGTCATCCTGGCGATCGTGTTCGTCGAGGGGGCGCTGTTCTATGGCGCGCTGGCGTTCGTGCCCTATTATCTTCACCAGCGCTTCGGCGCCGGGCCGGCGGCGAGCGGCGCGCTCGCGGCGGTGTTCGCCGCGGGCGGGCTGGTGTACGCCGCGGTGGCCGGCCGTATCGTGCCGCGCCTGGGGGAGCGGGGCCTGGCGATCGCCGGCGGACTGTTCCTGGCTCTGGGCTACCTCGGGCTGATCGCGGCGCCGCATGCCGCGTACTCGGTGCCGTGCATGTTCGCCGTCGGGATCGGCCTGTACATGCTGCACAACACGCTGCAGGTGAACGCGACGCAGATGGCGCCGCAGGCGCGCGGCGCGGCGGTCGCGCTGTTTGCCTGCTTTCTTTTCAGCGGCCAGTCGCTCGGCGTGTGGCTCTCGTCGGGCGTCGTGGACCGCGTCGGGGTGTGGCCGGTGTTCGCGGTCGCGGGCTTCGGCCTGCCGCTGCTGGCGGCCGAGTTCCGGCGGCGTCTCGCGCACCGCGGGCCGCCCGTTACAGGAGACCGATGATGTCCGACATGGTGGATCTATCGGGGCGCGTGGCGCTGGTGACCGGCGGCTCGCGCGGCATCGGCAGGGCGATCGCCCTGGCGCTCGCAGGGGCCGGCGCCGACGTGGCAGTCAACTACCGCGAGCGCGCGGACGAGGCCGAGGCCGTCGCCGTGGCGATCCGCGACCTCGGGCGAAAGGCGCTCGCGCTGCGCGCCGACGTGTCGCAGAGCGCGGCGGTCGCAAAGCTGGTGGCCGCGGTCGGGCGCGCGCTCGGCCCGGTGGACGTGCTGGTCAACAATGCGGGAGTGGCACTCAGGCGCGGCGTCGACGAGCTCACCGAGGCGGATTTCGACCGCACCATTGCCGTCAACCTGAAGTCCGCGTTCCTGTGCACGCAGGCCGTGTGGCCGGGGATGCGCGCGCGCGGCTGGGGGCGCATCGTCAACATCTCCTCGGGAGCGGCGCGCGGCGCCGGCATCGTCGGCCCGCACTACAACGCTTCCAAGGCGGGCATGGAAGGCCTGACGCGCGGCTACGCCGCGCGCCTGGTGAAGGACGGGGTCACGGTGAACGCGGTGGCGCCGTCGTTGATCGAGAGCGACATGACCGCTGGCCATCGCGCGGAGAGCGCGGCACGCATTCCGCTCGGCCGCCTCGGCACTCCCGAGGAGGTCGCCGCCGTCGTGCTGATGCTCGCCGGCAACGCCTACATGACCGGCCAGACCGTGCAGGTCAACGGCGGCCTGCACTTCAGCTGAGCGGTCGATCCTAGAACGGCAGCCTGCCCTGCACGCCGAGCATGTAGCTGCGCCCGGGGGCAGGTTCGTAGAAGCGCTGGTTCTGCTCGTTGACGATCACCGAGCCGACGTAGTCCTTGTCGGCGAGGTTGTCGATACGCAGGAACTCCGACAGCTGCCAGCCGCGTGCCTGCTGCCGGAAGCCGAGTGCCAGGTTGGCGATAGTGTAGGCGTCGGCGAACTGGGTGTTGGCGTCGTCCGCGGCGATGCGCGAGCGGTACTGCACCTCGAACAGCGCATTGAATCCGGTCGGGGCGTGGCTCCAGCGCAGCTCGCCATACACGCTGTTGCGCGGCACGCCGGGGAGCACATTGCCCGCGGCAACGGCACCGCTGCCGCCGGTGAAGCTGTCCTCGAACGTGGCGTCGAGCAGCGTCCAGGCGAGCGCCGCCTCGATGTCGTAGGGCAGCGTCGCGCTCGCGCCGAGCTCGGCGCCGGTGCGGCGCGTGCGGCCGGCATTCTTGAAGGTGGTGCGCCCGCCAACGTTGGTGTCGACCACGATCTCGTCGTGCGTCTGGACGTCGTACAGCGCGAAGTTGACGCGCAGGTTGGAAGCGACGAGCGCCTTGATGCCCGTCTCCCAGTGGCGGCTGGTGGCCGGCTCGAGCGCGAAATTGAGCCCGGTGCCGCCCGGGCGATAGGCCATCTCGGCGAAGGTCGGAGTTTCGAATCCCTGGCCGTAGCTGACGTAGGCGCTGGCCGTCGGCGCGATGCGGTACAGCAGTCCTGCCGTTGGCGTGGTGGCGCTGAAATCGCGGCTGCCGCTGTCGTCGGGATTGCTCGGCGGCACGATGAAGTGATCGACCGAGTCGAACGACACCCGGCTGGTGCGCACGCCGGCGATCGCAACCCACTTCTCGGCCGGGCGCCATTCCGCCTGCGCGTAGGCGCCGGTGCTGTTGACGGTATCGTCCTCGTCGCGCTTCAGGTTGGTGAGATCACCGAAGTTGTTGATGTAGCCGCGGCGCCGCTCGTCCTGCAGCTCGTACTCGGCGCCGACGTTGAGGGTGAGCGGCCGGCCCGCGAGCGTCGCGTCGTGCGCGAAGCGCAGCCCTGCGCCACCGAAATTCCGCCCGAGGTCGACCACGCCGCCCGAGCTGGTCGGCGCGTTCTGCGCGCCGAGCGGGATCGCCAGGTACTGGCGTATGGTGCGCTCGCCGGCATACAGCGTCGCGCTCAGCGTGTTGTCGCCGAAGTGGTGCTCGAGCGTGCCGCCGAGCTGGTTCTGCAGCACGCTCTTGCGCGTATCGAAGGCGATCGCGTTGGTGCCGGCCTGGCGGCGGTCGGCGTCGAGCTGCGCGCGCGTCAGGCCGAGCGGGTCCAGGACCTCGGGGCTGTTGAAGTAGTTGGCCACCACCGTCACCGTGGTGTCGCTATCCAGGCCGAAGCGCAGCTTGGTGTTCAGATCGTCGCGGCGCGCGCTGCTGTGATCGCGGTAGCCGTCGGTCTCGAAGCGCGCGCCGCTCGCCAGCCAATCCATGTCGCCGCGGCGCTCGCCCGCCTTCAGCCCTGCGCGCCAGGTGCCGTACGAGCCTGCCTCGGCGCTGGCGCTGAATCCCGGCGCACTGGAGCCGGTCTGAGTGAAGATGTTGAGCACACCGCCCGCAGCGTTGCCGTACATGACGGAGAACGGCCCGCGCAGCACCTCGATTTTCTCGGTCGAGCCGAGGTCGACGTGCGACACCTGCCCCTGGCCGTCGGGCATGCTGGCCGGAATCCCGTCCACCATCAGCCGCAGGCCGCGGATGCCGAAGGTCGAGCGCGCGCCGAAGCCGCGCGACGAGATCTGAAGGTCCTGCGCGTAGTTCTGCCGGTTCTGCGCCACGATCCCCGGCACGGCGCCGAGAGACTCGGAGAGGTTCACCTCGGACCGCCCCGAATGGATGTCCTCGCCGTAGACGCGGTCGATGGAGGCGGGCACCTCGAGGATCGGCCGCTGGCTGCGCGTCGCGGTGACCGTCAGCGCCTCGTCGTCGCCGGCCTGCTGGGCGAGCGCCGCCGCCGGTACGCAGGGCAGCGCACAAATCGCGAGAACGCGGAAGGGGAAAGCGAGGAGTTGCCGCACGAGATATTCCCTCCGCTGTGATCGCTCACGTTCGCGCCGCCGGTCAGGACTGGGGCGACGTCCTCTTCTTCATGGCAATTCTGCCATACCGCGCGCCTCGCCATCCCTCGCCACGCTTGCCCGGCGTGGGCCAGGATCAGCGCACCACGACGCCCCAGGGCTTCGCCCCGACCGATACGTCCCGCAGCCGCTCGTTCTTTTCGGTGTCGATCACAGAGACCGAGTTCGAACGGCCATTCGCGACGTAGAGTTTCTTCGCGTCGGGTGTCAGCGCCATGTTCCAGGGGCGCTTCCCGACCGGGATCGTGGCAATGATCGCGTTCGACGCGGTGTCGATCACCGATACCGTGCCATCGCCGCCGTTCGAGACGTACACCCATTTGCCGCTGGGGTGCACCGCGATGCCATTGCAGCGCACTCCCGCCTTGATCCGCGTGATGACCTTGAAATTCACGGCGTCGAGCACGTAGACATGGTTGGCGTTCTCGGCGGCAACGTAGGCGCGGCTACCGTCGGGCAGGAAACCGATACCGCGCGGTCGCGCACCGACCGGCACCTGGGCGATCTCCTTTCGTTGGCCGACGTCGATGATGTCGACCGCTTCGCCTTCCTCGGCACTTACGAACACGAGCCGTCCGTTCGGGCTGAATACCGCGTGCTCGGGGTTCTTGCCGCGCACGGTGACGACGAAGGCCTTGCGGTTGTCGCGGGTATCGACGAACGCGACGTCGTTGCTTTCCTCGATCGCCGCAGCGACCCAGCGCCCATCCGGAGACATCCCCACGCCTTCGGGCGATTCGCCCAGCGGCACGGACCCCGCTTCCCGACGGGCGCTCAAGTCGATCAGCACGAGGCGATTGTTGGGTTGGTCGCTCACGTACAGCCAGCGGGCGTCGAGGCTTACCGCGGTGCCGCGGGGCTTCCTGCCGGCGGCCAGCTCGGCCACCACCGCGTCGGTCCCGGTATCGATGATGGATACGGTGCCGGAGCCCTCGTTGGGCACATAGGCATATGGCGCCGCGAGCAGCGCCTGGGGCAACGCAAGCAGGAGCGCGCACAGGCTGCGCGCCCATGCCGGTCTTGTGCGGCTACTCTTTCGCACCGGCGGCGCGCAGCGCATCGATGGTCTCGCGGTTGCCATTGTCGATCGCCATGGACAGAGCGGTCTTACCGCGGTTGTCGCGCTTCCCGACGTCAGCCCCACGCGCGAGCAGCAGCTCCACCGTGGCGACTTGGCCGTATCCGGCGGCCCACATCAGCGCGGTCAGTTCGTTGCTGTATGCGGTGTTGACGTCGACGCCGGCGTCCAGCAGGGCGACCAAGCAGTCTGCGTGGCCGGTGCCCGCGGCGTAGATGGCGGCGGTCTTCATGACCCGATCGGCCAGCATCGGGTCGGCCTTGCGCGCGAGCAGCATGCGCACGATCTCCGCGTGCCCGTTGTACGCCGCGCTCATGAGCGGCGAGACGCCCGCGGCATTCTGCAAGTTGACGTCCGCGCCGCGCTCGAGCATGAGCTTCACGATCTCGACCTTGCCGTTCTTGGCGGCCGTGTTCAGCGGCGTGTCGCCGATGCGATTGCGCGAGTCGGGATTCGCGCCCTGATCGAGCAGCGCCGTTGCGCTGGCCACGCTGCCGGAACGCGCAGCCACCACCAGTTCCGCATTGACGTTTTGGAGTCCGGCCTGGCCCCAAGCGCTGCCGGCCAGCAACAGCAGCCCGACGACGCCCAATGTTCTCATTACTTGCATTTGCCTTACGCTCCGAGCACTATTCGAAACCGAGAGTAGCCTGCATCCGCTCAATCGGCTCATTTTCGAGGTACGCCGCGACGGACGGCCCGCTTTCGCTGAAGGCCGGAACCAGCGTCGCCGGCGCGGTTCGATACATTTTCGAATGCTTCTCGTATAGAGTAACAAAAAAACAAATGCCGCAAACGTTTACTTGGTCGCTTGGCCGCCGTTGGGTCTTTGGACAAGCGTGAGGTGTTCGCAGGATCGCACAACAAGCGAAACAGAAACTACGCGAGGGAGACATCTATGTTTAGGGAACGCAGGACGCTTCTTCTTATTAGGGCCGGCGCGGCCGCTGCCTTGATGGCGGCAGCGGGCGTGGTCGGCGCGCAGGAGATTCAGGCTCAGAAGGCGGGGCCCGGCACCACCGCGATCAAGAGCGTCAATGTCAGCCAGGCGATGCTCAACGGTTCCGACAGGCAGGACAAGAACTGGCTCCAGACCAACGGTGGCTACGCCCAGACGCGCTACTACCCCGGGTCGCAGATCAATGCCGGCAACGTGAAAAAGCTGAAACCGGCGTTCGTCTTCCAGACCGAGGTGGTGGAATCGATGGAGACGGCGCCGATCGTCGTCGACGGCGTCATGTACCTGACCACCTCGTTCGATCACGTCTACGCGGCCGATGCGGTGACGGGGAAGGAGCTCTGGCACTACAAGCACAAGATGGGGCCGATCACCACATTCTGCTGCGGCCCGAACAACCGCGGCGTGGCGATCGCCGGTGGCGTGCTTTTCCTCGGGACGCTCGATGCGAAGCTGGTGTCGCTCGACGCCAAGACCGGCAAGGTCCTGTGGGAAACGCAGATCGCCGATCCTGAGAAGGGCTACAGCGAGACGATGGCTCCGACGGTCGTCGACGGCAAGGTCCTGATCGGCACCAACGGCGGCGAGTATGGCATTCGCGGATTCGTGAAGGCCTACGACGCGGCCGACGGCAAGCTGCTCTGGACGTTCCACACGATCCCGGAGAAGGGGCACGAGGGCGTGTGGGCGGTCAACGACGCGACGGGCCGCAACCTGCACCGCGATATCGCGGCGGAAAAGGCCGCGTTCGAGAAGGACAGCTCGTTCTACCAGACCCTCGGTGGCGGCGTCTGGATGAACCCTTCGGTCGACCTCAAGACCCGCACGATCTTCTTCGTCGTCGGCAACCCATCGCCCGACCTGTACGGCGCGATTCGTCCCGGGGATAACCTGTACACCGACTCCATCGTGGCCGTCGATCTGGACAAGGGGACCTACAAGTGGCACTCCCAGTACGTCCCGCACGACGTGTGGGATCTCGATGCCGTCAGCAACACGATGCTGATCGACGTCAAGGACAAGTCGGGCAAGATGGTTCCGGCCGTGATCCATGGCGGCAAGACCGGCCACGTGTATATCCACAACCGCGCAAACGGAAAGCTGATCCGGTTCTCGCAGGCGATGATCCCGCAGGAGAACATGTGGGTGCTTCCGACTCCTGAGGGCTCGCGCATGCTGCCCGGCGCCAACGGCGGCGTGGAATGGTCGCCGATGGCCTTCAGCCCGAAGACCAGGCTCGTCTATGCGCTGAACCTGCACCAGCCGATGACTTACCACGTCGAGGCCTCCCCGTACCCGGGCGGGAAGCTCTGGCTTGGCGGTGCGTTCAAGACCATACCGACCGAGAAGCAGTGGGGCCGCGTCGCGGCGGTGAGCGTCGACACGGGCAAGGTGGTCTGGAAGCATGACACCGAGCAGCCGCTCATCGGCGGCGGATTGGCGACGGCGGGCGGATTGTTCTTCTTCGGCGAGGGCAACGGAAATTTCAACGCCCTCGATGCGAAGACCGGCAAGAAGCTCTGGAGCTTCAACTGCGGCGCCGGCGCCAACGCGATGCCCGTGTCCTACATGGTCGGCGGCAAGCAGTACATCGCCATGGGCTGCGGTGGCAATACCCAGCTCGACTTCAAGCGCGGCAACAGCGTTTTCGTTTTCGCGCTCTAAGCAAAGCGCAGCAGCATGGCGAGGCCGCCTTCGGGCGGCCTCGTTCGTTTTATGGAAGGAGGAATTCATTTGCAGCTTCGCACTACGTGGCTCTTGGCGGGAATGTTGTTGGCGCTCGTGAGCGGGCGCGCGCAGTGCCAGGATATCGATGCCGGGGCGCGCAAGGTGGACGTATGCATCCCCTGCCATGGCGTCAACGGCAATTCGACCAACCACCAGTTTCCGATACTCGCAGGTCAGACCGCGCGCTACATCTACCTCGAGCTCAAGGACTTCAACGAGGGGCGCCGCAGGGACCCGTCGATGGATCCGGTCGCAGCCAAGCTCTCACGCCAGGACATGTTCGACCTGGCTGCGTTCTTCTCCGCTCAGAAGCGACTGCCGACCCCTTTCAATTCCGACCCCGTCAAGGCAGCCAAGGGCAAGGCCAAGGCGGATGAGACGCTTTGCACCATGTGTCACCTCGGCGGCTTCATGGGGCAAAACGAGATTCCGCGGGTTGCCGGGCAGCACTACGAGTACATTGTCAAGCAGCTCGAGAATTTCAAAGCCCGTCGACGCACGAACGACGCCGGCAACATGACGAGCGTCGCGAACACGCTGTCGGACGACGACATCGAGAATCTTGCGAACTATCTGGCGGGCTTGCAGTAGCAGCGTCGCACGGCCGCCCGGCGCGCCGGCGCGAGCGATCGTCGGCGCTCTTACGCTCGGACTGATCGCCATGCTGGCGCCGATGGCGGCGGACGCGCAGGATCAGCAGGTGTCGCCCCGGGAGTTGCCGGAGCTGGTCGTCGTCGGAAGCAGCCCGGCGGGTGGCACCGGGATCCCCGCCGGACTGTACCCCGGAAACGTGCAGACCATTTCCGGCAATGACATCCGGCCCGG
>Ga0153916_10001011_pt1 | contig 19729 bp, 19 predicted proteins | sample Opewatmetagenome_FD_109642 | JGI IMG/M metagenome (GOLD analysis project Ga0153916, IMG submission 109642) | Freshwater wetland microbial communities from Ohio, USA - Open water 3 Core 3 Depth 4 metaG | ecosystem: Environmental > Aquatic > Freshwater > Wetlands | place: USA: Ohio, Lake Erie... | reverse complement strand
GAAGCTCGAAGAAGAGAATGTCCTGCTCCGCGAGCGCCAGCGCGGCCGCTATTATCTCATCGGGGAGAGCCCGTCCATCCAGAGGCTGAGGCGGGAGATCGACCTGGCGGCCCAGTCCGGGGGCCCGGTCCTCATATACGGCGAAAATGGGACCGGGAAGGAGCTGGTCGCCCGCCTCATCCATCAGCTCAGCCAGCGCAAGGAGAAGAAGTTCGTTGAGGTCAACTGCTCGGCCATCCCCGAAGAGATGATGGAAACGGAGCTTTTCGGTTACGTCGAGGGCGCTTTTCCCCAGGCAGTCAGGGACAAGAAGGGCAAGATCTGGCTGGCCGATGAAGGGACTCTCTTCCTGGACGAGATCGGCGACCTGAGCCTGAAGACCCAGTCCAGGTTCTTGCGGGCGATCGAGGAGCGGCGGTTCGAGCCGCTGGGAGCGTCGAGGCCGCTGCCTTTCGACTGCCGCATCATCGCAGGTACCACCCGCAGCCTGCGCGAGCTCATCGGCCGGGGGCGGTTTCGCGAGGACCTCTTCTTCAAGCTCAATGTCATTCCCCTCACCTTGCCGCCCCTGAGAGAAAGGTCGGATGACATCCCCCATCTGATCGACCACTTTCTGCGGCATTTCGCCGCGGAGTATGGAAAGAAGCCCAAAACCATGTCCCCGGAGGCCATCGGGGCCTTCCTTCGCTACGTCTGGCCGGGCAACGTCAGCGAGTTGATGAACGTCATTGAGCGGTTCGTCATCATGGTCCCCGAGGATGTGATCACCGGCTCCCACCTGACTCTCCTCGTCGAAACGCGCGAGCTCGAGTATATCTCCGGATTCTTTGAAGGCCGGGAAGGCCGGACGCTGGAAAAGGCCAGAGAGCAGTTCGAGAGACGCTACATCCACGGGGTCTTGATGAGGAACGGCTGGGACGTCCCCCAGTCCGCTTCCGACCTCAAGATCGAAGAGGGCCAGCTCCGGGAGAAGATCAAGGCCTTGAACATCACCTTCGTATCCTGAGCAGCCTTCCATGCCCCTTGACCAGACCGAGGCCATCGTCCTGCGCAGCTTCAACATCGGCGATCAGGATAAGCTCGTCGTCCTGTTTTCCAGGGAGAAAGGATTGCTCCGCGGCGTGGCCAAGGGCGCACGGAAGTTCGGCAACAGGTTCGGGAGCAGCCTCGAACCGATGTCGCTGGTCAAGGCCTTCTACTATGAGAAGGAGCGCAGCGACTTGGTGACGATCAGCCAGGCCGACCTCATCGAGTCCTTCTTCGAGGTCCAGGGGGATTTCCAGAACGCCTGCACCCTGAGCTATTTTGCTGAGCTGGTGGAGGAGTTCTTCCCCTCGCGCGCCAAGGAGGATATCGTCTTCCGGCTTCTCTGCTCCGTCCTGCAGGCCATCAAGGCGAAAGGGGACCTGAGGATTCTGGGCCGGTATTTCGAGGCCTGGTTTCTCCAGATCAACGGGCTCCTGCCCGATTTCCGGCGCTGCCGGAAATGCCGGAAGCGGCTGACCGAAGGAGGCTGGCTGTCTCCCCGGATGGACGGTGTTTACTGCGAGCCCTGCGCGCCTTTAAAAAAGGAAGCGGTTCCCAAAGAGTTCCTTCCCTTTCTCGTCTGGGCCCGGGAAAACGCTCCCCCCACAGAAGGCGGCCCCTCCTGTTCGGCAGGCCAGCTGGAGGCCATCGGCCGAACCCTCCAGAGCATCATCATCTATCATCTCGAACGGGAGCCGAGGAGCCTTCACTTCCTTAAGTAGAGGACGAGTATCACAGCCCCGATCCAGAGCACGATGTTGAAGAGCATCGGCCTGTCCTGGATGATGATTTCCTCCGGGCTCCCGCCCTTGCCTTTGAGATGGACAAGGTAGAGATAGCGGAAGATCCCATAGAGGACGAAGGGGGTCGTCCAGATGAGGTGGGAAGTCCCGAACTTATCTACGGTCTCGGGGGAGATCGTATAGAGGCAATAGGCGATCAGTGTCGACGCGGTGACCACGGCGATCATCTGGTCGAGCAGGTAGGCGCTGTACTCTTTGAGGATGGGACGGTGTTCGATGGCCTTGTTCTCAAGAAGAAGGAGCTCATGGCGCCTCTTCCCCATGGAAAGGAGCAGAGCCAGGAGCGTGGCGCAAATGAGCAGCCATGAGGAGATGGGCACCCCTATGACCAGGCCGCCCGCCACCACGCGGATGACGAATCCGGCGGCAATGACAAAGATATCGAGGATGACGACCTGCTTCAGCCTGAGAGAATAGGCGATCTGGAGAAAAAAATAGACGGCGACCGCCCAGAAGAAACCTCGCCCGAGAAGGAAGGCCATCGCCAGCGCGACCGCGGCCAGAACTCCGAAAAGGGCCAGCGCTTCGGAAGGACTGATCTCGCCCTTGGCGATCGGCCGCTGCGATTTCTTGGGATGGGCCCGGTCCTCCTCACGGTCGCGGAGGTCATTGAAGATGTAAAAAGCCCCGGAGATCACGCAAAAAGAGAGAAACGCGCCTGCCGTCTTGAGCAGGAGAGGAGCCGAAAAGAACCGCTGGGAGAAGATGAGAGCAGCGAAGACAAAGAGGTTCTTGGTCCACTGGGCCGGCCTCATGGACTTGACGACGGCTCGGACGGTCATTGGTGTTTTCGCCATTCTATTAAAAATGACGGGGAATAGCAATCCCGCTTTTCGCCCCTCCCCCTCCGGTCCCTCCACCATCTTTTTCCGCATTGACCGGGTGCCGAGCCTGTGGTATACGTGGAGGATCAGAGGTTGAATCGGGAGGGACAGCATGGACGAAGACGTCAAGCCAAAACAAGATTATCCGCCGAAAGTTACGGGCGGACTCATCCTTATCCTGCTCGGCGTTCTTTTCCTCATGAGCGAGATGGACAGGATCTCCTGGACGGACTGGTGGGCCTATTTCCTGGTGGGATTGGGCTCTATCTTCCTGATCGAAGCGCTCCTGCGGGCCTTATCGCCCGATAGCCATCGGGCCATCGGGGGCCGCATCGTCGCCGGGCTCATCCTCGTCGTCATCGGAGGTTCCCACCTCATCGGTCTCGAGCACTGGTGGCCGCTCGTCCTGATCGTCGTCGGTTTCGGCGTCCTGATCTCCGCGTTTCTCAGGAGATAAGCCTCAGATGCAAGGATTGATCCCCACTCTGCACGTCAGCGGAAAGACTCTGCCCGAGGCCTGGGAAAAGGCCGTCCTGGCCTGTTGGGAGCAGGGGGCGGCCATCGAGACCGAATATGACAAGCCGGGAGACCCGCCAAGCAGAGATTGCACCATGATGTGGGTTGTCGAGGACCCGTTCCGCGAGCCGCGCATCCATCGGGCTTTCCCCGGCGGGCTGGAAGACCTTGAAATCTACCGCCAGGAAGTCGTGGAGGGCGTCCATGACCATTGGATCGCGCCGGAAGAGGGGAAATGGACCTACACCTACCACAAGCGCCTTTTTGCCTATGAGGTCGAGGGCATGGTCATCGACCAGATCAACTATGTCATCGAGAAGCTTAGTCAAGCCGGGCATTCCCGGCGGGCCCAGGCCATAACCTGGAACCCCAAGCTCGACCCCCCGACCTATGACCCGCCCTGCCTGCAGCGGATCTGGTGCCGGCTTCTCCCGGACGGTGAGGGAGGATCGGTCCTCAACATGAACACCCACTGGCGCTCGAGGGACGCGTACAAGGCGGCTTACATGAACGTCTTCGCGCTGACCGACCTGCAGCGGGTAATCGCCGCTCGGATCAGCGAACGGACGGGCCGCGCGGTGCGCGTCGGCCGGTACGCCGACCTCGTAGACAGCTTCCACATCTACGGATCCTATTTCGGGGAGTTCAAGGGCTTCCTGGCGCTCGTCGAAAAGCGGAAGTTCGAGGACCGCACGTGGCCGTCAGAGTATGCCGAGCCGATGTTCGCCGAGGCCCGAGAAAAGCTGAAGCGGGAAAAAGCCGGCGGCTAGACTGATCAGCCTGTCCTGTCGTTTCCCTAAGATATCACGCGGCGGAGGGCCTCTTTTTGGCCGTCCCGGGGGTCAGCCGCGGGGTCTCTATACCGATCTTCCGTCCAGCCAGGATCCATTCCAAGGCCGCTTCGATGCGGCGATCCCTGGTCTCCGGCCGTTTGGCGCTCTGGATCCACCACCCCCAGAGCTTCCTCTGTGAAGGGGAAAGGGCTTCGAATCTCTCCCGGGCGCCGGGCTTCGCCGCCAGGGCGTCCAGCAGCTCGGCCGGGGTTTTCAGGTCCCGGTCGATGGCGTCAAGCGTCGTCCACGAGCCGTCGCGCTTGGCCTCCCTCAACTTGGACAGGCCTGGCTCGCACATCCGTCCTTCGGCCGTGAGTCTGGCCAGGCGCTTCTTGTTCGAGGCGGACCAGACGCTTCCGGGCTTCCGCGGCGTCCACCTCTGCATATATCGCTCCCGGTCGAGGGCCCTGACCGTCGAATCGATCCAGCCGTAGCAGAGGGCTTCATCGAGGGCCTCCTCGTAGGTGACCGATCTTTTCCCGGTTCCCTTCTTGTAGTAAGCCAGCCAGGCTTCGGAAGCCTTGTCGTGATTGGCCGCGAGCCAGCGCCGCCAGGCCTCCTTGTCCCTGAACAACCTAGGCTTGACCGGTGTTTTCATCCCGGATCACGTCGGCTTCCGCAGGGCCTGCGCCGCCGGCGTCACGGCAAGACCTCCGAGAGCGGTGCAGCGCAATTCACGGGGGAGCATTTTGCCCACGCCAAAAACCGCATCTACAGTCTCGTCCAGAGGCACCGGGTTAAGGTATCCGCCGAGGACCAGGTCGGCACAGACCAGGGCGCCGGCAGCGGCCACGGCGTTGCGCGTGTGACAAGGGATCTCACAGAGCCCCTGAACCGGGTCGCAGACAGAGCCCATGCTGTTCTGAAGCGAGACGGCCGCCGCGTCCAGGGCCTGCTCGGCGGCCCCCCCCATAGTCTCCACGGCGGCGGCCGCAGCCATCGCGCCGGCGGCCCCGATCTCCACCTGACAGCCGGCCACCTCGGCGGCGAAGGTCGCCCGGCAGGCGATGACGAGACCGACGGCGGAAGCAGCGAAGAGGGCGAGGGCCACTTTTTCAGCTGGCAGCTTCTTTGTCTCGATCAGAGTCGCGACCACTCCGGGGATGACCCCTGACGACGCTCCGGTCGGGGCGGCACAGACCACTCCCCCGCTGTTGCTCACGTGCAGGACCGCCATGGCCCGGGCGGCCGCTCGCGTCCCGGGGCCGCCAAGAGCGAGGTTCCCTGCTGCCTCGGCTTTGAAGATCCGCCCCGCAGACGGCCGGAGGAGACTCAGGCTCAAGTCGCGCTCGCTGAGTCCACGCTCGATGGCCGCGGACATGATATCCCAGCGCCTCAACATTTCTTGTTCTGCTTCCTTCGCGGAAAACCCGATCAGACGGGATTCGTATTCGAGGGCCACCCGGCCCAGACTGGTTCTGCGGCTTTTGGCCAAGGCAGCCATCTCCGCGGCGCTCGAAAAAAGCGGATCGCCGCGCTGCACGAAAAAAAGAGGCGGTACGGACCAGATCCGGTTGACTCCGCTGGTTGAACGAAGGCAAGCCATAGCGTTTTCATCCGGCCCGTCTGAGCTCCGGAAATGGACAAAAGCCTTTCCCTGCTTATCCTCTCTCAAGACCAGACTATCAAACGGCCGTCTGCGCCCAAGGATCTTCTCGACTTGGGACACGACGGATCTTGCGCACTCCACCAGAAGGTCATGAGTCTGGCCTGTCAGTTCGACCTCCCAGCCTTCGACCCGCCGGAAAACAACCCCACCGCCGCCGACTGATTGGGCCAACGCCCGGAGACGTTTCTCCTTCGGACCGAACAATTCAACGAGGACCGTGTTGGGGTGATCAGCGCCGGGAATGGGGGCTGTCCGAAAAACGACCCCCATCCCTGCTTGGGCGGCCGCTCCCAGGGCCTGCGGAAAGCGCTCGTCGGTGATCGGCCAGCCCATCAAGCCGGCCGCGAACCCCAGGTCGGCCCCCTGCTGTTTGTAGGTTTTAGCATAGGAGCCTTCCGGGTCAAAACTGAAGACAGCCGAAACGGGCTCCTCCCCGAGAAGTGACCGGGCGATCCGGCCGATCCGGTAGGAGCCCGCCGTGTGCGAGCTCGACGGCCCGCGCATGACCGGCCCCAAGACGTCGTTGAATATGCTGATAAAGGCCATTCTGTCCTCTCCCCACACTATTTATATCATATCCTCAACGACCTTAAGGAAAAAGATGAATTCCTCGAGCCGGCAAATTCAGGCCGACCGTTCCCGGCAGATCCTCCCTACGCGTTTGGCCATGGCGATTATCGTCAGGATCGGTGGCTTTCCCAGCGATCGAGGAAAGAGGGAGGCGTCCGCAACATAGACGTTCTCCGGGAGAGCGCTATGGTGAAAGGATCGACTCTCCCTCTCAGTGAGAGGAAGCATCCCGCCCGGATGGCCGGCGTTGATCGTGCCCAAGAAGGTTTGTTCTTTGGGGATCCCGACCCGGGAAAGGATGTCCTGGCACAAGGCAACTCCTTCGTCGAGCCTCACTCGGTCTTCAGGATACAAGATTTTTCGAACCCCTTGGGAGGACATGCTCCCCTCCGGGCGATCGGCCAGCTTGATCATGAGACTCACAATATCCCTGGCTGGGAAGGACCAGCGCCTGTTGAAAAAAAAGCTCAGGAAATCGAAGTAGGGGGAAATGATGAAGCCGTCCTTTTCGATTAGGAAAGGCATCTGTATCTCGCTGTCCAAACCGGAATTATTCAGGACTGCGGCCACACAGAGCACCGGGTCCACAAAAAGCCGCGGCTGGCAGGCGATCCCCGATCTTTCCAGGATCACAGGGGTGCCCAACCCGCCGGCGGCCAGGATGATCAGGTCCGCAGCCAAGGTCTTTTTCCTCAGGCCGAGTTTGACTTCGACGGCTTTAGCCCTTTCCTTCTCGATGATCACCCGGGTCACGTATCCGTTGCTGATGAGATCAGCCCCCTTGACCAAGGCCGAATCCAGGTACCGCCGGCTGTCCCACTTGACTCCGGCGGGGCACCCCAGGACGCAGCGGCCGCAGTGCCGGCAGTGCGCATAATCACCCATCTTCGGGGTCGGCTGCGGAGAGAGTCCTAGGTCGCGGCAGATATTGAACAGGCGCCGGGTAAAGGGCCGCCATTTTCCCTCATGACCGGTGGTGATCGGGATCTCCCGCCTGATCTCCTCGAACTCTTCGTCCAGGTTGATCCCCAGGTTCTTGAGGTCTTCGTCCAGCCGCAGGGCGTTTCCCGTCGAGATCGTAGTCGTCCCTCCGTGCCCTTGTCCCCGCACCAAGACCATTTCTTTTGTCTTGAGGATCCGCATGGCGGGGAAAAGCAAGCTGATCTCCCGCACATCAAAAAAGAACCCGGACTTTTTCCACTTCGCCACCGCCGAAAGACCTCGGGAAAATGGCCGGAACTCGCGCCCCGCCTCCACGACCGTCACCTGGAAAGCGCCTTGAAGCTCGCTGGCTACGGTCGCGCCGCCGGCGCCGCTTCCTACCACGATCGCTTTTTTCACCGCGGTCATTCCTCAAAGATAAGGCGGGCCCGGCAACAATCGTGCCCCTCGGTGATCCTCTGGCTGAACTCAAGTCTTCCGCCCCCTGATATTCCGGCGGCGGCGCCCGCATCCAAAGAGGAAATCAGGCGGCAGACGGGGCCTGTGTAGAAACGGCTGAAGGCACATTCGCTGATCCTTATGGCGCCGTCGGGACGGCCGTCAAAGGTTATGCCAAGAATCTTGTACAGCACCCGGCTCATGGACAGGACATCGTCTCGAGAGCGAAGGTGAAACTTCCGGCGCAGTGCCGCACCCAGTTCCGAAGCGTTCTCGAAGAGCCGGCGCTCAACGGCGCTCTGGTCGCGGTTCTCCGCCCAAAGTCTCTCGGCCTCTTCTCTCGTGAAAAGAGAGTAAGTTTCGAGCAGGTTTCGGGTTGAAAGACCTCGGGTTGATGGCGCCTCGACCCCGAAAGCCTGGGCCGTGGCCGAGATGAGACTGCAGAGCACCTTTCTTCTGAACAGGGCCGGCGCGTGGAAATCCAGAATCGTCAAGGCGAGATTCATCGGCTTCCGCGTCTCCGCAGCCTTGAAATCCACCAGACTCCCCCGGCGATCAGCCCGTCTACGAAGAAATTGGCCAGATATATCAGGTACGGCCGGTGGGCCAGAAAAAAACCAAGAGAGAGGAGCGATGTGGCCAGCTTGCCCTGGATGAGAAGCGAGGGGAACGTTCGATTATCAGGATGCCTGAACATCAGCCAGGCCAGCAGCGAAACTAGATACATGTATCCGGAAGCCAGAACGAGAAAGAAAGTCTGTCCCACGAAGGGCATCTCAGGCATTCCCAACGGCCCGGACAGACGGTTAAAAAATGATAGAACCTCGTCAGGGAAGGCCAAAAAGAGCGCCCCCACAAGGAGGAAGCCGGCCGCGAGGACCAGCGCTGCAACCCGATAGAGTTTCATGATGGGCTCTTATCTATAGAGAATCTCAAAGAATTTGGCCAAGGGTCCAAACCTGACTTCAGCCAGCAGTTCCTCCGATTCGGGCCTCCCGAGAGGGATCTGGCCGCGGCCGTGTTTTTGGAGCAGAGGGTAGTTCCGGTTGATGAAACAGCTCTCTTCGGAAGGGAAGCGCGGCCGCAGGTCCGCATAAATCTCCCCGACCGGCCGCTCCATCACGTTGCCGAAGCTCAGCGGAACGAACACGCAGGGGCTCACTTCGCCGAAGGCATCCACATACACCATCTTATGGCCCGCGTTGCAGCCGAAATGCTCGCGTCCTTCAAAATGCCCAAGGTAATTGACGGTGATCCCACCGTCCCGGTTGCGGCGGTCCTGCAAGGCAACCAGCTTTCTCCGCTCCGCTTCGGTGATCACCAAGTCGCTTTTCCAGAATCCCTGGACGGAGGGTTTGGCCTCGCTGAGCCAGGCCTCCTGGACCTCAAGAGCAGTGAGGAAATCGAGCAGCTCTTCGACTTCATCCCGGATGATCATCTCCCTGGACAGGACGGCCGAGACACCGACATGCAGGCCGTCGGTTTTCTTGAATACCTCGATGGCCTTGAGCGCCTCCCGAAACGCGCCCCGCGTGCCCCGCACCTGGTCATGTTTATCTTCCCGCCAGTCGTCGAGACTGACCGAGACCGAAAAAAGGCCGGCTGTCCTCAAGTCAGCCGCAAGTTGCGGGGTCACGGTCGAACCGGTCGTGAAGAGCTTGACAGCGACGTCTGGGCCGGCGCTCTCGATGATCTCCGGAAGATCCCTGTTGAGCAGCGGTTCTCCTCCAGTGAGCCCCAGCCAAAAAACCCCCAGTCCCTCCAACTCCTTGATAACGCGCTTGATCGTCACCGTATCCATGACCCGGCCGGAACGTCCTTTGTTATAGCAGTAGGCGCAGCGGTGGGGACAGGCATTGGTCAACCCGACCTGCGCGTGAGACGGCCCCTCCGTCTTTCTCAGAAGGTGCTCGTCGATGAAGCGCCTGTAAGCGCGGCTGTTTATGGGGGGGAGATGCGAGTGAATGATCAGGTTCCCTCCGACATCTCGCACCTTGAACTTCCTCAAGTACCGGAGCAGGAAATGGTTGACCCGCGGACCAGCCTTGAGGACCTGGAGGTTTCGGGAGAGCGCCTCCCAAAGGACGATCCGTTCACGTATCGAAGCCATTGGATTTTTATTATACCATCAAATCCCCATCGTCAGCCCGCGGACACCTGGAGGCAACCTTCGCCGGCCTTAGTCCGTATATAGGGATGAGGGAATGGATGATGGAGGGAGATACAGATGTCCATCAAAACCAAAATCATCATCCTCCTGGCGGCAGCGGCCGTCACTTTCCTGGCCTTCAACTTCATCACCTGTTCCGGCGGCTTCTGCAAGCTGCTCAAAGCAGGACAGGAGTGGACCGTATTGGCGGCAAACGGCTGCCAGGGCCCGCCGGACGCGGTAGTTACGGCCTCCGCGAAGTTTTGAGGAGACGCGCCCGAGTCGCAAGCCCGCGATATCGCCGTGACCGGTCAGACTGCGCCGGTCTCTGCGCCTAAAGCATACCTCCCTCTTGCCTTTTCCAAGGGGTTTGACTTTTGGCCGGCCCCCCCGAATAATATGGGTCCCATTAAGACGTTCCTGGGCGTCGAGATCGGAAATCATGAACTTCGAAAACCTGATCGGACGCTACGGGCTCTATCTCACAACCTACGTCGTCGGAGTGATCAGCGGGTTTGTCCCGGTCGTCAACCTGGAAGTCTACCTGGTTTGGGTGGCGGCGCTGACCCCCAGCTCTCAGGCTGTGGCCGTCACCGTCCTGGCTACCTTCGGCCAGATGACAGCCAAAACCCTGATGTACCTGGCGGGCGCCGGCATCCTCAAGATCGCAGTCAGGAAGCCGGGCAAGAAGCTCCAGGCCGTCCAGATGAAGATGGCCCAGTGGCAGCATCGCCTGGGGCTGTTCATGTTCGTGAGCGCCTCTCTCGGTGTCCCCCCTTTCTATGTGGTGAGCATCGCCTCGGGGATCTGCCGCGTCCCTTTGGCTGTCTTTTTCATCTGGGGGCTGGCGGGACGGCTGCTCCGCTTCGCCGTCTTCGTGTTCTTCCCTCATCTCATCAAGGGTCTATTCGGCTGAGGCAAGGGATGGTCCCATGAGCTTCCGTCTGCTGGTCGATTCAGACGAATTCGCCGGCCAGCTGCTTCAGGATATTTCGGCCGCCGGAAAGTCCGTCTACGTCCAGGCGATGACCTTCGACGCCGACGAGTCCGGACTGCGGGTCGCCCGTACGATCGCTGACGCCTCGGCCCCGGACCGGCGCGTCCTGGTCGACGCGGTCTCCCGGTCTATCGTCAGCGACCGTTTCATCTACGCTCCGGGCAACTGGCGAGATCGAGAGCTTCGGCGAGAATGGCGGGCCACCCGGGACCTGTCTGAGGAGTTGCGCCGTCGGGGAGTCGGCGTCAAGATCACCAACCCCTACGGCCCTCTCTGGCTCCGTTTCTTCGCCCGGAACCACAAAAAACTGGCCGTCATTGACGGACGGATCACCTATATCGGGGGCATCAACTTCAGCGACCACAACTTCGCCTGGCACGACATGATGCTCCGGATCGAGGACCCGGATGTGGCGGCGTTCCTGGGCGAAGACTTTCTGTGCACCTGGGAGGGCCGGAACCAGTCCGCCATGCGGTCATTTCCCGGAATCGATATCTATCTGCTGGACGGACGCTTCAACCCCCGGGCCTTCGAACCCATCCTCGACGTCATCCGCGGGGCCCGTGAGGAAATCTTCATCGAAAGCACCTATTTCGCCCTGCCCTTCTTTGACCGGTTGCGCGAGATCGGGCCAGGCCGGCCCCCGACGGTCCTGCTGACGTCCGAGGTCAATAACTGGCCCCAGATGCGCGACTACATTCCCTGGGAGGCCCGGCGCTCGGGGATCGAGCTCCGCCTTTATCCGGATCGATTGACCCACCTCAAGGCCATCCTTGTGGACGGCCGAACCCTGATCATGGGCTCGGCCAATTTCGACTTCTTCAGCTACTCCATTTACCAGGAGATCGTCGCTGTCGTCCGCGACCCCGGGGTCATCGGTTCTTTCAAAGACAGGATAATCATCCCCGACCTTAAGAAATCGCTTTCCTATGCGGGGCCTTTCCGTCCTGTCCGCGGCCGGATACGGGCCCTCTCCTTTCGTGCCTTGGTGCGCTTGAATCGCTGTTTGACGCTGATTTGACCGGCCGGCGCCCTTCGGCCTCCCTTCTATTTCAGCCTTTCCAGTATGCCGACGGTGGCTGTGGCTCCGATGCGCGCGCAGCCGAGCTTCCGGACCTCGATGGCTCGCTCCAATGTCCTGATCCCGCCGGCTGCCTTGAGTTTTACGGCTGGGGGGGTGTTCTCCCGCATCAGCTTGAGGTCCCGGTCCTCCGCCCCGCCCGGACCAAAGCCTGTAGAGGTCTTGACGAAATCGGCTCCCACTTCAGTGGAGATCCGGCAGGCGGCGATCTTTTCCTCATCCTCAAGATAGCAGTTCTCAAAGATGATCTTGACGATAACCCCCTGGGCATGGGCTGCGTCCGCAACCGCCTTGAGGTCAGCCCGGACAAAGGCGGTGTCCCTGGACTTGAGTTTGCCGATATTGAGGACGACATCAAGCTCGCGAGCTCCGTTGCGCATGGCCTCCTCGGCCTCAAAAACTTTGGCCGCCGTGGTCGTCGATCCGTGGGGAAAGCCGACGACCGTGGTCACCCGGACCGGGCTTCGCGCGAGGAGCTCCGCGGCCTGACGGACGTCGCTCGGCCGGACGCAGACCGTGGCCACCCTGTAGGCAGCGGCGGTCCTGCAGCCCTCTTCGACCTCTCTGTCCGTCAAATTCGGCTTGAGCAAGGAATGATCGATCATCGAGGCGATTTCCTCATAAGTGACCATGTCAGTTTCTCCTAAATCTCAAAGGAAGGCGGGCTGAAGAAGCCTTGGACCGGACGGCCCGTCGGGAAGAGAATGCGTCGAGATGAACCGGGAATCCCGGTCAGTCTTCGGCGCACTTTTTTTGCTCGTAACCGCAGGCCGTGAAGAATATCGCCCGGTCGAAAAAGAGGGCGACCCGGTTGTTGAGCTCGATCGCCTGGTAGAGGTCATAGGTAGAGTCCAGAAGCCCTTCCTCCATGACCTTGCGCCAAAGGTTTCGCCGGATGAGGATCAACGCCTGGATGACTTCCGAGAGGGCAAACCCTTCTCGGCGCCGCTGTTCTCCCAATGCTCGATAATCCCTGGCTACCTCTTCTTTGGAGGTCTCATGAGAGACCCATTTCCCGAGCTGGCTGAAAACGCGGAAGGCTCTCTCGTAGACCGCCTCCCGGTCGAAACGCCGATAGGTGAGCGTATTGGGGTCCTTGCGGATATCGGCCAGCCAGGAGTTGGTGAGGTCGGCGGCGTTGCGCTCGATGAGGTCGACGAGCTTCTGAGAGACCGAGGTGAGATGGAGCGAAGCTTTTTTCCCCTCGATGCTCATGTTCCCTCCTCCTCGATTCAACCTTTAGCATAGGCCCCCATCAAAGTCAATCGGCTAAGGGGTATGAACTCACTTGCGCTTTCCTTTACGGGCAAACGATGGCCCGGATGACACCGTCGCGATAGCCGGCGGCAAGCTCGAAGGCCCGGCGGGCGTCCTCAAGGGCGAACCGGTGCGTGGCCATGAAGCGCATATCCACCTGTCTTTTTCTGACGAGGTCGATCGCCTCGCCAACACGGGATCTTTGACGCCGGATGCTATAGAGAGAGAGCTCCTTACGGCGGAGGGCATGGACGTCGAAGGAGATCCGATCTTCCTTGGGGATTCCGATGATCAGAAGACGGCCGCCGGGCTTGAGGAGCTCGACGGCCTTGGAGAAGGCGGCCTGGTCGCCGCAGCACTCGTAGACGGCGTCAAGCCCGGCGGGCAGCAGGCTCATCATTCGGGCGACGACATCTTCCCGGTCCGGATTCCCCGCCCAGGACGCTCCAGCCTTCCTGGCGGCCTCGACTCGGCTGTCGATCCTGTCCGTCACATAAACCGTGCGGACCCCGGAGGCCCTGAGGGCCAGCAGGACGCTCAGCCCGATCGGGCCGGAGCCCAGGACGGCGGCCGTTCCAGGAATCGGCTCGCCTGCAAGATGGATCCCGTGAAGCGCTATGGTTAGGGGTTCGATCAGCGCTCCCTCCTCCATGGTCAACTCGGATGGCAGGCGGAAACAGTTCTCCTCCGGCATGACGATGAACTCGCAGAGTGCGCCGGAAATCTGGTTGGGCGTGCCGAGATAGAGGAGGCGGCGGCAGGTGTTCGGCCGGCCAGCCAGGCACTGGTCGCAGCCGCCGCAGATGATGGCCGGGTCGACAGCAACCCGGTCCCGCGGCCTCAATCGCCTGACGGAAGGTCCGATCCTTTCCACGGTCCCGGCGCACTCATGGCCGACGATGAAAGGATAGTCTACGACCTGGTCGCCGATCCGTCCCTCGGAATAATAATGAATATCTGAGCCGCAGACCCCGACCGCACCGACGCGAACCAGCACGTCGGTATCCCTGATGAGCTGGGGGTCCGGGACTTCCCGGATCTCGAGCTTGCCTATGCCTGTAAGGAGCGCTGCTTTCACCGCTTCGACCTCCAGCCTTTGTCAGCTCACCCTGTATTTGGTCAGGGAAACAGCGCCTTCATGGCGTTCCCCGGAATGATAGGCAACTGAGCTCGCCCGCCTCAAAATGGGTTTTCGGACGAGTAGAGCCATCCCGCCGGCCGGCTGCAATAGACCTCTTCTACTCCCAGCAGACGCACGGCGGCGAACAGGGGGCGCCCGGCGTGCCTGAAGGCGACAGCCGTGTGGTGAGGGAACCGCTTCTCGATCAGCACATGGCGGTAGAATCGCCCCATCTCCTTTACGGCAAAGACACCGATGCTCCCGAATGACCTGGGGTCGATATCGAGGACTTCGCCTTCGGCCACATAGGACCGCAGCCGGGTGTCGGCCGTGGACTGGAGCCTGAAGATGGTGATCCCTCCCGGCCTAATGCGGCCTTCCATGGTGCCGCGGGTGATGTCGGGCTCCTTATCCCCCTCTATCAGACGATGCATGATGAGCTGATATTTGAGCGTGCTCCCGATCATACAAACAGAGGGCGTGTTGCCGCAGTGGAAGCCCATGAAGAGATCGGTCGGCTTGTAGGAGCCCACGCGTTTCCGGGCCGCCTCATACATATCCCGGGGCACGGAATTGTTGACATCGAGGAGGGTAGCCGGGAGCTCGGTCGCGCAGGTTGCCATATACTCGCTCAGGGCACCATAGATGTCGACCTCGCAGGCGACCGGGATCCCCCGCGCCGCCAGACGTGAGTTGACATAACAGGGAACGAACCCAAAATATTTCTCAAAGGCCGGCCAGCACTTGTTGGCGAAAACGCCGAACTCCGATGCGCCCAGATGGGCCTCCATGAATTTCATCAGGGCGACCTCATACTGGGCCAGCTTCTCGAGGAGGTCGGGGTAGGTCAACCCCTGACCAAGCTCCTTAGCCATGTCCCGGGCGACGGCCTTGACCCTCGGACTGCCCTTGGCGCCGAGAAAGATATCATAGAGGTCGAGCTCGCTGTTCTCCATGACCTCGACGCCGATGTCGTAGAGGGGCTTGATCGGAGCGTTGCAGGCGAGGAAGTCTTGCGGTCGGGGCCCGAAGGAGAAGATCTTGAGCTTCCGCAGACCCAGGATGACCCGGGCGACCGGAAGAAAACCTGCGATCATGTCCGCCACTTCGGCGGCATTCCCGACCGGGTAATCAGGAATATAAGGGCGAAGGCGCCTCAGGCCGATATTGTAGCTTGCATTGAGCATCCCGCAGAGAGCGTCCCCCCGTCCGTTGACCAGGTCCTCACCCGTTTCCTCGGCCGCCGCGGCGAACATCACCGGCCCCTCGAATTTCTGGGCCAGGAGAGTCGCCGGACCCTCAGGCCCGAAATTCCCCAAAAAGATGACCAGCGCGTTGATCCTCTTATCGCGCAGTTCCTGCTCGGCGGCCAGCACGTGGGCCTCATTCTCGACCAAGGTCTTAAGCTCGATGACCGGGATCTTTTTCGCCCGGCACTCCCTCACCACCTGAACCCGCCTCTTCCGCGACAGCTCCACGGGAAAACAGTCGCGGCTGACGGCGATGATGCCCAACCTCAGCAGCGGGATGTTTTTCACTATTTCCCTCCTTTTTTCTGACCGTAGTAAGCTCCGGGGCCGTGCTTCCTTTGGAAATGCTTGTCCAGGAGATAGCGCGGGAGAAGCGGCCCCGCGGGGTTCAAGAGCAATGTCCCCAAGGCCATTTTGGCGATCCTCTCCAGAGAGAGGCAGTTCTCCACCGCTTCCCTGGGCGTTCTTCCCCAGGCAAAAGGGCCGTGCCCGGCTACCAAGACACCAGGCCTCTCCAGAGGCTTGATCCCGGCGAAGCGTTCTCTGATCACCTTGCCCGTGTTGAGCTCATAGTCCTTCTTAACCTCCTCACGCCTGAGGAAGCGGGTCACCGGCACCGGACCGCTGAAGATATCGGCGTGTGTAGTCCCCAGTAATGGGATCTCTCGCCGGGCCTGGGCATACATGGTGGCGAATTCGCTGTGGGCGTGGGCGACGCCGCTGATGGTCGGGAACGCGCGATAGAGCTCGAGGTGCGTCGGGGCATCCGAGGAAGGGTTGAGCCGGCCTTCGACCCGGCGACCGCTGAGGTCCACCAGGACAATGTCCGACGGCTTCATCTCCTCGTAAGAGAGGCCGCTGGGCTTGATCGCCACGATCCCCTTTTCCCTGTCCAAGCCGCTGGCGTTGCCGAAGGTCAGGGTAACAAGGCCGAACCGGACAAGGTCCAGGTTCGCGCGCCAAACTTGTTCTTTGAGTTCTCTGAGCATCAGCCGCCCTTTCTCTGGCGATCCCGGATGGCCAGAAGGTCTTTCATGACGTTGTGAAGCATCCCTACGCCGGCCCGGGTCCCGAAAGCGTCGTGGATCTGGGAATAGAGCTTGTGCAATTCTTTATAGACGCCATGGTTTTCTCGGTTGGGCACGAAGGTCCGGTCTTTAATCCCGCACATGGCCGCCTGGGCCGTCCTGAAATCATCGTATCCTCCTCTGGCCTTCCCGGCGACGACGGCACCGGCAATGGCCGAGCCCAAGGCGCAGGTCTGACCGGAGCGGGCGATCTGCATCTCCCGGCCGGTCACATCCGCATAGATCTGCATGAGCAGGGCATTCTTCTCGGCAATGCCGCCGCAGTTGATGATCTCGGAGATCTTGACCCCGTACTCCTCGAACCGGTTGATGATGGTCAGGGCGCCGAAGGCCGTAGCCTCGATCAATGCCCGGTAGATCTCCCCCGGGGTCGTATGGAGGGTCTGGCCCAACAGAAGACCGGTCAGGCGCTGGTCCACGAGTATGGTGCGGTTGCCGTTGTTCCAATCGAGGCCGAGGAGACCGGACTCGCCCGGCCGAAGCTTCGCCGCCGCTGACGTCAGCGCCTTGTGAGATCCTTTGGCCGCGCCGCCGGGCCGGATAGTGCCGACAAACCAATTGAAGATGTCGCCCACGGCCGACTGTCCTGCTTCCAGCCCAAAGAATCCGGGGAGCACCGAGCCGTCGACGATCCCGCAGAGGCCGGGAATATCGGAAAGCGGCCGGCTGTTCGGCCAGACGGCGATATCGCAGGTGCTCGTCCCGATGATCTTGATCAACCGTCCAGGCCTGACGCCCGAGCCGACAGCCCCGAGATGGGCGTCGAAAGCGCCGACGGCGACAGGGATGCCTGCAGGCAGCTTCAGTCGGGCGGCCCACTGGGGAGTCAGCTTTCCGGCAGGTTCATCGGAGGTGTGGGATTTCCCGTAGAGCCGCCGGCGCAACTTTCCCATCTGGGGATGGAGCTTGGCCAGGAACTCCTCAGCCGGAAGGCCTCCCCAGGCGTCGTTAAACATGGCTTTGTGTCCGGCGGCGCAGCGGCTGCGCTTCATGACCAGAGGGTCGGTGATGCCGGTCAGTACGCCGGGGAGGAAATCACAGCATTCCACCCAGCTCGAGGCGGCCTCGAAAACCGCCGGGTCGACCCGCAGGCAATGCAGGATCTTGCTGAAGAACCACTCCGACGAATAGGTCCCGCCGCACTTGGCCAGGTACTCGGGATGCTCCTTGGCCGCGAGATCGGTGATCAGACGGGCCTCAGCATGGCCGGTATGGTCTTTCCAAAGCCAAGCCTGGGCGTTCGGGTTTCTCTTGAACTTCTTCTGAAAGCTCAACGGAGTTCCGGTGCTGTCCACTGGGATAGGAGTTGATCCAGTCGTGTCGACTCCGATGCCGATGACTTGAGACGGATCGAACGACCTGTCGACTTTCCTGGCTTCGGCCAGGAGGGATCGGACGACACCCTCGATCCCGCGGATATAGTCAGCCGGGTTTTGTCGGGCGAGGCCGGGGTCGGCAGGGTCGAGGATGATCCCTTCCTTCCCGGTCTCGTAAGAGTGGACCGCTGTGGCCAGCTCGTTCCCGTTCGCCGCATTCGCCAGAAGCGCCCGGACCGAGTTCGTCCCGAAATCAAGTCCCAGACTGAGCGCCCCTGCTTTCATTCTATTTTCCACTCGTGGATCCCGGCTGACCAGTCTTTCTGGCACTGGACCTCAAGGCGCAGGTCTCGGGTCTGGACGGGCCGGAATCTCACCCGGTTAAACATATCCTTTTCAACCCCGTAGGCATCAAGGGCTCTCACCGGCACCCATGTTTCGCCCTGACGGTAGAGGAGCTGCCAGGAGGCAGGCACCCGAGTTTCCCCCTGCCCGGTATCATCCAACCAGTAGACTTCGACTGCGGAAACCGTCGCCGGCCGCTGAAATTCATACTGAACCCATTCCTGCGTGCCCTTGTTGGGCCACCAGTGCAGATAGGGGTGGGTGCGGTCGTTGGAGCCCGTGGGGTCCCACTGGTCGTTGACTGCGCCGGCCGGCTTGTCACCGGATGCGCTAGCCTTGCTTGTTGAAGCAATGCTCGGAAGGGGTATCGGCCTGGCCAGTGACTCCTGGCGGGCGAGCCAGACAGCCATCTCCCCTTCCCCCCGGTGCGCCCAGGCAAAATAAGGGATGGCGACGAACCCCATCTTCTTGCGCTCGACCTGGCCGGCCCGACGTCCGGCAGAAAGCGCCTCCCCCTCTCCCATGATGACGGTGACTCCGCCGAGCAGGTCGTCTCGCCGCTCGGCAGCGAGAGAAGAATCGTCAGGCACCACGAGGTGGGTGACCCGGCCGCCGTTGTCCGGCCATTCGGCGCAATAGACGATCGGCCCTCGCTCCAGGGCCACCTTGCCAGCATCATCTTTGACTGCGGCATTGGCCACGACCCGCCGGACGGGCATGGGGAAATTGACCTCAACAGTATCGCCGTCGCTCCATTCCCGCCGGAGCCTGGCATAACCCTGGACCACTTCCGGGTTCACCGTCTCGCCGTTGACAGAGATGGTCGCTGTCGCGTCGAAATGCTCCATGTATTGATAGAGATCACCGGGCACGGGACGCTCCACCGCCCAGCCGGGGATACGGACATTCAGACTAAACTCAGCGCTTGTTTCGGGGTGAACGACGATCCTGACGGTCCCGTCCCATGGGTAGCGAGTCTGCTGTTCCAGGCGGACCCTCCGGGCGCCGAGCGTCAGCTCTGTCTCGCTGCCGACAAACAGGTTCACATACAGAGCGTCATTCTGCGTCGCATAGATAAAGCCGGGGATCTCGGGGACGAAACGGACGATATTGCTGGGACAGCAGGCGCAGTTGAACCAGGGACTGCGATGGTACTGGCCGGAGGATTCAAGCGGGTTGGGATAGAAGAAGCGGTCCCCGCTCATCCCTACCCCGGAAAGGAAGCCGTTATAGAGGGTGCGCTCCAGGATGTCGATATAGCGGGAGTCGCCCTTGAGGAGGAAGAGGCGCCAATTCCAGAGGACGGAGCCGATCGAGGCGCAGGTTTCGCAATAGGCGGAAGCGTTGGGAAGCTCGTAGGCAGGGCCGAATCCCTCGATCCCGCCGGCGGCTCCGATCCCACCCGTAACATACATCTTCTTATAGACGACGTCCTCCCAGATCCTGTCCAGGGCTTGGATATAGGCCGTGTTGCCGGTAAGGGCAGCCACATCGACCATCCCGGAATACATGTACATCGCCCTGACGGCGTGACCGACGGCCTCGGCCTGCTCGATCACCGGCTT
>Ga0153916_10001010_pt1 | contig 19737 bp, 21 predicted proteins | sample Opewatmetagenome_FD_109642 | JGI IMG/M metagenome (GOLD analysis project Ga0153916, IMG submission 109642) | Freshwater wetland microbial communities from Ohio, USA - Open water 3 Core 3 Depth 4 metaG | ecosystem: Environmental > Aquatic > Freshwater > Wetlands | place: USA: Ohio, Lake Erie... | reverse complement strand
TCCGCGGTGGATTCCCGTGGACACTGCGGTAAGCCACCCGGCATCGGCACTCCAGTGGCCGACCATGAAAATCACGGCGAGGAGGATCCCGCTTTCCAGCGCTTCAATCACTAATGTGCTTCCTACCGTGAGCCACCAAATCCAGAAATAAGGATTGGTAATGGCGGTAATGACTCCAGCGAGATATGGATTGCTGGAGGCACGGGGGGACTGCCGATCGAGGTGGGCGTGCATGCTTTCCTTTACCGTCAGGATACCAAATCCAATCAGGGCCGACCCACCCAGCAATGCAACAGGGTGAGAGTAGGTAAGAGCGGCGGCGGAGAATCCGAATAGAATGAGGAGAAAGACGAGGGTCTCTATCGCGATGTGCCCAAGCGTAACCTTAGGCCCCACCGTCCAGCCTCCCCTGACCGAAGCCTGTATCGTCGCTACCAGTGTTGGACCAGGAGCGAGTGCTCCAGTGAGCCCAATTATGAACGCGAGGACAAGAGTTTCCAGCACACCATCCATGGTACCTGTAGTACGTGTCTTTCGTTACCACGAAAGGATTTCCTTTGTGACCGGTCAGTGGGAGCTCGCTTAAGCAAAACAGCAAAATACTCATCCCGCCCAACGGTACGGAGCGCATGGATCTGGTTTCCGTTGTCCTGATTGCTATTGGGCTTGCCCTTGATTGTTTCGCAGTATCTATCGCAGTCGGTACATCGAGCGATCTCCCGCGATTGACTGCAGCTGGTGTGATCGCCCTCTTCTTCGGTGGATTCCAGATAGGGATGAACCTCATCGGGTGGGGGGCGGGCACCTGGCTCGTGGGCCTCATTGCAGGATTCGATCACTGGGTTGCATTCCTGCTCCTCCTTGTGATCGGGGCAAAGATGATCCTCGAAGGGATCCAGGAGGTAGAGGAAAGGGAGGATGTGCAGTACTTCCAGATCTCCACCCTGGTCCTTCTCTCCCTTGCCACCAGTATGGATTCACTGGGGGTAGGCCTCTCCTTCGCTCTCCTGTCTACCACCATTCTCGTCCCCGCACTTATTATCGGTGTTACGGCATTCCTGCTCTCATTCATGGGGGTAATTCTTGGCACACGCCTAGGCGAGTTTTTCGGGCAACGAATAGAGATCGCTGGTGGGGTCATCCTTATCGGGATAGGAATTCGGATCCTTCTCCAGCACGGGATTCCCTGACCTTAAAAACGGAAAAACGAACTGTATTTATAATCTGATCACGCATGGTTCTGGAATACTGCATGCTCATGGCGTGCGGTACGGGGACGGGGGCCCCGGCTGGATTCTCTTCATACGTTACTTTCGGGTTACGACTGGAATTGGAGTGAACGCCGTAGTTCGAAAGGTCACGCAGAGGGGGGGATAATGACAGGATGTCAATTGACAGCATCGTGCACGGGGGGTTGTTCATCATCCTGCTCATTGTCCTGATCGGACCGTTCCGGGTCCGGGTGATCGAAGCACAACCTTGAAGTCATTTTATTCACCTGCGGGGTGGCAGCCCTCACTCACTGGGTTTGCCACTATCGAGGGAGAGGTAACCGGGTGGAGTCTGAAAATTTTGGAGGAAGCGTTCACCGCACCACTCCGCATCACCGATATTGCCGGTGTCCCGGTAGGAATTGTTCAGATTGTTTTCATCATCGGGCTCATAATCCATTTTTGGCACGGGCCTATCCATCGTGCCATCAGTACGGTCTGCAGATTGCTGCCCCTGAATGCCCTCATCTTTCTTATAATCATCAGTCTGGGGCTTCTCTCAAGTGTCATCTCTGCGATCATTGCAGCGATCATCCTCGTTGAAGTAATCTGTGCCCTACCTCTTACCAGGCATCCTTGCCTGCGGGGTACTTCGGAGCCCTTCTGCAGCGTTCGTCGAACAATGATGGAGGGGCAGTCGCCTGTGAGGCGTACCGTGAAACGCTCCAGGAGGTCGTGGTTCGGGCGGTCAAGATCTTCCTAGTTATCATGGCTCTTATCTTCCTTGGTGAGGGATTCAAACCTATCATCCCCACCTATATCATCCATATCCCCTCGGAAGCGCTCTATTGGGTAAACTCCGTGTCCGCGGTATTGGACAACGCAACCCTTACCGCTGCAATCATCAGCCCGGCCCTCACTGAGCTCCAGATCCGGAGTTCGGGACTGGCTCTCCTGATTGCAGGGGGAATGCTGATTCCGGGCAATATCCCAAATATCATTGCTGCAGGAAAATTGCGTATTACCAGCAAGGAATGGGCAAAAATAGGTTTATCGATGGGATTTATGGCAATGGTTGTTTATTTTGTGATTCTCTTTATCCCACCCTCCTTGGACTCTGACTTCCCTTTTTTCTGGTGGAGAACAAGTACCGGCCGCGTCGTATGACGTACTACATCATATGATGTGTCCCATCAGCCCTCTCCTGAAGAATCCTTTTCCATGCGGACTCAACGTTCAGGCAGGGAACTTAGTAAACAAAATAACAAAGCGAAAAAAGGGGAATGAGTTAATAGTTTGCCAGGTATCGATCCAGCTCCCACTGGTGCACCGCGAGCCGGTATTCATCGGACTCAATCTCAGCGATTCGGCCAAGGTTCTCTACGACGTGGGAACCCAGTGTATCACAGAGGATCCGGTCCTTCATCAGGTGTTCCTGGGACTCAGTGAGGCTCCCCGGGAGCATCTCGATATTCATCTTCTTCCGTTCCTCTTTGGTCAGGTGGTAAATGTTCATATCCGTTGGTTCAGGGGGCTCAATCTTGTGCTTGATACTATCAAGGGCGGACGCGAGCATCACCGCGAAGGTAAGGTAGGGATTGCAGGTAGGGTCGGGGCTCCTGAACTCAGCGCGGGTGCTGTTGCCACGGGCTGCCGGGACCCGTACTAATGCTGAACGATTGTTTGCGGACCAGGTAATGTAGACCGGTGCCTCATAGCCAGGCACCAGCCGCTTGTAGGAATTGATAGTCGGATTTGCCACCCGGGTTATGGCTTTTGCGTGCCGAAGCAGTCCACCGATATAATACCGTGCCATATCCGATAGCTGTCGCGGGGCATTGGGGTCATAAAATGCGTTTTTCCCATCCCTGGAGAGCGATCCATGGGTGTGCATCCCGGAACCATTGATCCTGGCAATCGGTTTGGGCATGAAGGTCGCATGGAGGCCTGCTTTGAGGGCAAGTGTTTTTGTGGCGAACTTGAGGGTAATCACCCGGTCAGCGGTGCTCAGGGCATCCCCGTACTTGAAGTCGATCTCATGCTGGCTGGACGCCACTTCGTGGTGAGAGGCCTCGATCTGGAGACCCAGTTGAGTAAGAGCAAGAACAATGTCCCGGCGCACATTTTCCGCCGCATCTGATGGTGCAAGATCAAAGTAACCACCGCTATCCTGGAACTGGGTGGTAGGCAATCCGTCCGCCATTTTGAAGAGAAAGAACTCACATTCTGGACCGGTGTTGAAGGTGAATCCCATCTTTGCTGCTTCAGCGAGAGTCTTTTTCAGGATATACCGCGGGTCACCTTCGAAAGGCTTGTTCCCATACGTATAGACATCGCAGATGAACCGGGCCACCCGTGCATCCGCCGGTCGCCATGGCAGGATCGCATAAGTGGCCGGGTCAGGCTTGAGAAGCATATCCGACTCCTCAATCCTTGCGAATCCCTCGATAGAAGACCCATCGAACCATATCCCATCAGTGAGTGCTTTCTCTACCTGTTCAACGGGAATGGCGACATTCTTGGGCTGGCCCAGGATGTCCGTGAACTGGAGTCGGATGAACTTAACGGTATCCGCCTCAATCTTCTGCAGCATCTCTGCGACGACGTCTTGTACCATGTGGAAGTAAGCTTCTATCTAATTATATATATACATAATTCATGTACAAGTACTGGGGAACGACGCAGAAAAACATTGTACGAAAAAAAATCGATACGAATGATTTATTGTTTCTTTTTTGCCTGTTCGAAGGTATGGAGTGCCTGTCGTATGATATCCTCTTCACCCTTGAAGTAGAGGTTGTCATGTCCCTTCCATCTCCCGCATCCGCGAAAGACCGCTGCCGGAATCCCCTGATTGCTCTCTCCCATGATGAAGTTCGCAAACCCTGCGATCTCGTCGACCACTGCTTCCTCAGTGATCTTCAATTCATGGCCGAAGAGGTCATGATCTTTCCGAAAGTCGCGTATAGCCGGCATCCCGCTCCAGCCAATGGCGTTTCCCGTCTGCCCTCGGCGGAAGGCTCGCCCCACCGTATCGGTAATTATCACCCCTACCTCTTTTCCCGAGATCTCTCGGATACGAACCCGTAGCTCTTGGGCGGCAGCCATGGGATTGGGGGGTAAGAGGATCACGAAACCATCCTCAATATTACTCCGGTCCACACCGGATCGTACCCCGATATGTCCCCAGGACATCTGGGAAAGGATGAATGGCTCTTCGAGGATTACCTCGGCCGCATCATCAAGCACTGCCTGAACAAACCGGGGATCCTCATGATCATGGGCTGCGATCCTGATCGCCCGCTTATCCGGCCGGATCGTGTGGAGAGGGCGGGTGTACCCTTTCGATTTGGAGTAGATGGTGGAGGCAACACAGAGCATATCTTCATCCTGGAAGGAGACACGATCGCAGATCATCGCGATGATATCATCCCCTTTATTGATCAGAGGGAGTCCCTCCACCCCGAACACCTGGACAGCCATGCCTAGTACTTACCTTCCGCCTCTATCAAACCAGTGCTCTTCCTCTTCCGCTAGTGCCTTCAGAGCAGGATGAGGGAGATGAGGATGCCACCAACGATCACCCACAGAATCTCCGCGCCCATCAGAAGCGCTACAAAAGATCCAATAGCTAGAAAAACCGTTATCGGATTCCATGAAATGGCGAAAGCAACGCCAATACAGACACTTGCCAGGAGTCCAAGAAAAGAGAGGAGAATACCTCGTGCCGCACGGTTTACCAGCGGGGAACCCTGAATACGGTCAAAAAAGGGAAAGAGCCCGACAAGGAGGAAGAATGATCCAATAAAAATGCCGATGGTGGCAATGAGCGCGCCAGCCACCCCGTCCACGACAAATCCAATGAAAGTCGCGGTAATAATGATAGGACCTGGCGTTACCTGACCGATTGCTATCCCATCGAGAAACGTCTTCTCATCCATCCAGCCCTGGACCCTTACCACTTCATGATACATGAGAGGATAGGCTGCAAACCCGCCACCGAAGGCGAAGAGATCCACCTGGAACATGGAGATAAAAAGGTGAAAGAGTAGTGGTTGCACCCACGCCATCGCCACCACCCCAGCGATGATGAACGCGAGAGCTGCAATGAGGGTGTGGGGGGAGACGGGGAGAAGATATGATGACCTCGTCACCTCTTCTTCAGGTAACCCCGAAAGAAGGGCACACCCCAGAAGAGCAGCTGATAGGATCGCCAGAATGGGGTGGATCCCAAGAAGCAGCAAGGCGGCAGCTGCAAGGGCGATCCCCACCTCCCGCATGCCTCTTACCAGTGGATGGCCGAGAGAGACGGCCGCGTAGAGAATAACTCCCACCACCACCGGACGGAGGCCCTGGAGGATGGACATGAAGGGTGGGAGCGTATGGAGCGAAAGATACAGAGAAGAGAGGGCTATCACCAGAATCGTGGCTGGAGATGCAAACCCGGCATAGGCAACAACCGCGCCCGCAAAGCCACGGGTCCTGAGACCGACATACCCGGCTACCTGCATGGCGGTAGCACCAGGAATTATCTGGCAGAATGCAAGCCCCGACTGGAAATCAGATGTACCCATCCAGCGATGTTTCTCAACCGCCAACTTGCGGATGTAGGCAACCATTGCCGGCCCACCGAAGGCTGTGGCTCCCAGTACGAGGAATTCCTGGAAGATACGGAAAAGGGAGGGGTGTGGTTCAAAGTCGCTGATCTCTGCAGGATCATTCAGGGAGGGAGTGTTCCCATTGGACTGGCTCATTTCTTCCCCCGGATCGTCCTGGCCTGTCGAGCCCGCTGGTCAGCGAGCCACAGGGGTGTTGGGAGTCGATGCTCTCCCGTTGTAGCGAGGGTGAGATCTACCACCTGGTCCAGATTTGTCCGGTGACCAATAGACACATAAACCGGCCTGATATTTTCCTTGGTACGGATTGCCATTCCAATCACCTCATCGCGATCGATGACCGGCACCATTGAACCCCGAAAAGGGGGGAGGGTTGATATCTCTCCCACCAGGAGCCGGTCAGCGACTCCCATGGTTGGACGATCAAGGATGATCCCCACATGGCTGGCAAGACCACACCTCCGTGGATGAGCGTACCCATGGCCGTGAACCATGATCATATCCGGTGCGCTGGAGAGACGCCTAAGGGCATTGAGAACCGCTCGACCTTCCCTGAGCGCAAAGAGCCCTGGCAGGTAAGGAACGAGAGCCGGTTCCCTTATCACCGATTCAGAGATGATAGCCCCCTCGGGATAGGAAAGATTCACCGCTGCAGCGATCACTTCCCTATCTGAATAGGCTGCATCGACACCAGCAATTGTCCTGATAGCATCGGTTGTGACCTTGGGTTCGAGTATCAACAGCTCTCTGATGCGGAGCTGCTCCTCAATTGCCACATCGATATTTTCTGAAATGTGGGCACTGATACCCTCAATCACCTCTACTGTCAGCACCATGGTTACCTTGGTACCCTGCTCCTCATTCAACGCGGCCGGTGTGTGGCTTTCATTCTTTTCGCGGACTCTTGCGGTACACCATTCCCTGAAATATCGCGATCTTTTCACCACGCTCGTCGTTTACCCTGACCGTATAGGTCGCAAGTTTCGGGTTCAGGGCATATTCTTCCGCTTCAGCGACAAGAGTACCGGTTCGCACCGCTTTCATAAAAGAGATGTGGGCGTTGATCGCTGCGGCGGGGATGCCATGGGAATTTGAGGCCAGAGCAAAAGCTGTATCGGCCAGGGTGAAGATCGCACCACCATGCACCGTACCGTGACTGTTCAGGTGATCCTCTCGAATGGTCATCCTCACGGTGGCCCGACCCGGTGATGTTTCCACCAGCATAATCCCGTTCAGGGCACCGTAGCGATCCTGTTTGAAAAAGTGGACGGGGTTCTCCATACTCACCAGCTCCAGAATAGACACCATTGACCAAAGACCTTCCGATGATGAGTCAGTTTCATATAGGGGAGGTACCAATTCTCCCCCACCGGAAGGTGTTCCTGATGTGCTCAGCCGGTGGACCGTTTGAGGTAACTATTCTCGATACGGGTGAGAGAGAGTACCGGTGCAACCGTTGCGGGAAGGAATTCTCTGATGCAACAGAGAATCTTTCCTGTCCCGAATGTGGGTCGGAGGATCTCTCATCTGCCTGAAGAGGAGAGACATGTCCCGTTCATGTCATCCCGATTCCCACTTTTTTTCAATTGACCTGTAGCCTGGTCTTGGTAGGGGGGTACCTGCTGGATTCAGACCATAGAAAACGCAGGGGATTTCGATAAGGAGGAATTCCTTGAATTTTTTGACCACGGAGAATAGTGCGAAATATCCTTTTCCTTGCAGGGGAGCGCTGTTCTGCGAGTACCTGCTGCTGTGGTGCAGGAACCATCATGGCGTGGATATACCAGTGGCAGGCACGGCAGACTATCAGGTAATTATTCTCCTGAACGGGTGCAATCCTTCCCGGAAGATGATGGAGTTCGAGATGATCACAGGTACAATGCCCTCCGCAGTGTTCACACACTCCTCCTGTAGAGAATTTCAGCAGAAAAGCGGTGGCGGGGGAGATGACGGATAATGGGAAGGGGGGCATCTGATGATTCCTCCTCCGCTCCATTTACCGCCTGAAAAAACCCATCAGCTCGCCCTTGCCGATCACATGCCCCTCAATGCTCTTTAAGAGCGTGTCCCTTGTTAGACTACCGGTTTGAGGGAGAAAAGTATCGAGGGCATAGAGCCGGAAATAATACCGGTGCGATTTACCCGAAGGGGGGCAGGGACCACCGTATCCTGTTCGGCGAAAGTCATTGATCCCCTGACGGCTCCCGTCAGAGAGACTCTGGTTTGAGGGGATTGCAGCGGGAAGAGCTCTGAGTTCGGGGGGGATATTGTAAATGATCCAATGGCTGAACGTACCCCCGGGGGCATCGGGATCGTCCATGATCAGTGCGATGCTCTTTGTGCCGGTTGGTACTCCTTCCCAGGTCAGGCGGGGGGAGATGTCCTGTCCTTTACAGGTATAGACAGGGGGAATTTCTCCCCCATTCCGGAACGCATCAGAAGAGAGGTTTATTGTAGCACCCGTCTTCTCCGGGGCTCGGGAGGTATCGGTTATGCACCCGGAGGAAAGTAGTATACCTGGAATGAAGACCATCATGACCATCCTGAGAACCGATCGCATCACACGGTTCCTCATGCAGGTGACTAGACTTTCAGCCTATAAAATAGTATGTCGAAAGCCTGTCTTCACTCCAGCAGCACGAGCCCGATAGAGATGATATCTCCGTGGACGATTTTCCCATATTCCAGATCTTTACAGGGTATCGTTCGCAGCTCCCATCCTGCGTTCCGGGCGGTAGCGAAAACATCAATTCCTGCACCCTCCATCGTGGGCCGGACAAGATCCAGGTGCCGGCACTTTCTCCGAATACTCTCATCCACCATACCCTCTGCTTCTTCCGCCACACAATGCTGGTGCTCACAGTAGATGCAGGGGTACGCCCCAAGACCGAATGCCTTGTAGAACCCATCGTAGAAAGCGGTTTTTTCAATCAGGTGGACAGTGGAATTTACCCAGAGGATCAGGTCACGGTAGAATGGATGGAAATCTTCCGGTATTTCTTCCGGCTTCAGGTGCCGGTGACCAGGGATGCCATCAAAACGGAGGAGGAGACCGATATGGTACTCCCTCACCATGCGACGCGTCTCCTCCACCGTGGGCCCGTACGGTGGGCAGCCCATATGCTTCCCAAATCCCTTACAACCGAAACGGCATTTAAACCGTACCCAGTCTGCAACCACCACATCCTCGCTCCGGATAGGGATCGCTATCGCATCATGCTCCCTGGCAAGGGCAGTGAGCTTCCGTATCTCCTTCTCGATCTCGTCTCCCATAATCCATTCCTCGTTGTTTCTATCGAAAGCTATGAAGTGCCTCTCCACATGCTGCATGGCAGCTTCCTGCAGCGAAGCATAAACTTACCCCTTTGTTTCCACTGGAAGTAAATGATCGATCATGTGGAATTATCCATGATATTCATTGAGAGTTATGTTCTGCTTCGTGTGCTGATGTCATGAAAAATCGCCATTGACAGAACATGTGGGGTGGATGGGGATCCGGAGGAGCGAACTGACATTCAACACCGATCCTCTCATCGATCATCCTCGCAAAACTAATAAATTCTGCTCTGTGCATCTCGCGGCAGACGTATTCCCCAAGTCCCCGCCGCAGTCGCGCTTCCTGCGTCGGGCAGGAGGGAACAGAGATGATGATCTCATCGTCTTTCTCTTCAATCTGGTAATCAATGATCATCGTCCAGGGATAGAGCCGGAGGGCTTTCACAAAGCCCTTCAATCCCCGTTCATTGAAGTGGAACCGGGAGATCAGATCTTTCGCCGCCATTCCTCCCACCCGACCCCATACCTTTTCATTGAGGGACTCCGCAGTGGACTGTCCGAACTGCTCGGCGAGATAGATAAACCAGAAGGCATCGACCACCCGATAATGCCAGAGGAGGAATTCCAGGTAACTCCTGGTCTCAGCGGGCGTCATTCCCTCAAAGAGGTCAAGGTTCATAAAAGAACAATCCTCAGCACCTCTTTCGTGCGGAAAGCAGAAGAGATTGCTGGTTCATATGAGGATAGGGGGGTAGGAGAGATTCGGATATCTCCCATTTGATTGCTCATTTCAGGGATTTTTCTCTACTGCACTGCTGTACACCTCTATCCCCTTTGAGGCAATGAGGAGCGATACACCTCCGACAACGAGGAGCGTGACGAGAGGCAGAGTGATACGGGCGAGATAGGTGAAGAAACCTGTTGCGGCATCTGAACCCGCTGCGAACCCCAGTATTCCCTGATTCACGAACAGCAGATAGGCCATATAGAAAAAGAGGAGAATACCGAGCAATCCGATGACGAAGAGTGACATTCCCATGTATTCAATCCGTTGCGATTTCTCCATGCGTGTTCACGACCTTGGTAGTTCCATGTAATCGCAGAGCAGGATAAGGGTTATGCATGTATGGATGGTACTTATCCCAGACTTCAAGTAGACATGCTACCTACCTTATACCTGACCAATGATTCCCGACCTTGTCAATATTATTCTGAACATCGATAAGAACCTCCCCCTCGTCATCCAGGATTACGGCCTTTTTACCTACCTCATCTTCTTTGTGATTATTTTTTTTGAGACCGGTTTTGTGATCACGCCCTATCTCCCCGGTGACTCCCTTCTCTTTGTTGCGGGTGTCTGCGCAGCGAACGGCCTCCTTAATATCTGGTGGCTCCTTGGGGCTTTCATTCTCGGCGCGATACTGGGAGATACCGCTAACTACTGGATTGGGAGCTATTGTGGATCGAACCTCTTCAAGACGCGCCTTTGCCGGATCTTCAAGGATGAGCACTTTGACCGGACAAAACACTTTTTTGAAGGGTACGGGGGCAAGACCATCTTTCTTGCTCGCTTCATTCCCATGGTTCGGACTTTTGCCCCGTTCCTCGCGGGCGTGGGATGCATGCACTACCGGCGATTTCTGGCATATAATATTTCAGGTGCGATAGCCTGGTCGGTGAGTATAGTCCTCCTTGGATTCTATGCTGGAACCATCCCCGTGGTAAAGACCAACCTGAATTTTCTCGTTTACTTTGTGGTCCTGCTTACCCTTGGAACCGTGATATTCATTATATACAAGCTGATTAAAACACTCCGTCGCCCCTCAGTGGACGAATAATCTCCTTTTTTATGGTGGTCCCTCATTTCATCCTATGTATTAAAAATAATCATTCATGATATACATGGAGATTCTGTTTCGAGCGATATCCCACAGAGATCAATTAAGGGGAGGAATCAACGGTATCTGGATGAGATCGGTGTGTTCAACCCGAAATAATGAAGCCTTCCCTTACCCTTCCCCTACCCGTGGAGAATAGAGTGGTTGGCAGTGAGTTATCACCTTCTCTTATACTTCAATGAATCCTCCGGGCATGCTTCCATACAGCGTCCGCAGAGATAACACTCACCAAGGGAATATTCACCTGAGGCTTCACCGGTGGGACAGATTTCGCGACAGGTTCCGCAAGCCGTGCACCCTTCCACCGACCGTGGTTTCAGAATCTGCCTCACTGAAGCAAGCGAAAATATGGCACCAAGTGGGCAGATGATCCGGCAGAATGGGCGATAGAAAAAGGGCGATACGAACAGCAGCACGAGAAATACGAAAAAGAGAATTGATCCGGTACTCAGGATAAAAAAACTCCCTAATCCCGAAGACATGAAGGACACCGAAAGAGAGGAAAAGGGCTGCTGTAAAGAAGAGGAAAAGGATCAGGAGACGGAGTATGAACAGGAGGTTTCTATGCACCAGGTGGACTTTTTTTACCGGTACTTCAAACGCCAGTTCTTGTATGGCCCCAATCGGGCAGAGATACCCGCAAAAAATCCGGCCGACCAAGAATGCAAGAATGCTGAATATGACAATAATGGCAATGATGGTAACCGCTGGACCCTGCATATTTCCGAGCAGAAGCGATTGGAGCTGAAGGGGAGCCAGCGGAAGGATGAGAATGAGTCCAAAGAGCAGTGTTAATACCAGGAGTAGTATCCTGATCGATCCGGATAACGCTCCTCTGAACAGCAGCACAAGTATGAGGGGTACACAAACGACGAAATAGGCAATTCTCAGAGCCTGGGGGAGTACATCAGCTGGCATCGTCTCTCCTTAGCAGTCGTAGTCCCGCTTCACTGAGAAGGAGATGGTTTCCGGCAGAATGGATAATGTTCACCTGAATTCACTCCAGTGTCCTTCGATAGCTTATGACGCCAAGGATGATTGCTACGGTCGAGAAGGTGAGCAATGCGAGGAGATCAAACCCGATCACCTCGATACCCTGCCCCCGGAGAATAATACTCCGCAGCGCATGGACAGCGTATGCCTCGGGGTTGATAACTGTAATCCAGCGGAGCCAGCTGGGCATCCCCAGAACCGGATAGAATGCTCCGCTCGTCATGAAGAGAATAAGGTTCAAGAATGCAATAGTGGAAGCGTATTCCTGCTGAGTCGAGAAGCGGGAGGCAAAGGAGACGACGAGACTCGTGACGCCGACGCTGGTAATGAATAGGACAACGAAGACCAGTAAGAGATTTTCGATACTCCTGATAATGACTCCCGCGATGAGGATATCGACTACAAAGATGATCAGGCCGGCAAGGAATGCTTTTACCGTTCCGCTCCCAATGATGCCCAGGATGATACTTGAACGCTTCACGGGGGTAACCAAGTACCCTTCGATGATGCCGTTCTCCCGGTCCCTGATCATGGCAATACCTCCCCCCATCATGGTCGTCATAAAAATGGCCATGACGATAACACCGACGCTGAAGAACTGGAGGTACTCCACTTTCCCGTAAATTTTGTTGACCTGGACTGGATACTTTCCCCCTGCCTTGAGAAGGGCGGCGTTCAATCCTGATTCAATCAGAGCAGGGACCATATAATCAGAGCTATCGACATACAGGCGTACGGTGGTATCATTGATGAGAGCAGAAGGGAATACCACCACGGCCATAATCCTCCCTTCGGAAAGGGCATGTTTCGCGATATTCTCATCAGCATAGAGGGTGAGATCAAACATCCGGGGTTTATCCTGCTGTGAGAAGTGGCGCAGTTCCTCAACTGCCATGGAAAAAAGAGGTGTTTCTTCGGTGAAGGGTTCTCCCTGAACAACCCCGATAGGGATATGAGTGATGGTTCCCCCCATTGCATTCCCGAATATCACGAGATACATGATGGGCATGAAAAGGGTCATCATGAGAACAAACGGATTACTTAAAAATTTTTTAAAATCCCGTTTAAATATCGCGATCGCACCACGCATCATCGCCGTCCCCCCCTGCCTCCTATCAGAGACTCAGTGGAGGTTAGATCATCCAGCTTTTTACCAGTGAAATAGATGAAGACGTCCTCGAGCGAGGGTGACCGGATCGAGATAGAGGTAATGGGGCAGTTGAATCGGTCAAAGATGGCAACGATGGTGGGTAATACCTTGCTCCCGTTCTTTGCCGACATGACTAATTTCTTTTCCTTCGCCTCGAACGAGGTTACCAAGCCGGTATCCTGTATTGCGGAAAGCACACCCTCAACAATGGTCTCAAATCCGACCTCGATAAGATCACCAGCAGGCAGTGATCGTTTGAGATTTTCGGTCGTATCGAGGGTGATGAGCTTTCCCCGATCCATCAGGGCGATGCGGTCACAGAGATGTTCCGCTTCGTCCATATAGTGGGTGGTGAGAATGATGGTCGTATCCTCTTCATTGAGCTTGGAGATCTGCTGCCAGACCTCCCGCCGCGATTCAGGATCGAGCCCGATGGTAGGTTCATCAAGAAACAGGATGAGCGGACGATGAATAAAAGCACGGACAATCTCCAGTTTTCGCCTCATCCCCCCAGAGAAGGTCCGTACCTGCATGTGGGCGCGGTCGGTAAGGTCGGTCATGGCAAGAAGTTGCCATATACGATCTTCTAGGACACTGTCTTCAACATCCACTAGTTTGCCGTAAAATTCCAGGTTATCATAGGCAGTCAGCTCAACATCGAGGGTGCTGTTCTGCGGGCAGACACCGATAATTTTTCGTATCTGCTCAGGGTAGCGAGTTATCTCATATGTACCAACAAAAGCGGTTCCAGATGTAGGTTGGAGGAGCGTGGTGAGGATCCGTATGACAGTACTCTTTCCTGCCCCATTGGGACCAAGAAGCCCGAAAATTTCACCCTTCTTTACGGTGAATGTCATGTCATCGACTGCGGTAACGGTACGGCTATTATTCCGGAATGTCTTGGTGAGGTGCTCGAGCCTGATAATATCCTCAAATAACCCGGATATTGACGTTTCAGTCATAGACATTCTGCCTCAAGAGATCCCTTCCTAAGTGAGAGTTGCCACTCAATCCCTTTATGTATTGTGCGGTATCAATCGGCATGTACCCCCTTATTTCCACTGCATGGCAGCGTTGCATGGCATTAATGCATGCACTCAGAATGTATAAAATAACGATGAAAATCCCAGGATTTCCACTGGCCACACTAGTAAAAGAGTTTAATTAAAAAAAGAATCAGATATACTCCTTCAGGCGCTCAAAAAACCCTGCGCTGGTCTCTTCTTTCTTCTCACCAACGAACTCCTTTACCAGCTCTCGCTGTCGCTTGGAAATCTTTTCAGGTATATGGACCACCACCTTCACCAGCTGATCCCCTCGCCGGCTTGAGTTCATATAGGGCATTCCTTGACCCCGTAACCGGAAGATGGTATGACTCTGGGTACTGGCAGGGACGGTGAGAGTTCCTTTCCCGGAGAGGGTGGGCACCCGTATCTCGCCACCCAGAATCGCGGTTCCCAGGTCAATGGTGGTCTTGCAGTAGAGGTCTGCATCATGTCGTTCGAAGATCTCATGGGGTTTGATATGCACAACGACATACAGGTCACCAGGTGGTCCTCCCCGCAATCCGGGCTCCCCACCCCCACTGATTCTTAGGAACTGCCCGTCATTCACCCCCCGGGGAATGGTGATTTCTATCTTCTGTGTCCGCTCAACGCTTCCCTTGCCGCGGCATTCTTGGCAGGGTTTCTCGATAATTTTACCAGTACCACCACAGGTCCGGCAGGTGGAGATGTTCATCATCTGCCCGAAGGGGCTCTTTGAGACCCGCCGCATCTGCCCGCTGCCACCACACGTGCTGCATGTCTTCAGGTGACCGGGCATGGCTCCAGTCCCTTTGCAGGTCGAACACTCAACAAAGTGAGGAATCTCGACGGTGGTTTTTATCCCGTTGAATGCATCGTTCAGGGTGATCTCCAGATCATACCGGATGTCCGCACCCTCAACCGGTCCGCGAGAACCTTGTCCGCCAAACCCTGAGAAGACATCATACATATTCCCGAACCCGAAGTTCCGGAGGATATCCTCCCAGCTGAATGTCCTAAACCCGGCAAAGTCCTCCGGTTTGAAGGCAGCATGGCCGAACTGGTCATACTGTGCTTTCTTCTGGGGATCGTTCAGAACTTGGAATGCCTCGTTGATCTCTTTGAAGGTTTCCTCTGCTTTTTTGTTGCCGGGGTTCAGGTCAGGGTGGTACTTTTTAGCGAGCTGTCGGAACGCCTTCTTGATGTCATCGGAAGAGGCATCCCTCCCGATACCCAGCACTTCATAATAATCCTTCTTTGCCATGCGGATAGACAGATATTATTTCTCTTCTTCTACCTTGAATTCAGCGTCGACAACCTTGTCCTTATCTGGTTTTTCTTTCTGTGCCCCTTCTTCACCGGTCTGTCCCTCACTCGCACCGGCATGTGCATGCTCTGAAGCGTATTTCTTGGCGGCCTCCTCGTAAACGGCAGTCCCCGCTTCCTGGAGGACTTTCTGGAGGTGCTCAGTCTCCTGTTTTATCTTTCCGATGTCCTGCCCACTCAGAGCATCCTTCGCTGCTTTCATCGCAGTCTCTATATTCCCCTTCTGCTCGGTGCTCAGCTTCTCACCAAGCTCAGCAAGAGTCTTTTCTGCAGTGTAGACCAGAACGTCAGCATCGTTCCTGGTCTGGACTTCTTCTTTCTTTTTCCTGTCCTCATCCGCGAATTTTTTCGCCTCATTGACCATCCGCCCGACTTCTCCTTCCGAAAGCTTGGTCGAGGCTGTAATGGTCATCTTCTGCTCCTTGCCCGTGGCAAGGTCTTTCGCTGACACATTCAGGATGCCAGAAGCATCGATATCGAAAGTCACCTCTATCTGGGGGACACCCCGCGGAGCTCCGGGAATCCCCACCAGATTGAACTGTCCGAGGCTGATATTATCCTGTGCCATGGATCTCTCACCCTGAAGGACATGAATGGTGACCGCGGTCTGGAAATCAGTGGCAGTGGAGAATATCTGGCTCTTCTTGGTGGGGATGGTGGTATTGCGTTCGATGAGGGGTGTCATCACCCTTCCCAGCGTTTCGATACCGAGAGTGAGGGGAGTGACATCGAGGAGAACCATGTCGGTGATCTCTCCCGCGAGAATGGATCCCTGTATGGCAGCTCCCATCGCCACGCATTCCATCGGATCTACTCCCCGTTCTACCTTATTTGCCCCCACATACTTTTCGATGAATTTCTGGACGATGGGCATCCTCGTCGGTCCACCGACAAGAATAACCCTGGCGATACTGTCTTTGGTGAGTTTCGCATCTGAGAGCGCCTGTTCCATGGGGTGAACACACCGGGCGATGATGGGATCGATCAACTGCTCGAGCTTGGAGCGGGTAAGCTTTAAGGAGAGGTGCTTGGGTCCCAGTTTGTCAGCGGTGATGTACGGGAGATTGATATCTGTCTCCAGTACCGTGGAGAGCTCGATCTTGGCCTTCTCGCCCGCTTCACGCACCCGCTGAATGGCCATTTTATCATTTCTGAGATCGATTCCCTCCTGTATCTTGAACTCTCCCACAATCCAGTCAATGATGGCATTATCCATATCGGTGCCACCGAGTTGAGTATCACCTGAGGTAGAGAGGACGGCAAAGGTGCCATCACCAAACTCCATGATGGTCACATCGAGCGTACCGCCACCAAGATCGAAGACCAGGATTTTCTGGGCACCCCCTTTGTCGAGCCCGTAGGCCATTGATGCGGCGGTGGGTTCGTTCACCAGCCGGACCACGTCAAGGCCGGCAATCTTTCCTGCATCCTTGGTCGCCGTCCGCTGGTTGTCATTGAAATACGCGGGAACGGTAATGACCACTTTCTTCACTTCTTCCCCTAGAAATGCTTCCGCGTCTCGCTTGATCTTCTGGAGGATGAAGGCAGAGATCTGCTGGGGGGTATACTCCTTTCCGTAGATGGAGTACTTGTGCCCGGACCCCATCTTTCGTTTCGCGGCCATCACCGTCCCTTCCGGATTAGTGATTGCCTGTCGGCGTGCGGGTTCACCGACCAGCATCTGCCCATCCTTAGTAAAGGCAACGAATGAAGGAAACATCTTCCCTGCGACAGTCACTCCTTCCGCGGAGGGGATGGTGGTGGGTTTTCCTCCAAGCATCACAGCTGCTTGACTATTCGATGTTCCGAGATCTATTCCGATGATCTTCTCCTTTCCCATAAGATTCACTCCTGTTGTACTTTTTTCTCTGCAATTTTTACCTTTGCTGGGCGGATCACCTTGAACTTCAGCATGTAGCCGGGCTGAAATTCCTCTATGATGGTCCCTTCCTCACAATCGCACATCTCCACGCAGAACGCCTCGTGGTAGTATGGGTCAAATTTCGCTCCGATTGTCTCGATACGTTTGAGTCCATGCCCTTGGAGGATCTTAAGAAAGTTTTTGTGAAGCATTTCCAGAGCCTCCCTGTGCACTGCCTCACGGGGGACGGACAGCATTCTTCCCATATCATCGAGGATTTCCAGAAGTTCGGTCACCAGCCGTTCCTCGGCAAGACTGATAATCATCTCCTTTTCTTTATCGAACTTCTTCCGGTAGTTGTCGAAGTCTGCCTGGAGGTATTTGAGCTGGTTCAGGCGATCCTCCGCGAGCTGTACCTGTTCATCCAGTTCTTTCTGGAGCCTGGCACACCGGTCATCAGATTCGGTCAGCCAGGCATCGGATCCCTGTGATTCGTCTGCCTGAGTGCGTTCTTCATCACTCATACCCACTCAGCACCGGATCTAATCTGTAAGCACTACTATATTTAATTTCTCATATTTCCACTTGGATTGGGCCTTATTTTTGATTTCCCTTCTGTAAGAGGGAGTTTTTAATTTTTTTCATTTATTCAACTTTGTTAGGATTAAAACAAATTTATTTAAAAAATTGTAGCGATTTACCTTGAGGGATTGGCTGATGATGGATAAGGGTAGTATCCCCTACGTGGACAGCCAGATTGATCCTGCAAAGCCCACGAGGGGGGGGAGTGGGAAACAAGTGGAATGGAACAATTCTTTTGCGAAGTATCCTGATGTTCCCTTTATGGCTGTGTATTGATGGCGAGAATAGTATCCATATCAACGTGTTCTTCAAACCACCTAGCACATTTCTCGTAGGGATCATCAATGGCATTTTCCGGCAGAGGGGTAAACCTGATCCCTTTTCTACTATAGAGAAAGGAGAGGAGTGCGTTGACCGCTGAAGGATTCTGGAAGAGACCGTGCAAATAGGTTCCGATCACCAGTCCATCGTCACTCACCGCACCTTCTTCGATAAAAGCCCTTTCTACCGATCCCCGTTCCGTCTCTCCCATGTGGATCTCATATCCTTTCACTTTCTCCATCAGTGAGAGGATCGGGGGGATAGAGCATGGTGTACGGCATACCTGTCTTGTATTTTTTCCATACTCACCAAAATTGGTCTTCACGTCCAGAAGGCCAAGACCGGGATAGATGCCCGCTTCTGATTCAATTCCAGAATCTACGATCTCTTTTCCTAAAATTTGATAACCACCGCAGATCCCGATAATGGGGGTCCCCCGTTCACGTGCACGAAGTATCTCTCCCCATGTTCTACTGTTTCGGATCGCTTTGAGATCGGCCACCGTATTTTTTGTTCCAGGGAGGAGGATGCAGTCATACGTTGCAAGAGAGGATCCAAGGGGAAGATAGTGCACCGAGGCATAACGTTCCAGCAGCTCAAAATCAGTAAAGTTGGAGATATGAGGGAGGCGTATCACCGCAATTTTGACGGGGTGGTCCAAAGATCGTTTATCAGAAATCGAGAGTGAGTCTTCACTTGGGAGGACTATATCGGTAAAGGGGAGAATACCCAGAACAGGGATACCAGTCAGATCCTGGATGATTCCCACTCCGTCATTGAACAGCGTGGGATCTCCCCGAAACTTATTGATGATAATCCCCTTTACGAGCCTCCGCACATCAGCGGGGAGGAGCGCAAGTGTACCATAGATCTGGGCAAAAACTCCTCCCCGCTCAATATCTGCCAACAGAATGATAGGAAACCGGAGTTCCCGGGCAAGACGGATGTTGGCAATATCTCTGTGATACAGGTTTACTTCTGCTGCACCCCCCGCTCCTTCAACCACCAGGTGGTCATGGACCTGAAGCAGACGCTTAGCGGCCTCCAATGCTATTTCAAGGAGGTGATTCGTCTCGGTATAGTACTCGCTGATGGGGACGTCCTTATATGCCCGCCCCAGTAGCACAATCTGAGAGGTCTTTTCTCCCGTTGGTTTAAGGAGGATGGGGTTCATGTCCACATGAGGAGAAAGGCGTGCCGCTCTTGCCTGTACCGCCTGAGCAATCCCTATCTCCCCCCCAGCTTCGGTGACATAGGAGTTGAGGCTCATATTCTGGGATTTATACGGGGCGACTGAGATGCCCCGATTGACAAGAGTCCGGCAGAGTGCAGCTACTACCGTGCTTTTTCCTACATGTGATGCCGTCCCCAGCACCATTAAGGACATATTTTTCCTCTGCCTCTCAGGTTAACAACATGGATGTCTGAAAATAAAATGAATGTGTAATAGGTTTTTAGGTGATGTGTGGCTGTTCTGT
>Ga0153916_10001009_pt1 | contig 19742 bp, 20 predicted proteins | sample Opewatmetagenome_FD_109642 | JGI IMG/M metagenome (GOLD analysis project Ga0153916, IMG submission 109642) | Freshwater wetland microbial communities from Ohio, USA - Open water 3 Core 3 Depth 4 metaG | ecosystem: Environmental > Aquatic > Freshwater > Wetlands | place: USA: Ohio, Lake Erie... | reverse complement strand
GCTGCGCTCGATCTTTGAGAACGCTTTTGACGGCATCTGTATCTACGAGGAGTTTCCTGACGAAGACAGACGTGTTTTGCTGGAATGTAATGAGCGCTATTGCCAGATGGCGGGTCGCAGCAAGGAAGAGCTGCTGGCGGTTGAAGATACTCGCGTCATACAGCGTGACCTTGGAATTGACGCGGAAAGGTTTCTCTGGGAACGGATCATCGCAGGAAAAGCCTTTCCAGGCGTCTTTACGTGGATCCGTCCCGACGGTAAGGAGAATGTCATCGAATACAACGCCGCCCCAACCCGGGTGGGGGATCGTTACTTTACGATTGGTTTAGACCGGGACGTTACCGAACGGAAGCAAAACGAACAGAGACTCAGGGAGTCCGAACAGCGCCTGATGGACATCATCAACTTCTTACCGATAGCCACAATGGTCACTGATCAAGACGGTCGGGTCACTGCATGGAATCAAGCTATGGAAGAGATAACCGGTGTGATGAGTGAAGATATCGTTGGTCGAGGGAATTACGAATACGCACTTCCGTTTTACAGTAAGCGCCTACCCATTCTGATTGATCTCGTTAATCTCCCGGAGGACGAATTGGATGCCAGGTACAGTTATGTCCGACGCCGGGGCGGGATCCTTACCGCAGAATCAGTCTGTGATTTGCTGGGGAAAAAAGAGAGGCTGTTGGTCGGGTTTGCCAGTGCTCTGTCTAGTTCGGATGGGCAAATCCGTGGGGCGATCGAATCCATCGAGGACGTCACGGATCAACGGCAGACGGAAATAGAATTGAAAAAAGCCAAAGAAGCTGCCGAATCTGCCAATCGTTCCAAGAGCGTTTTTCTAGCAAACATGTCGCATGAAATCCGCACACCGATGAATGCCATTCTCGGTTTCACCCAGCTCATGCAGCGAGATTCCGATTTATCATCCCGGCAGAGGGAGCACCTCGACATAATTAATCGCAGTGGGGAGCACCTCCTTGCTCTCATCAACGATATTCTGGAGCTGTCTAAAATCGAAGCAGGTCGAGCAACTTTTATGCCGGTCAACTTCGACCTGCATAAACTTCTTGCTGACCTGGAAGTGATGTTTCGAGTGCGAACCGATGAAAAAAAACTGCGCCTATTGCTGGAAATGGCAGATGACGTTCCACAATGGATGATCGCTGATGAAGGAAAACTTCGCCAGGTGCTGATTAATCTCATCGGGAATGCAGTTAAATTCACCGAAGAAGGCGGAATCGGAATCCGAGTCGGCATTCAATCTGACCAAACACAAAAGAAATCTCTTTTAATCGAAGTGGAAGATACCGGACCTGGCATTTTACCTGAAGAAGTTGAAAAATTGTTTAAACCCTTCGAGCAGGCCAGTTCTGGTATCAAAATGGGCGGGACTGGACTTGGTCTGGCCTTAAGCCAGGGATTCGTCCAAATCATGGGCGGAACAATTACAATATCCAGCATCATCGGCCAGGGAAGCACTTTCAGGTTTTCTATCCCGTTCGATGAAGGCAAAGAAGATAGCTCTAAACATAAAGAGACAAAGAAAAGGGTTGTTGGACTTAAACCGGGCCAGGGTGATATCCGCGTTCTCATCGCCGACGATAGAGAAACAAACCGCCAAATTCTCACCCAGATGCTTTCTTCAGTGGGATTCAAAATTCATGAAGTCACCAATGGGATTGAGGTCATTGAAGAATTCCATACCTGGAATCCCCAGATCATTCTGATGGATATGAGAATGCCTGTCATGGATGGCTATGAGGCTACGCGGAAAATAAAGGAGGATGTAGAAGGCAAGAAAACAATGATTATTGCCGTTACAGCCAGTGCATTCCAGGAGGACAGGCAGCGGATTATGGCTGCTGGCGCAGATGGTTACATCTCGAAGCCGTTCAAGGAAACGGATTTATTTGAAACCATTCGCCGATTGACCCATGTCATTTATCTCTACGAAAGTGACGCTGTGGAGGAGCAAGCGACCGTTAGTGATGATGACCTGATCTGGCAAAAGGCAGTCGCCGCATTACCTGCAGACCTCGTGGGCGAGTGTCGAGAAGTGGCGGAAAATGCCGATATTTTCCGGCTATTAGAGCTGATCACAGACTTGTCGAAAATCAACGTAAAAATTGGGCGGAGGTTGAACGATCTTGCACAAAGATATGCGTATGAGGAAATAGTCAATCTGCTAACCGTTGGAGAATAACTCATGGACGAAGACAGCAATTTCAGGTTGAGAAACAGCAATATCCTTGTGGTCGATGATACCCCTACTAATCTTTCGCTTCTGGCAAATATGCTCAAAGAAAAGGGCTGCAAGATAAGACCTGTACCCAGCGGGAAACTTGCACTGAAGATCATAGAAATTGAGGCCCCCGATTTGATCCTGCTAGATATCAATATGCCAGAGATGAATGGCTATGAAGTCTGTCGGCGGCTTAAGTCAGACAAGCGGTTCAGCGATATTCCGGTTATTTTTATCAGCGCACTTTCTGAGACGATCGATAAAGTGGAGGCTTTTTCCAGCGGTGGTGTAGATTACATTACCAAACCTTTTCAATTTGAGGAAGTTGAAGCCCGCGTAAAAACTCACTTAAAACTTCGTCGCTATCAAATATATCTGGAAGAATTGGTCAAAGAAAAAGTGAAAGAAATCTCCGATTCACAGATGTCTACGATTTTTGCTTTATCAAAACTGGCAGAATCACGCGATGCTGGGACAGGAAAACACCTGGAACGGGTGCAAATATTTTGCCGCATCCTGGCGGAAAGACTCAGCCACGAGTCGCCGTATAGATCCATGATCAGTGAGGAGTTCATTCACGATATCAGTAATGCAAGTCCTCTGCATGATATAGGGAAGGTGTCTATCGCGGACAATATCCTGTTGAAGCCTGGTAAACTGACATCGGAGGAGTTTGAAGCGATGAAAGCTCACACCATCGTTGGTGCGCAGACATTAGGCGATGTGAGAAGCCTTTACCCGGGAAACAATTTCATCAATATGGGTATTTTAATCGCGCGCAGCCATCATGAACGATGGGATGGAAAAGGCTATCCGGACGGTCTTGTTGGCGAAACTACTCCCCTTGCCGCACGAATTATGGCGGTTGCCGATGTGTATGATGCATTAAGATCAAAGCGTTGTTACAAGGAACCGATGACCCGCATGGAAAGCCGCGAAAATATCATCACCGGAAGTGGCCGGATATTTGATCCAGTCCTGGTAGATGCGTTTTCTGGTGTAGAAGAAGAGTTCGACCGAAACGGGCGCCAAATGGGATTTCTTTGATTCCTAAGGGATACCTGCCTTTTTTATCGAGCTGCCATTACAAAACCCTGCGCTTTTTGCAGGGTTGTGGCAATTATGTAAGCGACCACCCAAGAAACCACTGCCTAACAAAGCGTGAAGAGGTTAAAACAGAAAAATGGAAACAAAGGCCACTCCAGAATTCCTGATTAGCCAGATGCGTGTGCTGACCATGGGAGAAATCACCTTCTTCTATGTGATGAACCAGCCTACGGCTTTCGCAAACCTCGACAGAGATCTCGATCTATTGTTGGATAGCCTTTATAGAGCCAAAACGCAGGCTAACTTGGCTGAGGTTGGACCAGATATCACCCGCTACTACCCGGCAGGCATTGACCAGCCAGACCTGTTCCTGATGGAGGTTGGCATCCCGGTGAAACCTGGGACTCTCCCTGCAGGTGATGCGCAAGTTAGAATTTTGCCTCCCTACCATTGTGCGGGATTGCTGCTGTGGGGTAGTTTGATGCACATGGGGCAAACTCATACAACGCTGATACAGGCTATCAAGGAGGCAGGGCTGGAGCGTACAGGAGAGTATCGAGAGTGGAACTACTGGTTTGAAGGCGTCGACTCGCCACACAATTTACTTGGATTGTATATGGGTATCCGGTAGATCCAATCTTTTGACTTCTAAGAAACGTCAATATGGGATAAGGTATGACACTACCGTTGGTATGTTACTCCGAACCCCACAGGGGTGAGGCATCACTGCTGTGGTCGTCTAAATGGGAGTCCCTTTGAGCGTAATTGTAAGTGTATTACACATTTCTGCCCTCTTGGCAGCAGCGTTTTATGTTTTTGCCCGAGTCAAGTCAGATTACCTGTCCCGCGGCAAGCTTTCCCGCCCTTCCGCACTGTTACAGGTTGTCTACTTCTGCATATATGCTCTTTCCTCTTATGCCTTTCTGGACTCTAGACTGTCACACATCAGCGCGGTTGGATTGTTTTTTCTCGTGGCACTCATTCTCATGATGATTGGCTTTCTGATCATCGTTTTCTCAATGCCTTTTCTGGGTCAGCGCTCATTTGGAAGGGAAGTCGGCAGCCTTCGGACCAGTGGCTTGTACAAATACAGCCGCAACCCACAGTTAGTCGGGGGTTTCTTTTTCATCGTCGGATATGTACTACTATGGCCTTCCTGGAAGGGTGGTGCGTGGGCGAGTCTTTGGTTGGTAATATCATATCTGATGGTGCGAGGTGAGGAAGCACATCTTGAGAATGTTTTTGGAGAAGAGTACCGGAACTACTGTGTGCGCACACCTCGCTATCTTGGGCTGCCCAAGAGTCGAAGAGAATAAGTGGAATGCTATAATTGCTCTTAGGATCGGATAGGTAATCCAATCGAAGTGGTGCGCCGGATACCTGGTAAGTAATTATCAGGGAGCGAATAGATGAAAAAGGAACAATTATTAAACAAACTTGAGCAGTCCTGGACAGCGCTCAAAGCGTCCTATGATGGTTTACCCGAAGCGCTTCTGACAGAACCTGGTGTGACAGGAGGTTGGTCAGTGAAAGACATCCTCGCCCACGTGAGCTGGTGGGAGGAGGAGGCATTAAAACATCTTCCGTATATCCTGCAGGGCGGCAAACCTCCTCGTTATGCAGATCTGTACGGTGGCATTGATGCCTTCAATGCCAAGATGACGGAAATAAAGCGCCACCTTTCACTTACCGAAGTATTGAGACAGTTGGATGAGACTCACCTCAGGTTGATCCAATATGTCCAAGGTGTTCCAGATGATCAGTTTTCATCCGAAACGCGTTTTCGGCACCGTTTGCGTTTGGATACGTACAGCCATTACCCGATCCACGCTCAAGCAATTCGCCAATGGCGGGAGCATTCGACCCATAATTGATTGAATTCTATGAGCTGCTAAATGTCTAACCCATCTCTAAAAGTCATATCAGCTTACCCCGGCTTGGTTCACTCAAATAAGGATCATCAAATGGTTCAAAAAATCCTTTTCGTATCAATTTTTATGGAAGGCAAGGGCGGTGGCGAAGGTCGGGTAGCCTACGAAATGGCGCGTTGGTTTTCACAGTATAGGCAGGTGGTGATGCTTTGCCCCGGCAAGTCCACTGGTTTGCAGGTTGACAACGACGGTTTCAAAAGATACACCCTCCAAAGCACAGGCGAAGGTGAGCTGGCCGTGCCGCTACTTTCACCACTCAATATTCGCAGGTTGTTCTCTTTCCTGAGCGAATTCAAGCCCAATATCGTTCACATCCACGATCCAGCAATGCTGGGCGTAGTTGCACAATTGTGGGCGATTGCCAACCATGTGCCTGTATTTTACACTGCCCACATCATTCCAAACCGCGCCCTTGATTTTGGCACCAGCGAAGTAGCTCATTTTCTTACCGGTCCTATCACTGAGGGGCTGGTCGAAAAATACCTGCTCAACTTCTATCAGAATTGCGATGCCGTGGTCGGTCTGAATGAGATCACCTCCCGAGAAATCCGCGATTTTGGCTATACCGGACCCATCTTACACATCCCCAACGGAAGAAACCTAAGGCAATTCCATACCTGCCAGTTTGCCGATCCACTGGCTTCTGAAAAAGCACTCACTTTCGTGGGCTTTATCAGCAAGCGAAAAAACCAGGAATTTCTCATACAAGCAATGAAATTCCTCCCTACCAACTACCGATTGATGCTCATCGGCGAACCAATTGTAAACGCGTACCAGGAAGAGCTTGCTCAAAAGGCAGCGGATTTGCAAGTGAACGTCACCTTTACCGGGCAGCTCAACCAGCAAGAAATTTCAACCATCTTGGAAAAAACCCATGTGTTTGTTTCAGCATCAAAAATGGAAGTCCAGAGCCTGTCGGTCATTGAAGCACTGGCTTCAGGAACGCCTGTCGTAGGACTTTCAAACGAAACGATCGATGAACTGGTCGACACGAGTAACGGCATCCGATTGTCGAAAGAGATCAGCCCTCAGGAATTTGCATCGGCGGTACACCGCATCTGCGAGCTGGATGAATCCGAATACCGCAAGCTGTGTGAAAGTGCACGCAGCCGGGTCAACACCCTGGATTGGTCGAATGTGATGGAAAAGACCATGCAAAGTTATACTGAAATCAGCAAGCTGAAAGCTAATGTCTCGGTATCAAAAACCCCCACTGAAGTTCTGCATAAGTACATTACTCAGCTCCCAGTTGGAAAACTGCAAGAAATCTTACTGGAAGCCCTTTCCAAAGTACCTGTGCCTTCCCGAGAAAAGACATCCGTAAATGCCAGGGCATTATGGATCACTTGGTTGAATATGACTGCGTCTGTAGTCGGGTATTACCTTCTCACCGGTCCATTACTGCTTATCCGCAAAAGGCGTAAAGGCAAAGATTAAAAAGTTCATCGGTACTTTCTAAGCGAAAGCAAAAGACCAAGACCCTGTATAAATTCTTCCGGGCGCATGGCGAAATGAGTATCAAGAGTCGGCGCGGCTACGGGTCTGGCACACCCTTACAAGGAATGGCGTTTTAGGCTATTTCACGAATAACGAAGAGACGACGTAAATAAGTGCTGCAATGCCTGCCGACATTGGGATCGTGAAAATCCATGCCCAAACAATACTCCTGGCCACACCCCAACGCACCGCACGTTTTCTGCGCACGGAGCCCACGCCTACAATCGCGCCAGTGATCACATGGGTTGTCGAAACCGGAATGCCAAAATGCGATGAGACGAAGATCGTCAACGCACCTGCTGTTTCTGCGGCAAACCCCCCATTGGCACAAGCTTGGTGATTTTACTGCCCATGGTGTGAATGATTCGCCACCCGCCAGAAAGTGTTCCCAGCGCAATGGCAGCATGAGCCATCAAGACAATCCAGAAGGGAATAGTTAATTCTCCTTGTGCGTTCGTTACCAGATGCTGGAAAGCTGGAGCGGTATAGAAAGTTCCGGCAATAATGCCCATGGTCTTCTGTGCATCATTAGTTCCATGACCGAGACTGTAAAGCCCTGCAGAAATCAACTGCCCGCGGCGAAAAATGCGATCGGCATTGCCAGGAGATTGTTTTCGAAAAAGCCGGAGAATAATATAAATGAATGTGGTGCCCAAAAACCACCCAAGGAGAGGAGCAATAAAAATAAAAGCCAGCGTTTTGAGCCATCCGGAGAGGACGAGGACCCCAAAACCACCTTTCACAATCGCTGCCCCGGCATACCCACCAATCAAAGCATGGGAGGAACTGGTTGGCAATGCAATGATCCAGGTAATTAAATCCCAAATGACAGCGCCAGCCAAACCGCTGAAAATCACCAGACTATCAACCTGATTTACGTCGACCAGATCAGCGCCGATGGTGTGAGCGACTGCGGTGCCAAAGGTAAATGCGGCTACGAAATTGAAAAACGCTGCCCAAATAACACCTTGCAGCGGGGTCAGCACCCGGGTTGATACAACCGTCGCGATGGAGTTGGCTGAGTCGTGAAACCCATTAGCAAAATCGAAAGCCAATGCCAGGAAAATAATAAAAAAGATAGAGAAAGGTATGGTGCTAAGCATTGGAGATCAACACTCTTTGGATTACGTCTCCAGCATCTTCCAGGCAGTCTGTAGTTTTCTCTAGCAGTTCATAAATCTCTTTCCAACAGATGAATTCGAATATATCGTCACGGCGAGACACCAAATTACGCAGCGCATCCTCGAGGACTCGGTCGGCGTTGTTCTCAATTGTATTAATTTGGACGATTCGATCTTAACTCGTCCGTATGTGCTTTTATCGCGTAGCCCCTTGAGGGCGAAACTCAATTCGGTAGCACCTTCCACGATCAAGACGGCTAAGCGGCGCGCCGGTTTTTTTATATCCGTCACCTGATATATCGAGAGACGCATGATAGCCGCATGCAAGGTATCTAAAGAATCGTCGATAGCAAAGATCAAACGTTGGATTTCATCGCTATCAATCGGCGTGATTAGCGTTTTCGGAAGGAGGTTCGTTACTTCGTGAACGATGAAATCACCCCGATGTTCGATTTCGATGATCTGAGCTTGCACTTCTTCGATATCGTGGAAATCATCCAGAAGGTTTCTTAATATGACTGCCCCTTCGAGTAGATTTTTGCTTGCTTGATCAAAATAATCGAAGAACTTAACTTCAGTCGGGAGAAAAGAAAAGCGCATTATCTTCTCCTAAAGAAAATATATTCGAATATGTTTCTCGGATAGCGAGTCTGGAACAGAAAACGACATGAAAAGCCCGATAACAACAGGTTTATTTTTCTACCAGGATGTAGAATCGTACATTTTCAACTATCCAGCACAGTACGAATATGAGTTGCTGCGGTATCCAGAGATAGAGGACTTTTTTTTCGTCACTTTTGGTACAATGGCTTCATAATTTCTGGATTGCGTATAAAAAATGAGCTCTATTGAGGAATGCCGATTGATTACGAATGCCCCATCTCACGCAATAAATTTGCGGCGTCAGAATGAATAACAATCCCCTTTTCCTTTAATAATCGCTGCTCTTGCCTCAGAATTTCTGAGGCTACTTTGAGGCGATCCTCTTGGTTAGGAAATTGCGCAGTAAACTCAGGGGAACCAAACAGGCGGCTGTCATGAACTGCCTCGAACGAGTGGTCAGGTAAAAAGTTTAACGCTCCCGGCTTCCCCAAATCGACATTGTAGTATTTGAAGCTTTCCCCTTCTAAATTGCCCAAGTCAATCCCTACGGGATCTGCGCCAAGTTCGAGCAAGATTCGGCAAAACCAGGGCTCAAATTGGGCAGTATAGCCATCCACAGAGGAAACCGTGATTCGTTTTTCCCCAAATGGTGTGTTTACAAATACAAACCCAGGAGCTTTACTGGTGCTGGAACCGCAAGCAATATCCAATATCCGCTTGCCCTTCAGCAGTGCGAAAGTGCCATAAGCCCGATATATTCTGCCCACCAGCTGCTTGATAATTTCCTCAAGACCTGGTTCTTGAGCGATTTTCTGAGTCAAGGCATATTTGTCATTCAGTGCTTTCAAGGTACTGGTTAACAAATCCTGGTCCTCACGAGTGTTCGTCAGGTTGTGGAGGACTGTTATCAACTCCTCTAGTTTTGATTTCACGGTTTTTCCTTTTCTCTGCTCGTTGAGGCTCGTCCAAAATTTCCTTCGCATCCTAATCGTTTGTACAATAACAATTAAACCGCTTTATGAATGGCTGTCAAGCGAATTTTGAATCAACCAAAAACATCAACCATTCACCCAAAGTAATGTAGGGGCTACTGTGCGTCACATCCTCGGTGTTTTAGGCTGACGAATAGTTGAAGAGAAAAGGGTAAATGCTATAATTGCTCTCAGGATCGGACAGATCCTCCGAAAGGATTAGTATTCCAGATATCTGGATCGGGAACGAATTTATGAGAAAACAACAATTATTGGACAGGCTTGAACAGTCTTGGGCAGCATTCAAAGCATCTTATGCTGGTTTACCCACAGCTGTGCTGACACAACCTGGCGTAACAGAGGGCTGGTCCGTGAAAGATATCCTCGCCCACATCAGCTGGTGGGAGGAGGAGGCCTTAAAGCACCTCCCCCACATCCTGCAGGGCGGTCGACCGCCCCGTTATGCAGACCTGTACGGCGGCATTGATGCCTTCAACGCCCAGATGACCGAATTAAAGCGTAACCTCTCGCTTGCTGAAGTATTAAGGCAGTCAGACGAGACTCACCACAGGTTGATCCACTATATTCAAAGCATTCCGGAGGATCAGTTTTCATCCCAAACGCGTTTCCGGCGCCGGTTGCGGTTAGACACCTACAGCCATTATCCGATCCACACTCAGGCCATTCTTCAATGGCGGGAGCATTCTTTGTGAGGTAAAACAATATGACCGAACCTAACTTTGAAAGTAAATGGTTTGGTTACATCTACGACCAGATAATGGAAAACATGTCCGATCTGGTTGAAAACCATTACCGCTTTTACCTGTCTAACCTGCACAATGTCACAGGACCCGTTCTGGAATGCGCTTGCGGTACAGGATTATTTCTGCTTCCACTTTTAGCTTCTGGTCACAACATGTTCGGCTTTGATATTTCAAATTCGATGCTGGCAGCCTTAAAAACCAAAGCGCTTGAGAAAAGCTTTGACAATATAGGAGACCGGATTTCTGTTCAAGACCTTGAATTTTTCCACTACAACCAGCTTTTTGACGCAATCATTATCCCCACGAATTCTTTCTCAATGCTGGCAACCCAGGATGCTCAAATCAGGGCTCTCCGAAATGTTTTTAGCCATCTTATCCCTGGCGGAAAATTACTGCTCGATATTCGACATGTGGGGATGCGCAGCCTGGTAGAAGATCCCGAAATTGTGGAAGGGAAATGGTATGTATGGACACACCCGGAGACAAACCTGCCGATCCGGCAACGCATAAACGGTAGGTATGATTTTAATAATCAATTGATCCTGGATCATTGTTTCATCGAATACGAAGGGCAAACCGAGGACTTTCCAATTACCGGTCGGTGGATTTTCAAAGATGAGTTCCAACTGCTTTTGCGTTTAGGAGGGTTTAGTAATTGGGAGTATTTCAGTACCCCCGACCGAGATCCACTTCAAATCGGGCTTGAGGATACAATAGGTTACTGGATTGCATATAAAACATGAGTGCTGATCAAGGCTGCCGTTTGCTTAATCTCGCTGACGTCGACTCAGCCGCGCGGGTCATTTCCCAGGCTTTTATAGATGATCCTCTCTGCTCTTTTATTCTGCCCTTTCGCAGAACCAGAGTGAAGACCCTTTACAAGTTCTTCCGGGCATATGGTGAAGTTTGCATCCAATATCAGCGCGGCTACGGGTCTGGCGATCCGCTGCAGGGAGTGGCATTTTGGATGTTTCCTGGGCAAGCGAGCATTTCCGTGGGCATAAAGTCCATTGGCATATTCATTCCGCTGCTCTTTACCATGTATCCAATTGGCTATTATCGAGGCAAAGCCATCTTTACCCAGATTGATGCGCTGCACAAAAAATACGCCAGTGAGCCTCATTTTTACCTGGACAACCTCGGCGTTCTGCAATCTGCACGCGGCCAAGGTGTATCCTCAAAACTGATCCGCCCATTTCTTAAGATGGCAGATGCTCGAAAAATGATGGCTTATACAGACACCGTCACACGTTCGAATGTAGCGCTCTATGAGCATTTTGGTTTTCAAAGTATGGAAGAAGTCACTATTCCAGGCACGGGCATCACCGTTTGGGCGTTGCGCAGACCTGTTCAATAACCCGCATTAGCCAGGATCCCATGCGTCCGATCCGCTTCATGCTACTCACCTTTACACCAGTCCAATCCAACATCACCCGTATCATTCACAGCGTGAAAAAACAGGCTATGTCCACCAACCAGATGTTGGGAAATTTTCTTATATTATTCCTGTTTACATCATTTCTGGCAGGATGCAACAGTGCCCTAATTGAAACGAAGATCGCTACTGTGCAATTTAAGCCTCCCACTGCTCTGATCCTGCCAACCAGTACATTCATTCCTTTAGTTACTCCTCTTCGCCCATCTTCCACCCCCGATTTATCTGACTATGCTTTTCCAGACACGATTGATACTGCAAAACCATATATGTTCTATCTTCACGGTAAAATTATCGAGGATCAAGGGATTCCTGCGATCAGTTCCGACTATGGAGAATATGAATACGGGGCAATTTTAGAGATATTAAGGGAGTTGGGCTTTGCTGTGATCAGCGAACAAAGATTGAAGAACACAGATAGCATGGAATTTGCTAAAAGGGTTAGTGAACAGGTGAAAACCTTATTAGACGCCGGCGTTCCCGCAAAAAATATTACAGTTGTAGGCGCCTCAAAAGGCGCTGGCATAGCAATCTTTATCTCAGATTTCCTTGAAAATAGAGATATTAACTATGTCATCCTGGCTATCTGTAATCCTGAGATCGTTGAGGAATTCAGGCAAAATGATGTATCCCTTTACGGAAATGTCCTCTCAATTTACGACTCCTCAGATAAACTGGCTGGTACTTGCCAGGAATTATTTTCTTTTTCTGAGAATAAGGGGCTTTCCAGGCATGATGAAATCATACTGAATGTGGGTAACGGTCACGGTCTTCTTTATAAACCCTTAGATGATTGGATCATACCCACCGTACAGTGGGCGAGGAGTGCAGAGCCTGGTAAATAGCATGGAGGAGAGTATGCCTGATACCTATTGCGTCATTCTGACAACCGCCGGAAATCCGGAGGAAGCCAACAGGCTGTCTGAGCTGCTCGTTTCACGCAGGCTGGCAGCTTGTGTGCAGGTTTCCAATATCCAAAGCTGCTATCTTTGGAAAGGAAAAATAGTCAACGAGCCAGAGCATTTGTTGTTGATTAAGACAATGGCATACCTTTACCACGAGGTGGAAAAGGCGATTGTGGAAAACCACAGCTATGAAATCCCTGAGATTGTTCTATTACCTATCTCGCAAGGACTGGATCGCTACTTGGGATGGGTCGAGGAAAACACAAGGCAGGAATAAGTTAAATAAACACACCCCGAAGTTTCGTTTCGGGGTGTGTTTAGGAAAACTATTTCTTGGCAACGGTTGATGTGACCGAAGAAACAGGCAATTTGCCTTTTTTCTTGATCTCTTGTTTCTTCTTTCTTTTTTCCTTATTCTTTGGACTTTTGTCTCCCATCGGGACCTCCTTTTGTTACAATAACATACCTTTTGGAGCCGGCATATCATCCGGCATTATCTGATCTCCTCAACACTTTCGAGAAGATGAGCATATTAACATTAACACAAAATCCGTGAAAAAACAAGATTTTTACGCTCATTTCCGAAGAATTGGTTTACTGAGCAAGGTTATAAACGGATGGTGCGCTGAAAGATAACTGCTGTGCTTGCAGCAGGATCATTTCAGAGAAAAAGAGAACTTCAAGCATCCTCACCTGAGGGAATTTCCTGTGTTCTAGATAAAGTTTTTCGCTTTCTCGGCTTACTGGCAGCAGGTTTTTTGCTAGAGGTGGGTTTCCTTTTTTTCGCTTTACTGCTGGCCGTTTGTTTCGCACTGGAGGTTGTTTTACGCTTTTTTGGTTTGCTGGCGGTAGCAGGCTTTGTACTGGATGAAGTCTTGCGCTTCTTGGGCTTGCTGCTGCCATGTGGTTTAACGCTTGATGAAGTTTTCGGCTTTGTTTTGCGGTGCGGCTTTGGCTTGGGGGATGTTTCTTCACCAGTCAGCTTGCTGATACTCGGAAACAAGCGGACAAGTAACGTGGCGACGACGCGGGCCAGCGGGGAGGAAAGGCCAAATTTGTCGGTCAGCAGGGCAGCCACTTCCGTAATGGCGGAACTGCCGCGGCGCGCCACCGCAGTGCGAGTCGTTTCCAACAGCGTCCCTTTGCCATTGAGGAATTCGCCCACCTCTTTTCCCACGGCTTCATCGAAATTCCCCACCAAAGCTTTCAGGCTTTCAATCATCAGACTGTCCTGATCACCTGAATTTTCTCCTTCTGGGGCGGGCTTGTTCTCTGGCTCATTTGGGAACAATTTTGAGAGCTCATCAGAAAGTGATCGGTTATCCATTTCCTAATTCCTCCGTGTGAGATGCTGACCTGTACTTCATGTGGTTGGCTGAAAGTATTCTAACATTCAAATAAAGTAAAATCGACCAATCACTGAAACGTCATCAGATGTGGAACAAGAAGTTCTGAAGCTGTGCGGCTGAAATACCCTCCCTTAGAAAAACCTACAAACGTTTGGAATACAATAGCATGACTGCTGTGCCTGTGGCAAGCAGCCCGATCAAGAAGAGAACTTGATAACTGATCGCGCTTTCTGGGCTGAGAGCATTCACAACCGCCGCTCCAACCCAGGGCATGATGATCTGCGGCAGCGTGGAGGCAATGTTGATCACCCCCAGGTCTTTGCCGCGATTAGAGGCAGAGGGCAGCTTTTGTGAGATCATCGCCACACCCAGGCTGTAATAAAGCAAAAAACCCGCCCCGATAAATAAACTGGCAACCAGCACCATTGACCAACCCGAGAAACATATCAGCAACGCCAGGCCGATACCGACTCCAAGAATCCCTCCCAGTACAAAGGGTTTGCGCTTTTGAAGACGGTCAGAAAACACTCCAAATGTCATCATCAGCGGTATCCCAATAGCAATCTGAAGCATTTGTAAGACGGCAATCCCTTCTTTTATCTGATGGCCGGGGAATATGGCTTCGTAGCGGGTAATATTCTTGACGTACAAGAAAAAGAACCCCCCCGTACCCAGGTTATAGCCTGTCCAAGCCAACAACCAAACCAACCAGAGTAAGCCAAAGGTGGGGAACTGGCGCGGGTTGACCCAAAACGAAGCCAGGAAGGATTTCAAATGGAAAGGAGGCAGGATACCTCTGGGAAGCTGCGGCTCGCGATAGAAAAGGATGAAAGACAGGGTTAAGATCAGTTGGGCAGCAATGATCGGGTAATACGCAAAGCGTAGTTCGCGCACCTGGGTAAAGAACAGGTCACTGATAATGATCGCAATGGGCGAAGATAACCCGATGATTGCCTGAGTGGTGCCGCGCTGCTGGGCAGGGACACGGTCCGGCAGAATAGCCCCATAAGAAGAAAGCAGCACATTGCCAAAGAACTGCACGATAAACCAGGCAGCAGCCATCAGGGCAATCGATCGGCTGGCAGCAAGCAGAGCTAATCCCAGGCAAGCGCCTACTGATCCGATTAACAACCAGGGACGGCGCCGACCAAAGCGAGAGGTGGTGCGGTCGCTCAGGGCCCCAGCAAGAGGGTTACCAACGAGAGCACCAACGGCACCCAAAGCCAGCACCAAAGCCAGGCTGTTGGCGGAATGAAGCGGGTCTAGCTGCGTGACCTGGGCAGGGATGAGAACTACCAGGACCGGGAGAAGCGTGATATTCGTGCCTGCATTCGCCAGCCCCAACCGGATCTGGAATCCTAAACTTACCGGTAATACCGGTTCACTTAAAGCTTCCGCCGGGTATTCCATTGAATGAAGATCGGACCTTAGGTTTACAGATGAATCGTGATGATTCAAGATGCCTTGAAAGGCGTCCCGATGCCAAACAGGTCAGCCAGGTTAGCGCGTGGATCAATTATCGGCTCGATCTGGGAATTCACACAGGTCATGAGCGTTGTTACACCCGGCCCGTGCCCTGACAGCATACAGTCACTATGGACAACAACGCCAATAGACACGGCGCCCTTGTGATAATCCCTGCCAAAGCGATTGTCGTGATCCAGCAGAGCCACAAAATCGCCAAAGCGGATTTTGTCCAGTTGGTAAGCCTGCACGGTGTCCGAGTCGCCCGTCATGATGTCGTAATCTCCGGTAGCCACATGCGAGGAACCAATACCAGAGCCCATGCAGGCGGCAGGGACTAGCGTAGTTACAGGGATCTGTAATTTCTTCTCGACTTTCTCTATTTTCATTTTCGCGAAGAGGTCTGGATCCAGGTTAAAAAGCGTAATCTCCGGATAATCAACGAGTTTGAAACCCTGCCCCCTGGCAAAGATGATGATCTTATCATCATAGGTGAGTTTTTCTTTGACATCCCGAGGGAAATCGACAATCACGTGCTCCGAGCCACCGTGGTGCCCTAAAACGACCCCCTCGGCGCCTTTGGCTTCACCAGAGATTATCCTGGCTTTATTCCCCACACATGCAAAAAGCTGGAGAGAATTATTGGGGTGCTCGAAGGGTTTATTAGTGTCAGCCGTGCAGCTCACGCCCGGTTCGACATGGTCTGCTGCCCAACCAAAGGCAGAGTCACCCACCTGAAGGTTGAGTGTGATCCCGCCGATTCCAGGCAGGATAAAAGGTTTGCCAGTGCGATCCACGTTCCACTGACCGCGCGACCTTGGGAATCCCGGCTGGCATTGAAGGATGAACTCGATTACAGATCTTTCATTGGTATTGATCATTTTGCTCCTCGTGAAATTTTGAAGGTTACAAAGCAACTGCAACAAAGAAGTCTTTCCCCAACCAATGTAAATTTTAACCCAAATCGTTGGTTTTTTATGGATCAACCTCCTGGGTTACGCAGCAAGATCCCGTAAATAATCAGCCAGTAAGGGTTCTAAACGCTGATATTTAGCGTAGCGTTCATCGTATATGCGCTGCCGGGATGATTCAGGCTCGAAGGTACGGTCCAGATGGACCATGGCCTCCACCCCATCCTCGATAGTGGAGAACGCACCGGAGCCTGTGCCAGACAGGATAGCCGCACCCAAGGCACCAGCCTCGTTGATTTTTGGACGCACGATGGGTCGCCCCAGGATATCAGCGCAGATTTGAAGCCAGGCTGCAGACTTACTGCCCCCGCCGACAGCCCGGAAATCAGTGATGGCGATGCCAGTCCCTGGTAGCATTTCAATGCATTCACGAATATAAAACGTGGTCGCCTCTAAGATACCCTTCAGTATTTCTCCGCGGGTTGTTTCCAGTTTCAAGCCGGCCATCACCCCAGATAAATCCGAGATAAATCGCGGGGGGCCGGTGATAGTGAAATACGGGAGCACCATCACCCGGCTGAGGTCTTCAGGCATCTCAGCCATAAGTATGGTGTACAGGTCTTTCTCAGCAGCTCGAGCTGACTGCCGCTCGGCAGAAGCAAAAGTCTCGCGAAACCACTTGACCAGAACACCGCCCTGGTTATAAATAAAGCTAACATATTGCCCGGGCACGGCGTGATGCTCCGTGTTCAGGCCGCGAGACATCATCACAGACGGTTCAGGGCGCAGCTCGAAGACAGGCATCACGCAAATATAGGTACCCATGCCGTACATGGCGCGTCCGGGATTAATCACACCGCAGCCAATCCCATTGCAGCACTGGTCATGAGCGCCGCTGACGATCGGAATGCCTGCGGGCAGATCCAACTCTTTCGCGATATCTTTCCCGATCGCACCAATGACCCTTCCTGAAGGAACGGCTGGAGGCAGCTTCTCCCGGTCGATTTTCGCCAACCTCAGCATCTTCTCCGACCAATCCCTGCGCTCAAGATCGAACAACAAGGTGCGATTGGCTAAAGAGTAATCAATAAAGGCTTCGGCGCCCAGCATAAAAGCCACAAAGCCGCTCCAATGGAGGAATTTATCAGCCTGCTGGTACAGATCGGGTTGAGTTTGTTTGAGCCACTTTAACTTGGTCACTGAAAATTGAGTCCCAATCGTGTTGCCGTTGATACGGTAAAGGTCTTCGTCGGAGATTGCTCCTTGCAGGTCATTGAGATAACCTTCTCCACGGTTATCGAAATTTAACAGCGATGGACCTAGAATTTCCCGTTTGTCAGTTACCGGAACGAAGGCTTCACCTAGCGAAGAAACGCACAGGGCTTGAACTGGGTCCTCTTTGACACTGCCTGCAGCATTGCTGATCGTCCGTTTGATCTGCTGCCATACCTGCGCGGTATCCAGCTGTGCCCAACCAGGTTGAGGGCGCTGGTAATCGTATTCTTCATAGGCCAGCCCCAACAATTCCCCTTCTTCTGTGAAAATAGCTGCCTTACAACCGCTTGTGCCAACGTCAATCCCCAGGAAACTCATCTTTCTAACACCGCCTTTCTTGTACCCGCAACCCCTAAGAAATCTTGCAGCACCCATTTGGTTCGTTCATACACAGCTTCTTGCGCCTCAGATATATTGCCTCTGGTTTTCCACATCACCTCATACGGCTGGCGAATCTCTGTGCCAATGTTGATCTTGGCAATGCCTTTTTTCATAGCAAGGCGCACATTTTCCTGTTGGATCCCTGAACCACCATGCAGCACCAACGGGATACCTAATGCACGGTTCAATTGATCCAGGTAGGTGAGATTCAGGCGTGCCTCAACCTTCTTTTGGTCTTTACGGCCTGCTGCAATTGCGCCATGCACATTACCAATAGCTACCGACAGCCAATCACAGGCTGTCGAATGCGCAAACTGCCTCGCCTCATCTTTATCCGTAAAACCTTTCCCAGACATGTACAGCTCTTCATAAGGCGGCATGGGCCCAGACTCATGACCGATGACTGAGCCGAGCTCTGCTTCCACGGGTACCCCCATTTTATGCGCCAGCTCGACTACGGATTGGGTGACCCGGATATTCTCGCTTAAGGGCAAACGTGATCCGTCGATCATCACCGATTCGTAACCCAAGGCAAGCGCCTCTTCAAAGATTGGCAGGTAATCAACTCGAAGGTTGTCTTCATCCAAAGCAGGCACATGATCGAGATGCAGACGAACATAGTCTGATTTTCCCCATTTGGCAAACTCTTGAGCTATAAAAGCAGGACCTTTACTCTCGAACTTGATCCACTCCAGGCGAGCAGTTTCGATCAAGGCAAATGAATCTGCATCTATAACCGCATTCACCACGGGTTCCAGCATTGGCAGGTAAGGAATATTGAACGCTGGGATAGCGATTCCCAGGTTATAAGCCTTGTGAATGATTTCTGCGACGGTTTGCATGGTTATTTTCAGGCACAGCTCGTTTGGGCAATGCGGAATAAAGAATTTTATAACCGCTTGAATTCTCTGTCAAACACGGCTTGCGGGCTGGATTAGGTATAATGCTCTTTGCGAAAATGAGCTGCTCGCACTGTGTGGGCCACGCAAAAGGATAAAGAAATCCGTGTGATCTGAAACGATGTTCCGATGAACTCGTCGGCCTCATCGTCAAACGATGTACCCATCGTCTGAATCCGTGAGCTTTTTTGCGATCAGATAAAGGCTTTTTCTATGCAAAGAAATGCAGATCATGCCGAAATCCCTGGGAAAAGTTTTTTACGAACCCATTATGCGCCCTATCCAGAGATTTACCTTCTCCTGGAGGAACTCCTCTCTGGCGCTAGAGCGATCCTGGGAGAGCAGTGGGTCGGGGTATACCTGTCGGGCTCGCTGGCAAGCGGAGATTTTGACCCCCAGCGCAGCGACATCGATTTTGCCATCGTCACCCGTGGCGAGCTGCCAGCCGCAGTCGTCCGGGCTCTGGAAGAGATGCATACCCGCCTGGCTGCTAGCGCCTCTCCTTGGGCGAAACGCCTGGAAGGTGCTTACATTCCGCAGCTGTCGCTGCGCAGGTACGACCCCGCCAGCGCCATTTACCCCTCGGTTCGTGTGGGGGGTAGTTTTGGCATTGATCCGCAAGGAGTGGATGGCATCATCCAGCGCTCTATCTTGCGAGAACAGGCTGTGAGCTTGGATGGACCTCCCCTCCAGGACCTGATCGATCCCGTCACGCCAGGCGACCTGCGCAAGGCATCCCTGGGGATACTGCACGATTGGTGGCAGCCGCAGCTCCAGGACCCACACAGGCTGCTTGTACGAGAATACCAGGCGTATGCCGTCTTGACCATGTGCCGCATCATTTACACCCTCCAGTTCGCTACCATTGTCTCCAAGCCAGCCGCGGCAGTCTGGGCAAAGCAGGCGCTGGAAGAGAAGTGGGCTGGTTTGATCGATCGCGCCCT
>Ga0153916_10001008_pt1 | contig 19748 bp, 15 predicted proteins | sample Opewatmetagenome_FD_109642 | JGI IMG/M metagenome (GOLD analysis project Ga0153916, IMG submission 109642) | Freshwater wetland microbial communities from Ohio, USA - Open water 3 Core 3 Depth 4 metaG | ecosystem: Environmental > Aquatic > Freshwater > Wetlands | place: USA: Ohio, Lake Erie... | reverse complement strand
TACCAATAGCGACCGAAGAGCCGGGCGAGCGCGCCGGCCGCGTTCGGCACCGCGACGTATAACGTCCCACCCGGGCGCGCCGCCGCCGCGGCCGCGCGCAACGTTCCCGCGGCGTCGGTCACGTGTTCCAAAACGTGATGCATCCTGACGACGTCGAAGGGGCCCGCCGCGGCGCCCCGGCCCAGGACCGCGGCGGCGTCACCCGTTAAGACGTCGAGGCCCGCGGCGCGAGCGCGGGCGGCGGCGGCCTCGTGGGCTTCAACTCCCACCGCCTCCCAACCCAAGGCCTTAACGACGCCGACGTAATCGCCCGCGCCGGCGCCGACGTCGAGCAACCTGCCGCCGGCGCGATACGGCGGGACGTTGTAATAACGGCGCTCGAGCCAGCGCGCCGCGGCCCGTACGGCGAGCCGCACCGCGAACGACGGCGCCGTCGTCAGCGGGTAACCGCGCAACAATCGGACCGCCGTTTCGCGGACGCCGCTCAGCGGCCGGCCCGTTCGCCGGTAGGCGTAATATCGGCCCGAGGGGTATAGCGCGCGAAGCTCCGCCGCGGCCATCGGCGGCCGGGTCCACAGCCATGAACAGGCGAGGCAGCGTATTACGAAAAAGACGCCCGGATTCCCGAACTCCCAGTCGCGCCCGCCAAATAACGTCTTGTGTTTCGGGGAACCGCAGCTCGGGCAGGCTACAGATTGGTTACGGGGCGGCACGTTAACTCGCGGCGACGGCGTCGCCCAGGCGCCCGGCCCGCACGGCGTAACGGAGCCCCTCCATGATAACGACGCCGCTGGAGGTGCCGATGCGGTCCGCGCCGGCCGCCATGAGGTTGAGGGCCCGCTCGTATGACCGTATGCCGCCCGAGGCCTTGATGCCCACGGCGTCGCCGACGACCTTACGCAGGAGCCGGACGTCATCTTCCGTCGCGCCGCCCGGGCCGTAACCGGTGGAGGTCTTGACGAAATGGGCGCCGGCGCGGCCGGCCAGGTCCCCGGCCACGACCTTTTGATTGGCCGTCAGCGCGCCGCATTCGATTATCGCTTTAACCGGGCGGCCGGCGGCGGCGGCCACCACGTCGCGTATCTCGCCGCCGACGAACTCGTAATAACCGTGCGTCAGCGCCGAAATGTTAATCACCACGTCGAATTCGTCGGCGCCGCGGGCCAACGCGTCCCGCGTCTCGAAAACCTTCACCGCCTTCGTATGGGCCCCCATCGGGAAGCCGATAACCGTTACGGTTTTTACCGGCGCGCCGGCGAGGCGCTCCGCGGCAAAGCGGACGTGGGTGGGGTTCACCACCACCGCGTAAAACTTCTCCCGCACCGCGACGTCGCACAACGACGCGATCTGGTCGCGCGACACGTCGCACCCCAAAAGCGTCTGCTCCAACCTGCCGGGCAGAAATCCGAGCCACGCCGCCGGCGTCGTAGGTTGCGCCATAATTAACTACCGTTGCGGCCGGGTTTTACGCGTCTCCCGGGCGTAGATCGCCGCGCCGCCTAATGCGAATATCCACACCGCGAGCGCGGGCGATATTAAAAAGTACGGAACGTTGCCCGCCAAAACTAATATTAATATGACCACCAACGCCGCAAAGAGCGTCGGCGTCTCGCGACCTTTGAAGACGCGACCTAATATGAAGCGGCCTATGAATACGGGGGCGACCGCGGCACAAACGAACGCGACTTTTTCGCGACGGCGCTCCCCCTTGCGGTATCGGCCCTTTTGGAATATAATAACACACGCCCCAAAAGAACGTCAATAAATCCTCACGTCCGGGGGCCGACAACCAGGCCACAAAAAAGGAGTGCCGAAATGAAAACGTTAATTACGCTCGCCGCGGTCTTGGCGACGGCGTTCGCTTTCGCCGGGTGCCAGGCCAAGGAACGGGGCGTCGCGCCGGCCGCCGTGACGGCGGCCCCGAAAGCCGCGGAGGCCACCGCAACGCCGACGACGGTCACGTTCGCGACCTCCGACGGGTGGGAAATCCGCGCCACCTACTGGAACGTCGGCGAGGGCAAACCGGGCGCGATATTATTACATATGCTTATAGCGGACCGCCACTCCTACAACGACTTCGGCGCGAAGTTAGCCGCGGCCGGTTTCAACGTCGTCGCCCTCGATTCCCGCGGCCACGGCGACAGCCTGAAACAAAACGGCAAAACGAGGCGTTACACCGAATTCGACGACGAAGGATATAAATCGTCGGTAAAGGACGTAGCCGCGGCCAAAGACTTCCTGGCTCAAAAGGGCGCCGACGCGTCGACGTTAGTCGTCGTGGGCGCTTCTATCGGCGCCAACCTTGCCGTCGATTACGGCGCCGACGACGCCGACGTCCGCGCGGTCGTCCTGCTCTCGCCGGGCCTCAGCTACCACGGCGTCGAGACCCCGGCGGCCATGGCCAAATATGACGGCCGCGCCGCGTACCTCGTCGCCAGCGACGAGGACAAATATTCGGCCGAATCCATAGGAAAACTCCACCAGGTCGCTCCCGGCGCCATGTTCAAGTTATTCAAGGGGGCGGGCCACGGGACCAAGGTCTTCGAGGCCGAACCGTCGTTTGAACAAACGTTGGTGGATTGGCTCGCCGCGCAGGTAAAATAAAACGGGCCCTAAGGGGCCCGTCGATAGGTCGCCGCTCACGCCGGCTAGGGCGACGCGCCGGGGAGGTTGACGCCTTCCGGGAGTCCCAGCTGGCGCGCGAGGTTGGACATTTCGACGCGGGCCAGGTTCTCGGCCTTTTTACGAGCGGCGTTAACGGCGGCCAGCACCAACTCTTCTAAAAGTTCCACCTCGTCCGCCTTCACCGCCGCGGGGTCGATCTTAATCGACAAAATCTCCTGGTGGCCGTCGGCGACCACGGTGACCATGCCGCCGCCGGCGCTCGCCTCCACCGTCATCGCCGAAAGCCGCTTTTGAACCTCGCCCAGCTTCTGCTGGACGTCTTTAGCCTGCCTTAATAGTTGCGCCAGATTGCCTATATTCCCCAGCATCTTCACCTCCGCCCCGGGCCGGCGCCCTTGCGCTAATTTTCCTCGTCCGGGGCAGTGACTTCTTTTTCTTCTATTATCTCGCCGCCGTATTGTTCTTGTATTTTCGCGACCAGCGGCATATCCTCGAACAACGTACTCGCCGGGGCCGACGACGCGGCCTCGCCCTCTTCGACCTCTACGCGTATCGCGACGGGGCGCCCCAGTATCTCGCCCACCGCTTCGGCGAGCGCGGCCCGCCGGCCTTCCTCCGCCACCTTTTCGGCGCTCACGCGGTATTTTCCGGGAAACCCCAAGCTGAGCTCGTCGCCGGCAAAAGATATCAAGCGCGCCGGCGCCACCAAGGCCCGCAGCGCTTTATCCTTTTCGCCGAGGCCGTCCATGACCTTCCGCCACGTCTCGGTAAGGCTTTTGGAAACTTCGACGGCCGGGGCGGGGCCGGGCGGTTGGCTTTCGACGCGCGGCGGCGCGATTTCGGCCTCCTCCCCCTCGGATATCTTCAACAAGTCTTCGATTGGGAGGAGCTGGCGGACTCTCGCCGCCTTGAGCGCCGCGTACTCCAAAACGAGCTGGGGCGAGAGAACGCGCGACATAAACCCGGTCGCCTCCAGGAAGACATTGATGAGGTTCAACAACGTCGCCGGCGATTGCCGCGCCGCGGCCAGCCGCAGCCTTTCGCGCTCCTCGCCGCTGGCGTCTACCAGTTCCGGTTCGTCCGGCGCCGCAGCCAGGACCATGAGGTCGCGGAAGTATTCCACCACCTGGTGCGCGGCCTGAACCAGGTCGGCGCCTTCCCGCACCAACGCGTCCACCGCCCGCAGCGCCCCGGCGCCGTCGCCCGCCAGCACCGCCGACCCCAGCCTCTCGATCGCCTCGGCCGCCACCAACCCCAACGTTCGCTCCACGTCGCCCGACTTTACGTCTTCGCCCGCGAAGGCGATGACCTGGTCGAACAGCGATTCGGCGTCGCGCATGCTGCCGGCGGCCCGCCGCGCGATCAGCGACAGCGCCCGGGGTTCCACCCGCAGCCCTTCTTTTTCGGCGATCGCCCGCAACTTATCCTCGATCGCCGCCGTCGCGATGCGCCGGAAGATGAACCGCTGGCAACGGGATATTATGGTCGGCGGGACCTTGTCGAGCCGCGTGGTCGCGAAGACGAAGACGACGTGCGAGGGCGGCTCCTCCAACGTCTTGAGGAGGGCGTTGAACGCCTCCGCCGTCAGCATGTGGACTTCGTCGATGATATATATTTTGCGCGGGCTGTGACCGGGCGCGAAGCGCACGCGTTCCCGCAGCTCGCGCACGTCGTCGATGCCCCGGTTGGAGGCGCCGTCGATTTCCAATACGTCCGTATCGTTACCGGCGGCGATGGCCCGGCAATTGTCGCACCGGCCGCACGGCGCCACGGTGGGGCCGCTCGAGCAGTTGAGCGCTTTAGCCAGGATGCGCGCCACCGACGTCTTACCGACGCCGCGCGGGCCGGCGAACAAATACGCCTGGGCCACGCGGCCGCCGGCGACGGCGTTGGCCAGCGTCCGCGTTACCGCCTCCTGGCCGATAACCTCGTCGAAGCCCAGCGGCCTGAAGCGCCGCGCGAATACTTGATACTCCGAAACAGCCACTTAAAAACTTTCACCCCGCGTAATTACTTTCATCTTTATATCGTACATCGGGCAGACGGCGCCGCATTCCTCCTCCTCCTTCACGCACGCTTCGACGTGCGTTATGATTCCGGCGTCGGGAAACTCGCGGCGTATGTCGTCCTCCAGGTCTTCCGTCAAACTATGGGCGAGCTCGAGCGGTATGTCGCGGCACGTCACCAGGTGCAAATCGAGGTGGCGCTGGCCGCCGGCGCGCCGGGTGCGGAGCTCGTGAAAGTCGAGCCAGTGGGGGTGACCCTTTCTTATGATCTCGGCGATGCGTCTCTCTTCGCCGTCCGGGAGCCGACGGTCCAAAAGGTCGCCGAACGACTTCCTCGTTATGCGCCAGGCCGTAATTATTATCAGGGCGGCGACCACCAACGCCGCGAGGGGGTCGAGCAAATGTATCCCCGTTAGCCCGATCAACGCTATCCCCGCCAGGACGCCGAGCGAGGTCCAAACGTCAGTGCGGAGATGATGGCCGTCGGCCTCCACCGCCACCGAGTCCGTCTTGCGGGCCACGGCGAAGAGCCGCGCCGAAATCAGGAAATTTGCGACGGCCGAGGCCGCCATCATAAAGGCGCCCAGGCCCAACCGTTCGACCTCGCCCCCGCCGATTATTTTGCGGAACGCCTCCACTATTATAAAAAACGCGGCGCCGAAAATCAACAGGCCCTCGGCCGCGCCGGAGAGCGCGTCGTACTTGCCGTGGCCGAAGGCGTGGTCGCCGTCGGCGGGATACCGCGCCTTGCGTACCGCCCAAAAGGCGATGAGCGCGGCGACGAGGTCCACCCCCGAATGCAGCCCCTCGGCGACTACCGCGGCCGAGGACATGACGACGCCCGCGGCGAGCTTGCCCATGGTCAACAGCGTGTTAGAGATGACCGCCAGCCACGTCACGCGCAGGTTGGCGCGGTCCTTTTCTCCTTTAGTCGTCATCGGCAAGCGCGGCGTGGGCCGCGGCCAACTCCTCCGGGATGTCGAGCTTCTGGGGGCACTTCTCGGCGCACTCGCCGCACGACGTGCACGCCCCGGCGTTATCCATCCTACCGTAGAAACCGGTCCGCCCTATCTCGGCGTACACCTTCCGGGCCGCTTCCGCCAGGCCGTAAACGCGGGCCAGGTTGTAAAGCGCCAGAACCCGCGAAATAGCTACGTTCTCCGGGCAGGGCCCGCAGTAATCGCACCCGCTGCAATAGAGCTCGGCCAGCCTCCGGTATTCGTCGAAACTCTCGCTTATCCTCGCGAGCTCGGCCGCGCTGAGCCGTTCGTCGCGCGACGCCGTCGCGACGTTCTCGCGAAGTTGCGCGAGACTGCTCATCCCGGAGATGGCGCAGCTCACGTCGGCGTTGGCGAGGACGAAGCGGAGCGCGAGCTCGGCCGTGGTCCCGGCCGAAAACCCCGCGCTCTCGATAACCGACGACGGCCCGGCCAACCGCCCTCCCCCCACCGGGCCCATAATCACGACCGCCAGGCCCTTAGCCGCGGCGTACGCGATGCCGGCCTCGTTGCGCCGGTCGATAAGGTTGTATTGCGCCGTACAACCGGCGAACTCGCCCGTATCTATAATTTTAAACATATCCTCCGGCGGCGCGTGAAACGAGAAGAAGAGGTGGCGAAAGAGGCCCTCCTCCCGGGCCTTGCGGGCGGCCGCGAGCGGGCCGTTTTTTATCGCCAGGTGCTCTACGAACTCCTTCCAGCTTATCCCCCACACGTGGTAAACGTCCACATAGTCGGCCTTGAGCTTACGGAGCGATTCCTCCAGGCGGCGGCGCCAATCGCCGGCGTCGTCGTTGACGCGCTGGTTCTTGGTGGAGAGCCAAACGCGCCGGCGGTAGCCGCCCGCGAGCGCCTCGCCTACGACCGCCTCCGATTGGTCGCGGTTGTAGGTAGGGGCCGTGTCGACGTAGTTGATGCCGGCGTCGATGCCCGCGCGGATGAGGGCCACGGCTTCCTCGCGCCGCACGTTGCCGTCCTCGTCCTCGGGGAGGCGCATGGCGCCGAAGCCGAGCGCGCTTACTTTATACCCCAGGTTGCCGAAGTCGCGATACTGCATCCGATTATTACGCCCGACGTAAGTCGGCCCCCGAGCGCGGCGGCGATGGGCCCCTTCGCTCATCCCCGTTCCGCCGAAAACGGGCGCCTCGCGGCGCCCTGGCTGGTTCGCGATACGTTATTCCAACACCCGTCGCTATAAATTCTCCAAGTTCGCCAGGAATTCCGCGTTGTCCTTGGTTTTGCGCATCTTGGAGAGCAACATCTCGGTGGCCTCGACGCCGTTCATGTCGGCCAGGACTTTGCGGATGAGGCGGACCTTGCTGATCTCCTCTTCGGTTAAAAGCAGCTCCTCCTTGCGGGTGCCGGAGCGGGCGACGTCGATCGACGGCCAGGTGCGCCGGTCCACCAGCCGCCGGTCGAGGATGCACTCCATGTTGCCGGTCCCCTTGAACTCCTCGAAGATGATGTCGTCCATCTTGGAGCCGGTGTCCACCAGCGCGGTGGCGATGACGGAGAGGGAGCCGCCCTCCTCGATGTTGCGCGCGGCGCCGAAGAAGCGCTTGGGCTTCTGCAGGGTGGAGGCGTCGATGCCGCCGGTCATGACGCGGCCCGAGTGCGGCGTTACGGTGTTGTAGGCCCGGGCGAGGCGCGTTATGGAATCCAAGAGGATGACGACGTCTTTGCCGGCCTCGACCAGCCGCTTCGCTTTCCCCAACACCATCTCGGCGACGTGGACGTGGCGGTCGGCCGGCTCGTCGAAGGTCGAGGATATGACCTCGCCCTGGACGGAACGCGCCATGTCGGTGACTTCCTCGGGCCGCTCGTCGATCAAGAGGACGATGAGGACGACGTCGGGGTGGTTCTCCGCCAACGCGTGGGCGTAGTTCTGCAGGATGGTGGTTTTACCGGCGCGCGGCGGCGAGACGATGAGCGCCCGTTGGCCTTTGCCCACCGGCGTCATCAAATCGAGCACCCGCAGCGTCAGGTTCTCGTCCTCGGTCTCCAAATGGAAACGTTCGTCCGGGTAGATGGGCGTCAGGTTGTCGAAGAGTCTGCGCTCGACGGCCTGCTCCGGGTCCAGGTTGTTGACGGCGTCCACCTTGAGGAGCGCGAAGTACTTCTCGTTGTCCTTGGGCGCGCGCACCTGGCCGGAGACCGTGTCGCCCTGGCGGAGGCTGAACCGGCGGATCTGCGACGGCGAAACGTAGATGTCGTCCGGGCCGGGGAGGTAATTATTGGCCCCCGAACGCAGAAAACCGTAGCCGTCGGGCATGGCCTCGAGAACGCCCTCGGCGAAGATCAGGCCGTTCTGCGTCGCCTGCGTCTCCAGCAACTTGAAGATGAGCTGCTGTTTGCGCAAGCCGGAAGCGCCGGTGAGGCCCATCTCGCGCGCAAGTACGGCAAGCTCTGCCGTAGTCTTGTTAGTGAGTTCGGCTAAGTTTAATGACATGAAACGGGATTATTGGAGGGTAAAGGGAGGGATTAGATTCCCCAAGACGCGGTTATTATAACCCAAACCGCCCCCGGCGTCAACCGTAATTTTATACGGCGTTAAAAAAAAATCGCGCCATCCCAGGCCGCGGGGCGGCGCCGTTATCGCCGTTCCCTTAATCGCTCACAAGCCTCGACAATATCTCGCGGCAACGGCGATAGGAAGCGCATCCGCTCGCCGGAGGCCGGGTGGTCGAAGGCCAGCGTGTGGGCGTGAAGGGCCGGCCGGCCTATAACGCCGCTCGCCGAGCCGTACGTCGCGTCGCCCAGGACCGGGTGGCCGAGGTACGCGAGGTGGACGCGTATCTGGTGGGTGCGGCCGGTGTAAAGGCGGAGCCGCAAAAGGGTCGCCTCGCGGCCGAAGCGCCCTATCACGACGAAAGTGGTTTTGGCCTCTTTGGCGCCGAAGGGGCTTACGGCGAAGCGCGTCGGGTCGCGGCTCGAGCGGCCTATGGGCGCCTCGACCGCCCCCTCGTCCAACGGGAGGCTGCCCGAGGCGAGAGCCACGTACGTCCTACCGGTCGTGCGGTCGGAAAATTGCTTCACGAGACTTCGGTGGCCGAGTTCGGAACGGGCGACGACCAACACCCCCGACGTCCCCCGGTCGAGGCGGTGGACGATGCCGGGGCGGCTCGGGCCGCCAACGGGCGCCAGCGACCCCACCCGGTATAAAAGGGCGTTCACGAGCGTTCCCGACGCCACGGCGCCGGCGGGATGGCAAACCATCCCGGCCGGTTTTTCGACCACGACGACGTGTTCGTCCTCGTAATAAACCGCGAGGGGGATATCTTCGGGCGCGGGCAACGGCGCCGCGGGCGGCACGAGCGTGCCCTCGATAACGTCGCCCTCGCGCAACCGATAGGACGGCTTCACGCCTTCGCCGTTGACGACGACGGCGCCGACGACGATGAAGCCCTTGAGGCGCGAACGCGAATACTCGCGCAGGGCGCGCCCCAAAAAAGCGTCCAGCCGTTCGGCCGCGTCCTCCGGGCCGACGACGACGCGGACGCGTTTTACCTCGTTTTCGGCCATCATCGCGCGGCGACACAACGCCGCCGGCGAAATTATAGTATTCCCGCCACTATACGGCAACTGTTACCTTATCGTCGAGAACCGCGGAGTCTAAAACCGGCCGGCTTTTTATTGGCGGCGGCGCCGCTTCTAACGTATAATTAGGTAACGACCTACGAATTGAAGGGGAGATAATTATGTGGCGCGGAATTCTAGTCGGCGCGTGCCTGGCGGCGGCCATTAGCTGGGCCAAAGAAAGCGAACCTAAGCCGTGGGTCAAGGTCAAGCCGGACGTTCTGCCCGCGGGCGCGGTCATACCCCGGATAACCTTCGAGGTTCAAGCGCCGGTGAACGTGCCGGCCGGCTCGGCGGTCGAGGTCGAAATACCGTCTCACTTCGGCCTGCCCCAAACCGAAGACCCCAACGGCGACAACTATCTGAGCGGGCAATTGCCGCGCGCGCCGGACCTCGGCCTCTCTTCGGAGGTAACGGGGCCCGCCGGTTTCGTTATACGCGCGACCGTGAAATCCGGCCTCCTGAAGCGAGGGACGAAGTTCAAGTTGTTCCTCAGCCGCGAACACGTTCACCCCTTCAACCAGGACGAGAAAGCTTTCGCGACGTACGTAAAAGGCCCCGCCGGTGAAGACGGCCAACGGCCGACGGTCGTCGCGGGCCAGGCGACGGTGGTCCACATCCCCGGCGGGCCGCCGGCGCAATTCCGCGTCGTCGCCCCCACCTGCGTTACGCCCGGCGAGCCGTTCGCGGTGAAGCTCGCGGTCCTGGATAAAAACAACAACCCCGCCGGCGCGCCCTGGAAAGGGGAAATCTCGCTCGGGGCCGAGGGCGTAACGGGGCCGACGGCGGCGGCCTTCGCCAAAGAGGATAAAAACTACCTCGCCGTCGCCGGCTTTTCGGCGGCGGCCCCGGGCATCTACCGCGTCGACGTCCGCGGCGGCGGCTTAGCCGGCCGCAGCAACCCGATAGTCTGCCGAGAGAATTGGGAGCGGCGGATATACTGGGGGGACGAGCACGGCCACTCCGCGTTCTCGGACGGCATGCGCCAGCCCGACGAATATTTCGACTACGGCCGGTACGTGGCGTTGCTCGACGCCACTTTCCTTACGGACCATGGCGAATGCCTATACGGTGACGAGTGGCCCACGCTCGCCCTGAAAGCTAACGAGAAGAACGACCCCCCCGCGTTCGTAACGCTCGTGGCGTACGAGTGGACCAGCGACGCCTGGATCGGCGGCTACGGCCACCGGTGCGTATTCTTTCGGGGCGATGGAGGTTCGTATTACAACTCTAACGACGAGGAATCGAATACGCCGGCCGAGCTGGGGGCGAAGTACCGCCCGGGTGACGTAGTGATGATACCGCACCACACGCTCGCCGGCTTCCGGTGGGGCAACGTCGACCCGGCGTACGACCGCTGCGTCGAAATCGTGTCCCATTGGGGCGTGTCCGAATACGAGGGGAACCCGTTCTGGCAAGGGCGCACGTGGAAAGGCGGGGATATCGTAAGCGCGTTGGACTCCTATTACCTGCTGGGTTTCGTGGGCGGCGGCGACAACCACAACGGCGCGCCCGGGCAAAACCGCGGCCCAAGCCGCATGCGCCAAATGTGGTATATCGGCGGCATCACGGCCTTCTTGACGGAAGAAAATACGCGCCCCGCCATATATAACGCTTTATACGACCGGCACGTCTACGCGACCGCCGGGAACCGGGACTTCATCGATTTCAAGGTTAACGGCGCCGCTATGGGGAGCGTTACGCCCGTCGCCGGCGCGCCCCTCGTGGAGGCGGAGGTAGCCACCGAGGCCGTCATAAAATCGCTCGAGGTCGTACGAGGCGGCGAGACGGTTTATGCGGCGCCGGACGCCGGCGGCCGGGACCACGCCGCCTTCACCTGGCGCGACGAGGGATACGACGGCTCGCCGACGTATTACTACCTGCGGGTGGTCTCCGAAGACGGCCACGTAGCGTACGCGACGCCGGTATGGGCGTCGGGCGGCGAATGGTTGACGCTCGAGCCGTCCCAGGGCCGCGAGCTCGCGCCGGGACAATACCTCGCGTTGCCGCCCCCCGCGGCTCAAGACTTCGAAGACTACGCCGTCCGCGTAAAGGCGTCGGCCCCGGGCCCCGGCGAGGTCCGGGTGACGGTGGACGGCGCCGCCGCCGCGACCGCCCGGACCGCCGGGGGCCAACAAGAGCTCACGCTACTCTTCAAAGCCGCGCCGCAAAAATGGGACGTCCGACTAATATACGACGGCGCCGGCCCGCTCAACGTAACCGAGGCCTGCGTATTTCCGTACCCGTGGCGGGAACCGCGGTGGGTAGGCCGCTGGTGGACCCACGAAGCCGAGAAGAACAAAAAAACGGCCAAAGGGAACACGGCCGAAGATACCTTCGCCTCGGAGGGGCTCGCGCTGCGGGTCTCGCCCGCCGACAAACTATACGACCAAACGGTGCTGTGGGGCCCGTACCAAAACCTCGAGCGCGGCGAGTACCGGGCGCATTTCTACCTGCGGGCGGACGGCGACCCGTCGTCGGCCAAGCCGGCCGCGGAGATAAGCGTCGCGGTGGCGCCCGCGGGCGCGTCGCAGCCGCCGGCGCCGACGACGGCCAAAGTCCTCGGCGTATCCGCCCTCGCCAGCGGCCAAGGTTATAAAAAATTTACGCTCGACTTCGAACTGCTGGAAAAATCGGTGTGCGAATACAAGGTGAAATATATCGGCAACGCCATACTCTACGTCGACAAGGTAGACGTCCAACAAATATCCTACGAATAAAGGCCCGGAGCGCGGCCCGTATTAACGAAAGGCTGGGCGAATAAATTTAATTGTCGCTGACGACACGGCGTCGACGGGCGGCGCCAATAATATAAATTAACGCCACGGCCAGTGGCCGGCGCCGGGTTTATCGCAGGCTCCCGCGCGGCGCTGAATAAGGAAACGCGGAATTATGGCTAAAGATCCGGTATGCGGAATGGACGTCGATGAGGCCAACCCGCCCGCTAAGACGGTATACCAGGGGAAGACATATTACTTTTGCTCCCCCGGCTGTAAAGTGACCTTCGAAGCGCACCCCGAGAAATACCTCGGCGGCAAAGAGAAGAAAAGCGGCGGCTAAGACGTTACGCCGGGCAAAAGAAGGCCGGCCTTCGCTCAGGCCGGCTCTTATTTTCGCGCCGCGTAAATTTCCCCTCCCGAATTTAATATGCGGACCGAAAACTACTCGAGCGGCTGCGGCCGCTCTACGCACGTCAAACCGAACGCCTCCAGCTCGTCGAGGACCGGCCGGTAAATTTCGGACACGACCGGGATTTGTACGCCCGTAAGTTGGATCTTCCTCTCCAAAATGAGCCTGGCTGCTATGGCCGCCGGAAGGCTTACCGTGCGCGACATCGCCGAGTCGCCGCCCGGTACGCCGAAATCGACCAGCGTCGACGTGACGCGCTCGCCGCGGCCGCCGTAGTCGACCTCGAACTCGTGGTGAAGGACGATCATGTCACGCTCGCCCTCGCCGTAGGGGCATTTCTGCGCCAGGCGGTTGGCCAGAACGTCCATCGGCGCCGCCTCGGCTTCCGGGACCGCCTCGTCCGAAAAGAAACCCAACCACTCGAGCTTCGCGACGAGCGCGGAAGACGGGGCCGCGCCGGCCCGGGCCGCGAATTCCTTCCGGACGTCCTTCCCCCTCGAGCCGAGCACGCGCGCGGAGAACTCGCCGTAAGTCAACCCCTCGTAATTTTGCCGCGCGTCGTCGAGGAAACCGAACCTCGAAAGGGCGAGCCACGTCTCGCACCACCCGGCGTAGCGCAGCGTCCCGCGGAACATCGTCGCGACGCCGGCCAGGCCGTAGGTATCGACATAGGGCAACGAATCGCGGTTGGGATAACACTCGAACTCTCCCGCGCCCGGCACCGTCACGACCCGGCAATCGGCGAAGAGTTTTTCTCCCGGGACGTTCACCTCGCGGCCGCCGTCGAGGTACCGGGCGGCGTTGCGCGACGCCATTATGACGGCCCGCGGGCTCCACGAAAATTTGTAGCCCCAAGGATTGGTATTGGCCTCCGGCGCGGGCAGGCCGCCGCAATAAGATTTGAAGGAGACGACCCGGCCGCCCCGGCCCTGGGCGTCGCGTATAATCCTCATCGCGGACATATGGTCTATACCCGGGTCCAGGCCGATCTCGTTCAATAATAGGACCCCGGCGTCGCGGGCGCGGCCGTCGAGGGCCCGCATGGCGGCGCTCACGTACGACGTCGTAACCAGCGGCTTGCCGTGCGCCAGGCACCGCTCCGCTATCGCGACGTGATACGTATACGGGACGAGGCTTATTACGAGGTCCGCGGCGGCGACGTCGGCGTCGAGCTTTTCGCCGTCTTTCACGTTTAAAGGCCGCGCGACGCCGCGCTCCCGCCCCGCAACCAACGCCTCGGCCTTGGCGACGGTGCGGCTGGCGACCGTAACGCGGAGGTCCGGCCGCGCCAGCAGATAGTCGACCAACGGCTTCGCGACCATCCCGGCGCCCAGCACTAATACTTCTTTAACCATGTATCCTACCTTACCTTAGATGTCGTTCGAGGTATTTATACGGCGGCGTGAACTCGCCGCGGTAGAGGATGGTCGCGGCCCTTATCGGCCCGGGCAGCTCGCAGCCCTCGAAAGTGCCCCGCCAGTCCGCCCGGGCGAGCGGCGCCACGAACGGCTCGAGCTGCGCGCCGAAATATTCGGCCGCGTCTCGGGGCAACTCCGCCGGGAGATTGTATACCGCCAATATTACGGGGCCGTTGCCGGCGACGCCGTCCACGGCCTCGCCCCGCTCGACGTCGTAGACGTACACCGGCGATTCGGGCGACGTCACTTTAACCGTCGCCTCGACGCTGCCCCCGACGTCGCAACTTATGTCGGCGATGACGCGGAGCCGGGGCCGCGCGCCGCGGTAGAGCGACGCCAGGTCGGCCTTCGAAACGAAATGGGGATACCGCGCGTCCCAATACACGCCGTTGACGAGGACCGTAAGATAGGGTAAATATTCGGCCAACACGGGCTTATACTTGGCGGGATGGTCGTAGTAACCCTGGAGGTCGAACGCGGCGCCCGGCTCCCTAGTTTCGACCATGTGTTCCTCTTTGAACACTACCTTATATATTACTCGAGCCGACGGCTCCGCGGCCGACGCCACCGCCGCCACATCCGCCGGGGCTATCTCTTCGGTGGGGAGGAGGGCCAATATCTCCTGGGCGCCGCGCGAGGCGTTGCCGTAACCGGCGAAGCCCATTATTAACGGCGCGAGGCCGGCGCCGACGCCCTCGGCCGCGACGCGCTCCCCTACCTCCCGGGCCGCCCGCCGCACTTTTTCCAAATCCTCGTATTCCCACGCGGCCTTGAGCGCCGCGAACGGCGTCGCGCCACCCTCCCACTCCACCCGCCGACCCAACGCCCACAGCGCGTCTATCATCCCGGCGAGACCCGCGTACCGGCCGAAGAAGAGGAGCCGGCGCCCTCCGGCGTCGACGATGCGCTCGTAATCGATAAGAGAACAGCCGCGTGCGCGAAGGGCCGCCAGCATCGGCATATTGGCGGGTTGCCCTTTAACGACGTGCGCGAAAAAGACGTACGTTTTGTCCGGGAGGATAAGCTCCGGCGGGACCTCCTTTACGGCGAATATGACGTCGCACGGGTTGAGGTCCTCGGCGACCGTCGCGCCGGCGCGGGCGTAAGATTCGTCGCCGAACACGCGCGTGTCGGACGGTTGGACTACCACCGCAACGTCGCTTTCCGCGACGAGGCGAGCCACCTCTTTCGGCGTCAGCGGCGCCCGCCGCTCCCACCGGTTTATATTCTCCCGGCGTATGCCGACTACGTTTGCGCCCATATCGAATTGATAAGAGAAATAATGCCGCTTGGAAAAAGTAACGCGGCGGTATACGGGAAACGTTTTTCCTACGGCCCGAAAATATCACAGCGGCTTATAAAAATCAACCCCGCAGCTTCCGCCGCGGGGTCGACGTCGGCCTTGCCGCCCCAAGCCGCTAATGGTACCTGGCCTCGGTCGCCGCGGCGCTCGCCGCTTTACTAACCTCGGCGTCGGCGCGGTCCTTGTCGTCCGCCTGTTCTTCCAATTTCTCCAGCTCGTTGGCGCTGTCGAGGAGCGCCTGACTCTGGCCCAAGGCCGCGCGGTCCCGGCTCAGCTCCTTCTGTTTCTCGAGCACCACCTTGGCCTCCGCCCGCTTGCCCCCCGCGATCAGGCGCTGGGCCTCGTCCATCGCCGCGGCGTTATCCATAACGTACGCCGTATTAACCACTTCAGTTACCTCGTTCGCGGCCACGACCTCCGCCTCGGGCACGAAATGCATGGCCAACCTCGTCGGCGGCGACGCGACCGCCTTTTTGGCCAGCTGGTCGTCGTAGCGGACGGCGACGGTGCCGAGGGCGACGGTCTTCTCCTCGTTCACCGCCGCCAGCTCGAGCTCCGCGAAGACGGTGTATTCCTGGCCGGAGGCGATGTCGCCCACCGCCACCTCATAATGGCCCGCGCCCAGGTCGCGGTATTGGTAGCCGTGCACCTTCGCCAACCGGACGCCGGGCTCGAGCGCGAGGTCCACGGCGATGCCGCTCGCCGCGACGTTGACGATGCCGGACAGCTCGCGGCCGAAGACGGCCGGAACGTCGCTCGGTCTCGCGATGTAGTAATAATTGCCCGCGCCGCCGGTGGCGATGAGCGTCAACAGCTGGTCGTCGTAGTCGGCGCCCACGCCCATGGCGGTGGTGTAGACGTCCTTCCTCTGCCAATCGCGGGCCATGGAGGCCAGCTTCTCGAGGTCCGTTACGCCCTCGTTGGCGAGGCCGTCCGACAGCAGGATGACGCGATTGAGGAAATTCTTTTTCTTGCCCTTCCTGGCCTGGGCATACCCTTCCTCCAGGCCGGCCGAGAGGTTGGTGTTGGTGCCCGCGAAGAGCTCGTCGATCTTCGATTTAAGCATGTGCTTATTCTCAACCTTACAGTTTTCCTGGACGACCTTGACGTCGGAGTCGAAGGCGACGACGCTGATGCGGTCTTGCGGGCCGAGGTTGTCGACGACGTACGTCGCGGCCTCCTTCACGTAATCCAACTTGCCGGCGCCGCCCATCGAGCCCGAGCGGTCGATGACCAGGCAGAGGTTGAGCGGCGGCCGGTCCTTGGCGACGGCGGCCGGGACCTCCGCGGCGCGGAACTTCAGCTCGAGGTAGGCCGTGGCCGCGGAGCCGACGAGGCCGTATTCGTTGCCCAGGATGGGCCAAAAGGTAAGCGCGGCGCTGGCGTGCGCCGGGTCAAAGGAACCGTGGAGCGGATCGTAGGAATTCAACACCACGGCCTCGCCCGTCAGGTCCGATATGACGGCCGTCGCGAGCGTGTCCACCATCTTCAACGCCTCGTGCTCGCCGGCGCCCTCGACCTTCCGGGCAACGACGACCTCCGCGGTCGCGACGTCGATGACGTGCGCGTCGAGGCGAAGCTGGTTGGAGACCGCGACGATGGAGCCGGCGACGATGAGGTCCGCCCCCAACAGCTTCCCCACTTTCTGCGCGTTGGCCGGCTCGACCAGCGCCGAGCGGTCCAACTTGAGCTCCGCCAGCACGTCGTCGAGGTTGTCCCGCGTTACTACTTTAAGGCTTTGCGATTGCTTGAGGTCCGTTACGAGCATCTTGGCCAGCGCGGCCTCTAAATAGTCAAGGCGCGCCGAGCTCGACGTGTTTACGAACGGCAATACCGCGATGGCGGCGTCCTTGTACGGGGCGTCGGCGGCCGCCGCCGGCAGGGCCACGGCGCAGGACATCATTAGCATAAAAACCGTTGCCTTTTTCATATCTGCTCCTATTGCTTATAGGTCCCGAAGGTTTCGTTATTTTATTTAACAATGCCGGATTTGCCTATATGACCGCGGCGCCCCCCCGATAGTTTAATCTCCCCCGCCCTTAAACTCTTAAGGCCGGCGTAGCATGGGAGAAGCCGACCGGGAACCACGAAACCGTTTCGGACGTCGGTTGCCCCTTAGAGGAATCGGCTTGGGCCTTCCGTGCCTTCCCGGGGGGTCGAGAAATCCCGTCGCGATATGAGATATCGGGTTGAGGACGAAACGAAAAACGAATAGGAAAGTTATGACGCCGGCCTTTTCAAAGACCCCGTACTTCGCGCTTGAGCGGGTGTATTTCGCCTCGCCTACCGACGGGTGGTCCGTGGGTTCCGGTATTATTATCCGGTACGACGGCGTAAAGTGGCGCGAAATCGCGGTGCCGCCCTCGGGCGCCAAATGCGTATTCGCGCTAGGCGGAGACGACGTCTGGGTCGGCGGCTACGGCTGCTTGTATAAATATACGCCGTTCGAAAACGGGTAGTTATTCCGCGGACAAACGGGCCGCCCCTCTTGGGCGGCCTTTTTATATCGCCTTTGCGGCCGCGCGTCGCGTGGTCTTTACGCCGATATTTTTTTCTTGACAAAAGCCGGTAGCCGTCCTAATATTCAAACCGATAGACAGGGGATTTTTAGAGATTAACTTTTCAATTGAGGAGGTAACGATGTTTAAAACCAAAGCGGCTTGACTAGCGGCTTTCGTCCTGATTGGGACGGCGGCGGCGTTTTTTATTTCGTGCGAGGCGGGGGAAGTTACGGCCCCGGCGCCCGCAAACGAAACCGGCAAAGGCTCCGTCGACACAGCCGGGATTTACGGGTATACATACGACCAATACGGCGGCACGCTAATAGACGTCTGGGTATACTGGTAGTGCGAGACCTGCGACACGTACCTGGGCGGAGACGCGGTAGATGACGTAGGCCGGTACGACATATGTTATACCGGAAACTGGGGAGACCATGACGGCCATAACATGAGAGGATACGCGTCAAAACCCGGTTACCAAACGGCGGAAAACACCATTACGGATTTCCGGTCTGCCAATATGCCGTACCGACGAGATTTTACCTTATACCCGGAATAAAACGCCGGCGCGAAGAAACTATGAACCCGGAGGCTAAGGTATGAAGCGACTAAGAGTTTTACTAGTCGCGGCGTTCGCGGCCGGGCCCTCGGGCGCCACCGCCGCTTGGGTTTACGAAGGCCAGTGGGGCACAAGGGGCTCCGGCGAAGGCCAGTTTTACTATCCGGCTGACATAGACGTGCCATACGAAAACGACGTTTACGTAACGGATGGCGCCAACCACCGCGTACAATATTTCACCGCCTCTCGTATATACGTCTGGGGCACTCGGGGCTCCGGCGAAGGCGAATTCTTCTACACCAACGGTATAGCGGTCTCGAGCGAAGATATAGTGTACGTAGTCGACGTTTTGAACCACAGGGTCCAGTTCTTCACGGGGACCGGCAAATTCCTCGGTAAGTGGGGCTCGCAAGGTTCGGGCGACGGCCAATTCGAGCGGCCGTTCGGTATAGCCGTAGCCGCGGACGGTGTCGTATACGTTACCGAAAACGACAATAACCGGGTCCAATACTTCAAGCCGAGCGGCTATTTCCTGGGCAAATGGGGCTCTTTTGGAACCGGTAACGGCGAATTCGACCACGCTCACGGTATCGCCGTAGCACCCAACGGTAACGTTTACGTAGCCGACAATAATAATTGCCGAATCCAGTATTTTACCTCTAACGGTTCTTTCCTCGGGAAATGGGGTTCCCTGGGAACGGGCGACGGCCAGTTCCTTTATTTAAACGGCGTGGCTATCGCTCCCAACGGCTACGTCTTCGTCACGGACGTGGGTAACCACCGCGTCCAGTACTTCACGCCGAGCGGCTCGTTTCTCGGCAAGTTCGGCTCGCGCGGTTCGGGCAACGGCGAATTCGAGAGGCCGTCGGGAATAGCCCTCGACCCGGAAGGGGCCCGCGTCTACGTCGTGGACGTCGATAACCACCGCGTCCAATATTTCCGGGAGGCGCCGTCTAATATAACGCCCACGTCGTTAGGCCGCGTCAAAGCGCTGTTCAGGTAACGGCGTAATTCGTAAAAATGCCCGGCTATCGCCGGGCGTTTTCGTATGTAAATCCCACCCGTTCTAAAGCCGACTTTCGTAGCGTTAACGCCGGCGCCGGCCGCCTTAATTAAAAAAGAACGAATACCTCTTTCATGGTTCTCTCCTCTCCGTCGTTGTTACCTCCGTAGCCGATTGTTAGAAGGTAAAAATTTTTCGTTGGTTTTGTATATACGAGGGCCGCGCGGCGTCGGCGCGATAGTTTAATCGTTAAAAAACTTCGGGGCGTTAAACCGTTCGCGACGGCGCGGCGTCATACGGTTAAAGCACCCCTTAACGCGCGGGAGGCCCGATGCGCAAAACGCTTGTTTTCGCCGCCGTACCCGTTATATTCGCGGCCGTGAGTTCGGCCGACCTCCTGGAGGAAGCCGTCGAAGCCGCGGCGGCCGTAACCAAAGGAGAGGTCGCCTCGAGCGAGGCCGACGAGGCCGGCGTCGCCGTGACCAATTGGACCGACGGCTACATAGAGGTTACGGCCGTCGGCGCGGCCAACCTCGCCCTCGCCCAGAGCAAGGCCCACGCGCTGAGCCAGGCCGAGGAGACGGCCCGCGCCCTCGCCTACCGCAAACTCGCCGAGCGGATATACGGCGT
>Ga0153916_10001007_pt1 | contig 19755 bp, 19 predicted proteins | sample Opewatmetagenome_FD_109642 | JGI IMG/M metagenome (GOLD analysis project Ga0153916, IMG submission 109642) | Freshwater wetland microbial communities from Ohio, USA - Open water 3 Core 3 Depth 4 metaG | ecosystem: Environmental > Aquatic > Freshwater > Wetlands | place: USA: Ohio, Lake Erie... | reverse complement strand
GCCGCAACCCGGCTCGGCCAGGAGCAGGCCAGCACACCTGTCGCGGGTATCTACGGCTCCGTGCTCGAAACTGCCCGCCACATGCTCGGCGTCGAGCGGGTCTACCTGGAGCTCATGGGAGGCAACCCGCCGGCTCTTCCGGAAGACCTCGATGCTGCTGGGCTCAAGGAGACCGCGGCGGATCTGGGCTCCGCCTACCAGGCGTTCCTGGCCAGCCTCTCGATCGCCGATCTCGGCCGCAGATTCCGGGTACCGTGGTTCGACCGGGAATTCACCGTCAGTGACGGCCTTGCCCAGGTGGCGACGCACTCAATCGAACACCGGGCCGACCTCGCCTCGGCCATCTCCCGGCTCGGCGTCGCCACGCCGCCGCTGGACTACATCTTCTGGGTGATGGCGACGGAAGCGTAAGGGCACGGTAACGCGAGAGGCCCGCGGGGGCGGGTACGATGAGCGCGTGAACTCGCGCCCCCACCCCAGGCTCCGCATCGCTCCGTCTAGAATGGGTGGATGGCTCATCTTCTTCGCCCTGGTGTTCGTCGTGACCGCCTGTAGCAGCGGAAGCGGCGGCGGCTCGAAGGCCAACTCCTCCCAGGGAGAAGACGCGTCCGCGGGCGGCCCCCGGCCGCGAGATTCGTGGGCCGGCAAGGACCCCTCGCCCGAGTTCCCCGGCGGGCTGACCTGGTTCAACGTGGAGAATCCGCTCACCGTCGGCGGGCTCAAGGGCAAGATGGTCTTGCTCGACTTCTGGACGCTCGGCTGCATCAACTGCCAGCACATCATCCCCGACCTGAAGCGGCTGGAAGACGAGTTCGGCGACGCGCTGGTCGTCGTGGGCGTGCACTCGGGCAAGTACGCCACCGAGCACGACGACGAGAGCATCCGCGAGGCCATCCAGCGCTTCGGGCTGCACCATCCTGTCGTGAACGACCCCGACTTCGCCGCGTGGCGCGCGTTCGGGGCCAGCGCCTGGCCGACGCTCGTCCTGATCGACCCCGCGGGCAACCTCGTCGGGGGCCACGCCGGCGAGGGCGTCTACCCGCTCTTCCAGCCGATCCTCGCCTCGCTGGTGAAGGAGTTCGATGCAACGGGGCAGGTCAACCGCACGCCGCTCCCGCTGAAGCTCGACACGTCGGTCGCGTCCACGGTGCTCTCGTTCCCGTCGAAAGTCCTGGCCGACGAGGCCGGCGGGCGGCTGTTCATCGCCGACGCGGGACACAACCGCATCCTCGTCGCAGGGCTCGACGGCACGCTGCGACAGGCGATCGGCAGCGGCAAGGAGGGCTTCGCCGACGGCGGGCCCGGCGAGGCCACGTTCCGCCAGCCGCAGGGGCTCGCGCTTTCGCCCGACGGCGCCACGCTCTACGTGGCCGACACCCGCAACCACGCCGTCCGCTCGGTGGCCCTGGCCACCGGCGACGTGACGACGATCGCCGGCACGGGCAAGCAGCTCGACCGGCTGCCGCAGGACAACACCCCCGCGCGCCAGGCGGCGATGGCCTCGCCCTGGGACGTGCTCGTCGCCGACAAGACGCTCTTCATCTCGATGGCCGGCGTACACCAGATCTGGGCCATGAGCCTCGACACCCAGGCCATCTCCGTGTTCGCGGGCACCAGCCGCGAAGGCATCTCCGACGGCGACCGGCGGCAGCAGGCGACGCTCGCCCAGCCGAGCGGCCTCACGAGCGACGGGCGCTCCCTCTACTGGGTCGACCCCGAATCGAGCGCCCTGCGGCGGGTGCCGCTGGACGGTGACGGCGGAGTGGAAACGCTCGTGGGCAAGGGCCTGTTCGACTACGGCAACGAGGATGGGCGCGGCAAGAACGCCCAGTTCCAGCACGCACAGGGCGTGACCTTCGCGAACGGACATCTGTACGTCGCCGATACCTACAACCACACCGTCCGGGCCGTCGACGCCGACAATCGCGAGGTCACAACGCTGGCAGGCTCGGGCGTACGAGGCTGGGCCGATGGCAACGGGATCGCGGCCGAGTTCGACGAGCCGGGAGGGCTCGGCTTCGCCCGCGGCACCCTCTACGTCGCCGACACCAATAACCACCTGGTGCGGACCATCGACACGGCGACCGGTGCGGTCGGGTCGCTCCAGCTGGGCAACCTCGCCGTGGCCGCCGCTTCTCCCGGACCGCGGACCGCCCACGCCGAGCTTCCCGCCCAGGAAGTCGCGCCCGGTGCGACCCAGCTCCGCATCACGCTCGCGACCCCTTCCGGGTACCACCTGAACAGCCAGGCGCCGTCGCGGCTGACGCTCGCGAGTTCGAACCCGGCCGTCGTGGAACTCGGCGAGCGGGAATTGAGCTGGAACAGCGACGAGCCCCAGGTGAGCATCCCCGTGCCTGCGAACTTGCACGAGGGTTCGGCCACCATCACCGGCACGGCGTCGGTCTACTACTGCCGTGGTGGCGAAGAGGCGCTCTGCTTCATCCAGCAGGTCGAAATCCTCCTTCCCGTGACCGTGCGGACCGGGGCGACGGCCGGCGAGGTGGCGCTCACCTACACGCTTCCACGAGCGGCCGGTTGATCGCTATCCTTGACACGGGCAAGGCCATTCCTATGATGGCGCTCTAACACCTGGCGCGAAGGGGGCTTCATATGGCCGTCCGTGGTTATGTCCTTATCGAGACCGACGTGGGCAAGGCCAAAGCTGTTGGCGCGGCAATCAGCGAGTTCTCTTACCCCGGCGCACGCGTCACCGCCGTCGATACCGTCACCGGGCCGTACGACGTGATCGTGCAGCTCGAAGCCGACGACCTCGATCGGCTCGGAAACGCGATCACCGACGCCGTACAGAAAGTGACCGGCGTGCAGCGCACGACGACCTGCCTGGCGGTGCGGCTGGCCTGACTCACACAGACGGCGGTGGAGGCCGGCGGGCCGGATCCGTGCGCGCCGGCCTCCTGAACATTCGCAGACGAAGAGTAGGCGGACGATGACGACCCGGGATTCCTCCATGATCAGCGTCGAGGAAGCGCGCGACCGCATCCTCGCGTTCTTCCGACGGCTCGACCCCGAGCGCAAACCGCTGATCGAGGCCCTCGGCCAGGTGCTCGCCGAAGACATCGTCGCGCCCTTCGACATCCCGCCGCTCGACAACACGGCAATGGACGGCTACGCGGTGCGCGCCGCCGACACCACCGGTGCGAGCGAGGCCGCGCCGAAAGTGCTGAAGGTCGTGGCCGACCTCGCCGCGGGCTACATCCTCGAAACGCCCGTCGGGCCGGGCGAAGCCGTCCGCATCATGACCGGCGCGCCCATGCCTCCCGGCGCCGACGCCGTCGTGCCCTTCGAAGAGACGGACGAACCCCTGCGTGACGTCGGCGAGACGCCGCACAAGGGCGACACCGTGGGGATCTTCAAGGCGGCGAAGCCGGGCGCGAACATCCGCTTCCGGGCCGAGGACGTGCAGCATGGCCAGACCGTCGTCCCCGCCGGGCGGCTCATACGCGCCTCCGAGATCGGCGTCCTTGCCAGCGCCGGCCTGACCCACGTGAACGTCTACCGGCGGCCGGTGGTCGCGATCCTTTCGACCGGCGACGAGATCACCGAGCCGGGCCAGCCGCTGCTGCCAGGACGCATCTACGACGCGAACGCCCACAGCGTGGCCGCCCTCGTGAAGTCGTACGGCGGCATCCCCAGGCTGCTCGGGATCGCGAAGGACACGGTCGAGGACCTGACGGCGATGATCCGCCGGGGGCTCGACGCCGACATGCTGGTGACGAGCGCCGGCGTCTCCCGCGGCGACTTCGACGTGGTCAAAGACGTGCTGGCACACGAAGGCGCCATCGACTTCTGGACCGTGCGGATGAAACCGGGCAAGCCCCTCGCCTTCGGCGCCTTCAAGGCCCCCGACGGGCGGCGGGTACCGCACCTGGGCCTCCCGGGAAACCCGGTGAGCTCCATGGTCTCGTTCGAACTCTTCGGGCGGCCCGCCATCTTCACGATGCTCGGGCGGAGCGACTGGGAGCGTCCTCTGATCCGGGCAATCACGCGCGACACCGTGGTAAACGTCGACGGAAGGCGCTTCTACGCCCGCTGCGTCGTTTCGAAAGGCGACGACGGCCGCTACTACGCCGACCTGACCGGCCCCCAGGGCAGCGGCATCCTCACGAGCATGAGCGCGGCCAACGCGCTGACCGTCATCCCAGAGGATCTGCCGGAAGCACGGCCGGGCGATGAGATCGACGTGATGCTGCTCGACGGGTAGCGAGACCGAGGCGCTCTACGACGACCCCAGCCGTTCCCCGTACTGACGGGAGACATAGCTGACGAACTCCGGCGACGCCGCCGCTCCCCAGGTGGCGACGTTCCCGGCGTACCAGCGGACCGTGCGGGCGATGCCTTCTTCGAAGGTCACAGAGGGCGACCAGCCCATCGCCCGAACGCGTGAGCAGTCGAGCGCGTAGCGGCGGTCGTGGCCGGGGCGGTCCTGGACCGGCGTGACCAGGGACGCAGGGCATTCGGCCAACTCGCAGATGCGGGCAGCCACCGTGCGGTTGGCAAGGCGCTCGCCCGAGCCGACGTGCAGCGCGTGGACGCCAGGACCGCCCGGCAGGGCGCGGATCACCATCCGGATCGCCGCCACCAGGTCGTCGACGTAGAGCCACTCGCGCTCCTGGAGGCCATCGCCATAGAGCGGCAGCGGCTCGCCCGCGAGGGCGCGGGTCGTGAACAGCGGGATGAACTTCTCGATGTGCTGGTTCGGCCCATAGACGTTGCACGAGCGGAGGACGGTCACGGACATGCCGTAGGTCTCGGCATAAGCGCGCACCTGCAACTCCGCCGCGGCCTTGCTCGCCGAATACGGGCTCGTGGGAGCGAAGGGGTGGTCTTCCGTTGCCTCCAGCGGCGCGGGGAGCGAGCCGAAGACTTCGTCGGTCGACATGTGGACGAGATGCGCGCCCGGGTTGGCGCGGACGGCCTCGAGCAGCGTCACGACCCCCTCGACATCAGTGCGGACGAAAATGCCGGGGTCGAGCAGCGAGCGGTCGACGTGGGTTTCGGCGGCCAGGTTGAGCACGAGGCCGGCGTCGCCGACCAGCTCGTTCACCAGCGCGGCGTCGCAGATGTCGCCCTGCACGAAGGCATAGCTGGGGTGGCCCGCCGCGTCCGCGATGTTGGCCGGGTTCGAGGCGTAGGTCAGCGCATCGAGGTTCGTCACCTGCCAGCCATCCGCGAGGAGGGCGCGGACGGCATGGCTGCCGATGAAGCCGCAACCGCCGGTGACGAGGGCCTTCACGGCGCGGCCTCGACGCAGGAATGGTCGCCCAGCGTGAGGCGCGAGCCCGCGGGCGCGCCGGTTACCCGAGCGAACCGGCCGATCATCGAGTCGGTCACGCCGGGACAGCCCGCCAGGACGCTCCGCTCCATCACGATGGCGTTGGCGATGGTCACGGTTTCGAGCGTACAGCCGTCGCCGATCGCGACGTGCGGCCCGACGCGACAGTCACGGAGGCGGGCGCCGGCGCCGATGACCACGGGGCCCGTGATCCGGCAGTTCTCGGCCACCGCGCCAGGGCCGATGCGCACGGCCCCCGTGCAGGCCGTCCCCGCGACAGACGAGGACGCGTCGACGTGCCCCTCGATGGCATCGAGGACCGCGCGGTTCGCTGCGAGCATGTCCTCCATCTTGCCGGTGTCGATCCAGTACCGGTCGGTCACCGAGCAGAGGACGTCGACCCCGCTTGCGATGAGGCCGTTGATTGCGTCCGCGATCTCCAGTTCGCCCCGGGCGCTCAGCGACTGGCGGGCGATGACCGCGTGCACGGCCGCGCTGAACGCGTAGACACCGATCACGGCCAGGTTGCCCGGCGGGTCCGCGGGCTTTTCGACCACGCGCAGGAGGCGTTCGCCCTCGATGACGGCGACGCCGAACGCGCGCGGGTCTCCCACCCGCTTGAGCACGACCGCGCCCCCCGCGCTGGCGGCCCGGAACGCGTCCACGAACGGCGTGATGCCGCCCATGAGGACGTTGTCGCCAAGGTAGAGGACGAACGGGTCGCCGCCGAGGAAAGGACGGGCGACCTGCACCGCATGGGCGATGCCCGCGGGTTCGGGCTGGCGGACGTAGGTGAAGCGCGCCCCGAACGCCGAGCCGTCGCCCATCGCCTCGCGGATCTGGGCCTCCGTGTCGCCCACGACGATGCCGATCTCGGTGATCCCGGCTTCGACAAGCTGGCGCACCGGGAAATGGAGCACCGGCGTGTTGGCGATGGGCACGAGCTGCTTCGCGCCCGAATAGGTGAATGGCCGCAGCCGGCTGCCTTTGCCACCCGCGAGCACAAGGCCTTTCATCGAGGGGTGATTATAGCGCCAGCTACCTCGTTGCCCGTGCCGGACGTACATTCGGCGCGATGACGGCCGCACGGCTACGGGTGTTGTTCAACGCGAGCGCGGTCCCGCCGCGGCCCGCGGGGGCCGGTGTCTACGCCCTCGAACTCGCAGCCGCCCTCGCCCGCCGCGACGACGTCGATCTGACCGTGGCCTCGGCCCGCCAGGCGCCGGCGGGAGCGAGCATCCTGCCGTCGCCCGCGGGTGGGCCACTCTCGGCGGCACTCTGGGAACAGGCGCGACTGCCCATGCTCATGCGCCAGGCGGAGTTCGACGTCTACCACGGCGCCCATTTCGCCGTGCCCCTCGCGGCGCGCATTCCCTGCGTCGCGACCGTCCACGACCTGACGTTCTACCGGCTCCCGGCGCGGTACTCGCCGGGGCGCCGCGCCTACTATCGCCTGCTGGCGCAAACGGCGAAGACAGCGGACTGGCTCATCGTGCCCTCAAGAGCCGTCGCGGGCGACGCGGTCCGCTACCTCGGCTATTCGCCCGCGAAGATGCGCGTTGTCCACGAGGCTGCCCGCACCGGCCTCGCGCCCGCCGCCGACGACGAAGTCGACGCCCTTCGCCGCCGGCTCGGGATCGAGCGGCCCTACCTGCTCTGCGTCGGCACAGCCGAGCCCGGCAAGCGCGCCGTGGACGCAGTGCGCGCACTCACATTGCTGAAGGGTGAGGGCCGCGACATCAGCCTCGTCCTCGCGGGGAACGAAGGCCCGCTTTCCATGGCGCTGGGGGGCGAAGCCCGGCGCCTCGGGGTCGAGGACCGGGTCGTCTTCGCCGGCTACGTGCCCGACACGGAATTGGCGGCGCTCTACACCGGGGCCGTGGCCCTCGTCTTCCCGTCGCTCTACGAAGGGTTCGGGCTGCCCCCGCTCGAAGCGATGGCCTGCGGCACGCCGGTCATCGCCACGGATCGCCCGGCCATGAACGAGGTGCTCGACGAAGCCGCCATCTTCGTGCCATTGCGTGACCCCGCGGCCATCTGCCGCGAGGCCAGCCGGCTTATCGAAAGCGAGAGCTGGCGGACGGAGTGGGCACACCGCGGCCGCGAATGCGCCGCCGGCTACGGCTGGGAACGCGCCGCCGCCGAGACCATGGACGTCTACCGCGAGGTGGCGCGGGTATGACCCTCGGCATCGTGGTGGTCACCTACCGCTGCCGGGACCTGGCGCTGGAGTGCCTCTCCTCCATCGAGCGGGAACTCCCCGCGGCGCTGGCAACCACCGTCGTGGTCGACAACGCCTCCGGCGACGGCGTCGTCGAAGCCGTGAAATCACGGTTCCCGGCCGTGCGGTGCATCGAGAAGCACCGCAACGTGGGCTTTGCCTCGGCGGCGAACGCCGGCATGCGCGCCCTCGCGGACCGCGCTGTCGTCTGCCTGCTCAACCCCGACACGGTCCTGCTCGACGGCCGGCTCGCCGACGCGGCGCGCTACCTCGAAGAGCACCCCGTTCTGGGCGTCCTTGGCGCCCGCATCGAGAACGAGGACGGGTCGCTGCAACCGTCCTGCCGGGCGTTCCCGGGACACCTCACGGCGCTGTTCAACCGCCATTCGCTCACGACGAAGCTGTTGCCGCGGAACCGGTGGTCGAAGCGCTACCTGATGACTGACTGGCCCCACGACGAAGTGCGCGATGTCGACTGGGTCTCAGGCGCCTGCATGCTCGTCCATCGCCGGGCAATCGAAGCCGTCGGGCTGCTCGACTCGGGCTACTTCTTCAGCATCGAAGACGTGGACTACTGCCGGCGCGTGCACGACGCGGGGTTGGGCGTCGCCTACTTCCCGATGGCTCGCCTGCGCCATCGCGTGGGAGGAAGCTCACGCCATGCGGTCTACCGGGCCATGACCGCCCACCACCTGGGGATGTGGCGCTACTACCGCGCGCACATGCGGGGAAACCTGCTGGTCGACGCGATGACGGCGGCCGGGATCGGCGCGCGGCTCGGAGTGCACGCGGTCTCGTACGCCATCCGCTCGGCCGCGGGGCGTTTGCGGCGGCGCTAGCCCTGCCCGGTGGTTGGAGCCGGTGACCGCCGGCGAAGGCCGGCAAGGCGGACGGAATCCCACATCGAGCGGAAGTAGCCCAGGACCAGCACCAGCCCGGCCGCGAAGAGCACCACGGCTCCACCGACCACGGCCGACCCGACGCTCTTGTACCAGGCATGGAGCATGAGCGCCGCCGCGCAAAACACCACCGTGATCGCATAGCTCGCCAGGGTCACGCCGATGGGGCCAAGCGCGAAGATCCGCTCGATGCGGTCGTGGAAGTGGTCCTCGTCGGCCTCGAACGGGTGACGGCCGTCGAGGAAGCGGCGCAGGAAGGCGATGCCGGCGTCGAGCACCGGCAGGCCCAGGGCGACAAGCGGGATGTAGAGCGGCACCCGCCCCGTGGAGTCGACAAAACCGGCGATGCTCAGGGCGCCAATAGTGAACCCGAGGAAGTAGGCCCCGGAATCGCCGAGGAAACGCCGCGCCCGGGGCAGGTTGAACGGGACGAAGCCCAAGGACGCGCCCGCGAGCGCGCTGAAGAGCAGGGCGATCAGGTCGTGGCCGAGATCCCAGGCGACCAGCGCCATCGTCGCCGAAACGAGTGTCGCCACGCCTGCCGCCACGCCGTCGCGACCGTCGATCAGGTTGAACGCGTTCGTCACCAGCACCAGCCATGCAACCGTGAGCAGCGGGTCGAGTGGCCCCAGTCCGACCGTCCCCCCAACCGGGAGCGTCATCTCTCCGACATGAAAGCCGGAGAGATAGAGGGCCACGGCGGCGAGGCTCTGCACGCCGAACTTCGCCCGCCAACCGAGCGCGCGGAAGTCGTCGAAAGCGCCAACGAAGAAGACGGCCCCGGCGCACAACCCGAGGGCGAGGAACTCATGCCAGTCTTCGCCCATGAAGTGGCGCGCGTCGTTCGAAAACAGCGCCAGCACGGCGGGAGCGAGCAGGAAGGCCGTGATGATGCTGAAGCCGCCCACCCGCGGGACGTGAATCTCGAGACGGCGGTTGGCGCGCGTCGGAAGACGAAGCAGGAGCGTCAGCGGGATCGCGATGATGAACGCGACGAGGCCCGCTTCCAGTTCCAGGCTCACGCTTCCGCTCCGGTTTTCACAGCCATCTCCGCCGCACCTCGACCGCACGATATACCCGCACCGGCCGCCACGCCACCACTCAGACGGATGCCGCCGAACCTTCCTTCAGCAGGCCGTCGTGAAGTTCAAGCACCCGGTCGGCGAGCGCCGCCATCTCCATATCGTGCGTCACCATGATGCCGAGCTTCTCGCGCGACTTGACCTCTTCCATCAGGGAGCGGACCACCTGCCGTCCGCGTTGCGAATCGAGGCTCGCCGTCGGCTCGTCGACCAGGACAAGGTCCGGATTGTTCATCAGTGCCCGGCCAATCGCCACGCGTTGGCGCTCGCCGCCGCTGAGCCGCGACGCAAAGGCGTCGGCCCGGGAAGCCAACCCGAGTTCTTCGAGCAGTTGGCTCGCGCGCTGCCGCGCTTCCTTGCGGCCGCCTCCCGCGATGGCCTGCATCAGCAGGAGGTTCTCGCGGCCGGTCAGGTAGGGCACGAGGTTGTTCGCCTGGAACACGTAGCCGACCGACTCCCGGCGGTAGGCGGCCCGCTCGCCGTTCCCGAGCTTCGCGATGTCACGCCCGTTCACTTCGATCGAGCCGCCAGTCGGGGTGAGGAGGCCGCCGATCATCGCCAGCAGGGTTGTCTTGCCCGAGCCGCTGGGCCCGACGATTGCGACGAACTCGCCCGGCTCCGTGGCGAAGCTCACACCGCGCACCGCATAGACGGCCTGTTCGCCACGGCCGTAGGTCTTGCTCAGGTTGGTGACACGCAGGGTGGCGGGCATGCGATCCTCTACTGCTGCTGCCCGAGGGCGATGATGGGGTCGACCTTCGCCACCTGGCGGCCCGAGAAGATCGCGCCCACGAGCGCGGTGACCACCATCGCGATCGATGTCACGACGAAGGTGCGCGTCGTGAAGGCCACGGGCACGGTCTCCGGGAGGCGCTGCAGGCCGTTGTTGGTAAGCCACGCGAGCGGCACCGCCGCGCCGACACCCACAATCGCGAGCACGAAGACCTGCACCAGCAGCTGGCGAAAGACGAAGAAGCTACTCGCTCCCAGCGCCTTCAGCATTCCGATCTGGGCGACCTTCTGGAGCGTGAGCACGTAGAAGAAGACGCCGATCACCAGCGCGCCGATGAGATAGCCGAAGGCGGCGAGTGCGTCGACCGTCGACTGCTGGGAAGTGACTCCCTCGATGTTGTTGAAGGCGGTGTCCTTGTCGACGATGCGGTAACCGTCGCCGATTAGCCCGGGAAGCGCCTTCCCTTTGAGGAGGACGATGCTCGCCGCCGGCTGCCCCGGCGCGTTGTCGCCGTACTTCATCTCCTGCCAGGTGGCGCGCAAGGCATAGATGGTCGGCTGAAAGAAGAAGGCGCCCTGGTCGATCTCCCCCACGATCCGGAAGCTGCGCGACGTGAGCCGGTAGGCGAGCGTCACCGAATCGCCCACCTTCAGGTCGGTCAGCTTGAGAAAGCTCTTGTCCGCGAGGATGGCGTCGCCTTCCCCGGCTGCCAGCTTCCGTCCGGCGGTGACGCCAGGTTCGCCGATGGTGCCCGGTTCGTAGCCAATCATGGCGGCGGACTTCACTTTCGCGTTCGAGCCGTCGAGCTTGCGGATGTTGACCGCGAAGTAGCCGATGGGCGTCCCCGCCGTCACGCCCGGCAGCGCGATCGCGCGGCCGACCGCTTCCTGGCTCATCTCCGAGCGGACGACGCTCAGGTTGGCCTTGTCGCTGTAGGCGATGCCGTCGGCGTTGAAGTTCTTCAACGCCCTCCCCGAAAGCTCGTTCAGGCCCACGCCCAGCCCGTTCACCATCAACACCAGGTAGGTGATGAGCGTGACGATGAGGGCGATCAGGGCGAACTGGAACTTGCGGCGGCGGATCTCGAGGAGGCCGATCATCGAACGCGCGCCCCCGGGCGAGGCAGGCCAGCGGCGGGGGCGAGACCGGCAATCATCCTGGGACGAAGGTAGCGCACGGGACGGTTGTCCGCACCTTCCGCGGGAGCCCGCGGGACGCCATGCTGTAGTTGATGCTCGAAAGCCTGCCACCCACACCGCCGGTCCACGAGCCGCCGCGCGCCACGCTCCTCGCCGCCGCCGGCGAAATGGCCCGGACGGGGCTCTGGATGGGCGGAGCCCACACACCCCTCGGCGAGCCGATCGCCGTCGAGACCCTCACCGAGAGCTGGGTCATCGATTGCGCGGGCGACATGCCCCACGGCTATCGCAAAGCCGCCGGCCGCTGGCTCGCCTACGTCTTCGCCGACCTCGAATCGGTCCCGGGTCGCTTCGATCGTCTCCAACACCTGGTGGCCGAGGTAGCGGGCGCGATGTCGTCGGCGAACGGCGCGGCGCCGCGCGACGTGTTCGTCGTCTGCCAGCACGGGATGAACCGCAGCGGCCTCGTAGCCGGGCTGTTGCTGCGCGAACTCGGGCTGACCGGCGAGGACGCCGTCTCCCGCATCGTCTCCGCCCGCCCGGGCGCTCTGTCGAACCAGACCTTCCGGCATCTGCTGCTGGGCGCGCGGCCGTAGCGTTCGGTCACGCTCAGCCTTCCAGCAGGTCCGGCCGCTTCTCCTTCGTCCGCGCCAGCCGCTGCTCGGTCTTCCACTTTTCGATCTTCGCGTGGTGGCCGCTGAGGAGGACCTCGGGCACCATCCAGCCCCGGTACTCCGCCGGGCGCGTGTACTGCGCGTGTTCGAGAAGTCCCCCGGCGAACGATTCGTCCTCCGACGACGCTTCGTCCCCCAGCGCGCCGGGGATGTGGCGGGCGACCGCGTCGATGAGCACCATCGCCGGCAGCTCGCCGCCGGTGAGGATGTAGTCCCCGATCGAGACCTGGCGGTCCGTGCAATGTTCGATGAAGCGCTCGTCCACGCCCTCGTACCGTCCGCACACGACGACCAGTCGCGGCTCTTTCGCGAGTTCGCGCACCAGCGCATCAGTGAGCCGTTCACCCTGGGGCGACATGTAGACCACCAGGCCGGGCGGCCCGTCGAGCGACTGGACGTGCTGGACGGCTGCGTCGAGCACATCGACGCGCATGACCATGCCGTGGCCCCCGCCGAACGGGTAGTCGTCGACCGAGCGGTGTTTGTCCGTGGCGTGCTCGCGGATATCGTGGATGGCGAGGTCGAGCAGTCCGTCCTCGCGAGCGCGCTTGATGATGGAAACGTCGAGCGGACCCGCAAAGGCTTCGGGGAAGAGCGTGAGGACGTCCACTCTCATCGTGCGTCCTGGACCGTCGGTTTTGGGCCGGGGGCGTCGTGCTCGACCGGCCCGGCCAGCAGTTCGGCGGCGTGGGAAAGCAGCGGCAGGAGCACGTCGAGCCCCTCCGAGACGGCCTTCGGGCTGCCGGGAAGGTTCACGACCAGCGTCCGCCCGCGGGTCACGGCCACGCCCCGTGAAAGGGCGGCATAGGGCGTCTTCTGGAGCCCGGCCACGGCCAGGGCAGTGGGCAGCGCCGGTACGTCGCGTTCGCCGATGTCACGCGTCGCCTCGGGAGTCACGTCGCGCGGCGTCAGTCCTGTGCCTCCCGTTGTGATGACGACATCGACGGTGCCCGCGTCACACCACGAAGCCAGGACGCCCGCGATCGTACGGCGGTCGTCGGGCACGACGACGCGCGCCGCGATGGCATGGCCCGCTTCCAGGCAGCGCTGCTCGATGGTGTCGCCGCTCACGTCGTCGCGTTCGCCGGCGGCCCCTTTATCGGACGTTGTAAGGATGGCGATGCGGGCCATGGGCCAATGGTAGCGGGTGGCGGGAGTGGGGTCGCGGGGCCGCCGCGGGCGCCCCGTGTAGGGAAAATGGAGTATTGACATGGATTGTGGGGCTTCCTATAGTCCCTATGGGGCATTGTGGGAGAAAGTGGATGAACACCACTGACTTTCGGCCGGGGATCGCTTTCCCCGGGAGACGCACCCCTGGAGAAGGACCAGTCGAATGGCATTCCGCGGTAGCTACGACTACCAGCTTGATGACCGCAACCGCGTGGCACTGCCGCCGCGGTATCGCGACGCGTTTCGCGATGGCGCGGTCCTCACGCCGGGGGTCGACGGCTGCGTGGAGGTGTACACGCCGGAAGCCTACGAACAGCAGGCCGAGGACTTCGCCGCCCTCTCTTCCCAGTCGCGCCAGGGGCGCCAGGCCCGGCGCGCTTTCGCCGGCATGGCATTCGACGTCCCTCGCGACACCCAGGGCCGCATCCTCATCCCGCAAAAGCTCCTCGCCCACGCGGAGCTCAAGAAGGACGTGGTCGTCGTCGGCGCCCAGGAATGCCTCGAAATCTGGGACAAGGCCGCCTGGAACCAGCAGGAGGCAACGCTCCTGGAAGCCAGGGCCGACATGTATGGCAGCGACGCTGCGGACAGCGGGCAGGCAGGGTAACGTGGCAGTTATGACGAGTACACCGGTTCATGTGCCTGTCCTCCTCGCCGAGGCGATGGAGTACCTCGCCGTGCGCCCGGGCGGCACCTACATCGATTGCACCACCGGACTCGGCGGCCACAGTTCGGCGATCGCCGAAGCGATGGGCGCCGATGGTCGGCTGCTGTGCATCGACCAGGACCGCGAAGCGCTGGAGTTCGCGCGCACGAAGTTGGCTCCGTTTGGGAGACGGGTCAGCTTCGTGCACGGGAACTTCCGCGAACTCGCCAGCCTGGCAGCGCGTGAAGGGTTCCACGATGTCGACGGGATCCTGATGGACCTCGGCGTGTCGTCGTTGCAGTTCGGAGAAGCCGGGCGCGGGTTCGCGTTCAGCCTCGAAGGGCCGCTCGACATGCGCATGAACCGCTCGGCGGACGAAATCACGGCCGCCGAGATCGTCAACACCTGGGACGAACGGTCGCTCGCGGACCTCTTCTTCGAATACGGAGAAGAACGGCAGTCGCGCCGCATCGCCGCCGCGGTGGTGCGTGCGCGCCCGATCGAGACGACCTGGGAATTAGCCAGAGCCGTCGAGCAGGCTGTGGGGGGTGCAAGGAGACAATCCCAAATTCACCCCGCCACCAAAGTCTTCCTTGCGCTCCGGATCCGCGTGAATGGTGAACTCGACAGCCTTCACGCGGGCCTACCGCAAGCCCACAGCCTGCTCGGCTTTGGAACTGGTCGCGACAACGGCGGACGCCTCGTCGTGATCAGCTTTCATTCACTCGAAGATCGCATCGTCAAGCAGTACATCCGGCGCGAGGCGACGGAATGCCTCTGCCCGCCCCAGCTCCCGGTCTGCCGCTGCGGGCATGTCGCCACGCTGCGCGAACTGACGAAACGGGCGGTCCGCCCCGGCGAGGCGGAAATCGCCGCGAACCCCCGGGCGCGAAGCGCGGTGCTGCGCGCCTGCCAACGGATTCGATAGCCATGGCCGCAATCAACCAGTCGTTCGGGCACGCGCGGCGGGGCCTGCCGTTGCGAATGCCTTCCGCCGAGCCCAACTGGTGGGTGCTGGGCGCGCTGGCCCTGCTGGGGGCAAGCGCGATGCTGCCGGTGCTGCAAAACAGCGCCGCCACCAGCAGCGGATTCCAGATCCAGAGCGCCCAGGCCGAACAGGTGAAGATTAACGGCGACATCCGCCTGCTCGAGTCCGAAGTCGCCCAGCTCACGTCGCTCGCCCGAATCCAGCGCAGGGCGGGCGAGATTGGCCTCGGTCCGGGCGACAACCCGTACTTCGTCAACGTCGATCAGCCGGGGCCAGCCCCGGCCAAGATCCCTTCCGAGTATCTGCCGGCGCCCGCTCCCACCAGGAGCGAGCCCGAACCATGGTGGCGGTCGCTCTTCTCCCGGGTGCCGCTGCCGTAATCCCACAGCCGATAGCTCCAGGGCTGCCGGCCGGAGGCGCGTTCGGTATGACCCAGCTGCGAGCACGCGGGACTGGTCGTGTATGGCTTCCTGCCGCCTTCTTCGCGGCCTTCGCGCTGGTCATCCTCGGGCGCCTCATCGAACTCCAGGTCATCGACCACGGGCGCTACGCCCAGGCGGCAAAGAACGAACTGCTGGGCAACGACACCGTCTTCGCCCGTCGAGGGAGCATCCTCGACCGGAACGGCAACGCGCTTGCCGAGAGCGTCGACACCTGGGACATCTACGTCAATGCACGTTCATGGAAAGACGACGGGACGGCCAACTCCGCTTCCGAGGCGCTCGCCAGGGCGCTCCGCCTGAACGCCGCGGAACTCCGCGCGAAAGTCCGTCAGAGCAAGTCCGTCGACGTGCTCATCGGCCGCGACGTCGACTACGAAATCGGCAAGCGGATCATCCACGATCGCATCGCGGGGATTGTGGCTCTGCCGAATACCGCGCGCGTCAATCCGGAAGGCGACCTTGGCGGTTCGATCCTCGGGTTCATCGGCCAGGACAACTCCGGCCTCGCCGGCATCGAAGCGGCCTACAACGACACGCTCCAGGGCAAGCCGGGCAAGGCTATCTACGAACGCGACAGCACGGGCGAGCCCATCCCCTTCGGCCAGCACATTGCCAGCAACCCTGAACCCGGCAAGGACCTCGTGCTCACGATCGACCGGTACATCCAGCTCGAAGCGGAACGCCGGCTCGACCAGGCGATCAAGGACCACAAGGCCCAGGGCGGCGCAATCGTCGTCATGGACCCCTCGACCGGTGAAATCCTCGCGCTCGCGACGAAGCCCGGCCTCACCTACAGCACGCTCAACCTCGACGACCCTGCCCAGATGGAGCTGTTCCGCAACCGGGCGGTCTCCGACCTCTACGAGCCCGGCAGCGTCATGAAGGTGATCACGGCCGCTTCCGCCATCGACCAGGGCGTCGTCTCGCCCGACACCACCTACGTGGACAACGGCGTCGTCAACATCTACGAGACCGCCATCCGCAACTGGGACTTCCAGACGTACGGCACGCAGACGATGACCGGCGTCCTCCAGAACAGCATCAACACCGGCGCCATCTTCATGGTCGAGAAGCTGGGCGCCGCCGCTTTCCAGCGCTACCTCGATGCGTTCGGCTTCGGGAAGACCACGGGGATCGACCTCACCGGTGAAGCCGAGGGCATCTTCCGCCGCCCGAGCGACCCGGGCTGGTCGCCGGTCGACCTCGCCACGCAGTCCTTCGGCCAGTCGATCAGCGTGACGCCCATCCAGATGACCACCGCCATCGCCGCCGCGATCAACGGCGGCAACCTCGTGCGCCCGCATCTCGTGAAGGCGATCGTCGGGGCCGACGGCAAGCGCCAGGAGATCAAGCCCGAAATCCTGGGCCGCGCTATCTCCGCCGAAAGCAGTGCCACCATGCGCCAGATGCTGCGCGACGTGGTCATGCCGCCGGAACGCGGCTACCCCGGCAAGCCCAGGAACTACACCGCCGGCGGCAAGTCGGGCACGGCCAACGTGCCCGTCGCCGGCCACTACGACGACCACCAGGTGGCGTCGTTCGTCGGCTTCGCCCCCGGCGACGACCCCAGGATCCTGGTCATGGTGAAGATCGACCAGAACCAGGACCTGATGACGGGCACGCAGGCCGCGAGCCCCATTTTCGCCAAGTTTGCCGACGACATCCTCGGCTACCTGAACGTCCGCCCCGACGCGGCACGCTTCGCGAGTTCACGGTGAACGGCATGACGACGACGTACGTGGCGAGAGAGATGAAGGCACAAGGCTACCGGGTCTTCGAAGGGTCCGAGACGGCGATCGCCCGGGGCGCCGCCGATTCGCGCCAGGTGCGCCCCGGCGACCTCTTCACCGCCTTCCACGGCGAGCACCACGACGGCAACGACTTCGTCGCGGAAGCCCTGAGGAACGGCGCCGTAGCCGCCGTCTGCGAGCGCGCGCCCGAAGGCGCCTGGCCCGGCAAGACCATTGTCGTCGCCCCCGACGGACTGGCCGCCATCTCCGAACTCGCCCACACCTGGCGCATGGCCTGCCACCCCCGCGTGGTCGGGATCACCGGCACCGTGGGCAAGACGACGGCTAAGGACCTCGTCGCCGCGACCCTCGCGAGCCGCTTCCGCGTCCATAAGAGCGAGGGCAACCTCAATTCGCGCGAAGGCCTCCCGCTGGCGCTGCTTACCCTCGGCCCCGACGACGAGGTCTCCGTACTGGAGATGGCCATGGATAGCCCCGGGGAGATCCTGGAGCTGTGCCGAGTGGCCGAGCCCGAAGTTGGCGTGGTCCTCGGCGTCGGCCTGACCCACGTCTCGAAGCTCGGCAGCGTCGAAGCGATCACCGAGGAGAAGCTCTCGCTCGCGCGCTACCTGCCGGAAACCGGGACCGCCATCCTGAACGCCGACGACCGGCGCGTCGCGCCCGCCGCCGCCGGACTCCGTTGCAAGGTGCTCACCTTCGGCGCATCGCCGGACGCAACCATCCGACGCGGCCCGGTCACGGCCAGGGGCCTCGACGGCACATCGTTCGACGTGACCGTCGCGGGTGAAACGGTGCGGGTCGATTCCCCTCTGCCTGGCGAACACGTGGTGCCGGCCGCTCTCGCCGCCATCGGGGCCTGCCTCGCCCTCGGGATGACGCTCCGCGACGCCGCTTCCGCCGTGGGCGCCGCCGGAGTCGAAGGCCGCATGCGTGTACGACACAGCGATACGGGCGCGACCATCCTCGACGACCGCTACAACGCGAGCCCCGCTTCCCTCGCGGGCGCCCTCAGGATGCTGGGCGACATGCCCGGCCGCCGCATCGCCCTCATCGGGCGGATGGCCGAACTCGGTGAGTTCGAGGCCGAAGAACACCGCAAGGCCGGCGCCATCGCCGCCGAGAACTGCGATCTCCTCGTGGCCGTCGGCGAAAGCTGCGACCTGCTCGTCGAATCCGCGCGCTCCGCGGGACTCGCCGACGCGCGATGGTTCGCGAACAAGGACGAGGCCGCCGCCGCGGTGCGGGCCATCCTCCGCGAAGGCGACTTCGTCCTCGTCAAGGCGTCCCGCAGCCAGGCCTTCGAGACCCTCATCCCCCTGCTGGAGGGCACGCCGTGATCCATGCGCTCGTTACCGGCAGTGTCACGTTCGTCCTCTCGCTGGTCATGGGCTATCCCATCGTGCGCTACCTGCGCTTCCAGAAAGCGGGCAAGAGCATCAGCGAGTACCAGCCGGAGTCGCACCAGAAGAAGGCCGGCACGCCCACCTTCGGCGGCTTCATCATCTGGGTGCCCACCCTCCTCGTGACCTCCGTCGCCGTCGACTGGTGGAAGCACAACTCGATCCTGCTGCCCCTCGCGATGATCGCCATCACGGGGGCGGCCGGGTTCGTCGATGACATGGGCACCCTTCAGCACCGCACGCAGAAAGGGCTTTCCTGGCGCTTCAAGATCGGCTTCCTCACCGTCTTCGCGACCGCCACGGCCCTCGTCCTCTACCAGTACATCGAGGTCGAGTCGATCAACGTCCCCTGGGCGGGCCACTACAAGCTCGGCCTCTTCTACATCCCCATCGCCGTCGTCACGATTGTGGCCACCACCAGCGCGGTCGCCATCACCGACGGGCTCGACGCGCTCGCGGCGGGCACGACCCTCCTGGCGTTCATCGCCTACGGCGCCATCGCCTTCATCCAGGGGCAGGAATACGTGGCCACGTTCGCGTTCATCATCGCCGGGGCGAACCTCGGCTTCGTCTGGCACAACGCCCACCCGGCAACCGTGATCATGGGCGACACCGGCGCCCTGGCCCTCGGATCGAGCCTGGCCATCGTTGCCCTGATGACGGGGCAGTGGCTGCTGCTGCCGGTCATCGGCATCGTGTTCGTGGCCGAAGCCGTGAGCAACATCATCCAGATCGGCTACTACAAGCTCAGCGGCGGCAAGCGCGTCTTCAGGCGGGCGCCGCTCCACCACCACTTCGAAGAGATCGGCTGGGCCGAGACGCAGGTCGTCACGCGGGCATGGCTCGTGGGCATCGCCGCCGCGATGCTTGGCGTAGCCCTCGCTCTGGCGGTGCCCGCGTGATGGCCACCAGGAACGGCGAGGCCGGCGCGCTGGCGCCCGACGTGCGCGGGAAGCGCGTGCTGGTCTATTCCCTCGGGATCGAGGGCCGCGACCTTGCCCGCTGGCTGCTGAAAAACGGCGCCAGCGTCACGATCTCCGACACACGGGACGACGCGCAGCTTGCCGCCGCGGGCGCCACCGCCCCCGAAGGCGTGGAGCGCGTCGTCTCCGGCGGGTCACTGCTCGATGCCGAGGGCTTCGACATGGTCGCCGTCTCGCAATCGATCCTCCGTTATAACCCGGCGCTGGGGCGCGCGAGGGAGCTGGGCATCCCCGTTACGTCGCAGATGCGGCTCTTCCTCCAGCTCTGCCCGGCGCCCGTCATCGGCATCACGGGTTCCAGCGGCAAGTCGACGACGACGGCACTCGTGGGCG
>Ga0153916_10001006_pt1 | contig 19759 bp, 19 predicted proteins | sample Opewatmetagenome_FD_109642 | JGI IMG/M metagenome (GOLD analysis project Ga0153916, IMG submission 109642) | Freshwater wetland microbial communities from Ohio, USA - Open water 3 Core 3 Depth 4 metaG | ecosystem: Environmental > Aquatic > Freshwater > Wetlands | place: USA: Ohio, Lake Erie... | reverse complement strand
GCCAGCGTGGCCAGAATCCGCCGCGTCTGCTCTGGCCGCTCGTCGGTGGTCAACAGGATGCAACGGTTCGCATCCTCGTTGAAGATCCTGCCGAGCGTAGTGCTTTCGATGTACGCGATCGGCCCGTCTTGCTCGATCCGTACCGTTTCAAGGCTGCCGTCCCTCTTGATGGGGAGCATTTTGGATAACCGCCCTTCGCTCAGCATTTCCCGCAGCGCCCGGGTGGCGTCAGCCGTTTCGTCGTCTTGCGCGCGCTTCCGCTCGCCGACCACAACGAAGCGATGCACCAGGGCGCCCGGCGGTAGGTAGAACAGCGCTTGGGGGGTCAACTGAGTAGCAAGGATCACCGCCTCCGGCGGAAAGAGGCCGGCCACTTTCTTGATGACGTAGCTCTTCCCCGAGGAGGTTGGCCCCTGGACGATCGCCGCCAGCGGTTGCGGGAGCCTCCGCGACGTGCCCACCAGGTAGATCGTCGCCGCCAGTTCCTTTTCCCCCGCCACGCCCAGAGCGCCGATATCCCCTACCACGCGCTTGAACAGGTCCGGGCTTTCCAGCATCGCCCGGCCTTCGGTGCGGACACTTTCCGGCATCTTGGCCAGCAGCTCCGCGGGATCAGGCGACGCCTCCCGGGCCGCCTGGTCCGCCGCCTGGTCGGCCCGATCGGCGGCCTCGATGAGCGGCCGCTCCAGCGCCTTGAGCAGTTCAACGGGGTCCAGCCCCGTGCGCTGCCCCAATTCAACGAAAAATCGCTTTCGGGATATGGCCGAATTGCTGTTGAAGTTCCCACGGTGGAGTTCCGCGCCGTCCGGCCCGCGGGCGACGACCAACCGCTGCGGCTGCCCGTTGGTCGGGGCGCACTCAATCAGGATTTGAGGTGACATCCGTGCATTCTCCTTCTTCTGGTATTCACCCCATGCCGAAACGCGCGCCGGATTGCGGCCGCGCCCGGGCGGGGGCCGTGATCGTCGTGATTGCGGTGCCCGGCCACCAGGTATCCCCGCGGGCCAGGCTGTTTTGCCGCGTCTTGCAGCTTGTGAATCAACTCTCGCTCCGACCAGGGGGGCTGGCAGGCAGTGTTCCACTCCCCGAGGACTGGGAAAGCGTCCTCCACCGGCAGGCCAAAGCCCAGGACGAGAACGCACGCGACATGGAAAGTGGCGTCATGCCCGCGCTGTCCACTTACGGCCGGCGGGATGGTGGCGACGTACCGCCGCGCCCTCTCGACCGCCTCGGGGGAATGAAGCGCGCTGGCGGGGCGACGGGCGAACGGCCGCGGCGTCAGCGTGGGCTGGGGCAGGTGGACCACGAAGTCCTCGGGTCGGTGCCGGCGGTCGGGATCGAAGATCAGGCAGCGCACCTCGACCCCGTACTTGTGATTGGTCGTGCCAACCGGCCGCAACACCCGCACCAGGTCGAATGTCGAATCGAGGTCGTAGGGCGCCAGCTTGCTCTTTAGCAGTCTTTGCCACCCGACCGACATGGCCTTGATCCACGCGCGGTCCGCGTCCTCCTGCACCACGAATGGAGAGGGAAAAAGCCAGTACAGATGCAAACCCCCGTCCGCTTTTCCGCTGAGCACCACCATCGTCGGCCGCAGCGGCATATCCTCGACCGCTTGGAGAATGCGAGACTGGGGCGGGTAGCTATGGCCCGGCTTCTCCGCGTCCGCGTCGGCCACCAGCCCGACGACCGCCACTACTTCCCGTTCTTCCCCACGGGTCCACCTCCCACGACTGCGGATCGACTGCCCGTCGAGGGTGTTGACCGTCAGGTACACGTCGAGGCCCGCGGCGTCGAGCTGGCGGATTCGACGGGCGAACCGCGGTAGGTCCCCGGCCTGGCCGAACCGGCGGAGGAAAGGCCGCTTGACGTAGGCCAGCAATTCGCCAGGAGTGCCGGCGGGATAGAGCGCGTCAAGGTATCGGTCCAGTGTGAGCATCATACTTTTTTCCGCGCTGGCCTTCCGCGCGTCTTCTCTCAGGTGGCATGGCCGCCGCCGGCTTGCCCGCTTCCGTTCGATGCGTTTCACCGACCGGGCCCCTTCCGGCAACTGGGGCAGCCAGCGGCGACCCATTCCTCGATCGCCGATTTCGACCAGCGCACCAAGGCCCCCAACTTCACGGGGGCCGGCATCCGGCCGGCATCAGAAAGGCGGTAGACGTGCCTCGTCGAGCAGCCGAGCATTTCCGCTACGGCCCGTACGTCCATTAGCTTGGCGGAAGGCTCCGCCGACGAAACATGAGTGGAGGACATGGCGCCAACTCCTTCTGAACACCGAGATGCTGCGGACAAGCCCTGTGCTCGCCCGTCCAGCAAAATCATTCGGAGTCAGCACGCAGAAGAGAAATCGCAGAATCGCCACCGTGGCGATTTCAGTGGCGATTCCGTCCCCCGGCGAGTATGTTCCTGGGGAAGGTTCTGACTAAGTGTCCAGTGTGCTGCTTCATCAGAGGCAGATAGTAGAAAGGGTGCGTTTTCCCGCGCTTCCGCCAAAAGCACCAATCGTTGTGGAGACCAAACGTTTCGCCGGCACTCTCCCGTTTGAGCCCTCGGCCCCGGTGATTGGCGAGCGTCTCGGTCTCGACTCCCAGAAGTCTGGCGGCCGTCTTGTTTGAAATCCAGTTTTCCGAGCCTTCGTCAAACGGCGGTATCTCCGAGTTCAGCTTATCTAAGGCGCCGGCTTCCCGATCTAATCCCGGCACGACCGCACCGCCCGGCATAAGGCCAGCTTCGATCAGCACCGCCGCGTAATCGCTCCGCAACTTCTCCCACAAACCTGCCGTCGATCCGTCTCGATCCAGCTCCTTGAACCTCGGCAGCATCCAGAGCCAGTCAGGTTGGCCCTTGTCGGCAACGGTGCCATCCGGGGCAGGAAGCGGCTCCATCCCCCGGAGGCCCAGCGTTGTGTTAAGCCGGCCGGCCGCGATCTCCAGTTCATTGCGGTCGATTCCCAGCCGTTCTTCCAGCCGTTCGCACAGCCAAACCAAGGGATGCTCCCAGTAGGCGGCGCGTGCCTCCCGAGTCGCTTGGAAAACAGCCTCACTGTCGCGTTGATTCCAAAGGTCGAATGCCTTGCTCGCCTCGGGGCCAAGTTCGGCGAACGGAGGGTTGAAGGTTTTGTCGCCGGAGGCCAGCGTCGCGAGGCGGGCTTCCATGATGCCCTTCAGACGCGTAAGCATCGCCTCGCGCGCCTCGGCCGAACACTTCACACCCGCCTCCTGGACCAGGCGGCAGAGGAGGCTTGAAGCGCCATCCCAGTCGTCTGCCACAAGGGCTCCGCGAAAGTCGGCGACAGTCCTGCCGAGCGTGTCGGCAAGCTCCGCTCTGCCGTAGGTTCGTTCCCAGAGGGCCAACCGGTGGGCCGCTAACCGCTTGAGGAGGTCGACGAGTTCGGGCACCCTTTGGACCTGCGCCGTCGAGCCCTTGTCCTGACTATGGCGAGCCATCGTTCGTGCCTTTATTGATCCTCGCATTGCGCTTCTCCCTCCGATATGGGGGGTACGTATGCGGTCTCCTTGGCGAGCGCGTCAGATTCTTCAAGGTCTTGCCAACTCCCCGGACGAATAGTAAACTTACAGTCGCTGGCGGACGAAGCGCGGCTCCATGCCGCGGGGTCGTCGGGCGTAGCCCGCCGAGACCTGAAATCCGCCGGCAGAGCAGGCAAGCGCGGGAACAACTCCAGGTCGTCGCCAATCGACGGCAGCCCGTAATGGGTGGGATCCTGGAGCCCGGGGCCTGCTTTTCTCATTGGTAGTGCTCGTCCACCCACTTCAGGGCAGCCTCTTGTTGCAGCAGGGTGGCTGTCTCTGCCGGCCAGAACTTCAGTCCGTAGCCGAGAGCCTGTTTCCTGTGGTGGTACACCACCGGCTTGAGCATTTGGGCATAGCGTGGCTCGTTGAATCCGTAGGGGTTGACCTGGACCGCATAGTAGAAGCTCGACGCCACGGCATCGGCGATCTGTAACCCCATCGAGCTGTCGTGGTTTATCGCCTTGACTTGCTCGCTCTTGATCACGCTCCACTCGATATTCACGCGAGCGACGGCGCTCTGTTGCTTGAGCAGGTCGAAATACGCCTTCATCTCCGTATAGGACGTTCCCGACCGGTTGGAGAAAACGACCTCGGCCGAGCCGTCGCCCGGGTCACTCGCCATGCGATGGTCGCGGCACAACCAGGATACGCGTTCCAGAAGCAGTCGCGTGGTGTAGTTGTACAAGCGGTTCCGTTCGGCAAACTTTTCCGGTTCGGCAATCGACGGTTTGTGGATCAGGATCGTGACGGTGCGGATCCTCGCGGCGGCGATGCACGCCACGTATGGGAGCCGGTGCTCATGCTTCATCTTGCGGAAGTGTAGCGGCTTACGGGGCTTATAGCCCAAGTTCCGGCGCACCTGGTCAACCAGCTTCACGGTTTCCAGGTCCAAGTGTTTGGCGGTCACGACCGCGGACAGCACAAACCAGTGGGAACTGCCGGTGCGCGGTCCCTTGAAGGCGAACCCCTCGTCGCCCGACTCGTCCACGTACACGACAAAGCTGGCTCTGGTTTTCGTCATGCTGCGCGCCCGCCGGGCAAAAGAGGAGTGTCATTTCCCCAGGGTGGTCGCTCTTTAGCCCCGAGAGTATCTCGCACTGCCGCCCGTTCCCGATTGTTTGAGTATGCCCTCGCGCACGAGAGTGGGGAGAATCTCCTCCAGCCTTCGCCGGTCGATGTTCGTCTTGAAGGAGAGCAGTGGCATTCCCAGGGCTTCCCCCGCCCCGTCCAGTGCCGCGAAGAGCGACTTCCGCTCCTCATCCCGCACTGGATTGCTCGGTGCAACGGGTCCTGACGGCGCGATCGGCGTGGAGGCTGGCCTATTCGTCGGCGGGTTGGGAGGTGACGGCGTGGCGCCGGTCTTGCCAACGGGGGCCGAGCCGGTCTGCCCTTCGCCGGTCGCGTCTGGGGTCGGCTCGGTGGCGAACGCCCCGGGCCAGCCGCCGTGCTGCTCGATAACCTCGTCGATCTGATGCATCAGGCGAATCGTCTCGCTGAGGGCGACGACGATCTTGCGCGTCAGGGTTGGGCCACGACCACGTCCACGCGGGCGGCATAGCCAAGTTGCCGTAGCAACTGTTCGCAATCTTCCCACGTCAAGCCAAACGCGCGAACGTCTGCCACTCCCAGGCGGGAAATGACCGCGGAGAGGGCCCCGGCGTCCTGCTCCGCAAAGTCCCCGTCCAGCATGGCATTCTCCGCCCAGTCCACCAATTGCGCGAGTGCGATCTCGTGGTGGAGGTAGTCCGCAATCTTGTCCGCAACCGTCTCTTTCGTAATCACCATGTTCTCATCCTATGCTCTCTGGTGCCCCCTGTCCACCGGGTATTTCTGGTGTACTTCGGTCATGTTGCCATGGTCATCGTAAATCTCCTGCCAGAACCGCAGCGTCGTTTCACTGGCGTCGACTTCCTTGAGGTAACGGGCGAGCCAGCCTTGGCGGCCCGGCACGTCCAGCCGATAGCGACGGCCGCCACCGGGCAGGTCGTCCCATTGACCGAACTTCTTTTCGTTCTGCGTCCGCGTGCTCACCGGGTGGAATCCTCAACAATCTTGATCTCGTCAGGCGTCAGGCCGTAGATCTCATAGACCAGCCGATCAATCTCGTGCTCCAGCGCCGCCGTGTCCGCCTCGGTACCACGCCGCTCGAATGGGATCGCTGGAAGGCTCAGTCGGCGATGGCGTATTCGACGGCCTTGGGGTTCTCCATCCGCTTGGAGGCATCGAGGATTTCCATGCCGACAATGTTTCCGTCCTTGTCGTAGTCCAAGATAACGCCCGGCCTGGCCTCGTCGCTCTCCTCGATGGGTGCGTGGCTGAACAGAATCCGCAGCACGTCCACTTCGGGGTCGTAGGTCACTTTCATGGTTCTCTCCAATACTTGCTGATCTTGCTGGTGCGATAGACGGTGACCACCACAGCCGGATCAATGGTGTCGTCCACAATCGCCCGCAACAGAAACATTTTACCACCACCGAAATCCAATTGCGACTGATATGCTTTCTTATTGCCCCGCTCCGGCACAACCTGCTGCGGGTTCTGAAGGACAGAGTCCAGCAACCCGCGCGGAATACGACGCAGCCGCAATTCCTCTTCGGCGTGCTTCGACAGCTTGAAGTTCATTTGTTTGTGCTCTCCTCAACCACCTTGATCTCGTCGGGCGTCAGGCCGTAGAGGGCATAGACCCGCTGGTCGATCTCCCGCTCTAGGGCCGAGGTGTCCGCCTGCGGGTCGGCGCGCTTGGCCGCGAGTATCCGCTCCGCCAGGCCCGCCAGCGCATCGTGCGTCGCACGCGACGAACCATCCGCAAAGTCAATCGGCGCGATGGGAAGTTGACGGATGAAGCGCGACTCATAGCTGAACCAACCGCCACGCATCTGTGTCGCAATTTTGTGATGGAAAAAGTCGAGCAAGCGGCTATTCAGCAATCCGAGAACAAACTCCGGTCGATACGGCGGCTGGACCAGAATACCGTAGCCACCTGCGACACCGCCGGTGAAAAATAACTCGCCGGTTGAATCGAAGGAGAACGACGCGCGCGGCGCGATGTCCGGCGTGAACAGCTTCGGAAGCGGCATCACGTCGAGGGCCTTTGGGTAAATGTATCCATACCAGCCCTCGTGCTTCATCTTGCCATCCTCTCGGCTCTCCAAGAATTTCTTGTTGGCTTTGAAGTATTCCCACGTCAGTGGCCAACGCTGCTTCAATTCTGCTTCCGGAATCAATGCAGCTTCGCCATTGGCGGCTTTGGCATAGGGGAAGAGTATGCGGCGACCCGTCTTCGTGAGGCAGTAGCGTTTGCTGTCTCCGCCTTTGATAAGCGGATGAAGCAAGTCCGGTTCGATGTCGAACTCCTTCTCCAGTTCACGTGACACGACACGCAACACCCCCTTCGCTCGCCCGACTTGCTCCACGATGTAAATTTTGTCCGCGCTGGTCTTGATGCCTTGAAAAATTCGGCTCGTAACGCTTTCCAGCTTCACCGGCATCCGCTGGAGTTTCTCGAAGAGGCCCGCGCCCTGGCCGACGGCGAAGTTCCATTCGGCGGCGGTCACGCGGGCGGCCCGCACGGTGGTCTCGGGGGCGCACCCGCGAGCCAGCCACGCGGGCAGGTCGTCCGCGCGCACCCAGCGGCACTCCTCCGCGCCGGCAGCGGCCAGGAAGAGCAGGCAAACGTAGTTGGTGGCGCCGGGGAAAATCTGCTGGTCGCCAAAGTGGACGACGTGGCGAAGGTAGCGACCCTGCGAGAGCAGTTGCCGCAGCGGCTGGCCGTATTGGGCATTAAAGAACTTGTGCGGGAGGATGAACGCGAGTTGCCCGCAAGGGGCCAGCAGTCGCAGGCCGCGCTCCACAAAGACGACGTACAGGTCGTAGTTGCCCTTGCGGGCACTGGCATAATGTTCCTTGAGCCACGAGGCCTGCTCAGCGTCCGTCTGGTTCAGGGTCTGGATGCGGACGTAGGGCGGGTTGCCGATTACGACATCGAATCCGCCGGTCAGCCCAAACATCCACTCCGGGTCAAAGAAACCGGCGGACGCGTTTTGGTCGTACGGGTCCCACGCCGCCAGCTTCCGTGCGGTGGTCGTGTCCCAGCCGTCGTCTTTGAGCATCTCGGCGATTTCCGCGCGGAGCCGGGCGTCCTGCTCCCGGCACTTGGCCTTCGTGCCCAGCGTGCGGGCGTTGAAATGGCGCTCCCGCACCCGGCGCAGCTCGGCCTCCTTCTCGTCGATTTCCCGATTACGCAGCAACTGCTGGCCGGGCCGGTTCACGCCAATGAGCGTGTTGGCGGCGACAAACTTCGTCTCCAGGTTGGGCAGGGGGCGCACGCCCAGATTCGGCGCCTTCGGGTCCGTCTTCTGGTCCACGATGAGCGAGATGAAGAACCGCATCTTGGCGATCTGGACCGCGATCGGCTGGATGTCCACCCCGTAAATGCAATTCTCGATCAGGTAGAGCTTGCGGCCGTAGTCGAGCTCGTTGCGCTCAAACGCTTCGTTCACCCCGGAAATCTGCTGTTCCAGTTCGCGCACGGTGCGTTCGCGCAGCGCGGCCTCCTCGATCTTCTCGGCCGCGGCAATGGCCTCGCGCACGCGCTGGACCTGGCGCTCTTTCCACTTCTCGTTGCGCGGGTCAAGCTTCGCAAGGATGAAGACCAGCTTGTGGAGGATGTCCATCGGGAACGCGCCCGAGCCGACCGCGGGGTCGAGGGCCTTTAAGCCGTCAATCGCCGCAATCAGAGCGTCCACTTCCGCCGCGGTGAACCGGTGCGGCTCGTCGTTGTACGCGAGGAGGTGCCGGAGACGCGGTTCTATGTCCTCGGCCGATGCCTGCGCGGTTTCCAGTTTCGTCTTGAGGTAGGCAATCAGCGCTTCGTCCACCATGTAGCCCACAATCTCGCGCGGCGTGTAGAAGGAGCCGGTCTGCTTGCGGGCCGTCGCGCCGGTCTCCGGGTTGTAGGCGGCCAGCAGGTTCTCGAAGACCTTGCCCGACAGCTCCGGGTCGAGCGCGACCTCCTGGTCCAGGGGCGTGTTCTCCATGATGGTGAAATTGTAGCGCTTGAGCGTGTGGATGAGGCCCCGCACGGTCGCCCGCTTGAACTTGGCCGCTCCGTAGTCGGCGCTCAGGTCCACTTCCCGCTCCGCGCCGAAGAAAAGGAAGTCGGGGACGACGGGCTGGCTGTCGGTCCGGCGGGAGAAGCCGTCGATGCGCAGATAGCGCGGGCTGGCCTTCTCGCCCAAATCCTTGTCGAGACACTCGAACAGACCGCCGTTGAGGAAGGGGATGTTCTTGAAGAGTTCCAGCGCCTCCGCCGGCTTGTGGAAACAATCCTTGTGCCGGTAGAGGCTGTGGGCCATGAAATTCTGTTCCTCCCTGGCCCACCCCCGCTTGTCCATCTCGGTGTTGAGCGTCGCAAAGAAGAGGTTCTGCAGGATCGCCTTGTAGAAGACGGAGTCCTTGGCGGAGCTCTTGTCGGGCGCGAAACCGTCGAGCGTCTGCGCCAGCTCGCCTTCGTCAAACAGCGCGCCGGGAATGAGACCCTTCTCCTTGACGAACCAGCAGAAGATGAGCCGCGTGATGAGGCGGATGACGCTGACGTGGTCGTGGCCGTCGGCTTCTTTGGGCGCGTCCTTGGGGAAGCGAATGTGCTTTAGCGCCCAGAAATACCAGTTGGCAATTTCACGGAAGAACTGCTTGGTGACCTTCTCAACGTCGAATGCCTCAAGCCACTGGTTGCGCCAATCCGCAACCTGCGTCGTATCGTCGGGCCACCTGAGCGGCGGCAGGTTGAACTCCAGGACCGTCCGATTATGGGAATCCTGCGTCCAGCCGAAAGACGTCAGTCGCGCGGCGCGGCCCTCCACGTTGGGCTGCGCGAAGTGGACGAACGTGATTGCGTCCCGCTCCTCCTGCCGGTGGGCGCAGACGAACAAGAGGTCTTCCATTTCCCATGTCCGGCGATGGGCGGCACTCGCCTGTTGCCGCTTCCGCTTGACCAAAGAGCGGAGAATCCTTCTAAGGAGGACGACGGGGAGGCGTTTGGGTCCGAACTTCAGGAGGAAAACACCCCATGGCTGCCCGGGCACGAGATCCCGGAGTTGTTTGACCTCGGGCTTGTCCGCGTTCTCGGCCTGGATGCCAAGTTCCTCCAGCTCGTAGTCGAACGTGACGTCGTCGAGGTTCTCCTCCCCAATGGGCCAGTCGAGCTCGTCGTGCAGGTACTTCACGAGCCGGGGGAAGGTCCTGATGTGCCGAAGCTGGTCGCGATGATCGGCGCTCATGGGAGTGCCCTTCAGTTCAGTTCCATCCACGCCTTGAGAACCGGCCTCACGCCGATGGGTGCCTGGACTTGCTTCAGGTATGTGTTCTTGATGTGCCGGTCGATCTTGGCACGGATTTCGGATAGCGCCTGTCGGTCCATCTGGCAGCGGCGAGGGGTTTCGGGCGTGCAACGTATGTAGTTGGCGATTCCCGTTGCGTCGTCCAGTATCTTCTCTGTGGCAACGTCGTAAAGATACCAGGCGGCGTCGCCGGCCTCGATGGACCATTCGGGTTCCTCGCCCTCTTTGCGCGCAGCCTTGCCCGGCCGTGCATAGCAGAAGAACACGGCGAGCGTGCCGGGCGAGAGGTTCTCCTTGCCGCTGAAGACTCGGTTGGGCATGTCGCGGAGCCGCTCTTCCAAGCCGGGGTTGTCCTTCAAGAGTTGCTGGTACTCCAAGAGCATCTTTTCGTCGGTCGAGAGCGCGCCCTCGTAAGCGTCGTTGTAGTCGCGGAGGTCCTCGTAATCGTCGTCGGGCTTTAACAGCTTCCTGCCTTCGATGCCGAAGGTCTTGGAGATTCGCAGCGTCTTGTTGGAAACTTTTTGGTAAAGTTGGAGCAGCTCGTTCAACTCGTCTGGGGGCAGGAAGTTCCAATAGGCGACCTCGCCGCGGAGCCGCGCCTGGTCGGGATGGTCGGCGCCGATCTTCGCTTCAACCTCGGGATTGAGCCGCCGGTCAATACGGCCGATCCGCTGCATGAGCCGCACGGGATTCCAGTGGAGGTCGTAATTGATCAGGCGCGTGGCGTCCTGGAGGTTCAGACCTTCCGAAAGAACGTCGGTGGAGATCAGCACGCGGATTTCATCGAGCCCTTCGGCGGCCAATTCGGCGCTGGAGGAGCCGTTGTAATAGGGGGCGAACCGACAGATGACTTCGCCGCGGTCGGCGGCTACGGCGCTGTCGATCTCGGCGATGCCGGTGATGCCCGCCGCCTCCAACTCCTTCTTCAGATACCGCGCGGTGGCCATGAACTCGGTAAAGATCAGCACCTTCTGCCGCTTGAGCACGGAATCGTTCCGCAGGAGCTTGATCAGTTCGCGCAGCTTCTTGTCCTGCGAGGGCTTGAAGTTCATAAGCTCGTTGAGGAACGTGGCGATTTGCTCCAGGTCCTGGAGGGTGTCGCCGATGATGGCCTCGACGTCGAACTCATCACGCTTCAATGGCTTGACGGCTTCGAGCATTTCCTCGGGAACAATGTCCTCTTCGACTTCCTCTTCTTCCGATTCCCCCCCGAACAACTCCCCTTGGTGCTCCAGGGCGTACCCGGTGATTTTCTGATGGCGGAGCTTCCACCGTTCGACTTGGCGCTTTTCGTTGGTGGTTTCAGCATGGACCTCAACCCAGGCGAGCAGCTTCCGGAGCAGGGCCCAGCAGGACATGGTGAACGCCTCGACGGAACTCTCGAATCGCTTGAGAAAGCTGGTCCGGATGAGCCGCACGACCTGCATCTTGCGGCCCTTTTCCAAGGCGGCAACCTCTTTCTCGCCCGTGTAGTACACATAGGGGTAATAAATTGACAGGGCGAACAGCGGCTGCTGCCTGCTGAAGGCCTCCTCGACCATCGCCAGCAACTTGCCGTAGGTCTGCTTGACGGAGTACTCGGCGACCTGGGGGTCCAATCGCTTGGGGAAGAGCACCTGTTGGCCGTTGTGCAGGGCTTCGCTCTTCTTGACGTAGGCGCGGCTCCGCTGGACCACGATCGAGCGGAAAAGACTGTCTTGGTTGAGCACCTGCTCGGCCTCGGCGAGGTTCGTTTCGTGCAGATCCTCGTCGGGGTTCTCCTTCGACGCGATGAGCCTCTCCAGTTCCTTCTCCATACGGCGGAAATGGCCGGGCAGAGAGTGGATGCCGAGCGGAGGGTCCTTGAAAAAGTCAGGCTGCCGCCGCGAGAACAGCTCGATCATGTGCTGAAGATCGACCAGCTTGTTGTTGACCGGCGTGGCGGTGAGGAGGAAGAGTTGTTTTCCCTCCGCCAGGTCGAACAATTGCCAATAGCGAGACTGTCGTTCCCCTTCGCTTTCGCCCTTGGTGCCCGTGTTGCGGAAGTGGTGGGCCTCGTCGATGATAATCGCATGCGCCCGCTCGCGGACGCTTTCCAGGTATTGCGGGAAGTCGCCGCCGCGGAGCAGGTCGGAGTGGTTGAAGATCTCCAGATTGCTGAACCTGCCGAACAGCTTCGGCAGATGCTTCCGCAATTCCTTTTCCCAAACCGGTTTGCGAGCCGCCTTGGGCACGAAGAGGGCCACGTTCTTGCGGTCGTGTATGACAAGGCGCTCGATCAGCATCAAGCCGATGAAGGTCTTCCCCAAACCGACCGCATCGCACAGGAACGCACCGTTGTGTTGGAGCGCGCGCTTCCACACGCCGTGATAACCTTCGCGCTGATAAGGCGCGAGGATGCGGTAGATTCCCGAAGCGTTGCGTTCCCACTCCGAAGCCGTCATTTCATGGCCGCGGTAATACTCCTGCAAGGCCCGCACGTAAACCTCGAAGGGGGTGTACTCCCGCGTGTGGCGCTCGATAACCCGAAGGATTTCCGCGGTTACGTCTTCCGCGTCGTTCCAATGCTGCTCGTACCACTCTTGGAGCACGCTGACCGGCGTCCCGGCGATCTGCACGTTCAGCTCGACGTTTTCCGTGATGCCCGGCAACGTGAGGTTCGAGGAGCCGACCAGCGCGAATGAGCCGACGACTTCTTGCCGCGCGTGCGTGATGTAGGTCTTGGCGTGGAACTTGTCCTTGCGATAGACCCGGCAGAGGATTTTGCCCGACCGGATCGCCTCGACGATGGCAGGCACACCGGTGAGGAAATCGTTCTTCTCCTTCTCGGCTTCCAGGCTGTCGTCGAGCCGCGATTTGACCTGCTGCAATCCCTCGGCAAACGCCTTCTTGGTGCCGCGTGAAACCTCGTCGCCCATGAGGATGCGGATCGCATCAACCTTCTGCCACTCGTCCTTGAGGCCCAAAAGGCCACCGATCTCGAAGTAGCCGGTCGCTACGTCAATGGCCTTGGAAAGCCCGCACCAGTCGTGCAGGTAGCGCTGGACCTTCCAGTCGTCCTCGCTGTTATCGACGATGAAAAGTTCACTGCCGGTCTTGCTTGTGCGTCTGGGCATGATGTTCCAGTGTGAGTCGGGGCTCCCGGTTCCTATCGCGGTTTCCGGTTTCGGGGTGCCGACCGTTTCCAGCCGGTCGTGTAGTCGAACTCGATGATCCCGTGGCCGTTCGTGGTGTAGGCGAACGTCAGGTCGAAGATTTCGGCGTACTCCTTCGCCTGCTGGAGGCCACCCCCGGGCGTCTCGTACGTGGGCTTCGTCTCGACGACGGCGATGGGGAAGTCGGGCCGGTAGCGGAGGATGTAATCGGCCCGTTTGCCCGGCCGCCGTCGTCCCTTTCGGCCTGTGACGACGATCCTGCCATCGGTGAACGTGACCTGCTCGTTGAGCCGATGGGGCTCATTCTCCCAGCCCGCGGCCTGGAGCTTGGGCACGACGAACCGGCGGCAGGTATCGGCCTCGTTCGACATCGTGGTCCCCAGACGGCGGGAACAGAACGGGTTTCGACCCAGACCGGGGCAAACCACCCCATCGGTAGGATAAGATACCAAACGAATGAGCAATTGTCCAGAATTGAATGCTCGTGGCTGACGTGAAAACGAGTGGCCTGAGGATGCCGCGGACGGTCGCGAATTGCCCGGGCGACCACACTAATCTAAGCGCCCGTCAGACCCCAGCGGCGCTGCTGTCCCGCCCGAGACCTGGCAGCCCGCTATGCCCCTCGCGCGCCCGCGCCTGCGCGCAAGAAAGCGGACAGCCGGGCGGGGAGGACGGGGAGAGGTATACCCTGGGGCCCCCCTTGGCCGACTACTGGCCCAACGGCGCGGGCTCCGCAGACCGAAGTTCGGCCAAATCATCGACGGTCAGCGCTTCGGCCCACTCCCCGAAGGTTAGGTCTATCAGGGCCGCCACATGGGGAAAAGGTCTATCGGCGTAGCTTTTCGGCCGGTCTCCCCTCGCCCCGAGCATCCAGGCCCACGCGAAGCCAAAGCCCAATTCCCGCAGCGCGCCGTCGGTCAACGTGACGCCATGATCCTCTTGCCATTTGGCAATCTCGGGCACGCAGTTGAACCACTCCGCCACCCAGTCCTTTTCATCGCTGCTGTATCCCTCTTCCGCCGGCGGGTTTTCAGCAGGGGGCAGAGGTGGGAAAGCCGCCCGGGCCGCCTCCCAGGATGCTTCTCTGGCCTCTCTGCGGGTCTTGCCTTGGGCCCGCAGTTGTTCCCGCACTTCATCCCGGTAACGCGACGCCTCTTCCGCTCGGCCTTCGCGTCGCCACCGTTGGACAAGCTCGATCTTGGATTCGGCCATAGCACGTACTCCTTTTACCTATCTTGACAGCCATTTCTCATGTCGCGTCGGAGGGAGATACCCGAGACTCCCGATCGGCCGATCGGCCCCGCGGCGGGCAAAACTGGCGGATCGCCGGGGGGCCCCAGGGGGGTCGCTCGCCCACGTGGCCGCTGGCGTGCCCGCTGGCGCGAAACGGGCCGGTTCTGACCGGGCCGTCCGCGCGCCCCGAGGTCTGGACGACCAAACAGACCGCCTTCCCCGCCGCCCGCGCCAGAACACGGGTAGAGCCGCGTGCTGGCGCGCCAGGACTGATGCCAGGGCTGCTTCGAGGTCAATCTCTCCATCAGGCCGTGTCCATCGCATCGTGGAACGTCCCCACCGGCCTCAGTCCGAGCCCGGGGCCAGCATAGCGGCCAGCCGTGCCCGGTCGGCTGGCGACAGGCCGGCGATCGCAGCGGCGAGCCCGGCCAGCGGGTCGGCCTTGGCGTCTGCGGCCCCCGGGTCCTGGTCGCCCCGGTCGAGCCGATCGCCGGCAAGCCCTTCGCCCCGGTCGCCCTGGTCGGCGGCGGTCGCTTCGACCGGCACTCCGGCACGCTCTGTTTGGTCGGGGTCGAGAGCGTCAGCGTTTGCGTTTTCGCCTTCGCTGGTACAAGCAGCGGTACAAGCGGCCGGGGGCGTTGCCGCAAGTCCTTTCACAACACCAGTTGCGTCGGGGTGTTCGCACGTTCGCAATGCAGAGGTCGGGAGTTCGACCCTCCTCCGCTCCACTTGATGTAACTTATTCCGGTCGCCAGACTTAGCGACACCCTTCCTGCCGGAAGGTGCGGCTTTAGGGTCCGAGATTTCGTGGTAGTCGTACCACGAAACTCCTCGGAAAGGAGTCGCACCATGCCGCGCCCTCGGAATAAGGTCCCTTCCTATCTTCTTCACCCGCGGTCGGGTCAGGCCCGGGTTCGCATCAACGGGCGGGACGTCTACCTCGGACCTTTTGGCTCTGCGAAGAGCAAGGAAGCCTACGCCCGCCTGATCGCCGAGCAGTTCTCCAAAGAGGGGGACGAGTCCCTCCCACTGCGTCAGGGAGAAGCCGTCAGTATCGCCGCCCTGATAGTCAAGTACGATGACTTTGCGCAAGCCTACTACACGAAGGACGGCAGACCAACCGACGAGCGGTATCGGATTAAGGCCGCGTGTTCACCGTTGCTACGACTTTACCCAAGCACTGGCGCGGAGGAGTTTGGGCCGAAACGACTCAAGGCCGTTCGCGAAGAAATCATCAAGACCGGGCACCACTCGGGCGGCAAACCACTTCGGCGCAAGTACGTGAACGATCTCGTGGCTTGCATCAAGCGTATGTTCCGATGTCTTGGCTCGGTGTTCAAGTGGAATCTGACTGGCAGTTTTTGCAAGAGAATTCCTCGCGTGCGTCTCCTCTGCTCACTTTGGATGCTAGACTCGTTTTGCCTGGCGAAACGGAGTCGGGCTCTGCTGGGGAGCAACCCGACGAGGGATAGCCAGGGTGCGCCTGAAGTATCTGGGCAGATTCCGCAAGGAGGACGCCCAGGAGACCTTGTTGACAATGTCGTGAGACCGTGGCCGTTTGGCCGGCCATCGTGGCTAGAGGTTAAGTTGATGAAGCGTGTGATTCATCGGCGAAACAGCTACCTCGACAATACCGGACACTGGCAATGCTCTGTAGCCTTGGTAGTCCCGTTAGCCAGAGTCTCCGCAAGACTACGAAAGAAACCGACTGGTACCTTCGGGAAATCGCTACCACATCCCCGCGAACACCAGAGCCGCCCGGAGATGGGATCCCGGGCCAGGGGATGTCCTGAACGGTCGCAGGCAATGTCTGGCTGCGTGCGATCCACGGCACTTGTGCCAGATTCACGGGCGAGCCAACTGGCCCGTGATGTTCAGGGGAGCAGCAGACCGCTGTTGGGTACGTCATAAGAGTCGGAGTCTAAACGGAGACGTTGGAGTGCCAACAAGGGAACCAGGGAAGCTCGGCTGAGTAGGGTGGTCACACAGCGAAGCCGGTCTTCGGATCGGCGGGAGCACCTACCGATGAGGCAGCCGAGTGGCGGAGCACCCGTAGTAGTCGGAGGCCGGGAGAGCCGGCCGCATGGCGAAGGGGTGCAGGATGATTCGTGACTGGATGACGGAGATGTTTGGCAATTTGGAGGCCTCCAAATGAACATCGAAGAAGTCCAGCGAAGGCTCTGGGAGCAATCGCGGGCCCACAGGCAACTCAGGGAATCAGGGACCCCGCTGTTTCCGACCAACCCGTACGGTGGCCGGATCGGCAACCTGATGGACCTGATGCACAATCCCACGTGGATTGCGGCGGCTTGTGAGCGCGTGTTGAAACGCTCCCGTGGCAAGGCACCAGGCGTGGACGGAGTGCGGGTTCGCGACTTCGAAAGAAGCTGCGAGCACCGGCTCGAACAGTTGCGTCTGGAGTTGAAACGTGGAACGTATCAGCCTCTGCCGCTCAGACGGGTGGAAATTCCCAAGGCAAACGGCAAAATGCGCCAGCTTGGGATCCCCTGCCTGCGGGACAAGATTGTCCAGGAGGCGATACGGATGGCGTTGGAACCCATCTTCGAGGTCGAGTTCCATGATAGCTCCTACGGGTTTCGGCCCAACCGGAGCACGCACCATGCGGTAGCCCGGTGCCGACAAACGGCACTCAATGGCTACACGTGGATCATTGAGGGCGATGTCAAGGCATGCTTTGACGAAATCTCCCACAAGGCGATCCTGCGGTGCATCAGGGAGAAGGTGATGGACAACCGGTTCCTCAATCTGATCGACCGCCTGCTCAAGGCGGGAGTGGAGATTGACGGGACGGTCCATCCGACGACGAAGGGGTTCCGCAGGGTGGCGTGGTCTCACCTCTGCTCGCGAACGTCGTGTTGAACAAACTGGACTGGTTTCTCCACTCCAAGGGGTTCCACGGCGAGGCAGGGCACGTGAGGGCACGCCACGGCGAGTCGAACGTCCGGTTCTGCCGCTATGCCGATGACTGGTGCGTGTTTTTTGCGCGCAGCAGTCGCAAGCGTGCGGAACGGCTACGGGACGAGATCCGCGATTTCCTTCGGGAGAGTTGCGGGCTTGAACTGTCCGCCGAAAAGACCCGGATTACCCACGTGAGGGACGGGTATGACTTTCTGGGGTTCAACATCGCTGTGGGTGTTGGCACTTCCGGGAAGCCTGTGCCCAAGGTGAAGGTAGGCCGCAAGGCAATTGCCAACATCCAACGACGCTTGGGCGAGGCCCTTCGCTACCGCCCAATGCAGGAAAGCATCTCGGTCCGCCTTGTTCGTGCTTCGGCGGTCATTCGTGGCTGGTCGAACTACTTCAAGGCTGCTCACAACTTCTCCAAGGTTGCGAACACGTTGGACCACCGGGCTTTCTGGATCGCGGCGAAAGCGATATGCAGGAAGGAAGACATATCGACTGCCCAATGCTTCCGCCGATACCGTCTCGGGAACCGGATTGGAGTTCACGAGGCGTGCAGGCTGGCCCGCTTCCAAGATACGGCGGCGAGTTACTACTACTCGTCCCCTGAGCCGTATCAGCCAGGCGGCAACCAGCGGTACCTGGAAGATGACGAATGGGAGGTCGCCTTTGTCCTCTACGATCGTCAACGGCCAGGGTGCGGGGACCTCAAGTGGAAGGCTCTGGTCCGCGACGGCTTTCACTGTCGTGGCTGCGCGGTCGTGGTTTCATCCAAGACCTCGCGCGCGGACCACATCAAACCTGTCAACTGCTTTGCCAACCTCGAAATGGCGACCGATTTGGACAACATCCAGACGCTCTGTCTGCGTTGTCATCGGCTCAAAACGGAGAGGGAACGACGAGTGTAGAATCATCTGGAAAGCCGGATGCTTGGAAACTTGCACGTCCGGTTTGGGGTTGGGGCCTGGGTGCAATTCCTTGGCCTACACCACTCAGGACGGGTGAATGGCCCGCCGAGGCCCTGTTGATTCACTTCAGCGGGGCCGTTTTTCTTTTCCCTCCATTCATTTGTCCTGCTATGCCTCCGAAAACCCGAACCTCCACCGCGCGTCGAATCTTCAAGCTGCCTGCTCGGCCAGCATCCGGTCGAGCTTCTCCTTCGCCCCCTGCGCCCAGCCTTGCCAGCGGGGGATCGCGATCGTCCGGCCGCCGGCGTAGACCTCCTCCGGCACCAGCGGATCGCCGCCCTCAGTCGGGACGAGCGCCCAGTGTGGGCGACGCCGGTTATAGCGCTGTCGGAACGCTTGCAGGCACTCCCGGCAATGAGCCGGGTGGTCATACAACCGCCAGTAGACCTCCTCTTCCTTGAGCGTCCGGTGAAATCGCTCCAGCAGGCCCAATTGCGTCGGCGTGCGGTACTGGATCCGCACGTGCGCGTACAGCTCCTTGATGTACGCCCCGAACCGCCGGGCGATGAACGACGGGCCGTTGTCCGTGACCACAAAGGGCTTCGTCGTCAGCGGCCCGCCGATCCGCTCCGCCTCCTCGCGAGCCATCTCCAGGGCGTGAATCGCCTCCGCCGCACAGTAGCTGTTCGTCAGGTGGCAGGCCAGCAGGTAGCGGGAGTAGTAGTCGATCACCGTCACCGCGTACCACCAGCCGTGCCCGGGGATGTGGATGTACGTCACGTCCATCTGCCACAGGTCGTTGGGCCGCTGCGGCAGAAGCTCGTAGAGCTTCGACGCCTGGTACAGCTCCGCCACCCGGGAGCGTCGCTTCTGCAACAGCCCGTGCCGCCGCATCACCTGGTACGCCTGCCGGTCGGTGACCGCGATCTCGTGCCGCCGACACATCACGGCGATTCGTTTGTAGCCGTACCACGGGTTGTCCTGGGCCATCTTCACCACAGCCTCGACGATCTGGTCGGGAATCGGCTTGGGGGCCGGCCCTGGCCGACGCCGCTGCCCCTCGGGCACCGGTTTGCGGTACCAACTGGACGCGGCGATGTCCAAGGCCGCCAGCACGCCGGTCAGGCGGACTGTCGGGGTCGTAGCGACCATCTGACCGACCTCCTCCCGCAGCGGACCGGTCACAGCAAGCCTTCCGAAGTTTTTTTTAGAATCCGGTTGGCGATCGTCAGCTCGCCGATCACCTGGTCCCGCTGGTCCAACTCCTGCCGAAGGTCCTTGATCTGCCGGTCCCGCCGATCGCCCGCCCCCTTCCCCGATCCCAAAGCCGCCTGGCCCCCGGCGAGAATATCATCCCGCCACCGATACAACGTCGGCTCCGAGACCCCCAACCGCCGGGCAATCTGCGCCGCCGGCTCCTCCCTGCGCAACAACTTCAACACCGCCTCGCACCGCTGAGGCACCGAGACTTCCACTTGTTTACCCATCGAGATTCCTCCATTCATCAAAGGCCGAACAACTCTACCTCAGAGGAATCTCTCACACGCCGATTCCCAACAACCCCGAGTTATACCTGCCCGCACCGCTTCCACGACCGCAAAACCAAGGGGCTGTACCTGTTCATCACGCGGTACGCCAAGAGCGAAAACGCCCGCCGGCGGCGGCAAGTCCGCGCGGCTTTTCGCAAGCTGATC
>Ga0153916_10001005_pt1 | contig 19760 bp, 15 predicted proteins | sample Opewatmetagenome_FD_109642 | JGI IMG/M metagenome (GOLD analysis project Ga0153916, IMG submission 109642) | Freshwater wetland microbial communities from Ohio, USA - Open water 3 Core 3 Depth 4 metaG | ecosystem: Environmental > Aquatic > Freshwater > Wetlands | place: USA: Ohio, Lake Erie... | reverse complement strand
GGACGCCGCGGGAATCACGGATTTTCTCACCGCCCTTGCCGATCGCGGCGAGACGGTGGACGAGATCGTCGCGGCGGCGCGGGCGCTCCGCGCGCGAATGGTGCCGGTCGCGGCGGTTCCGGGTGCGATCGACGTTTGCGGCACCGGCGGCGACGGCAGCCACAGCCTCAACGTCTCGACCGCGGTCGCCATCGTCGTCGCGGCATGCGGGATTCCGGTCGCCAAGCACGGCAACCGCGCCGCCTCGTCGCGCGCCGGCGCGGCCGACACGCTGGAAGCGCTCGGCCTCGACCTCGACATCGCCGAAGAGACCGCCGGGCGCGCCCTGGCCGAGCTCGGCATCTGCTTCCTGTTCGCGCAGCGCCACCATCCGGCGCTGGCGCCATTGGCGCCGATCCGCCGCGCCATCGGCCGCCGCACGATCTTCAATCTGCTGGGGCCGCTGGTCAATCCGGCCGGGGTGAAGCGCCAGCTGGTCGGCGTCGCCCGGCCTGAATGGGTGATGCCGATGGCCGAGGCCTTGCGCGCACTCGGCGCCGAGCGCGCGCTCGTCGTCCATGGCGACGGCGGGCTCGACGAATTCACCGTCAGCGGCCAGACCGACGCCGCCTTGCTCCATGACGACGAGATCGAGCGGATCTCGATATCGCCCGAGCAGGCCGGACTGTCCCGCCATCCGCTGGAGGCCTTGAAGGGAGGCGACGCCGCGTTCAACGCCGCCGCGCTGCGCCGTCTGCTCGCCGGCGAGGCCGGGGCCTATCGCGATGCGGTGCTGCTCAATGCCGCCGCCGCCCTGATCGTCGCCAGGGCGGAGGAAGACTGGAAACAGGCCGCCCAGCGCGCCGCCGCCGCGATCGACACCGGCGCGGCTTCCGCCCTTCTCGATCGCTGGATCGCCTTCCGATGAGCGACATCCTCACCCGCATCCTCGCCGACAAGGCGGCGCATGTCGCGGCGCGCAAGGCCGCGGTATCCAGGGCCGATCTCGAAGCGCAGGCCAGGGCGCAGACGCCGCCGCGCGGCTTCAAGGCGGCGCTCGACCGCGCCGCCGCCGAGGGGCGCTGGGGGCTCATCGCCGAGATCAAGAAGGCATCGCCGTCCAAGGGGCTGATCCGGCCCGATTTCGATCCGCCCGCCCATGCCCGCGCCTATGCCGAAGGCGGCGCGACCTGCCTGTCGGTGCTCACCGACGAACCCTATTTCCAGGGCGCGGACGCCTATCTGGTCGCGGCGCGCGCCGCGGTCGACCTGCCGGTGCTGCGCAAGGATTTCATGATCGATCCCTGGCAGATGCTGGAATCGCGCGCGATCGGCGCCGATTGCGTGCTGCTGATCGTCGCCGCGCTCTCGCAGCCCCGGATGGCGGAGCTGGAGGCGGCGGCGCTCGAACAGGGGATGGACGTGCTGGTCGAGGTCCATGACGCCGCCGAGCTGGAGCGCGCGCTCCGCCTCAAATCGCGGCTGATCGGCGTGAACAACCGTAATTTAAAGACCTTCCGGGTCGATCTTGATAGATCGGTTGAACTTGCTGGGCTAATGCCTTCGAATGTCACGAAAGTGGCCGAATCCGGCTTGTCCGAACGCGCGAACTTCGAGAAGTTAGCCGCCGCCGGCTTCAATTCCTTCCTCGTCGGCGAATCCCTGATGCGCCAGCCCGACATCGCCGCCGCCACCCGCGCGCTTCTGGCCTGGAAATGAGCCGCCTCACCCATCTCGACGCCGTCGGCAACGCCCGCATGGTCGATGTCTCGGAGAAATCGGCCACCCGCCGCGAGGCCACCGCCGAAGGTCGCATCTCGATGTCCGCCGAAGCGCTCGCCGCGATCCGCGACGGTCTCGTCAAGAAAGGCGATGTGCTCGCCGTCGCCCGCGTCGCCGGAATCATGGCCGCGAAGAAAACCGCCGACCTGATTCCGCTCTGCCATCCGCTGCCGATCTCGTCGGTCAGCCTCGATCTCGCGCTTGAAGACGCCGGTGTCCGCGCGACCGCGACCGTCGTCACCACCCACAATACCGGCGTCGAGATGGAAGCGCTGACCGCCGTGTCGATCGCGCTGCTTACCGTCTACGACATGGCCAAGGCGCTCGATCGCGCGATGACCATCCACGACGTGCGCCTGCTCGCCAAATCCGGCGGGCGGTCCGGGGGCTGGCGCGCCGAGGCGCGATGAGCGCGCCGCTTTCCCTCGAAGAGGCGCAACGGCGGCTGCTCGCGCTCGCCGCGCCGCTCGCTGTCGAGACGATCCCGATCACCGATGCGGCCGGCCGCTGGTTGGCGGAGGATGTCGCGGCGCTGCGCACCCAGCCCGCCGCCGATCTCTCGGCGATGGACGGTTATGCGATCCGCTTCGCCGATCTTCCCGGCCCCTGGGTCGTAATCGGCGAAAGTGCTGCAGGCAATGGATTTTCTGAAGGGGTCGGAGCCGGACAGGCGGTGCGCATTTTCACCGGTGCGCCGCTGCCCGAGGGCGCTGATACCGTGGCCATCCAGGAGGATGTGACCCGCGACGGCGACCGTCTCACTCTCACCCGCGACGGCCCGAAAGCGGCCGGACAGCATGTCCGCCCTTGCGGCAGCGATTTTGCGGAAGGCGCGCCGGTCGCCCACGCCGGCGATTGCCTCACGCCCGCCCGGCTCGCTTTGCTGATCATGGCAGGTCATGCCAGCCTGCCGGTCCGGCGGCGGCCGCGCGTCGCGATCCTTTCAACCGGAAACGAACTGGTCCCGCCCGGCGAACCCGTCACCGGTGTCGCCATTCCGGCATCCAACGGAGCGATGCTTGCCGCGATGATTGCGCCCTTTGGCGTCGACATCGTCGATTTCGGCATCGCCCGGGATGATCGGGAGCAGCTTCAACGGGCCTTCTCCGGCCTCAAGGACATTGATGTTCTTCTAACCTCTGGCGGTGCGTCCGTCGGCGATCACGATCTTGTCAAACCGGCTCTGGAAGCAGCAGGCGCAGCGCTGGACTTCTGGAAGGTCGCGATCAAGCCCGGCAAGCCGCTGATGGCGGGTCGGCTCGGCGAGACGCTGGTGCTCGGCCTTCCGGGAAATCCCGTGTCGGCATTCGTCACGGCACATCTGTTTGCGCTGCCGCTCGTCCGCCATCTGGCGGGCTCCCATGACCCGCTGCCGACGACGATCCAGACCAAACTGCATGGAAATCTGCCCGCCACCGGCAAACGCGCCGAATTTCTGCGGGCGACATTCGATGGTGCAAGCGTAGCGCCGCTCGCCGGGCAGGACAGCGCCGCGCTGGCGATGCTCGCCGGTGCCAATGCGCTGATCACCCGGCCGATCGGCGCCCCACCCGCCGCCCCCGGAGAGGACGTCACAATCATGCCGATTGCTTGACATCCACCGCATGTTTCTTATACGTTCTCCCTACGTTCCACGCGGGAGACGAAGAGTGCTGACGGGCAAACAAAACGAACTGCTGCGTTTCATCGACAAGCGGCTGCGCGAAAGCGGCGTCTCCCCTTCTTTCGAGGAGATGAAAGAGGCGCTGTCGCTGAAGTCGAAATCCGGCGTGCACCGGCTGATCGGCGCCCTCGAAGAACGCGGCTTCATTCGGCGCCTGCCCAATCGTGCGCGCGCTCTCGAAGTCCTGAAGATGCCGGAGATCATGCCGCCGCGGGCTGTCGAAAAGCCGGCCAATGTCGTCCGTGGAGACTTCGGCCGCAGCCGCGCCCCGGCGAACGATGTTCTGGAGATTCCGCTGCATGGCCGGATCGCCGCCGGTCAGCCGATCGAGGCGATCGAAGGCCAGAGCAGCCTGTCGGTGCCGGCGGCTTTGCTGGGTTCGGGCGAGCATTATGCCTTGGAAGTGTCCGGAGATTCGATGGTCGAGGCGGGCATTCTCGACGGCGATTATGCGTTGGTCCGGCGCTGCGAAACCGCCCGCGACGGCGACATCATTGTCGCGCTGATCGACGATGACGAGGCGACGCTCAAATTCCTCCGCCACGAAGGCAGCATGATCCGGCTCGACCCCGCGAACCGGGCTTATGATCCGCAGCGTTATGCACCCGACCGGGTTCGCATTCAGGGCAAGCTCGCAGGTCTGCTCCGGCGTTATTGAACCCTGGGCGCAGAGGACATCCCGATCGCCCACGGATGATCGCCTTGCATTTCTTTCACCGATCGAATTGTCCGGCTGCCGACATCGATCGTCAGCCCTCCCGTGCGGCTTAGCAGGTTTCGGTCGGCTTTCAGCCAACGCGGGCGGCACCAGTAAGGCAGCCGCCGGTCACTGACGACGATGTCCGCGCTCGCGCAGGCAGGCTCCAGGGCGTTGCGATCAATAAGATCCGCGCTGCGCGTCGCCAGCAGCCTGAGGCGCTCGGTGGACCGGCCGACCATCAGGCTGCAGGCGTCGGGACCGCATCTTGCGTTCGGCTTGGCATCGATCGGCTCAACAACCTCGGTTCCTGCAATCTCGCCCATGGTTTCACGCATGAAATCGCCTGCCTTTCCGCGAACGAGGGCAACGCTGCCATTGGCGCTCACCACGGCGACATGCCGCCCATCACCGCTGATCAGCAGGTCGGGCGGATCATGAAGAGCGGCAAGGAGGGCGCCGACAGCAATCGGAATCAATCCCAATAGCCTGGCGCGCTGCCGCCATAGCAGCAGCCAGAGCGCACCGGCCACGATCGCTGCAAAAGCTACGTTGGGCATCGTCGGCAGTCTTGCAGTCGCACCCGGCAGACCGGCAACCATCCGCGCCAGGCCGATCAGCAACGCGATACCCGCTTTCAGACCGGCATAGACCGGTCCGGCGAGGCCCATCGGATCGAGCAGCAAAGCCAGGGCTTCCAGGGGCATGATGACGAACGTGGTCAGCGGGATGGCGACGATGTTGGCCAGAGCGCCGTAGAGCCCGAAGCGATTGAAATGAAACAGCGCGATCGGCGCCAATGCGATTTCGACGGCGAGCCCGGTCAATAACAGCGCCGCGCCCGCACGGCCGAAGCGCGCGAATAGCCCCTCCTCCCTCCGCGACAAATGCCGCCTTGCCCAATCCGTCTCGTAAAGCGCGATGATCGCGGTCACCGCCGCGAAGGAAAGCTGAAAGCTGGGTCCCACCAACGTTTCGGGCCAGACCAGCAGAATGAAGAATGCGGCAGCCGCCAGCACGCGCAGACTGAGGGCATCGCGCCCGATCGAGAAACCGATGAGCACCAGAACCGCGGCCAGGCAGGCTCTGAGAGTTGGCACATTCGCCCCTGCCAGCAGCGTATAGGCAATACCCGCCAAGACGCCGCCGGCAGCCCCGATCAGGGGCAAGGGCCAACGGATTGCCAGCGTCATCGACAGCGCCAGAGCTCGCTGCAGCAGAAAGATGGCCGCGCCAACCATCGCCGCAACGTGCAGGCCGGAGATCGAAAGCAAATGCGCGAGGCCAGAGATGCGCATCGCTTCCGCGACATCCGCCTCGACTGCGCCCTGGTCGCCGGTGACCAATGTCGCGGCGACTCCGCCTTCTTCTCCACCAACCAGGGTTTTGACCCGTACGGTGAGACGCGCGCGCACATCGTCGATCCACTGGAGAATATTTGCCGATTCCCGGTGGGAGATAATCTCCGGCGCTGCGAGCGCGCGACCGGTCGCGCCCAAGCCTTGAAACCATGCGATCCGTGAAAAGTCATAGGCTCCCGGAACGACAGGCGGCGCAGGCGGCATCAGCCTCGTTCGTAAGCGGATCCGATCGCCGACGCGCACTGCCGGCTCCGGATTTCGGGCAAGCGTGACCCTCAACCGCGGCGGCAATCCGCTGGTCTCGCTTACGATCACGAGACGCGTCGTCTGACGGCTCGCCAGCTGCTCGACTGTGATGATGCGGCCGGTCACCTCCGCTACCACAGGCCGTTGCAGCCGCGGCGACGCAATATAATCGGCGCGAAACCAACTGAGTGACGTTCCCAGCGCCGCGGTCAGTCCAATCATGACAAGGAAACGGCCGCCGCGTTCACCAATCGCTAGACCCAGCATTGCCAGCGCCAGCATACCGAGAATCGCAGCTTGCCAGGCTCTCGGCGACGGCAGGACGAACCACAAGACAATGCCTATACCCAGCCAGACGGGCAGCCACAGCGGCAACTGATCGGCCTCCGCGTCGAAGAAGTCCTGGATGCGCCCGCCGCATCGCTTCAGCCATTCGCGCTCCGACATCCGATCGGGGATCGCCGGCGTCGTTTGAACCCGTTCTGGCGCTGTGCTAGACACCCGCCGCCCTGCCCCCCTATGGCTGGTTTCCAACCGCCGATCCTTGGAGAATTCTCGCGTGGACGCAAGCGCCGCCCCTCAGACCATCGTCACCCGTTTCGCGCCGTCTCCCACCGGATTCCTGCATATCGGCGGCGCGCGCACAGCGCTGTTCAACTTTCTCTTCGCACGTCATCATGGTGGCCTCTTCAAATTGCGGATCGAAGACACCGACCGTGTCCGCTCCACCCAGGCGGCGATCGATGCGATCCTCGATGGTATGCGCTGGCTCGGACTCGATTGGGATGGCGACGTCGTCTATCAATTCCCACGCGCCGGCCGTCACGCCGAGGTCGCTCACCAGCTCGTTTCCAACGGCCACGCCTATCGCTGCTATGCGACGCCCGAAGAGTTGGAAGCGATGCGCGCCGAACAGCGGGCGAAGGGCCTGCCGCTGCGCTATGACGGACGCTGGCGCGATCGCGATCCGTCCGAAGCGCCTGCGGGAGCCCCCTATGTCGTCCGCCTCAAGGCGCCGCGGGAAGGCGCGACGGAGATCGACGACCAGGTGCAGGGGCGCGTGGTGGTCCAGAACAGCGAACTGGACGACATGGTGCTGCTGCGCTCCGACGGAACTCCGACCTACATGCTGGCGGTGGTGGTCGACGATTATGACATGGGGATCACCCATGTCATCCGCGGCGACGATCATCTCAACAACGCCTTCCGGCAGCTCGCACTGATCGACGCCATGGGCTGGCAACGGCCGATCTATGCGCATGTCCCACTGATCCACGGCCAGGACGGCGCCAAGCTCTCCAAGCGCCATGGCGCACTCGGCGTCGACGCCTATCGCGACGAGCTCGGCATCCTCCCCGAGGCGCTCGAAAACTATCTGCTGCGGCTCGGATGGGGCCATGGCGATGATGAGATCATCAGCCGTGAGCAGGCGATCGCGTGGTTCGATATTCGCGACGTCGGCCGCTCGGCAGCACGGGTCGACCCGAAGAAGCTGGAGAATCTCAACGGCCATTACATCCGTGCCGCCGACGACGCGCGGCTAACGGCGCTCTGCGTGCCCCGGATCGAAGCGCTGATTGGCCATTCGCTGTCGATGGAACAGCAGGATCTTTTGCTTCGCAGCATGCCGGAGCTCAAAGTACGCGCCAAGGATTTGAACGAGTTAGCTGCGTCCTCCCTGTTCCTATTTCGCACGCGCCCAATAAGTCTCGACGAGCGGGCCGAAAAGTTGCTAGACGCCGACGGCACGCGATTGCTGCGCGACATTTCAGTGGCTTTGGCGGATGTCAGCGACTGGTCACATGCCTCGCTGGAGGCTGCGGTCCGCGCCCTGGCCGAACGTTCCGCGATCGGCTTGGGCAAGTTCGCGCAACCGCTCCGCGCAGCGCTCACCGGGCAAGCCACTTCGCCCGGCATTTTTGATGTTCTCGTCGCGCTTGGCCGCGATGAGGCAATGGGACGCATTCAGGACCGGCTGAATTCCGCCGGCCAGAACGCTACGGTTTGAGGAGGTTGGTAGATGGCGGATCAAAAGGCGAAGCTACAGGTCGACGGGATCGAACTGGAATATCCGATCCTTTCCGGCTCCGTAGGTCCGCGCGTGATCGATATCCGCAAGCTCTACGGCGACACGGATTGCTTCACCTACGATCCCGGCTTCACCTCGACCGCGAGCTGCGATTCCAAGATCACCTACATCGACGGCGAAGCGGGCGTTCTGCTGCACCGCGGCTATCCGATCGACCAGCTCGCTGAACAGTCGAGCTTCATGGAGGTCTCCTACCTGCTGCTCCGCGGCGAATTGCCCAGTGCGAAGGAGTTGGAGGACTTCAATCGTACCATCACCCGGCACACGATGCTGCACGAGCAGCTTTCAACCTTCTATCGCGGCTTCCGGCGCGACGCGCACCCGATGGCGATCATGTGCGGCGTGGTCGGCGCGCTGAGCGCCTTCTACCATGACTCCACCGACATCGAAGATCCGCATCAGCGCATGGTCGCCAGCCATCGGCTGATCGCCAAGATGCCGACGATCGCCGCGATGGCCTATAAATATTCGATCGGGCAGCCGTTCCTCTACCCCGACAATTCGCTCTCCTACACCGCCAACTTCCTGCGCATGACCTTTGGCGTGCCTGCGGAAGATTATGTGATCGACCCCGTGATCGAACGCGCGATGGACCGGATTTTCATCCTCCATGCTGATCATGAGCAAAACGCTTCGACCTCGACCGTCCGGCTTGCCGGTTCGTCCGGCGCCAATCCGTTCGCTTGCATCGCCGCCGGCATTGCCTGCCTGTGGGGCCCGGCACATGGCGGTGCGAACGAAGCCGCGCTCAACATGCTGCGCCAGATCGGCCGTCCCGAGCGCATTCCGGAATTCATTGCCCGTGCGAAGGACAAGAACGATCCCTTCCGGCTGATGGGCTTCGGGCACCGGGTCTACAAGAACTACGACCCGCGCGCCAAGGTGATGCAGAAGACCGCTGCTGAAGTGCTCGACAAGCTCGGCGTCGATGACCCGATCTTTGACGTCGCGCGCGAGCTCGAGCAGATCGCGCTCAAGGACGAATATTTTGTCGAGAAGAAGCTCTATCCCAACGTCGATTTCTATTCCGGCGTCATCCTTTCGGCGATTGGCTTCCCCACCACCATGTTCACCGTGCTGTTCGCCTTGGCGCGGACGGTGGGTTGGGTCGCGCAATGGAACGAAATGATTTCAGATCCGGCGCAGAAGATCGGACGCCCACGCCAACTCTATACTGGTGCCGCCCAACGGGATTATGTTCCGGTTAATCAGCGCTAGGGCACTATCTGCTTAGTGAGCCTGCGGCAGGTTGAGCGTGAAGCGCGCCCCGCCTGAGGGATTCGCATCGACGACAAGGTCGCCCGCCATCGCTCGCGCCAATTCGCGCGCGATATAGAGCCCGAGGCCGGTGCCGTCAGGCCGATCGGGATCGAGCCGTTCGAATTTCGAGAAGATGCGGTCCCAGTCGCTGGTGGGAATCCCGGGCCCATCATCGTCAATATGGATCAGGATCCGCCCGCCCTCACTGGCGGAGCTGATGCGGATTCGGGACCTGTCCTTGCTGTACTTGATCGCGTTATCGATCAGATTGACAAGGATCTGGATGATCCGACGCGCATCCCCGGAAGCGAGAGCCGGTGCGGTGACATGCTCCTCGATGGGTTTTCCGGATTTCGCGGCATGACCTTGCTGGAGCGAAACGGCTCGATCAACGAGCCGCGCCAGATCAACCGCCTCGATCCGAAGGCCGAGCGTTTTCGAATCGATTCTGGCGACATCGAAGAGATCATCAAGCAGATCGCGCAGATGGCGCGCGGCATCGGAAATGTCTCCTGCGTAATCGACATAGGTGCTGCGCAACGGCCCCAGTGTCTGTGTTTGCAGGACGCGCGCTTGCTCCATGATCGAATCGATCGGTGTCCGCAGAATGTCTCCGACAGAAGCCGGCGGTATTGTCGTGGCCGAAACCTCTTCGGGCACGATCTTGGCAGCGGGGGCAACCCGCTGTTCCGGTGCAGGCTCCACTTCCATAGCGGTGCCCCGCATGCCGGCAAAATCCCCCTGCGCCGATATAATCGGCTGCCCCTGAAACAGTAAAACATGCGGGGCTTCGCCGGACACCTTCAGCGTGACCAAAATGTCCCGGAAGTTCGACTGCTGCTTCAGTGCCGCCATCAGTGCGCTGGTTTCGGCAAAGGCATATTCAGTCAGAATCTCGTTGAAGTTTCGTCCGACAAGGTTCGCCGCGGGGCGCCCAAAAAAAGCGGTGGCGCTATCCGAAAGGGCGGTAACGGCGAAACGTTCGTCAACTTCCCACAGCCAATCCGCTCCACTGCGCATGAAATCCCGCTGACGGGTCACATCGCGGGAAATGGTGCCCGGCCAGGCTGCAGCGCTGCCATCAGTCAGTTCCAGATCAATATGATCGCCGCGGGGCGTGGTGCGCGCCCAATAGGTTGCGACACGATCATCTGTGGCGAGCAACAAGGCGCGCACCATCGGCACCCCCGCCGCCGCCGTCTGCCGAATCAAATCGGCGACGCCAGGCAACGCAATCGCATCTCCATCACGGCCGCCGGAACGCCGGTGCCATTCCGACAGCTCCTGATCACCTGTCAGCAGCCGGCCGTCCGGGTCACATTCGCCGAACAGCGTCGGGCGTATCAGCCGCGTCGCGCGGTGAACATCGGTCATTCCGTCGCAGCCTTAAGCTCCTCTATGGCCCCGCGGTAGCCGGCATCCAATTGCCAGAATTGCAGAACCGAACGGGCCCGTTCGTCCGGAACCATATCGAAAACGGAGAGAAGTTCACCAAGTTTTCCTGGCCGACGCTGCGAGGGGTATTCGTGCAGCCGTTCGGCGAGAAGCAGGATCGCCGCAGCCATCTCACGCTTCATGCCCAAAGCACGCAACAGCACGGCAAGGCTCTGTCCCCGTTTGTCGGCGACGATCGCCCAAGCCGTCAAAAAACTGATTTCGCTGCGCACCGCGAGGCTGGCGACGAACACGGTCATTTTTGACTGACTCAGGCAGATACGAATAAAATCGTCAGTGAGATCACCAAGCTCATCCATCCGCTTTGCTAGCTTGATCGCACGCGTTTCGAGCTGGTCCAAAGCCGAATGACTGTCGATTCCCTGCCGCGCCGCACGTTCGAGAAGCCGATCAATCGCATATCTATCGACAGTGAAATGCGCCAGAATATGGGACCGGAGCGCCGCCGCCACCCACCAGAACATCCGGGTCGCAAGCTCGCCGGGAAGATCGGCGCGAGACAGCAAGGGTTCCTGGAAACGGTCCTGACGCTTGCTCTCGGCAACCAGGACCTCCATCGCGCGACGCGATACCATTGTATCGGTGCTACGGATCAGCAGCTCGAATATATCTGGCCCCACGTCGGCCGGTAGAGGCATGGCGGCAGCTGATAGATCGGTTCGCAAAACAATCGCCATGCGGTGCTCTTCGGCGCGGCGCATGACGATATTGATCAGGCTCTCGTCTCTCAGAACAGAACTTTTCTCGAGGATTGGCGCGGCAAGCGTGATCTTGTCATCGGCGAGCAATGCCTGCACCTCGCTGAGCGGCTCTTCCTGTCCCAGCAAGGCCTCGACTGCATATTGGCGAACCTCGATCTCGACGGAACTGATCAGCTTTTCCAGCACATCGTTCATCAGTGCACGCTGACGATCGGACAAGCGGCCATCGTCCTTCAGGAACAGATCGACAATCGCCTGCGACAGCGTGTCGCGGGCGCTGCGCGTATTGTCGGCTGCCTGCGACAGCAGCCGTTCAAGACCGGCTTCTTTTTCGATCGTCTCGTGCATTCGCCTGCCAACGTAGGTAAAACAGGCATTATCCTAACGCGAATGACGTTAAGGGTGTTCTAACTTGCAGACCAAATGAAATGAACAGGCCCGGCTAATGCACCGATTCGGTCAGAATCGTGTTTGCCAGCTCAGCTCACCTTGCACGCGCTCCGGCGAACGCCCAAGCGTGTCGGGCGCATCATTCATATAACGCGCTTCGATCCGGATATCGCCGAAGCCGGTCGGCCAGATCACGCCGCCCGTCAGTATGTCGATCTTTTCAGGCGTTGCAGAAATGCGGTTTCGCGTCCCGATCGCGGTACGATTGATATTGGCGTGCCGCCAGGATCCGTACCAGCGTCGGTTTTCCGTGTCGGTGAATGCCCCATCGATGCTGAGCAACTTCGAATCTCCATCGATCGAAGCAGCGATGGGGCGACCCTTGTAGGTGAAGCCGGAGGTATAGATGAAGTTATTATAAGCGACGCCGGGATTGCGATCACCGGTCGTGAGTTCCCACGCCAAGGTATCGCTATATTCCGTACCAAGCTCCCAGCTCGCGCCATCGTCGCCGATCGGCCCGGACAGTTTCGTGCCGGCCATCCGTGAAAATTTATCGATGATGATGTTGTCCTCGTCCTCCGCTTCCACCTCTCCATAGAAGCGCGCGGTGACTGGCCCGACACGCGTCGTATAGCTCAGATCGAAACCGGCGATCTGGTTGCCGGGCTCGTCTGACGTCCCGGTGTTGTCGGCATTGCCAAAACCGATGAGCGCACTGCCGATCGTGTTGGGACCGCACGGGCGCCCCTTCCCACACAGCTGCAGCGCGCGGTTGAGACCGACTTCCAATCCGCGCACCGGCTCGAATCCGAAGCGCAGCCCGATCACCTTCGGATTGTCGAAATCAGCGCGTTTCTCGTTGAGTTCCCCGACAAAGCCTTCGAGCCGCCACGGTCCCAGCCAACGCAGCACCGGAAAATCGATCGGCTTCGCCTCAAGCCGTTTAAAACCGATTTTCGGAAATGGTCGGCTGCTGTTCGAGAACAGCAAGGCGGAACTGTTGCCGGGCCCCCACCACGTTTCGACGAAGCCACCATAGAGCGCCCAGTTACCGGCTTTCAGTGCGACATAGCTGGGCTCGAGATGAAAATCCTTGCCCCGCTGATCCGAGCGGTAGCCCACGCCCAGGCTCACGAACAGCGGCCCGAGTTGTTGCTGGACTCGGGCGGAGGCATCCGCCTCTTCGCGAGATGTGCCGCCGAAATCACGGATCAGCGCCGGCTCGCTGGTGGCAGCGATGCGGACCTCGGTCAGCCGCTTCTGTTCGCCCTGATCAACCAGTTTTGCGACACGTTCCGCCGAAGCCCGAAGATGCGGGGGCAGGCGCGGATCGACCGCAGCAGAGGTGATGCTCGCCATCACCGCCCAGGGCAACGGCCAGACATTGATGGGCCCCTCGATAACCCGGGCGGCCTTCAGCCGTTCGATATCCTCGCGGAACTGCTTGTCGCCGAGATCGGCCCAGGGCGATGCGAGCGCCGGGGTCGATACACAGGCCAAAACGGCCGCCAGAAATCGGATACGCATGAAAACATCCTCGTCAGTCGTCGGTTCGCACAGCCATCATGGATGATCCCGCCCGGAAAGCCAGCCTTCCGCGATCGCCAGAGCCCTGGCGTCATCGACGTCCAGCCAGCCAAGATCGCTGCAATCGGTCGTTATCGCCCGGCGCTCTTTTGCCAGCGCGCTGACAGCGCTGCTGATCGAAGGCTCGTGGAGCTTTGCCAGCGTTTCAAAAAAAACGCGCCCGACCGCGAACACTCCAGTGTCGTAGGCATCATAGGGCTCAAGATGCTTGGCGATGGCGACAATGCGGCCATCCTCGGTCCGGACACGCGTAACATCGTCCGGATCGATCCACGGATGGCCGAGGCGGCGGTCGATCGCAAGGTTCAGTCCCGGCCCGGCTCCGGCCTCGGCCATTCTGCGGTAGAGCGCGGGTATCACCAGATGGTCGGCCATCACGAGCAGAGTCTCCGCTCCTTGCACAGACGCTGCCGCCGCCAACGCGGAAACACCGTTCGGCTGGGTCCAGTCGGGCGTTCGGACACTGTCGATGGCAATCGGCCAGTCGCGTGAGGCGAGATGGGCCTCGACCCTGTCGGCCGCATAGCCCGTGACGACGACCGCGCGCTCGATCCCGGCCGCCGCAAGCCGCTCGATCGCATGATCGATGAGCGGCTGTCCCGCGACCGCACACAAGGGCTTCGACGATGCCCTGTCGCGCAGGCGAGACCCCTCACCAGCCGCCAGGATCACCGCCTGTCTAATCGGACTCAATTGCCCGCGATAAAAGCTTCGACGGCCTCATATGCGCGGTCGTCGGGCATCTGTTCGGGCGGGTGTTTGCAGAAAAAGGCCGAAGGGGCGAGGACGGGGCCGCCGAGGCCGCGGTTTTTAGCGATCATCGCGCAACGGATCATATCGATGGCGACGCCCGCCGAGTTCGGGCTGTCCTCGACCGAAAGCCGCAACTCGAGATTCATCGGCACGCTGCCGAACATCCGGCCTTCCATGCGCAGATAGCAGACCTTGTTGTCCTTCTGCCAGGCGACGTAATCCGACGGCCCGATGTGGATGTTCTCGTCGGCAAGGCGATGCTCGGCGACCGATTGAACGGCTTCGGTCTTCGATTTCTTCTTCGAACTCAGCCGCGCCCGGTTGGTCATGTTGAGGAAGTCGGTATTGCCGCCGGTGTTCAGCTGATAGGTCCGGTCAAGCCGCACCCCGCGCTTGGCGAACAGATCGGTCAGCACCCGGTGGACGATGGTGGCGCCGAGCTGCGCCTTGATGTCATCCCCGATGATCGGCACGCCCGCTTCCTTGAAGCGAGCCGCCCAAACCGGATCGCTGGCGATGAAGATCGGCATGTTGTTGACGAATGCGACGCCCGCTTCGAGCGCGCATTCCGCATAGAATTCCACCGCCTTCTGACTGCCGACCGGAAGATAATTCATCAGCACGTCTGCGCGGCTTTCGCGCAGCACGCCGATCACTTCGGCTTTGTCTGGCTGTTCGAAATCGGCAACGTCGAACCGCTGATCGACCGGATATTCCGCCATGTGGTCGGAGCAGCCGTCGAGCACACGGCCCATCCTGACATCCACGCCTGTCGCCGCGACGTCATCGCAGAAAATCGTGGTGCAATTGGGCTTGGCGAAGATCGCCTTCGCAACGTCGGTGCCAACCTTGCGGCGGTCGACGTCCCAGGCTGCGACGATCTTGATGTCCTTGGGCCGGTAGCCACCGAGATCCCAGTGCATCAGACCGATCGCCTCGTTCTCCCCTCCGTTGCTGTAATAGCTGAGCCCCTGAACCAGCGAGCTGGCGCAATTGCCAACGCCGACGATGGCGATGTTGATGTCTGACATGGAATCCTTCTCTCCGGCAGCAGGATCGCTCACCTGGTCACAGAAGCGTCACCTAATCGACCGGTTCTTCTTTGCCAAGAAGGCGTAACGACTTGACGCAAAGTTCGCCGCCACCAGCGGAATCTTTTCATCGGCATGGCGACGCATCGCCCGGAAGAACAGGAGCTGCGCGGCGAAAAACGTGACGACGCTGTAGGCGGCGAGCACGATCAGACCCATCTCCCATCGGCCAAAGACAGCGAAGGGAATCAGGGTCCAGAAAAACGTGTTGCGGCGTCCCGCGAGCAGGCGAACCTTGCGCTCGAGCGGACCATAATCGTCGAGCTGCGTTCCGGTATAGCGGTTGAAGAACTCGCCCTGCACGGCCTCCGCCAAGGCGAAGCCGATGATCAATGCGGCGAGCGCCCATGGCGCGTAGCTGCCCGTCCGGTGCGCGAGATATCCGCCGAGCGCCAGAAACGCGCCATATTCCACGACCTTGTCGACGACATGCTCCAGATCACCGTAGCGGGAGAATTGCAGCCGCGTCCGCGCCAGTTTCCCATCCACCCCGTCGAGCGGCCCCAGCAGCAGCATGAGCAGCAGCCCGGTCCACAACCAGCCGCTTGCAAGAGCAATGACGGCGCCCGCCCCGACGACCGCGGTAATCAGAGTCACCAGATTGGGGGTCAGCGGGGTCGGCAGCAACAGCCGGACCGTGGCATTTTCAACCGGCGGATGGATGAAACGGGCTGGCCAGTCGAGACAGCCTTTCTGAGCCTGGGCAAGCAAGGCTTCGGTCGCCGCCGCGCCATCCCTGGGATCGCTGACCGGCATGAGCAGCAACGGAACGTGACGGCGGCGGTCGCTGACATAAGTATCGAAGCCGTCCCCGGTCACGCGCGATGCGCCTGCCTGCACCGCGGCGCGAACCGAAGTGGAAACCAGATCCCAATCGCCATAACGGACGATCGTTTCCCGGATGAACCGCCCGCTTGCGCGCGCGAGACCGCCCCAACGCGTTTGCTGATCGATCAGCTCGAACCGCCTGTCCCCGTCATTGGGACGCACGAACAGGGCCGGAGACGCCCGACCGGCCATCAATCGGACCAGACGGTCATCGATCACCATGTTCTCGGCGAACAGCAACACCTCGTCTTCGGACTCGATGTGGCTGCGCAGATCGGTCGTCGAACGCACCAGATCGACGGGCAGCCTCGCGGCCTGCAAGCGCGCCTGCACCTGGACCAGTTCCGGCCATTGCCGTTCCGACAGAACCACCACCCGGTCGGCACCCGCCCGCATCGCCTGCCGCGCCTGCCGTTCGAGCACGGTCCAGCCGGAAAGCGGCAGCAAGGCGGGCGGCGGCAAACCCGGCTCGGCACTGCCGTTGACGTGAAGAAGGGCAAGCAGCGCCAATATCTCTCTCCGTTGGATGGTGGCTTCTGCCTTAGTCGGTCGGTACGGCGCTTGCCAACCCGCCTGTCGTCGCGGCATGCACATGCAGCATGAACGAGACAGAACAAAATGTCCGGGATCGGTCGATCGAGGATCCAAGCAACCGGTTTCTGATCCATCCGCTCTCGCGTGCCCTCCTCGGGCCAGCTCTCCGCCTCGGATTAACCGCCAACGCCGTTTCGATCGCCGGACTTGCCTTCGGCTTCGCGGCTGCGCTCGCTTATTCCGAGTGGCGGGATTGGCGCTTTGCCACGCTGGGCCTGGTGCTGATGCTGATCTGGCACGTCCTCGACGGTCTCGACGGCATGGTGGCCCGGGCAAGCGGCACATCAAGCCCGGTGGGGCGGCTGCTCGATGGCCTCTGCGACATTTCCACCTTCGTCTTCGTCTATGGGATAATCGGCGCAACGCTCCCCGCCGATACGCCGGCGGCCGTCTACGCCTTGATGGTGGCCGCAGGCGCCGCCCACGCGATCCAGTCAGCGCTGTATGAAGGCGAACGCGACCGTTTCCACGCCTTCAGCCGCGGCGAGCGGCTTGAGCCATGGCAGCCATCGTCCGCCGGCGGCGCGGGCGAAAAGCTTTACCTTCGCTTCAGGCGGCTTCTTTCAGACCGCCCGGCGACGATCGTCGACATCGCAGGCTATCGCCGGCGCGCGGTTCCCGTTCTGCGCGCGATGATTCCGCTCAACGCGAACGCCCGCACTTTTGCCATCTGGCTGGCGTGCCTTGCCGGCAAACCCGAGTTCTTCTGGCTCTGGGAAGTGCTGGTCCTCAGCCCGCTGTGCTGGTGGGGGATCGCCGCGCTTCGCCGGAGCGAACGAATGGCTCCTGTCATGGCATCGCAATAGCTAGCGCCCGCCAACAGCGGCTTGAAGCGGGCTTCCCCTCCCGCGAAACGATGGTAAACAGGTTGCATGATGGGGCTGGGCCAAAATTCCCGCAAAATCCGCCAGGTAGAACCTGAGGAGGATCTGATGCTGGCCACGGCATTGGAAACCGACGACTCCATATTGGAGCTTTCCAGCCCCGCCGAGGCCGAAGTGCCGCCGTCGCGCGCCGGGATATTGTTCGGGATTGCCGCTTTCTGCTGGCTCGCGCTCAGCGCGGCGATCCTGTTGCTGATCTTCCGCTATCGTTCCGCCGCACAGCTCGACATTCTTGAATGGGGCGCGCTCGCCACGCTGATCACGGCCCCGCTGGGGCTGATCGGAACCACTGCCCTGCTTTGGCTGCGGTTCCATCCCGGCGCTGGCGCGAACCAGCTTTTGCGGGCGCAAAGCCTGCTCAACGACGCATCCGTGCATAGCCGCCGCGAGATCGAGCGGCTGTCCGCCGCGGTCCTCGCACTCCGCTCAAGAGTGGACGAGGCGATGACCGGGATGGAGAGCAAGCTTCACGGCGTCGGCCAGGCCGGCGATACGCTTGCCGCCCGCATGTCCGCCGTCGGCACGCAGCTTCACGCCGACGCCCAAGCCCTCGAACGGGTCGGCCGGATCGTCGAGGGGACCGCCGGCACCGCACGCAGCGACTTCGGCGTGCTGCTGTCAGACCTCCCCGAGCTGGAGGAACGCATCACCGGGCTTTCTACGGCCCTGCAACGGACGCAGGCGGAACTGACCGGCGCGATCGACCGGGCCGCCGAACGCGTCGATGAGATGGGCGGCAAGGGCAGCATGACGAGCGACGCGCTGGATGCCGGCGCCGAGCGGCTGCTGGGCCGGATCGAGGCCCTAGAGGCCGGCGCCGCAGCGCTTCGCGAGCAGCTGACCGGCGCCGATCGCGACATGAACGTCACGATCGATGCCGCGCTTGAGCGCCTTGCCGAGGCGATGGAGGCGACGCGATCGGCCATCGAGACCAACGCCGCGGCCCTCACCGGTCATGCCGAGCGAGCGCAGACGACGCTTGGCGAAGCGGCGCGGACGGCCGCCGGCGCCCTGTCGACCGAGATCAGCGCGATCGAGCAATCCGCCGACCAGGCCGTCGCCCGGCTTGAAGATCAGCGCGCGGTGATGGCGGGCAACAGCGAAGCGATGGAAGAAGCCTTGTCTGGCCTGGATATCCGCCTTGCGGACACCGCCCAGTCGGGTGGCCGCATATTGCAGGATCTGCAGGACCGCATCGACGGCATCAGACTCCAAACCGAAGCGCTGCAGACACCGATGAGCGATGGCCAGGCCGAAACCGGCCGGTGGCTTGAGCGGCTCGGCGCGGTGCGCGCCGCGATGGATGGCATCGCCGACGCCGTGGAAGGAGCATTGTCGCCCCGCCTCCTCTCGCTCGACGCGCTTGTAGCGCAAGCCGGCAGCAGCATCGCGCTTTCAGGCGAAATGCTTGCGGATTTCGAATCCCGTCTTGCCGACGCCCGGGAAACCGCGCAGCAGATCGCCGATATCGCCGCGCAAGGCCCGGAAACGCTCAACGAAACGGCGGAAAAGACGGATCGGATCATGGGCACGCTGCGCGAGCAGATCGCCGCGCTGCGCGCCGAATTGGACGGTATCGAGAGCGCGAGCTCCGATGTCAGCCTGAAGGCTTCGTCGTCGTTGATCGAGGCGCTTGGCCGCATCCGCGAAACGGCCGCCCAGGCGACCGCAAGCGCGCGCAGCAGTTTCGAAGGTCTCGCCGATCAGGCGCGCGAGGCGCTCGCCGAGGCCAGTCGCGAAAGTCTGCGCTCGGCGGTCGACGAGCCGATCGCCGAGCGGATCGCCGCATTGAAGGCCCAGACCGAGGCCGCGACCGAGGCGGCACAGGCCTCCGCCGAGCGTCTCGCCCGGCAGATGGTGAGAATCGTCGAGATGACGGCCACCCTCGAGACAGCGGCGACCCAGGCCGAGGCGCATATCGAAGCCGCGACGCAGGAGGAATTCTCGAAACGCTCGGCACTGCTCATCGAGGCGCTCAATTCATCGGCCATCGATATCGCCAAGGCGCTTTCCGCCGATATTTCCGACACCGCCTGGGCGGCCTACCTCAAGGGCGACCGCTCCGTCTTCACCCGCCGCGCGGTGCGGCTGCTGGGTTCCGGCGAAGCCCGCGACATCGCCAGGATCTTCGAAGAGGATCCGGAATTTCGGGAACAGGCCAATCGTTACATCCACGATTTCGAAGCGATGATCCGGCGCGTTCTGACCGAGCGCGGCGGCGGCCCGATGGCGGTCGCGCTGCTGTCCTCGGACAGCGGCAAACTCTACGTCGCTCTGGATCAGGCGCTGGAGAAGCGCCGCGAGAATTAGCGGCCCGGCGGCGGCGGCACGATCGATACATCATCCGCATCGATCCAGCCGTTGACATAGTTCAGATAGAACAAGCCGAACAGAAGC